>ERZ857965.64-NODE-64-length-160984-cov-4.268622_pt1 | contig 160984 bp, 126 predicted proteins | sample MGYA00519758_ERZ857965 | MGnify/ENA primary metagenome ERZ857965 (study PRJEB31778, sample SAMEA3449381) | human gut metagenome | biome: human gut; feature: human-associated habitat; material: faeces | place: United Kingdom | collected 2010/2012 ...
TAAATACGTTCGGACTTAACGGAATCTTCTCCATAACCCCGACCTTTGACGGGCTCGGAAGACAGTCAAGCAGAGTTCTGAAAAACGGCTCGGGCGCGCAGGTCGAAAAGGAAGATTACGCATTCCTTGCCGGCGCAGGCGGGAACAATGCGACCACCACGCTTATAGGTTCCGCAACATACTACGGTGCGGGAACGACGGGTACGCAGTATTCGTATGAATATGATGCAAATAATAATCTGACCGCTATAAAGAAAAACGGTGCAACGCTTCATACTTATACATACGACAGCCTCGGTCAGTTGACTTCTTGGTATAATGCCGCAACGGATAAAACCGTGCGTTACGGATATTACAAAGGCGGAAACCTCAAAAACATTTATGACGGGGAAGATACTGTTTCGTTTGTCTATAACAACGGCGACGGAATAGCCGACCGCCTTATGGTATATGACGGTCAGTTGCTGTCTTATGATGATATAGGCAATCCGCTCAATTTCCGTGACGGCATTTCCATGACATGGAAAAACGGAAGACAGCTGGCTACGCTCACAAACGGGCAGACATCCGCAAGCTATGATTACAACGAAAGCGGCATAAGAAACAAAAAGACCGTCAACGGCATAACTACGACTTACCAGCTTGACGGCTCGAAGATAGTAAGCGAAAACAGAAACGGAACCGTTCAGTCATATTTCTATGACGAAAACGGCAGCGTTCTCGGCATTACTTACGGCGGCGAAAACTACTATTTCCGCAAGAACTTCCGCAACGACGTTCTTGCAATTCTGAATGCTTCGGGCGAGGTTGTTGTCGAATATTCCTACGACCCGTGGGGCAACATTCTTGCCGTGAACGGTTCTCTTGCTTCGACTCTCGGCGCGGATAACCCATTCCGCTATCGCGGTTACTACTACGATACCGAATCTTGCTTCTACTACCTCAATTCGAGATACTACGACGCAAAGGTTTGCAGGTTTGTTAATGCGGACTGCATAATCAGTCCCGGATTGACAGGAACAAACCTGTTTGCCTATTGCGGAAACAACCCCATCACAGGATATGATCCCACAGGGAATTTTGACTTTAATAAATTAATTGGAGGAATATGTCTTGTCCTCGTTGGGGTGGCGGCCGTTGCGGCTGTCGCAGTTTCCGTAGCCTCTTGCGGTGCAGCTGCCGCTCCGGCATCAATGGCTCTTATAGAAGCGGCTACGGCAGTTGCAGGATATGTAACAGCCGTAAACGGTGTCTCTGAAATTGTAGAGTCTGCAACCGGAGAAAATCCTGTCAGAACAATTATTTTTAGGGGTAACAGAGAGGCGTATGAAGATGTAACGCAAATAATGGCGTGGATTGCATCTGCCGGTACAGGGGCAATAATAGAATTTGAAAATGTTACCGGTGGTCAGGCATGCTTTGTCTCCGGAACTATGGTTGCAACTTCAACCGGAAACATCCCTATTGAAAGCATAAAACCCGGAGATATGGTTTGGGCGACAAATCCCGATTCCGGAGAAACAGAACTGAAACAAGTCGTAAGAACATTTGTTAGAGAGTCTGACGAACTTGTTCATGTATTTGTAAAAGGCGATGAAATCGTTTGCACGAATGAACACCCGTTTTATTCTCCCGTTAAAGGCTGGACAGCGGCTTGCGATCTTCGTGCAGGAGATGTTCTTGTTACCGTAAACGGTGAATATGTCGTTGTTGAGTTTATTCAACACGAGTTGCTTGAATCTCCTGTTCTTGTATATAACTTCGAGGTCGAAGATTTCCATACATATTATGTTGGGACTTCTGTTGTTTTAGTCCATAATAGTTGTAATCATGGTTCCAGTTGGCGGAAGGAAAGAGAGCGTTATTGGAAAGAAACTGGAAAGAGTGCCATAGAAGGCAACGACTATGGCGCATATGTGGCAGACCAAGATAATATTGACAAAATGTTAAATGGTAGAGCTCCTATTGGAAAAGATTATTATTCCGTACAATTACATCATTGGGAGGGAATTGCAAAAAATTTTTACAATTATTCTCCTGTGACTCGGACAGAACATATCTGGATTCATAAATTGATAAGAGAACTTAATTAGGAGTAATTATGGAGAGAAATAATGATATAGAAGACTTGTTAACCGGTAAAATTGAAATGAGTGTTTTTCTTCAAAAAATGAAAACAGACCCGTCTTTGCAACTATATCTGCGCAACATGATCCCGCAAGACGTTTTGGTTGATTCCAGTCATCCGATATTAAAAATTCCGGGATATCCGCTTTTGGAGAGACATAATTATGACTTATTTGAAGCTTTACACGAATTTCGATTTAATGATTCACTTCGAGATAATTTTAATATTTTTTGGACATTAAAAAAATATTATTGCTATTATTTCCCTGAAACGTCTTGCGTGAATCATTACAACGAGGATAAAGATTTATTTTGGTCTGTTTCTGCCGATTATTATGAGGGACCAGAAGTTGAAAAAGATATTCAACGTATTCTTGTCGAGTGCCGAAAGGTTTCCGGAAAGGGTAAGAAACGGGCAAAAGCAAAAGAACTTATACGGGAAACTTTTCACACAGAAAAAGGAAAGCGCCCTTATTGGATTCAGGGTTCAGAGTGGCCTCGCGGGAAATATTCTCCGATGAAGTACATTTGTAGCAAAAGAATTCCCGACGGAAAAGTATTTTTGTTTTCAGATGTAGATACTGGAGAAATGCGAGAAATTGAACAGTATTATTAATTTTGTTCATTGATTTTCCCGAGGAGAAGTTTCGGCTTCTCCTCGGGATAAAAGAAAAAATGAAATGAAAAGGAGATTTATTGCCCGCGTTTTATCTTTCTGCGTTTTGGATGGTCTTTGTTCGTGCATTCAGCGTGAAACAAAACCGACGAATGCAAATAGAAAAGGCGGGCGGTAAATAAAATTCAATTATTACGGGGCTGTAAGAGGCGTAAGTTTCTTACAGCCCCGTTATTTTTGCCTGTTGAGGCATGTGTTTTGTGAATTTTTTGTAAAACAAACGATTTTCTTGTCACGTTTTGCCGTTTTTTGCCGTATAAATAAGCAAAAAGAGCAAAAAACGGTTTCCGACGCTCTGTTCCGACAAAAAATCTTTCAAAAACAAATCTCTCCTTTTCTCCTTTTATGCCCCCCAAACCCACTCCGTCATGACAGGCTGTTGAAAGATTTAATGCCGCAGGCAACCGAAAACCGTTTTCGGCACGCTGTTTTTGCCGTATTCTCTCTGTCGGCAGAAGCGCCGTATTTTCTCGGTCGGCAGATGCGCGTATCGGGAAAGTGCGGTACATAATTTGCAGGACAGCCGAAAAAGGCTGCCGCCTAACAGAATGTCGGATAACCGTTTTTTTCTCTTTTGTATTATATAAACGCGGCTTAATTGCTCTGCGCGAAATATCCGCGAAGATTTCAGCGGAAAGGTGTGCTTTAAATAAGATTCAATTATTACGTGGTCGTAAGAGGTGCAAGTTTCTTGCAACCCCCCGTTGTTTATTATTACAAGTATAAAAAACGTCCTGATTTTTGAAATACTTTTTGTGTTTTGCAGAAAGCAATTAAAAAAATGCCTGTTTTTTGAAGTGCTCTTGTCGTTTTGCGAAAAGCAATTAAAAAAAGCCTGTTTTTTTGAAATGCTTTTATTGTTTTACGGTAAGCAATTAAAAAACGCCTGTTTTTTGAAATGCTTTGTGATATAATACTCGTATATGAGAAAAATCGGGATGTTTCAGTTGTAAAAACAGCGTATTCGCCGCAGGCGTTCGGGGATTTTTTGATTGAACTCAAAAATAAAGGGGGCTGTCTGTCAGTATTCTGAACGATAGAGTGCTGTTGAGATTTTTGTTGTTGTTCCCGCATTTCTTTTGCACAAATAAGAATAAATGGCAAAAACAAACAGAAAATGTATAATCTGTCTGTGACCGTCGCCATGCAACGCATGACGGCGGTTTTTGCGACAGAGTTTTACGCAAATGAGGAATAAATTTGTCAAATGCGGAAACGGAGTTGACAAGCGCGGCGGGGAGTGGTAACATATATTGGAATGTGTTCGGCGGGTTGCCGCCGAGGGAAGATATTCGGCAAAAAAGGCTTTTGCGTTTGCCGAAAAATGGGGGTATATGAATTATATGAAAAAGGTTCTTGCTGCGATTATCGCACTTGTTATGGTTTTTTCCGTATCCGTTGCGGGATTTGCCGCCGAAGTGAATATTGAGGACTCGAAGGTTGATCCCGTCAATCTGAAAGGTGCGTATTGCGGCGATGCTGACGGCAATAAAAGCGTTGATATAACGGACGCGATGCTTGTTTTTTATCATGTGGCGAAAAAAGCGGAGTTACCGGGCGACAGACTGCCTTATGTTGAGGTCACGGGCGATACGTCCGTTGATATTTCGGACGCGATGGCGATATTTTATTATGTTGCCAAAAGGTCCGATACGCTTGTTATAGAAAATCGCGATGTTTCGCTTGAAATTTTTGAGACGATAAATTCCGAGCGTGCGGCGAACGGTTTGGCGCCGCTTTCATGGGATGAAAATCTTTATGCGGCAAGCATGATAAGAGCGCATGAGTATGCAAGATATCAGGCTGACGGTGACGGCGCGGGACCGCACAAAAGACCCGACGGGAGAGATTGCTTTACTGCAATTTTTGAGAACTCGGACTATAACGCATACAGTTTCCAATACTGGGGCGAGAACTGCGCGGGCGCGAAGTTGAAAGTAAGCGTGTTGAAACAAAACGAAGCGTCCGTTTTTTATGAGATCTCATTTGTCAAAAACGGCGTTGAAGTAAAGCCGCAGGGCGCGGTACGGGTGTTCCTTCCCGTCCCTGCATCGATAAACGCTGACGGCGCAAGATTCCGCAGAGTTGACGAAAACCGCGATGTCATCGACCTTTATTCGACCCTCTGCAACGGCGGTTTTGAAGTGGGCTGCGATGCCCTCGGCGAGTTCAGAATAACCGACAAAAATGCCGAATATGTGGGTGACGTTGACGGCAGCGGCAGGGTGGATATAACGGACGCGATGCTGCTGTTTTATCATGTTGCCAAAAAAGAATTTCTTGCGGAAGACCGCCTGCCTTATGCGGAAGTGACGGACGACCTTGACGTTGATATTTCGGACGCTATGGCGGTATTTTATTACGTCGCCAAAAAGTCCGATACGCTTGTTATCGGGGGCAGGGACAAGGCGCTTGAAATATTCGAAAACGTGAATTACGAACGTGTCAGATACGGCAGCAAGCCCCTGCAATGGGACGAAAAACTGTATAAACCGAGCGTTATCCGCTCCGAAGAATATGTTCGCTGGTGGATAGACGGTTACGGCGCGGGACCGCACAAAAGACCTGACGGAAGAGATTGCTTTACCGCAATATATGAAAATACCGATTACAAACAGGGCGATTTTCGCGCAGAGGGTGAAAACTGCGCGGGCGCGGGCACGGAAAACAGCGGCGAATTTATGGTTCTGCACCTGTGGATGCAGTCAAAAAAAGGTCACCGCGAAAATCTTCTTGACAGCATTTATACCCGCATGGCGGTAGGCTTTTACGATTACAACGGCTTTGCGGGGTCGTCGAATCTGTTTGCCGCAAAATGGGGTGAATGATTGCACTGCATAACAATATAAATATCGGCATTTTTGCTTTTATAAAAAATCGGGCAGTAAAGAACGCAAGTTCTTTACTGCCCGTATTTTTAGTCAAATTATATTAGTGGGTCAAGGAGAACATTGCAAGGAAAAGCAATGTGATGACCCAAGTGCCAGCCTTTATCTCTTTTACTTTGCCGGAGAAAAGTTTGATAACAACGTATGAAATCAAACCGAACGAGATACCGTAAGATATGTTGTATGAGAAAGGTATCATTGCTATTGTGAGAAACGCGGGAACGGAGACGGAAACATCTTTCCAATCAATGTCCTTAACGCTGCCCATCATCAGCACGCCGACATATATCAGAGCCGCGCCGTAAGCGTAGGCGGGAATGAGTTTTGCGATAGGCGCAAAGAACAGAGCGACCGCGAAAGCGCCCGAAGTTACAAGCGGGGTGATACCCGTTTTTCCGCCTGCCGCAACACCAGCAGAGGATTCAACGAACGTCGTAACGGTGGACGTTCCGAGAACGGAACCGGTGCAGGTCGCAAGCGCGTCCGCCATCATCGCCTTGTTCATGTTCGGAACTTCAAGTTCGCCCCTGTCGTTTTTAACAAGCAGGTTGCCGCCGCGGCAAGCGCCGTACAGCGTTCCGAGCGTGTCGAACATGTCCACCATACAGAAAGCAAGAGAGGTGGTGATGAAGAGTATCACAAGACCGCCGACGGTGTGACCTTCCGTATTAAGGTATGCGGAGAAGTCAAATCCTTCCGTGAATACTTTGCCGAAAGACTCTGTTGCGAATGAAGCGAACGGTTTGAGCGGGTTGAACGAGAAGTTTTCCGCGAAACCGGTGTAGAAACCGTCGACCGTAAAGCCGAGAACGTAATAAAGAGCTGTTCCGCCGAGGATTCCGTAAAGGATAGCGCCCCTGATCTTTTTGTAAGAAAGAACCGCAATGAGCAGCAGCGAGAAAACCGCGACGAGAAGCGGCATAACGGACGCCCAGCTTGCGTCTCCGAGAAGATTGAACGATGCGAGCGTAACGCCTGTTGACGCGCTGGGAATAACTATCTTCGCGTCTTGAAGTCCCAAAAACGCGATAAACAAGCCGATACCCGCGGGAATAGCCGCCTTAACAACGGGCGGGACGGCGTCAAAAATTATCTTTCTCAGTCCCGTGGCGGTCAACAGAACGAACACAAGACCGTCGATGAGAACGAATACAAGCGCGTTTGCGTAAGAAAAACCGAGCGTCAGGCAAACCGTGTATACGAAGAATGCGTTGATTCCCATACCGGGCGCCTGCGCAAGCGGCAGATTGGACAGAAGTCCCATCAGCACCGTTCCGATGATTGCGGAAAGTGCGGTTGTAACATACATGGCATCGAACGATACCACGCCGAGTGTTGCAAACATTCCCGCGTTGACAATAAGAATGTATGCCATTGCAAGAAATGTGGTCAGCCCCGCGATGATTTCGGTTTTGGGCGACGAACCCATTTTGGTGTATTGGAATTTTCTGTCCCAAAATGAAACGTTTTTGCCGGTGTCTTTGTTTTTCATAAAACAAATTCCTTTCTCGGTATGAGTTTTTGTTTGCCTGTGAAATAAGGCGTTAAGACGCAAAAAAAGTACAGGCACGCCTGCTTTTTGACAAGTGTACCCGAACGATTGATATTACTTTTAAGTTGCGCCGCCTCAATCCGCCGGTTCAAACAGAATGATTATATCATAATAAAAACATGGTGTCAAGCGGTTAAAAACAAATGTCGTATTTTGCGGTGCGGAAAGGATACAATATTGCGTGAATACGGGATTTTTGCGGTAACGCCTTTTCAATTCAGTCCTGTTTTTCGCTATCGGGAAGAATGTCTGCAATAAAAGTTTTTACGGCACCGTAAACCGTTTCAAACGACGGTTTTGTTACTCTGCCCTCAAAGCGGAATTTGTCATAAGAATGTTTGAGTTCGTCTGCGCGGTTTAGGAAAGCGTGAAAATCCCTCAATTTTCTGTCGCTGTTTTTCAATGTGTTCAATATATCCGTTTTATCAAGGTTTGTAATTTTTGAGATATAATACAAGTCCGTTACATCTTTGATTCTTCGAAAAATGCTGTCTGACGATATAGAACAGATTTTATCTGCCGTCATTTGAGACAGCGTTACACCGCAAAAACGGAAAGATTCTATTTCATATATCTTCGTCGGCGGCACAGGTCGGTTTACGTCAATATCCATAGTGAAAAGAATTTCGTCCGTCTCCCTGTTTTTTATTTCAAAGCCTGCGGAACGCCGTTCTCCGTAAGGTCTTGAAATTCCGACTGTCAAAAATTCGTTGTATCTGCTTATTGCTTTTTGCAGCGAATCAGCCATCTGTTCGGTTGTCGGCGGAGTGTCCGAGTTCCAGTTTGCGTCAATGTCAACCGTGTGTCTGGTCTCTTCGGTATATCCGCCGTTTATCAGGCAGGCTCTTAATACCATTGAACCCTTGAAACTTACGGGAATATTGCTTTCATATATCGCTTTCATTATACTGTACATCAGTTTTTCTTCTGCCGTAATATCCATTTTTCGAACTCCTTTTATTCGTAATAAGCAACTGCTTCTTTTGCAAGTGCTTCAAATCTGTCCTGATATTCGGGCGGAACGGAAATTCCGTTGAAACTGTCGCCGTTGGCATAATAGTATTTGCTTATTGCTTCCGTTATTCCCTGCATATCGAGGATCTGTTCATTTGCAAGTGCGTCGGATAGGGTTCTGTTGAAATCCGTATAGCACAATCCGTTTTTGTGTTCGACGCAATAAGGACTTATTTTGTTGCCGAGAACGACGATCCCGTTAAAGCGTGTCAAGGAATCGTTACCGTAAACCCATACGAGAAATTCGTCGCTGTGTCCGCCGAAATTCCCCTGACACATAAGCGCCTCGTCCAACGCAAAAACAACATCTTCGTTCATTTGTTCGCGTACCGCTTTAAGCCATGAAACAGCCCCGATATAGTCTCTTCTTTTCGGCAGGTCTTCTTTTTTCGGGTCATATTCGGGCAGTTTGACGGTTCTCCTGTTTACGGCATCTTCTTTGATTCGCTTTTCCAACAAATCAAGTATATATTCGGGCGGTTTGCGCTGCTCGGTCTCCCAATTTTGTATCGTTCGGAACGGAATATTATATCGTACCGCAAATTCGGACTGCGTAATTCCCAATGCTTTTCTCATTTCGCGGACATTCACACTTATCACCTCATATATATTATACACCCAATGGGTGTATTTGTCAACATCATTGTTATAAATATATTATCCCGCAAAGCGAACAAAAAAACGGCAGAGCCGCCGAAATGCGGTTCTGCCGTATATGTTTTTATTAAATGCGCAACTTAATATTGCTGATTGCAAAAACGTTTGCTGCGCGTTGTATTTTTGCGATGGGATAACCCCGATTTTTTGCGTTGTGTGGGGTTAAGACTTATTCCTCGTCCTTTTTCGGCACATCGTGGTAGAGGTTCAGACGGAACATAAGAGCCTCGTCGTCGGGGTTCGGGCAGCGAATGTATGCGCCCTCGACAATGCCGCCTTTGAGGATATTGGCTATACCCATTATCTGGCAGAATTTTGATTTAAGATTCAGCACGTCGCCCTCGTCCGTTTCGAGGAAAACATCGCCCTTGCAGGCGTCAACGGTCTTCATCAGATCCGCGATGTCAATGTTGTGTACAAGATTAAGTCTGTTCATATTTCCTACCTCCTTTATCTGCTTTCATTATATACTTAAAAATGCAAAAAAGTCAAGCGGTTTGCGGAAAATTTTACATAAAATATGCGTTGATTTTATTCCGGCGGACGGAGTATGCCGACTGTGCCCGAAAAAAGAGCCTTTCACGGAACTGTTTTCGCTCCGCGAAAGGCTGCAATTTTTATACCTGTTTTTTATCGGGCGTATCCTTTGGCTTTTGCGCGAACAGGGTACAGCCCATATTGCGGAAATGCTCTATCTTTTCGCGAACAAGGTCTTCGCTTATTTTGAAATATTCCGCAAGGCATTTTATGCACAAAAACTCCGTTGCGCCGCGATTGACCATACGTTTGTATATGCCTATCTCGTCGTTTTCGAGTTCCTTGCCGCAGTTTTTGCAGGTCGCCATGGTTTACAGCTTTATAAGCTTTACTCTGTAAACCTTGCAGCTCGTTGCGGGCAGGTCGAGGTAGAAGTTGTCTTTAACGGTTATCTTTTCGTTGTCGAGCATGCCGGTGAGTTCAAGACCGTAGCCGCAGTTTGCGGTAAGACCGAGTTCGAAAAGATTGATGTACTTGCGTGCGGAACCCTCGGCAAAGTTGAATACGCCGAGCGCATATTCGCCGCCGGAAAGGTGTCTGAACAGGAGAAGAACTTCTTCGATCTTTCTGTTCGGCGTGTACGGCGGTCTTGCTTCCTCGTCCTGGTCAAGGGCGATAAGAGCCTTGTTTTTGAGGAGTTCGAGCGTGTGCTCGTCGCAGTTTCTGATGTCGCAGCCTATCATAAGCGGGGACGCCATCATGCACCAAAGAGCGAAGTGCATATCATACTGTTCCTGATTGCAGCCGCCGAAGCCGACGTTGCCCTTGTTGTACATACCGCAGATAAGCATATCCGTGTCGTTGTAGCAGCCGGGCGCGGACTGACTGAGCATGGGGATCTGGCTGAACGCGATGTCGCGGAACGAGTTCGGACGGTCAACGATGTCGCCTGTAGATCTGTACATATGCGCGCCTGTGGAACGAATCCACTGCCATACGTTGTCGCTGCCCCAGTTGCAGGCGGAGAAAAGAATCTCTCTGCCGGTGGCTTTGAGTGCCATGCCCATTCTGTAATAAAGCAGAGGTCCGTCGGACGTCTCGGGCTTGTAGCAGAAGTCGTATTTAAGGAAGTCGATGCCGAAATCCGCAAAGGTCTGCGCATCGAGATATTCGTGGTCAAAGCTTGACGGATAACCCGCGCAGGTCAGAGTTCCGGCGCAGGAATACATTCCGAATTTCATGCCTTTGGAGTGAATGTAGTCCGCAAGGTATTTCATACCGTGGGGGAATTTTTTCGGGTCTGCGACAAGTCTGCCGTCTTCGCCTCTTTCGCGAAGCGACCAGCAGTCGTCGATAACGATGTATTCGTATCCTGCGTCGCGCAGTCCCTTTTCAACCATCGCGTCTGCGATGCCCATAATGAGTTCTTCGGAAATGTTTTCTCCGAAAGTGTTCCACGAGTTCCAGCCCATCGGCGGTCTTTGTGCGAGCATAGTGTCCTCTTTTCTCTGCCTTGAAAAATAATAATTTTTTCAGCGTCCCTCCGACATAAGGCAGAGCGTCGGAGAACCTGTTTTTTGACATTTTTCGAGTCGTTTTTAATACGACCGTTCACTGTATTATATCATACTTTTTCTTATATCGCAAGGCAAAAAATGCGAAAAAAAATAAACGGCGTTTTTACCAAAAAAGCTCACTCAGTTTATGCAATGATTACCAAAAGAAATTCGAATCGGCGGCGAAAAAAAATACTTCAAGACACAAAAATCGTCACAAAACGACGTTGTGCGTCTATATTTTACGTTTTTTTCACACATTCCTCTTGCCTTGTCGGTAAAAAAATGTTATACTTACAAGAAGATAATATACAATATATTATATAATCGGATAGTATTGTTCTGGCGGCATTCCTCTTCGGCGGACGGACTTTGCAGAAAAGCAAACACGGCCGAACCCCGAAAGATCCGACCGTGCGGTTTTATTTGCTTACTTTTTGAAGGTCTTGCACTCGGTGTCGTTGCAGTTGCACGCTCCGACGCCCTCGACGTTTATTCTGTCCGATTCGCAAACGCCCTCGACGTTGAATATACATCTGTCGGCGGCGCAGTCAACGTGACTGTCCGAGCAGGCGCATGAAGCGCAGGCGGCGTTGGCAAAGCCCTCAGTCTTTTCGCGGAAACTGTCACAACAGGTTTGGCACGCCTTTTTTGCATCGGAACCTCCGACGCGAACGTCCTGCAAACAGCATTTGCTTTCCGCGTTATGCACACAGGTGTGTGCGCTGCAAGAAATCTGCGGCATTGTTTTGTTACCTCTCTTTTTATAAAATGAGACGGGCGGCTCGGTCGTTTTTTTGCAAAACCCTGAAACGGTTTTGACGCAAGTCGCCTCAATCCGTATTTTTGACAGTTATTCCGTTTCGATACGCTTCGGGAGGAGGATATTTTTGGCAAAAAAGAAAAAAATCAAGGCGAACGATACGCGCCTTTCGGCTAAGCGCCATGTTTTTCCCATATTTATGCTTTTCGTCGGTATGCTCTGCCTTATCGGCGGCGTCTGCCTTGTAAATTATTTTATGTCGGGCAAGACGAGTTCCGACTCCGGTATCGGAAAGGTTTATATCAACGAGGTGATGACCTCGAACAAAGGCACGCTGCTTGCGCCCGACGGTTCTTCCGCGGACTGGGTGGAACTGTATAACAACTCCGCAAAAAAAGTCAACGTTTCGGGCTACTCGCTCGTTTTGCAGAAATCGTCCAAATCAAACGATTCGCTTGTTTTTCCCGACGGCACGGAGATAGAAGCGGGCGGGTATCTGCTTGTCTACTGCAACAATTCGTATCTTTCCGAATATCTGTGCGCGCCGTTCAACCTTTCCAAGGCGGGCGGCGAAACGCTTGTGCTCAAAAACGCGGACGGCACTTCGCTCGATTCCGTCACCACCGAAAAAATGACGTCCAATTCCGTTATGGAGAGAACGTCTTACGACGCGGGCGCGTGGACTGTAAGCGGCAGACCCACGCCGGGACAGCCGAACACGGACGAGGGCTATGCGGCTCTTGAGGCGTCACGCAAAAACACGGATGGAACAAAAACGGTAGTCATAAACGAAGTTCAATGCAAAAACACCGTCGGAATAACGGACGAAGACGGCGACAGAAACGATTGGATAGAACTGAAAAACATCTCTTCTTCCTCCGTTGACCTGAACTATTATTCGCTCGGTTCGAGCCTTTCCGCACCTTATGAATGGCAGTTTCCCGCCGTCACTCTCGGCGCGGGCGAAACGCTTCTCGTTTACTGCTCGGGCAAGGATATTTCCGAAACAACGGGAGAACTTCACACGAATTTTACGCTGAAAACAAGCAATATCTGCGTCACGGTCTCCGATATACAGGGCAGAATAATTGATTCGGTCGAGATAAAAACGCTGTCCCCCGATGCGTCGTATTCCAGAGACGGCAGCGGCGCTTATGCCGAAACGTTTTCTCCGACTCCCGGTTTTGAGAACGACGAAAGCGGCTTTGCGAGCGTCGGCAAATTGCTTGACAAGGGCAAGGACGGGCTTGTGATATACGAAGCGATGTCCAAAAATCCGAAAAACGGAGGATATATTCCGCAGAACGGCGGCAGATACTACGATTGGGTCGAACTGAAAAACACGTCGTCCTCCGAAATCGAACTTTCAGATTACTGCCTTTCGAACGACGCGGCAACGACGGATATGTGGCGGTTGCCAGAGAAAAAACTCGGCGCGGGCGAATCGTTCGTTATTATCTGTTCGGGCAGCGAACGCCTTTCGAACAGCGAATATTATCACGCGAATTTCAAGATAAACGGCGACGAACAGGTATATCTGTTCAAAAACGGCGAACTCTGTGACGGCATGTGTCTCAAAGGCACGAAGATAGGTCAGAGCCTGACCCGCGCTTCCGACAGAGCGGGCTTTTGGACGAATACCGCACCGTCACCGAGATATACGGACGGCGACAGCCTTTGTTACGCGGTTGCTTCCGAGCCCGTGATAGAAACGAAATCGGGCGTTTACGATGCGGCTGTGACGGTCACGATATCTGGCGAGGGCGATATTTATTACACGCTTGACGGCTCCGACCCGACCGTTTATTCCAAAAAATATACAGCCCCTTTTGAACTTGCGGAGACGAAGTCCGTTCGCGCAGTCTCGTACTCCGCGGGAAAAATAAGGTCAACGGCGGCGGCTGCGACTTACATCGTGGGTGAGGACAACACGCTGCCCGTTATGACTCTTTGCGTGGACAGGGACGACCTTTACAGCAACGAAAGCGGAATTTATGCGACGGGCTACAACGCTTCGTCCGAATTTCCGTATCTGGGCGCGAACTTCTGGAAACCGTGGGAAAAAGAATGCACGGCGGAGTTTTTTGAGAACGGCGACGGCTTTTCGATAGACTGCGGCATACGCATTTTCGGCGCATATTCGCGCGCGGACGATAAAAAGTCGTTTCAACTCAAATTCAGGGATATGTACGGGCAAAGCGAACTTGTGTATCCCGTTTTTGACGAACTTGACACGGTAAAAAGTTTTAAGGCGCTGGTGCTTCGTGCGGGTTCGCAGGATTATGCTCACGCAATGCTGCGCGACGAGTTTTTCACAAGCCTGCTCAAAAGTCATTCCGAAAACATTTACGTTCAGGCTTATAAGCCCTGCAACCTCTATGTCAACGGCGAGTATTTCGGCATCTACTATTTCCGCGAAAAGGTCAATTCGGATTACGTTGCCAAACATCTGAACGCCGCCGAGGAAAACACCGACCTGCTTGTGGGCAGCGAGGCTGTGATTTACGGTTCGCGGGAGGAATTTCAGAAACTGCGCGAATTTGTGGAAACGCACGATATGCGCAACGCTGAAAACTACAAATATGCGGAAGAACGGATAGATTTTGTCAGCCTTATAGATTTTACGATAGGCGAATACTATTCGGGCAACCAGGACAACGGCAACGCAAAGTGGTTCCGCAACACCGCAAGCGACGACACGCGCTGGCATTGGATATACTACGACCTCGACTGGGGCTTTTATTACGACACACCGCTTGATTTTTACCTGCGCAAACGCGGGCAGGCGGAATACGGCTTTGCAAAGATAAACGCGCTTATCGGCAACCTGCTTGACAATCCCGACTTCCGAACGCTGTTTTTGGAGCGAATGTCCTACCATATTAAAAATACGTTCAGCGAAGAAGTCGCTCTGGCGCACCTGCAAAGCATAGTGAATAAGATAGAACCCGACATGAAGCGCGAATGCGAACGCTGGGACAAATCGTATGCGGGCTGGGAAAAAGAAGTCGAAAAGGTCAGAACGTATATAAAGGACAGAAAAGCGTTCATGCTGCCCGAGATAAAAGCATGGCTCGGGCTTTCACAGGAAGAATTTGACAAGTATTTCGGATAAAGCGTTTCGCGTTTTTCCGAAACCGAAATATAAGGAGCAGAAAATATGATCTCCGAAAGAATAATCACAACGTCTTATTCCGCGTCGCAGGTGACTCCATGCGGCTGGCAGGCGGCAAACCTGCGCTTGCAGGCGGACGGGCTTCTGGGCAATCTTGACCGCATTTTGCCTGAGGTGAAAGAATCCCGCTGGCTCGGCGGCAACAGCGGCGATTATGACAGTCTTCCGCTTTGGCTTTCGGGCTTTGTGCCCACTGCGTGGCTCATCTCCGACATCGAAATGCAGGAGCGCGCGGGACTTTATATCAAAAAACTGCTTGAAAACAACAAAAACGGGTTCATTCCGAAAGGTAAGAACGAAAAATTCGATATCGCGTCTCTTTTTGTTTTGCTGAACGCGCTGTGCGACTATGCGGAGGCGAGCGGCAACGGCGAGGTTGACGGATATATACTTGCCGCGCTCAAAGAACTCGATGTTTATACGGACACTCACGTTCTTTCCGAGAAAGCGTCGCTTTGCTGGTCGGACGCGCTCCGTCCGATAGCGAGGGAGACAGAAAAAACGGAAGACCGCTCCCTGCGTCGGCTTGCAAAAAAACTTGCGTGCATGGGCTTTGACTGGCTCGGATTTTTCGATGGCTGGGACTATGCCCACGTCGCCGCTTCCGACCTGCCTGCGTCGTTTTTAACTGACATACACAACAATATTCAGGCGGTCAAGACCGCCGCCGCGCTTGCCGATTTTTACGGCGACGAAAGTTACGTTGACCGCGCGTTTGAGATGATATACACGCTTGAGCGTTTCCACGGCTCGGCGATAGGCATGATAACGGGCGACAGCCGTCTCGGCGGCAAAAGCGCATCGAGAGGACTTGACACGGACGCGCTCTGCGAATATATGTCGGCGCTTGCCGCGCTGCTCAAAACGTCGGGTTCGGTGGCCATCGCGGACAGGCTCGAACGCTTGGCGTACAACGCTTATCCCGCCGCGTTTTCCGCGGATATGTGGGCAAAACAGCGCGTGCAGCTCGTCAATCAGATACAGTGCGTCGCGGACGGCGAACACCCGTTTTCGACCGCGGACAAAAGAGCGGGACTGTTCGGGCTCGGAAACGGCAAAAAATGCTCCGTCGCAGCATTCTGCAAAGGCTATGCCGCATTTTGCGGCGTTTGGTTTCTCAAACACGAAAACGGCATATATATTTCTTCGCTTGCGCCCGCAACGCTTGAAACAACGATAGACGGCGCAAACGTAAAAGTTGAGGTCGGCGGCGAATATCCGTTCCGCAACACTTCAAAAATAACCGTTACGGTTTCTTCGCCCGTCACGTTTACGTTGGGCGTCCGCATTCCCGGTTGGACGGAAAATATGAAAATAGGCTCGGGCTCGGAGATGCTTATGCCGCGCAAGAGCGAGTTTTACACGTTCAAAGGCACATGGACGGACTCGACCGTTTTCAGCCTTGACACGAACGACAAATTCAGATTGAACAGACTGCCCGACGACCTTTATATCGTCAGCCGCGGCGCGCTTTACTATGCCGTGCCCGTAGCGGCGGACAAGGCTTATACCGAGGGCAACACTTATCCTTACAGCGAATACGAACTTTCCGCAAGCGGCGGCTGGAACTTTGCCGTGCTTGCCGAGGACAAGGACAGATTTTCGAAATCCGTCACGTTTGAGGATAAGCCGCTGACATCGTTCCCGTTCTCGTCGGCTACGCCCGCAGTCGAAATGTTCTGCTGCGGCAAACGCATACAGTGGGGCATAAAAGACGGCGCGGCTGTCAGAAAACCGCTTGCCGTCGCGGCTTCCGACAAAAAGGAGATGCTCCGTTTTATACCTTACGGCGCAACGGAACTCCGCATGGCGGCTCTGCCCGTCATAACGCAGAACGTCTGATAAGGCTTTCGGCACAGAAAAGGATCAAACGAAAGTTGCCGCAACGCGGCGAACGCAACATATTTTTACTCTGAGGACATCGCATTGGAAAACGAAAACAAGAACCACGACACACAAGATAACAAACCCAAATTTTCATTCCGTCCCGCGGAAACCCCCATAGAAGACTTTCCTCTTGCGGAGGAGGAGGACGAAACGCCGACTTCCGACGGTTACGGCTATTCCGATTTCGAAGCTGACGACGGAGACGACGACTATCCCGAGGAAAAGCTGTCTTTTCGCGAACGCCTCGCAAAAAGAAGAGCGGAGACGGAAGCCTCAAACGCTGCGGAGCAGGCGGCATTTGACGAAGACGATGAATATGAAGATCACGAGGAGAAAGACCGCGCGCCGCGTTCGTCTTTCCGTGAACGTTTCGCCAAAAGCAGAGCCGCGCAAAAAGCCGCAGAAGAGGAAACAGAAGAAGACAAAGAGAACGAAACTTTCTCTCTGTCTCTGCGTGAACGCCTTGCGAAAAGACGTGCCGAGCGCGAAGCGGCGGAAGTCGCGGAGGACGACGAATACGACGACGAGGACGATGAAGAATTACGTCCGACCCGCCGCCGCATAGCCGTGCGGCAGTCCGAAACTGCCGTAAGATCTGCGCAGAGAGAGGAAAAGCACATAGCAAAGCCTGTTGCGGATAAGTCTGCCGCGCCCAAAGCGGAAAAGCCCGTCGCAAAACCTGTTGCGGATAAGCCTGCGCAGAGAGCGGAAAAACCCATCGAAAGACCCTCGGAGGACAGACCCACGGCAAAGAAAACGGACAGCCCCGTAAAGAATAGGCGAAACCATGCTCCGACCGCAGTCGAAAAAACGGCTCAAAACAGAAAGCCCGCTAATCAAGAAAGCGGTTCGGGAGATAAGAATAAATCAAAAACATTCCCCGCGTTTTCGGGCAGCGAACTCAACGCGGGCGGTGCGGACGAAAACGTCAAAAAGCGTTTTGTCCCGATAATCGGCGCGTTTGCCGCGTTTATTGCGGTGTGTGTGATTTTTACGCTGTGCGCATCTGTTCTGACGAGAAAGACCGTTACCGGCAGCCGCGTTTACATCAGCGAAATAATGACTTCGAATTCTTCGAGCGTGCCCGCTCCCGACGGTGAATTTTACGATTGGATAGAACTTTGCAACCCGACCGACGAAGCTGTTGACGTTTCGGGCTTCGGTTTCGGGCTTGATTCCGCCGCTGCGGTGTGGACGATACCGAGCGGAACGGTGATCCCCGCAAAAGGGTACGCGCTTGTGTTCTGCGCGGGCAGAGCGGGAGACTCGGGCAGAGTGGGCGAAGTTTACGCCACGTTCCGTCTTTCCAAAAAGGGCGGCGAGGAACTGACGCTTTTGGCGTCTTCGGGCAAAACGATAGATGCTCTTAAAACCGAGACGTTGGACAGAGGCAAGACGATGTACCGCGTCAAAGAGGGTTCTTCCTTTGAGATCGGCGGCGACCCGACTCCGCTTTTCCCGAACACGGAAGAGGGCAGGGCGAATTACCTTGCGTCGCTTTATGTGGACGGCGACCCGATAAAGATAAGCGAAATAGCTCCGAAAAACCATATCGGGCTTACCGATTCTTTCGGTGAGACGTCCGACTGGATAGAACTTCACAACACGTCGGATACGGAAGTCAATCTGAAAGGCTACAAACTTTCCGACAGTTCGGAAGAGCCTTATGCATGGTCGTTTCCCGATGTGACGGTCGAATCGGGAGGTTACATATATGTTTTCTGCTCGGGCAGAGACGTTGAAAAGGGCGACGAGATACACGCCGATTTTGTGCTGTCTTCAAAGAGCGGAACCGTGGTGCTTGCGCGTCCCGACGGCGGGATAGTTGACCATGTGGAATATTCGGGCGTTGAGACGAATGAGTCCTACGCCGACGACGAAAACGGCAACTTTACCGCAACGCCGTGGCAGACTCCCGGCTTTGCAAATACGGTTGACGGCTATGAAAAATATGCCGAAACTCTGAAAATGCCGAGCGGGCTTATTATCAACGAGGTCATGGTCGGCAACGAGAAATACTGCGCGCATAACGGCGGAAGATATTACGACTGGATAGAACTTTACAACGCTTCCGACGCGGATATAGACCTTTCCGAATATACTCTTTCAAAAGAACTCTCCGATCTCGGCGTGTTCACGCTGCCGCAGCGGACACTTCGCCCGGGAGAATACGCTCTTGTTATGTGCTCGGGCGACGAAACGCTTTCGACGTCGAGTTATATCCATGCGAATTTCAAGATAGACAACGACGGCGAAGAACTGTTCCTTTCAAAGAATGACACGGTCGTTGACAGCGTATACTTCTCAAATATCAGGGCAGGTTATTCGTTCGGCCGTTCAAGTCTCGGCAACGGCTTCTACAATTTGAGCCAGCCCACGCCCGGCTATGTCAACGGTATGGGTATAAGACAGGTTTCGTCAGCACCCTTTACCGACACGGCGGAGGGCGTTTACAACAATGTAGCGAACGTCAAAGTCGCGTTGTCCGCTTTCGGCGACGCGACGGTTTACTATACGACCGACTGCACCGAGCCGACATATACAAGCACGCAGTACCTCGGCGAACTGACGCTGGACAAGACTACCGTTGTCAAGGCTGTGGCATACGAAAAAGGAAAACTGCCGTCCGCGGTGGTGACGTTGAGTTACATCGTCAACGAAAATCACACGCTGCCCGTTATCAGTCTTTCGGCAGACCCCGACGACCTTTTTGATTATTACACGGGCATTTACGCCGACGGTCCGGGTTACACATACGAGTTTCCGCATAAAGGCGCAAACTTCTGGCAGGACTGGGAGCGCGACGCGCATGTAGCGTTTTTTGCGGACGGGGAAGACGGGTTTTCGCTTGACTGCGGCATAAAAATGTTCGGCAACTACGGCAGAGCATACGACCAGAAGCCGTTTCAGATAAAATTTAAGAAGAAATACGGAACGTCCGAACTGCATTACAAAATGTTTGAGCAGTATTCGGATATGTCGGTTTTTGACGCGCTTGTTTTGCGCTGCGGTTCGCAGGACAGTTACCGTTCACGCTTTCGCGACGAACTGTTTACATCGCTTGTCACGGACAGTTCCAGCACCTTGCTTTCACAGGCATACCGCGCCTGCGTGCTTTATCTGAACGGACAGTATTGGGGCGTTTACTATATCCGTGAAAAGGTTGACGAGAACTTCCTTGCGCAGCATGAGAATTACGGTCCCGATTCTTTCACCATGCTTTACCGCAACGGTGAAGTCATTATGGGCGATACTGACGAAGGCTATGCGTCGCTGATATATTTTGTCGAGACGCACGACATGACGCTCAAAGAAAATTATGATTACGTCTGCTCTCGGATAGATATTCAGAATTACATAGATTTCAAGATTTTTCAGGCTTACAGCGGCAACTACGACCTGCACAATATCAAGTATTACAAGAGCGATGCCGAGGGCTCGGACGGCAAGTGGCGGTGGATATTCTACGACCAGGATTACGCGTTCCGTGAACTCGGAGATTCCGTTGCGCGCACCGTCGAAAGCGGATATCACTTTATCAGCAACACTCTTATCCGAAATCTGCTGAAAAATCCCGACTGCCGCGCTTTGTATCTTTCGCGTATGTCCGAACTGTTTTCTTCGGCGCTTTCCGCGGATACGGTGCTTGCAAAGATAAACGCCCTTTATGAAGAATCTCTTCCCGAAATGGAGCGTCACTGCAAACGCTGGAATCTTTCGTTCGACAACTGGAAATACGAAGTCGATGTGCTTCGCCGCACCGTAAGAGACAGCGGTTCAATCGAGGGGCTGGGCGGTCTCAGTTACGGCGGCAGCCGCATTGCGCAGGTGCTTGCAAACCTGAAAAGCACGCTGTATTTGACCGATGAAGAATACAACAAGTATTTCGGCGGTCTCAGCATAGGTTAACGGCGCAGCGCTTATTGCACGCCCAAACAGATAGGTTTTTTGCAGTCTATGCACAAATGTGCTTCACAGATAATGAAAGGGGATATATCATGTCCAAAACAGACAACATTCTCCGATATCTTTCATGGTGGGCGATAGTCGCTTCCGTCGGCTCGCTCGTTATGCTTTCTTTTGTCAGCACAACATTCTTTATTCCGGGTGCGAACTTTGTAGCCACCATGTTTTTACTGCTCGGTATGACAGGCAGTTTTCCTCTGCTGCTCGCTTCCGCGGTTTTGCTGCTGCTGTATTTCTTCGGCGCAAAGGGCGTCAAAATGCGCTCCGCGTGGCTGCCTGCCGTTATCGCCGTGCCTGTGCTTGCGGACTTTGTTATGTTCTTTTACTACCTGTTCCGAGTTATCCTTTTCGGCGTTGATTTTACGTGGCAGACCGTGCCCTCGTTTATTTACGCCGCCGCCGTCGCGGTCTTTCTCGTCCTTTATTATGTCGGACTTGTCAAAGAGCGTAAGGGTAAACAAAAGGATATATAAATATGAAGATAAAGAATCAGGTTGATGATGTTTGACCTGAACAAGGTATATTCGGCCGAAAACGGCACCGACATTTTTTTTAAATACATAAAACCCCCGAGCAGACTGAAAATGTCTGCCCGGGGGACTTTTATTTGCCGTTCTCGCCGCGCATTTCTGAAACATAGACATCAAGGGCGCGCGTCGGCTGATACCGAAAACTCGGGCTGTGTTTCAGCCGTCTGTTTTCTGTTCAAGCCGCATATTTTCGTCGGAGAAGAAGTTGAATTTTCGTGCGATTCGGGTCGCAGTTTATTTTATATCGCAAATGTCTTCGCCGAAATGCCTCAAAATCCTTCGCCGAAATACCCCAAAATCCTTCGTCGAAATACCCCAAATGTCTTCGCCGCCTATTGACTTTTTCAAAAAAAAAGGTTATAATACTTTTGAAAGGTGTTGATTTTGAATGTCGAACGGCTATATTAAGCGTACTTGCGACGAAAATCTCAAACTGAAACTTGAAACTTTCGGTGCGGTGCACATTATCGGACCGAAATGGTGCGGAAAAACCACAACGGCAAAACAGTTTGCGAAAAGTTATATAGAAATGCAAGATCCCGATAAAAGGGAAATGTATCTGGAAACGGCAAAGATAAAACCGTCCAATCTTTTGATAGGCGAAAATCCGAGACTTATCGACGAATGGCAGATAGCGCCGAATCTTTGGGATGCCGTCAGAGTTTCCGTAGACAGAAGAAACGAATCGGGACTTTATATTCTTACGGGTTCAAATTCGATAGACAAGACTTCGATAATGCATACCGGAACGGGGCGAATCGACACTCTGAATATGTATCCGATGAGCCTTTTTGAAACAGGCGAATCAAACGGCAGTATTTCTTTGTCTGCGCTGTTTCGCGATGAAAAAGCGTTGGATGACGGCTGCCAAACGGAACTTTCCATTGACGAACTTATATTCGCCGCTTGCCGCGGCGGTTGGCCGTCCGCACTTTTCAAAAACAGTGATAAATCGAAATTGCTTGTCGCTCAAAGTTATTTTGAGGGACTGTGCAGGGAAGATATTTCAAACATAGACGGAAAAACGCGCGATGAAACGGTGACGACGCTTCTTTTGCGCTCTTATGCAAGAAATATTTCGACAACCGCCGCCAATACCTCGATTTTGCGGGATATAAGGGCGAATACCGATATAGGAGAAACTACGTTTTACGAATATGTCGCGGCGCTGAAAAAACTGTTTGTAATACAAGACATTGAGGCTTGGTGTCCCGCCATAAGGTCAAAAAGTTCCATACAGTCTGGCAATAAACGCGAATTTGTTGACCCGTCGCTTGTGGTTTCGGCTCTCGGTGTGGAACCCGACTATTTTAATCTTGATCTGAAAACGTTCGGATTTATTTTTGAGACGCTCTGCATACGCGATTTGAAAATCTACTCAAATGCGTTGGGTGGGCGCGTTTCGTATTACAGAGACCGCTATGGGCTTGAAGCGGATTGCGTTCTTCATTTGAGGGACGGCAAATATGCGCTTATAGAGTTCAAACTCGGCAGTTCCGAAATAGATGAAGGTGCAAAACATCTTAACGAGATAGAAAAACTTGTTGAAGAGTACAACAAAACGGAAAAACAATGTTTGCTCCGTGCGCCTGATTTGAAGATTGTGATAACTGGCACTCAATACGGATATAAACGTCCCGATGGCGTTTATGTTGTTCCGATAGGTTGTTTGCGCGATTAGGTTAGGCTGTGTCAGACGATATGCTTGAAGATTAAGGCTATCTTATACAAAAAATCCCGCTCCTGCTGTGCAGGGGCGGGATTTGGTTTGTAATATTCTGTTTACTGCTCGTCGCTTTCCTGTACGGTTTCCTCAACGGTCTCAACCGTTTCGGTCTTCGTTTCGGGCGCGGGAGCTTCTTCCGTGGCGGCAGCCGTTTCGGTCGTTACGGTCTCGGTCTCCGCAGCAACGTCGGCAGTAACTGTGTCTGTCGTTTCTGCGTCGCTCTGTGTGTCCACTGCCGCACCGTCAGCCGTTACGAGCACGGGCTGTTTGCTTCTGTTGCAGAAGTAGAGAACCGCAATGGCAACAAGCAATACCGCCGCGCCTATGGCAAGACCGATATATCCGTTGTCCAGCACGCCGCCGAGAACGTAGCCCACAAGGCACGAACCCGCAACGACCATGGCATACGGGATCTGCGTCGAAACGTGTTCGAGGTGGTTGCAACGCGCACCTGTGGAGGAAAGTATCGTCGTGTCCGAAATGGGCGAGATGTGGTCGCCGCATACAGCACCCGCAAGAACCGCGGAGATAACGAACGCGAGCTGCTCAAAGCCGTGGTCGGTTGAGAAGTCTATCGTGCCGTTAAGAACGGTGAAGATTATCGGGATAAGTATTCCGAACGTACCCCACGAAGTTCCCGTTGCGAACGCAAGACCTACGGAGATAAGGAAGAATATCGCGGGAAGAATGGATATGGGAATGCTGTAAGTTTCAACAACGGTCTTTACAAACTGACCCGCGTTGAGGTAGCCGTTGTTGCAGATTCCGCCGAGCGTCCACGCAAGCGCAAGGATGGCAATGGCGGGAACCATGGCTTTGAAGCCGTCAACTATGCTGTCCGCAAACTGCTTGTAGGTGAGAATGCGGCGGGACATATAAAGAACGAAGATGAAAAGTATGGTTATGATAGAACCGAGAACGAGCGAAAGGGAAGAGTTGCAGTCGCCGAAAGAGGACGTGAGCAGTTCCCATGTCGAAATGTCCGCTTTGCCCACGCTTACAGCCGTGCCTTTTGCTATCGTGGCTTCCGCGTCAGCCGTCAGTTTGACGGAGATCACCGTGCCGTCAACAACGCCGAGCTTCTCTTTTGTCAGACCCGTGTAGCCCTGCGTTTCGTAGTAAGCTATCATCGCGTCGATGTATGCGTCGGTGTCCGCTATCTCGAAATCTGCGGGAAGCGTTACGCTTGCACCGTCTTCGCCCGTTATTTTACCGTCTTCCAGCATATCGGAAGAAATCGTGCCGAGATCCATTGTGCCTTTCGCGGTAAGACCGTTTGCGAACAGACCCTTGATGTCCGCATAAGTGCTTTCGGACGTGTTTTCGCCCTGTTCGGGAATGCTTACGTATACGGAAATGGGTGCGTCGTCGGAAATCGTGTAAGAAGTTCCCGCTTCCGCCGTGTAAGATTTTGTCTTGTCAAAAATGCCGCCTGTGTAAAGCATTGCCGCAATGCAGGTAACAATGAGCACCGCGATGGGAAGGATAAGGTCGATAACCTTGCCCTTTGTCTTTTTCTCTGCGGTCTCGGTCTCGTCAAGCACTTTGAGCGGGGGATTCTGCGCAATTTCCGCTTTTTTCATCGGCCCGAAATCGAAGTTCAGCGCTATCATCAGAATTATCATCAGAATGGTAAGCAGCGCATAGAAGTTGAACGGAATGGTGTGCAAAAACAGGCTGAAACCGTCAACGTCCGTGCCATCGGGAAGAGAAGAACTTACCGCCGCCGCCCAGCTTGAAATGGGTGCGATTATACATACGGGAGCCGCCGTTGCGTCGATGATGTACGCAAGTTTTGCGCGGGAGATCTTGTGTCTGTCCGTAACGGGGGACATAACCGTGCCGACGGTAAGGCAGTTGAAATAGTCGTCAACAAAGATAAGCACTCCGAGCCCCGACGTTGCATAAAGCGCGCCGCGCTTGGATTTTATCGCCCGCGCCGCCCAATTGCCGTATGCCTTTGATGCCCCGGACTTGGTGACAAGCGCAACGATTATGCCTAAAAATACAAGGAAGATACATATATTGACGTTGCCGCCTATGCTGTCTCCCATAATGCCGAAGATAGTCTCAAATATCTTGGCGGGATTGTAAAGAAGCGCGCCTACCGCAACGCCGACGAAAAGGGAGATGTAAACTTCCTTTGTTATCAGCGCAAGCGCTATCGCGACAATGGGAGGAACTATTGCCCAGAACGTACCTATCGCTCCGGTCGCTCCCCACGGGTTGATGTCCTGGAAAAACTGTGCTATTGTTTCCATGGGAAAGATCCTTTCTTTTAATGCTTTTACATAATATATCTATAATGACGCCGCACCGGCAGATGCGGCGATTGTTCTTGAAAAACAAAAAACTAATTATAAGTGTTGCATTGCAGATTAGAGAAAATGCTCTTTGGTTATATCGGAGAGTTTTAGAAAGTGTTTGCGGTGCAAACAGGGAATTTGCCGAAAAACGTATAGCCTTTTTCTTTCCGCTTCGCGGAGGTTGCGTCGTTTTTTTGCGTTACGGTTTAAGCGGCTTTATCGCCCGTTCCAATATTCCGTGCATTTTTGCGATAGCCGTGCCGTAGTTCGTCATAGGCACGCCCTGCGCCTTTGCGCGCTTTGCGCGTGACGATATTTCCGCATCGTTCAGCATACAGCCGCCGCAATGAATGACAAGCGAATATTCCGAAACGTCTTCGGGAAAATCCCTGCCCGACGTGAAGTCGAAAACAAGGTTTTTGCCCGTATATTTGCTGACCCAATTCGGCAGTTTGACCGTGCCGATGTCGTTGCATTGCCTGTGGTGCGTGCAGCCCTCGCTGATAAGCACACGGTCGCCGTCGCGGAGCTTGTCGAGCGTGTCCGCACCGTCCGCCAACGCAAAAAGGTCGCCCTTATAGCGTGCAAACAGCATCGAAAACGATGTCAGCGGAATGTCTTTCGGCACGACCTTGTTAACAAAGCCGAACGCCTGCGAATCCGTCACGACCAGCCGCGGTTTTTTCGGCAGGGAAGAAAGCAGCGTTTCAAGCTGCGTTTCCTTTGTGACAAGGCACACCGCGTCGCTGTCCAACACGTCGCGTATCGTCTGCTGCTGCGGCAATATCATTCTGCCTTTCGGCGCGGATTCGTCGATAGGCGTGACAAGCACGACAATATCGTCCTTTTGAAGCAGGTCGCCTATCAGCCGCTTTTCCTTTTTGCCGTCGGCGGCAATTCTGCCGAGCATTTCTTTCAATTCGAAAATGTTCGTTCCGCTTGCCGCGCTGACATAAAGCGTGTTCTCGCCCGCCGTCGGAACGGCGGGGAGCAAGTCAGCCTTGTTATATACCGTTATGAGCGGGATCTTCCGCTCCGTTATCAGTTTTTTCAGTTCTTCATCCGCCTGCGTTTCGCCCTTTTCGGCATCTATCACAAGCACGGCGATGTCGGTCTCGTCAAGCGTTTTCATCGCTCGTTTGACCCTTTGTTCTCCGAGCGCGCCCTCGTCGTCCGTCCCCGGGGTGTCGATGATGACCACAGGTCCTATCGGCAGCAGTTCCATCGCCTTGCGAACGGGGTCGGTCGTCGTTCCCTTTACGTCGGAAACAAGCGAAAGTTCCTGCGCCGTAACGGCATTGACAACGCTCGATTTACCCGCGTTCCGAAGTCCGAAAAAGCCGATGTGGACTCTTTCGGCGGACGGGGTTGAATTGAAACTCATTGTTTTTCCCCCTATCAGAAGCGGAAATCGCGGCGGTTAGAGTTCTTTATCTGCTCTATGTTCTCTTTCGCGATATTGCGCACTTTTTCTTTCGGAATCTTTTCAAGTTCGCGTTCGATGACTTCAAAACCGACTTTTTTCGTCTCCTCGGACGCATAATCCACAAGATATTCGGCAAGCGTCATCAGCGCATTCGGGTGGCAGCAATTCAGTATCTGCCCGTTCTTGCAAAGGCTCATAAAGCGGTCGCCCGTTCTGCCCTCGCGATAGCACGCGGTGCAGAAAGACGGAATGTGGTCGCTCTGCATAAGCCAACGCACCACCTCGTCAAGCGTTCTCTGGTCGGAAACGTCAAACTGCTCCGAATCGTGCGGACGCTCGTCCTCGCAATATCCTCCCACGGACGTGCGCGACGCGCCGCTTATCTGCGAAATGCCGTAATCAAGCACTTTGCCGCGAACCGCTTCGCTCTCGCGCGTGGAAATTATCATGCCGGTGTACGGCACGGCAATGCGTATGCAGGCGATGAGTTTTGCGAACAGGTCGTCGGGCACGGAGTTGTCAAACGCCGTCGGGTCGATGTCGTCCGCGTGCTTTATTCTCGGAACGCTTATCGTGTGCGGTCCCACGCCGTGAACGGCTTCGAGATGTTCCGCGTGCATAAGCAACCCCGCAAATTCGTAATCGTAACCCTCAAGCCCGTAAAGCACGCCCAGCCCCACATCGTCAATGCCGCCCTGCATGGCTCTGTCCATCGCTTCGGTGTGATAGTCGTAGTTGTGCTTGGGCCCCGTCGGGTGCAGCTGCTCGTAACTCTTTTTGTTGTAGGTCTCCTGGAACAGGATATACGTTCCGATGCCCGCTTCTTTGAGTTTTCTGTAATTTTCAACGGTCGTCGCCGCAATGTTGACGTTTACGCGGCGTATGTCGCCGTTTTTGTGGTGCACGGAATATATCGTTTTGATACATTCAAGAATGTATTCGATGGGATTGTTCACGGGGTCTTCGCCCGCTTCTATCGCAAGGCGTTTGTGCCCCATGTCTTGAAGTGCGATGACCTCTTTTTTTATCTGCTCCTGCGTCAGTTTGACGCGGGGGATAGTCTTGTTTTTTGCGTGATACGGGCAGTAAACGCACCCGTTGACGCAATAATTCGAAAGATAAAGCGGCGCGAACATAACGATACGGTTGCCGTAAAACGCAAGTTTTATCTCGTTTGCCAGCGCGTACATCTTTTCGATTTTGTCGGGCAGGTCGCACGCAAGCAAAACGGACGCTTCTCTGTGCGTCAGTCCCGAACATACAACGCCGTTTTCGGTCTTCTTCGGTCTTGCCTTTTCGAGCAACGCGTCTACAAGTTCCGCGTCGTTCTTGTGAGCCTGCGCGTACGCAAGCGTTTGTCTTATCTCCTCGTCGTTGATAAACTCTTCGGCTTTCATTGATTTCGGATCGTAAATTGCCATGGTGATACTTCCTTTCTTGCGGTCAGGGTCAAAGCCCTTTCCGTCAGACAGATATGTTGATATATTTATTTGTAATTTAGAGTTTTATTGTTTTCAGATTAAATTTGCAAAGTGCGGAAAGTGTCAGCTGAAGCAAACAGGTTACTTCCCGAAACGTGCGGAGCCTTTTTCTTTCCGCTGCGCGGAGTTTGCGTCGTTTTTCGCGGGGCGAAAAGCCGAGCAAACCTTTTTTTCTGATTTTAATACGCCGTGCGATAGTTCGCGCATTCGCGCAAACCGCACATTGCTAATCGCAAAAACTGCTCGCTTCGCTCGGCTTTTTGCGATGGGATAGCCTCAATTTTTCTCGTTACGGTTTAGGTTATGTGATACTTCCTTTCTTGCGGTCAGGGTCAAAGCCCTTTCCGTCAGACAGATATAATATATGTATATTTAATTTTTTACAATAATTTGTTTTGTATATCCCTGCCGTAATACATGCTGTGCAAAGATATCATATCGCGGAGCGATATTTCATGTGAAATCAGAGGTTTACGATTTTATGTCCCCTATTGCCGTAACGACTTCAAAGCCTATCGACCTCATGCGTCCCGCAAGGCACGCACGGCATTGCGCCGATTCGTCGCCCGTGCATATCTTGTCGTCGTAAAGTGCGTACTTTTTGCGCACCGAAACGGGGGAAAGGTTGGGCATGACCACATTTGCGCCCGCCTGTATTCCTTTTTCGCGCCCTTTCGGGTCAACCGTGCCGAGCGCCGTGGTGGACGGCAGCAAAATGTTCGGTTTTATCAGACGTATCAGCGACAGAAGATATACCGTTTGCGCCGCCGTTCCTGCGGTAAATGTGCCGAAAGGCGTGTCCTTTTGCGGAATGAACGGTCCTATGCCGCACATATCGGGACTGAACGTCTCAACGAATTTCAGGTCTTTTGCAAGCGTTTTCGCCGTCTGATAAGGCGAACCGACCATAAAACCGCACCCGACCTGAAAACCGAGCGTTTTCAAGTCTTTCAGACACCGCATACGGTTGTCGAACGACATATTTGCGGGGTGCAGTTTTTCGTAATGTTCCTTGTCCGCAGTCTCGTGCCGCAAAAGATACCTGTCCGCGCCCGCCGCTTTCATCGCCGCATAAGCCTCGGTCGGATATTCGCCGAGAGAAAGCGTTATCGCGCAGTCGGGAAATCCCGCTCTTATCTCGCGAACTGTTTGCAGTATCTCTTCAAGTCCGAAAACGCCCTCGCCGCCCTGCAAAACAAATGTGCGGAATCCGAGTTCGTAACCCGTCTTACAGCAGTCCAAAATCTCTTCTTTTGTCAGTCGGTAGCGGTCGCACGCCTTGTTCGAGCGGCGTATACCGCAATAAAAGCAGTCGTTTTTGCACAGATTGCCTATCTCGATAAGACCTCTGACAAAGACCTCGTTTTTATATATTTCGCGTCGCCGTTTATCCGCAAGCGATGCCGCATATTCGGCAAGTTCGTCAGTCTGCGCCGTTATAAGGTATTCGTATTCATCGACGGTGAGCGTATGTTCGCGGTCAAGTCTGTCGATGAGTTGTTTTGCGTCAGTCATTGCCCGTTACGTTGGAATAAGCCGTTTTGACGCTTAATCCTTTGACGTTGCCGAGTTTGCCCGCAAGCGCGGATATTGCGTCCTGCGGCGCGTCGAGCGCTATCGAAACGATGTTGATGTCTTTTGCCTTGTAGGGAAGACCCATTCTTCCGATTATATATTTACCGTATTCGTGGAGTTCCGCATTGAGTTTTTCTACCGCGGAGGTATCTTCCACTATAATCGCCATAACGGCTACTCTTGTTTCCATAATTGTTATATTCCTTTTTGTATGGGCGGCTTTTGTTTTAAGATGAAAGGCTTGCGGCTCGTTCTTTTGACTTATATAATTGTGTGAATATAAAATATATATATTGCCAAATGCAGAAAGTGTTTGTCTCGCAAACAGGGTACTTCCCGAAACGTGCATAGCCTTTTTCTTTCCGCTTCGCGGAGTTTGCGTCGTTTTTCGCAGGGCGAAAAGCCGAGCAAACGTTTTGTACCGACTTTTATACGCCGTGCGATAGTTCGTTCATTCGAACGAACCGCACATGGCTAATCGCAAAAACTGCTCGCTGCGCTCGGTCTTTTTGCGATGACTATAATCGCCATAACGGCTACTCTTGTTTCCATGGTTTTTGTACCTTGCTTTTTTTTTTGTTTTGTTGCAATAAAATATGAGTTTGTCACTTCGACGATTTCAGCACGGCTTTCAGCTTGATTTCCTTGCCGCCGCGCTCAACCGTCAGTTCGACCGTGTCGCCGACGCGCTTTGTTTTAAGATATGCGGAAAGGTCGTCCGTGTCGTTCACTTCAACGTCGTCGATGGCTCTGATAATGTCGTTTTCAAGCACGCCCGCCTGTTCAGCCGCGCCGCCCTTGACCACCGCGCCGACCCAAAGCCCGCCGTCGGCATTTGCTTTAACGGTCACGCCGAGCATCGGTTTTTCTATTTTGCCGTTTTCTATTATCTGTTTTGCGTAATTCAGCACGCCGTTTATGCGGAGCGCAAAGCCGAGATTTTTGAACTCGCCCGCGATTTGCAGGCTGTTCAGCCCTATGACCTGACCGCTCAAATTTATAAGCGGTCCGCCGCTGTTGCCCGAATTTATCGTGGCGTCGTGCTGGATAACGTCCGCCGTTATGCCGAGATTTTTGAACTCGAGCGAATTGCGTATCGCGCTGACCATGCCCTTTGTGGCAGTCTGGAAAAGCGCGGAATCGTAAGGCGTGCCTATCGCGATGACAGTATCTCCGACCTCGACCGTTTCCGAGTTGGCGAACTCGGCGGGGGTGAACGTGCCCTCTATCTTGATAACTCCGACGTCGCTTTCCGAGTCGTAACCGACCACGGTCGCGTGGTAGTAGTTATCCTCGTTGTCTCTCACCTCGACCGCCCGTGCGCTGTCTATGACGTGCGCGTTTGTCAGAATATATCCGTCGGAAGTCATTATAACTCCGCTTCCGCCGCCGCTGCCGCTTGTTTTCTTCGTCATTATCTCAACAACGCTCGGCAGTATCTTCTGTATTGCCGCTTTTGACGAGCCGTCGCTTTCGGTCGGTTCTTCGTGCTTCGGCTCATCGCTGGACTGTTTTATCTCAACGCTCGCCTTCGGCTGGTTCTCCGCTTTTCGGAGCGCTACCATTGCCACGCAGGTGCTGAAAATCGCTATCGCCGCGCTTATCGCCGTCAACGTTATCAGAACAGCGGAAACGCCGTTTCTGTGTCTGTTTTCATTCTTCGGCGATGTGAACTTCTGCGGTCTTTGCGGTGCGGAGACTTCGCTGTCGGTCCCGTCGCTTCTTTTTTCGCCGCTTTCCTCGTCCGCATCTCTCACCGTTGGTTCCGCATTTTCGCTTTCGCCGTCGGGTACGGGGATTTCCGCTGCGTCCGTCTCCGATTCCGCATTTTCCGCCGTTTTTTCGGCATCTGCGGGGAAAGTCTGCGCTTTTGCCGTATTCAGTTCTTCTTGAATTTTCCGAAGCCGCTGCTCCGGCGTTTCAAAATTATCCATGAGTTATCCTCTTATTTATAACGCTTTGCAAAATATCGGCAAAGAGCCTGTTTCCGGCTGTGTCCCTGCGTTTGGGCTGCGCAGACCGCGCTTACCAATCTTCTTTCAGCATTGCGAATATTTTTATGTCCGCATAGCGGTTTTTGAGCCATATCTCCTCGCGGTGGCAGCCCTCGTACACCATGCCGAGTTTTTTCATCAGCGCCGCCGACGGTTCGTTGTCCGCCGCACATTTGCCCACGATGCGGTTCAGACCGACTTTGTTGAATCCGAAATCCATAACGGCAAACGCCGCTTCAAAAGCGTAACCTCTGCGCCTGCAATCGCTTGCTATCCAATAGCCCATTTCGGCGCGGCGGCTCAGCGACGCAATGTCGTGCAGGTTTATCATGCCTATTGCCCGCCCGTCGCTTTTGCGCTCGATTATCCATGAAGTGCAAGAGCCTTTTTCGTATTTCAGAATAAGCCCGTTCAAAAACTCTGCGGTCTCCGCGTTCGAACGGTGCGTTTCCCACGTTTCGAAACGGGATATACTCGGGTCGGACATACAAAAGAATATATCGTCCGTGTCGTAAAGATACGGACGGCGGAGTACAAGCCGCTCCGTTTTCAGTTTGGGGAGCGGACGGAATGCGCGCATTATATCATGTAACATAACAAAAACTCTCCGACGTCTTTGCGGTGAAACCGTTTTTTTGACTGTCGGCTCGCAACACAGGTCAGACAGGCAAGCTCCGTTCGATACAAAAACTTTTTACTCGCCGAGATACCCCGAAAGCGCCTTTTCGAGCGGATTGAGCTGCTCCGTCGAATAGTCGGCAACGGTATATATTTTTCCGTTTGCAAAACGCAAAGTCGTTGTCCTGTAAGACGCAACGCCGCGTTCTCTTGTATGCAATTTTACCGAGGCGTAAAAAACGCCGTCCTTTTTATAAACTTTCAGGTCGGAAAAATCCTCGATATAATTTGCGTATTCGCCGTTTTTCTGTGCCGCGACACGCTTTTTCCAAACGTTTTGAGCCTCTTCCTCCGAAAGTTCGGTGCCGTTTTCCAAGTTTTCCTCGTTGTCGAAAAACCAAATGTTTTCGACTGCGGAATCGAGGTCTTCCGCTATTATGTCTTTGAGAAATCCGCGAACCTCGAAATATGTCTTTGTCTGCTCAAAGCCGAACCCGCCGTTTTTCTTCGGCACAAAATATACGACCGCCGTCACGCCAACGGCAAGCAGAACCACCGCGCCCAGAACTCGCAGAATGATTTTTCTCTGCTTCTTTTTCGCCTGCGCGGCGGCGACGTCCTCTTTGTTTATTTTTTTGAATTTGCTCACAGGTCTTTATCCTCAAACGGCACAAAAAATGCCATGGATCTGTTTGTGTAACTCTTGTCTTCCGTAACTTCGCGTATGACCTCTATAAAATCTGGCAGGGTATAATATTCGTCTTCGGTCTCCGTTTCGACCTCGCATATCGCCTGCTTTTTCCAAAACGGATAAATGTCTATCTCCGCAAAAAGTCCGTTTTTCATCGGAATTTTCCAGCGCCGCTTTTTTATCGGCGTCAGATTTTTGTCGGCTTGCTTCAGCATGGAGAGGTATTTCTTTTCGTCCAACGCCTCTTCCTGTTCGTGCCTCATGCTGCGTGAATGTCCGAATTTGAGCGTATATGTGTATACCGCCTTGCCGTTTTTTTCGGCTTTTCTGACCCTTTCCGTAAAAGTCGGGATAACCGGCACAAGATATGTCTGCGTTATATCCGTGACCGTTGCGCCCTCTATCGTTGCAAGAAACTCTTCGTCGGGCATCTTTATCAGATATTTCCGTTCGATCTCAATTCCCGGAGGCATATCACATTTTCTCCTCGTCGTAAACCGCTCTGCAACCGCCGATGAACTTCGGGCGCGTGCGGGCGTAAACAACGTTTGCTTCGCCTATCTTTTTGACGTCGAGACGCACGGGCACCGCAACGCGCTTCAAGTGCATACCTATCAGCGTGTCCCCGATGTCCATACCCGCGTCGGCTTTGACCTCTTCGACCACGACGGGGTGTTCAAACGATTTGTAACCCGCGGTCGCCCATGAGCCGCCCGCTTTCGGCTGCGGCACGACGTTGACCTCTTCAAGACCGTGGCTCTGCGCGTACTCGCCCTCTACCACCACGGCTCTGTTCAGGTGTTCGCAGCATTGACAGCCCAGATATATGCCGTTCTTTTTCAGCACGCCGTATATCTCTTCAAAGACCGCCTGTCCCACTTCAAAGACCGAACCTTTGCCTATGCGCTGACCCACTATCTCGCTGGACGAACAGCCCACCACGCAAAGGTCGCCTTTTTTGAGTTTTGCGGCTGCGACGAGCAGTTCAGCCGCCCACCGCGCCTCGTTTCTGATTTCTTCGTACATTTCCGTCACTCTTTTCGGGCTTATATCAGTCCTGCAAAGCCCATTTGTATTTGAGATAATCTTGGTATTTTGCGTCCCAAGCAGCGCTGTCTTCGGGCTCGTAGATTTTCAGGTCGTCAGAGCAGAACTCATGTCTTGCCTGCGCAACGTCCTTTATCGTGCCCTGCGCGATAAGCTGAACCGCGATGTTGCCTATCGCCGTGGCTTCAACGGGACCCGCCGTTATCTTTTTGCCCGTAACGTTTGCGGTGAAGCGGCAAAGGTTGACGTCCTTTACGCCGCCGCCGATGAGGTGAACGACCTCGGTCTTTTCGCCGAGCAGTTTTTCAAGCGATTCGATATAGTATCTGTAAGTCATCGCAAGGCTTTCCAGAATGCAGAGCGCATACTGACCCTTGGACTGCGGCAGCGCCTGACCGGTCTTTTTGAGGAACTCGTCTATCTTTGAGGGCATATTTCCCGGTTTGCCGAACGGCGCGTAATCGGGGTCTATGTAAACGTTCGCGCTCTTTTCGGTGAGCAGCATTTTGTCGATGTCCTTGAACGAAATGTTGTCGCCCTCTCTTATCCATTGACGGCGCGTTTCCTGCAATATCCAAAGTCCCGAAATGTTTTTAAGGAAGCGGATTGTATTCTCAACGCCGCCCTCGTTTGTGAAGTTCTCTTCAAACGTTTTTTCGTTTATCAGCGGCTCTTTTGTCTCCGCACCGAGCAGCGACCATGTGCCGCACGAAACGTAGCAGCCCTTTTCGCCCTTTTCTATGGGGGCGGAAACAACGGCGGAAGCCGTGTCGTGCGAGCCTACCGCGATAACGTCTACCTGCGCTATGCCGAGTTCGTCGGCGATGTCTTTCGAAAGTTTGCCGATAACGTTGCCCGGAGGAGTTATCTTTCCGAACAGACTGCGTTTGAGACCGAGACGGTCGATCATGTCAAAGTCCCAGTTTCTCTCTTTCGCATTCAGCAACTGGCTGGTGGAAGCAATGGTATATTCAACGTTCTTTTCGCCCGTCAGCAGATATGCGAAAAGGTCGGGCATGAACAGAAGCGTCTCCGCTCTTTCGAGCACGTCGGGACGGTTCAGTTTGAGCGAATAGAGATGATAAAGCGTGTTGATGTCCAGGAACTGTATGCCCGTTTTGTCGTAAAGCTCGTCCTGCGGAATGACTTCGAAAACTTTCTGCATAATGCCCTTTGTTCTCTCGTCTCTGTAATGAACGGGGTTTTCAAGCAGTTTGCCGTCCTTGTCAAGCAGTCCGAAATCGACGCCCCATGTGTCTATGCCTATCGAGGTTATGTCCCCGTTGCCCGAATTTACGCATTTGAGAATACCCTGTTTTATCTCATGGAACAGTCTTAATACGTCCCAATAAAACGTGCCGTGAACCATAACGGGGTCGTTTGAAAATCTGTGCATTTCTTCAAGCGTCAGTTTGCCGTCCTCGTATGTCGCAAGAATCGCTCTGCCGCTCGAAGCGCCGAAATCAAATGCAAGAACCTTGTTTTTCATCGTGATGTTCCTCTCTTATGTCTTCGCGCCCGCGCACGGTGCGCAGACGCGCGTGTATTTGACAATAATTTATTATTATATATTATATCATACGCGTGCGGAAATGTAAAGATATATTTCGAGCGTTTTTGTGAAAATTGGAAACCGTAAAAGCGCCACGCCGCGAAAAACCGAAAAATTAAAACGCGTTTTTGACGGCTCAAAACTCCGCGAACCTGCTTTTTCGTGCAAAATCACGGTGTATGAGGTTGCATTTTCGTGCAAAAATCCGACGTGCGATGTTGCATTTTCGTGCAGAATTTGAATTTACGAGGTTGCATTTTCGTGCAAAAATCCGATGTGCGAGGTTGCTTTTTCGTGCGGAAGCAAGTGTGACAGTCTGTTTTTGCGTATTAAAAGTTTTGTAAAATCTGCCGCGCGTGTATTGACAATGCGGCGGCGCGGGTGTATTATGAAAAGCGAAAAGAAAACATCTGTTTTTGATTGGTTTTTCGGCGTGAGTGCGCGCATTCCGCGACACGGCGGCGAACGTGGGACAGAGTATGTCCGAAAAGAGAAAAAACACAATAAAATTTGCGAAAAAAGTTTTCGCAAGGAGGAAAATATGCTTTCAATCAGCAACTTCACCAAGAGTTACGACGGCAAGAAAAATGCCGTGACAAATCTTTCGTTCGAGGTTCGCGGCGGCGATATTTTCGGCTTTATCGGTCATAACGGCGCGGGAAAGACAACGACAATAAAAGCGTGCGCGGGCATTCTTGAATTTGATGAGGGTACTATCAAAATAGACGGCACGGACATCAAGAAAGACCCGTTGACGTGCAAGAAAAAGGTTGCGTATCTGCCCGATAATCCGGATATTTACGAGTTTATGTCCGGTATAAAATATCTGAACTTCATCGGCGACATTTTCGAAGTGCCGAAATCCGTCCGTTCGGAGCGTATCACACGCTATGCGGAGGAATTTGAGATAGCGGGTGACCTGAACTCTTCCGTTGCGGCGTATTCGCACGGCATGAAGCAGAAACTTGCGATAATCGGCAGCCTGCTGCACGAACCCAAACTGCTTATCTGCGACGAGCCGTTTGTCGGTCTTGACCCCAAAGCCGCGCTTGTTTTCAAAAATTATATGAGAGAAATGTGTGCAAAGGGCGGTGCGGTTCTCTTTTCGACTCATGTCCTCGAAGTCGCCGAAAAACTCTGCAACAGAATTGCCGTTATCAAGGGCGGCGAACTTGTTGCCGTCGGCGATATCGACGAGGTTAAAGGCACATCGTCCCTCGAAGACGTATTTATGGAGTTGACCGAAAAATGAAAAGATTTCTGATACTTATGCGCCTGTCCGTTCAGCAGACGTTCCTTGCGGCTTCTGCGGGACGCAAGAAAAAAGCCAAAGTCGCCTCCGCCGCGACCACGCTTGTTATGTACGGGCTGATAGGCGTTCTTATAATTCTTTCCATGGGCGCGGTCTATGCGGGCATGGTCGTTGCCGCGGTTGACGGCGAAAGCGATGTCTCCGTTTACGGGGCTGTAACCGTTGCCAATATCCTCGGCTCGGCAATGACGCTGTTCCTCGGCACGATGGGGCTGGCAACGCACGTTTTCAAGTGCCGCGATTTTGATTTTCTGATGTCCCTGCCCGTCACACCCGCGCAGGTGCTTTGGTCAAAACTTGTCGGACAGTATGTGTCCCTGCTTTATTATTCGACGACTTTCGTTCTCCCGTCCTACATCGTCATTTTCGCGTTGGGCAACGTGGACATAACGTTCTGCACCGTGCTTTCGATGATACTTAATCTGCTTCTGCTGCCGATGATACCGCTTGCGGTGTCCGTCATTCTCGCGTTTTTCGTATCGCTTATCCCCGAGAACAACGTGCTGGGCAAAGTTGTTTCAACGCTCCTTTCGCTCGGGCTTGTCGGGCTTTATATGTGGTTCTTCTACGGCGGCGACGGTATGACGCAACTGATGATAAACCCCGCCGTTACCAATGCGATGAAAAAGATATATTTCCCGCTTGCATTGCTGGACAACGCCGTCGGCGGCAACTTTGTTTCGCTGCTGCTCTACGTCGCTGCAAGCGTCGGTATATGCGCCGTTGTCGTCGGGCTTCTCGCCTTTGCGTATTTCCCGATTATACGCAGACGCAGACAGGGCGGCGGCAAGCGCAGAAAACTTGAAAAAACAGATATTAAGGCATCCCGCGTCGGCGCGGCGCTTTACGCAAAAGAACTCAAAAAATATTTCGGAACAACGACCTATGTCGTCAACACGATAATCGGACCTCTGCTTTTCGTATTCGGCTCGGTGTATTTCACTTTCAGCGACAGTTCATATCTTGCTATGTTGACGGGAGAAAATTCGGGCTTTGCCGTGCCCGCGCTCGTGCTGTTTCAGGTATTTACGCTTGCCATGGGCTGCACCACCGCCGCATCGGTCTCTCTCGAAGGCAAGAGCCTGTGGATATTGCGCTCCTCTCCCATCGCGGCAAAAAGCGTGTTCGGCGCAAAAATAGGCGTTTGCCTTACCATACTTTTGCCAAGTTCTCTCATCGGTACGCTCGTTCTTGTTTTCGGACTCGGACTTGATGCCGTGTCGGGGATTGCGCTCATTGTCAGCGCCGTTATTCTGCCGCTTGTCGTTGCCGCGCTCGGACTTCTTGCAAACCTGCGTTTTCCGCGTCTCGATTTCGTAAACGAAGCGCAGGCAATAAAACAAGGCGCCGCCGCCGTTATCGGAATGTTCCTGCCCACGCTTATCATGCTTCCGTTTTTGGCTGTCGCATTCTTGTTTGCCGTTTACGGCGTCGGTTCGTCGGCTGTCGTAACTCCCGTTATCGTTATCGCCGCCGAGGTCGCGTTCCTTGCCGTGGTTACGGCGCTGATTGCAACGAAAGGAAAGAAACTGTACGAAAAGTTGTGATGGGGCACATCACAAGGGTATAATGATTGTATGTTATATTTCAGTAAAGCCGTATAGGAACCGAAAAAACCGTAAGTTTTTTTACATCCTCTACCGGTGCGGCAAGCCGAACGGATTGTTGCTATTGTATTCATGCACGAAAGGACTTCTCTATGTCTTTCAGATCCCCGCAAAACGGTTACATTTATAAAATAGAAACTCATTGCCACACGGCGGAACTCAGCCCGTGCGGGAATATTCCTGTCCGAGAGCTCATCGACCGCTATGCCGCCGCAGGATATTCCGCGATAACGCTCTGCGACCATCTGCGCGTCGGTTACACGCTGCCGCGAGAGGGAGACAGACACGCCGTTGCCGACCGTATGGCGGACGTGTACGAAAACGCCGTCGAATATGGCAAAACACGCGGAATGAGAGTGTACAAGGGCAGCGAACTCTGCTTTGATGCGACTTGTCCCGACGAGTTTATAATGCTCGGCTGGGACAGAAGTTTTCTGCGTCGGACGGTAGATCTTCTTGACCGCGAAACCGTCGGCGAATATCATCGGCGCACGCTTGCCCGCGGCGGACTGCTCATTCAGGCGCACCCGTTCCGCGGCGAATGTCTGCCCGTTGAGGGTGAAGCGGTTGACGGCTACGAGATACTGAACGCGCACCCGCGCCACGATTCGAAAAACGACCTCGCGGAAAAAGTCGGTCGCGCACACGGCGGAATTATGACCGCCGGCTCGGACTGTCACGACCCCGACGTTGTCGGACTTTCGGGAATATGGGTTCGCTCCGTTCCCGAAAACACGGATGAATACATCTCGCTTCTCAAAAGCGGAGATTACGGACTTATCGGAAAGGATGAACTGAAATGACCTCTGTTTTGACCGTTGATTTTTACTCGGACACGCTTTCCGAATATATGGACGTCCGCGTTATAATGCCGACGCTCGAAAACGGCAAAAACGCGCGCGTGCTTTATCTTCTGCACGGACTTTCGGACGCTCCGTCCGTCTGGCTGCACCGAACCAACCTCGAACGGTACGCCGAAGCGGTCGGAAACCTTTGCGTTGTGCTTGTTTCCGGTCACCGCTCGTGGTATGCAAACACTGCGGCGGGACTTGATTATGCGACGTTTGTCTTTGAAGAAATACCGCGAAAGATTGAAAATATGTTTCGCGTTTCGACCCGCAGAGAGGATACTTTTGTTGCGGGCAACTCCATGGGCGGCTACGGTGCGGCAAAATTCGCGCTGCTGTATCCCGAAAAATTCCGTGCGGCGTTCCCTCTTTCGGGTGCGTTTCATGCGGAAAAATATATTGCGAATGAAGCCGAAAGACGCGCGGTTTTCGGCGATGAACCGAAACGGGAAAACGATGTTTTCAGCCTTGTTTCGGAAGCGGAAAATTCCGCCGATTATCCCAAATTCGAACTTATCTGCGGCAAGGACGATTTCTGCCTTGCGGATAACCGCGAACTTTTCGCTCTGATGAAAGAAAAAGGCTTTGACGCAACGCTTTCCGAACCCGGCGGCGCGCATTGCTGGCCGTCGTGGGACGAATACATAAAAACCGTATGTGAGCGGATAGGGGAAATGCAATGAAACGCTTTTTTGCTGCTATTACCGTGATTTTTGCGTGTCTGACTCTTTTTTGCGCCTGCCGCGATAACACAGACCCCACGACGTCCGTAACCGAGAACTCTTCCCCTGACGAGCCGAAAGCCGCTTGGACGGCGCGCTTTCTCAACGTCGGAAAAGCCGACTCGATTTTGCTTGAAGCCGACGGACTTTTTTATCTGATAGACACGGGGACAAAGGATTCTTATTCCGTTTTGCGGACCGCTTTTGACAAGTTCGGCGTGACCTCGCTTGAAGCCGTGTTCATCACGCACACGGACAAAGACCATATCGGCGGGTTGAACGACCTGCTCGAAAACGGCGACGTTTCCGTCGGCAAAGTCTGTGCCCCCGCCGTCGGAGACTTTGACGAAGACGGCAAGGACAAGGTTGACAAACGCGCCGAAAAGCATGGATTTGCCGTGACCCGCCTTTCCGTCGGAGAACATTTTTCGGTCGGCAAAAACGGGCTGTTTTTTGACGTGCTCGCACCCGTTCGCCTTGCCGACGGCGAAAACAACAATTCGCTTGTGCTGAAACTCTGCGGCGGCAAAGCGACCGCACTTTTTACGGGCGACGCGCAGTTTGAAGAGGAAAACGACCTGCTCCCGCTCGACATCTCCGCCGACGTTCTCAAAGTTGCGCACCACGGCTCGGACAAAGCGTCCTCCTACGCCTTTTTGAAGCGTGTCGGCTCAAAAATCGCAATAATAAGCACTTCGACCGCCGAACGCTCCGAAACGCCCGCGCCGTCCGTCCTCGCGTCTCTCGACGCCCTCGGCGCAAAGACTTACGTCACACAGGACGCTTCTCTTTGTATCTCCGTCTTTGCCGACGCGGCGGGGAACATACGGGTCGAAACGGATTGATGTGACCGTATTGATTCCGCTAAACCGATTTTTTTATGACAAAACTTGACTTTTGCCGAGCGATGTTATATAATATCGTCAGTATTGCTTGATAAGGAGCAGCGTTATGTTGGAAAAACTCGCAAGAAAAAGACAGTTTCTCGCCTACGGAACAGGCGGTCTGATACTCATTCAATGGCTTTTGATGTTCCTGCCGTACTATTCTTACGGCGACGGTCAGACTTCCTCCATCTCCGGTTATATATGGCTCAACTTCGATGAAATGAAAGATTATTGGCGTTCCGTCATTCCCGGCTACGCGATAAACAACGAGTTCCTCGTTCCGTTCGCGCTGTTCTTTATATGCCTTGTGGCGGCGATATTTTGTTTTACCATGCCGAAAGAGTGGTTCACGCACGTTATCGCTTTTGTCTGGGCTGTTATCGGACTTCTCGGTTTTCCCTTTACAAAAACGCTGCATTACGGCAATATATATTGGGTTCACTACATAATCTTTATCGTGGGCGCGCTCGGCATAGCGTTCAGCTGGTTCCTCGACGTTTACGCGGAAAAACACCTCCCGCCCGAAGAGATAAAACTGTTCTGATAAGGCGGCAAAACTCAATAAGAAAATCAGGTCTCCGAAAAACGGAGACCTTTTCTTTTTATATATGCTGTAAAATAAGTATTCAAATCACGATTTGTCTAATCGTGATTTGAAGCTTTTCCGCTGATGTTTTCGACTTTTTGTGCGCAGTGCGCAATGATTTCGGACAATCGTTGCTCTTTCGAAAACATTTTTTCGGAAGGGCTTGCACAAATCGAAAATTTATGTTACAATAAGCTGTATTAGAAATATAAAACAGTTATATTTTGTTATGCAAAATCTTTTGTGAAAGGATTTTTTATATGAACGAAGTTAAAAAGCCGAACAAGCCGTTATTTTTCTATTACGGCATTGCGCTGCTCGTCATCGTTCTTTTTAACCTGCTTCTGATGCCGCGCATAGCGGAAAAGCAGGTCAAAGAGGTCGATTACGGCACGTTTATCAAAATGACGGAGCAGAAAGAGCTTGACGAGGTTGATATCGCGTCCAACAAGATAGTTTTTTCCGACAAGCAGGGCAACCTTTATAAAACCGGTTATATCGGCACGGACGATGAACTTGTTTCCCGTCTCGAAGTGTCGGGCGCAAAGTTTTCGACGCAGATAATCGAAGAGACTTCGCCCATCGTAAGTTTCATCGTTTCATGGGTGCTTCCCATCGTCATTTTTGTTGTTCTCGGGCAGCTTATGTCCCGCTGGATGATGAAGAAAATGGGCGGCGGCGCAGGCTCGATGATGTTCGATATGGGCAAGAGCAATGCAAGAGTATACGTCAAGTCTTCAAGCGGCATACGCTTTGATGACGTTGCGGGCGAGGACGAAGCGAAAGAAAACCTGGCCGAGATAGTGGAATATCTTCACGACCCGAAAAAATATACGGAAATAGGCGCGTCGATGCCGAAAGGCATATTGCTCGTAGGCCCTCCGGGCACGGGTAAAACAATGCTTGCAAAAGCCGTTGCGGGCGAAGCGAACGTTCCGTTCTTCTCAATGAGCGGTTCGGAGTTTGTTGAAATGTTCGTCGGTATGGGCGCTTCAAAAGTCCGCGACCTGTTCAACCAGGCAAAAGAAAAGGCTCCGTGCATAGTATTTATCGATGAGATAGACGCGATAGGCGGCAAGCGCGATTCGCGCATAGGCGGCAACGACGAGCGTGAACAGACCCTGAACCAGCTGTTGACGGAAATGGACGGTTTTGAGGGCAACACGGGCGTTATCATTCTTGCGGCGACGAACAGACCCGAATCTCTCGACCCCGCGCTGACGCGTCCCGGACGTTTTGACCGCCGCGTTCCCGTTGAACTGCCCGACCTGAAAGGCAGAGAGGCTATTCTGCGCGTCCACGCCAAAAAAGTTAAGACCGAACCCAATATAGATTACTCCGCTGTTGCGCGTATGGCTTCCGGCGCATCGGGCGCGGAACTTGCGAACATCGTCAACGAAGCGGCTCTCCGTGCGGTTCGCGACGGCAGAAACACCGTTACCCAGTCCGACCTCGAAGAGAGCATAGAAGTCGTTATCGCGGGCTATCAGAAGAAGAACGCGATATTGACGGACCACGAAAAACGCATAGTGGCGTATCATGAAATAGGTCACGCGCTTGTGGCGGCAAAGCAGACGCAGTCCGCACCCGTTCAAAAGATAACCATTGTTCCGAGAACGTCGGGCGCGCTCGGTTATACCATGCAGGTGGAGGAAGGCAACCATTACCTTTGGACGAAAGAGGAAATGGAGAACAAGATAGCCACGCTCACGGGCGGCAGAGTTGCGGAAGAGGTCGTTTTCGGCTCGATAACCACTGGCGCATCAAACGACATCGAACAGGCAACGAACCTTGCACGCTCCATGATAACCCGCTACGGCATGAGCGACGAGTTCGGCATGGTTGCTCTTGAAACGGAGACAAATCAGTATCTCGGCGGCGACACCCAGCTTTCCTGCTCGGCGGAAACGCAGCGCGAAGTGGACAAAAAGGTAGTTGACCTTGTTAAGAAGCAGTATGCGAAAGCGACGCGGATAATCACCGAAAACCGCGAAAAACTCGACGAGCTTGCCAAGTTCCTTTATGAAAAGGAAACTATCACGGGCGAAGAGTTTATGCAGATTCTTGATAAGTAATTCAGCGGCTGTCGGCGAATAAAACTGGACAAAAAAGTTTTCGGCACTTCGGGTATAAGAGTATTGCGGTTCAATCCTCTTATCCCGTAAGAAAGGGCGGACGGTATCGGCGTATGAAGGCCGTCTGCCCGTTCCGGATATGCTCTGTTCCGCGGCTCTGAAAAACCATAAATGAATATGAAAACGTCCGCCGGGGTCCGAAAGGAGTTCGGCGGGCGGCAAGAGAGGAATATGAATATGGCAACCACTTATGTATTTTTTAATCCGCTTGCAGGCAACGGCAAGTGCGGCGACAGCGCAAAGGGGCTGACAAAAGTTGTAGGCGAGGGCGCGGTCTTTTGCAACATGACCGACGAAAGCGTTTACGAGAGCACTCTTTTTTCCCTTGCTCCCGACGATAAACTCATCGTCTGCGGCGGCGACGGAACGCTGAACAGATTTATCAATTTTGTCGGCAACCGCGACCTCGGACACGATGTTTTCTACTGTCCGCTCGGCTCGGGCAACGACTTTGCGCACGACCTCGGCAAAACTGCGGACGACGAACCGTTCGACATCACCGAATATCTTAAAAATCTGCCTACGGTCTGCGTAAAAGGCAATACATACCGCTTTATCAACGGCATCGGCTACGGTATCGACGGTTATTGCTGCGAAGTAGGCGACAAAATGCGCGGCGAGGGAAAGAAAGACATCAATTATGCGGGAATAGCAATTAAGGGGCTGCTGTTCCACTACAAACCGACAAACGCGGTCGTTACCGTTGACGGGGTTCGTCATGAGTTCAAAAAAGTATGGCTTGCGCCTACGATGAACGGCAGATTTTACGGCGGCGGTATGATGCCGACCCCCGAGCAGGTCAGAAACGGCGGCAAACTTTCAACGATGCTTTTCCACGGTTCGGGCAAGATAAAGACATTGGCTATCTTCCCGTCCATTTTCAAGGGCGAACACGTCAAACACACGGACTGCGTGACCGTGCTTGAAGGCAAGACCATAACCGTTGAGTTTGACAGCCCGCGTGCGCTTCAAATAGACGGCGAGACCGTTCTCGGCGTTACGTCCTATACCGCGACCGCGTTCGGCGCGAACGAACCCGCAAAAGAAGCGGCGACAACTGCCGCAGAATAAACAAAAAGTTTATTTGAATATAAAATCGTACCCGATAGGGTATAAAACGCATTGGATTTGTGCGAATTATACCTTATCGGGTATAGTTTTGAAAAAACGTCGGAGCGGCAGAAAAAAAAGTTGCGCCGCTCAATCCGCTCCCGTTCATGGGGCTTTTCGCTGTGACCAAAGCGGCGCTTGACAAGTACGCATACTCTCTTTGTATGGAATTGCGGCTGCTCGGCTCGCGGCGCGTTGATGCTGCTCGAATTTCGGAAAATGTGGTATATCTTGAACTTTTGCGCAACGGCTATGATGTTTATGTGGGCAAGATCGACGAGTTTGAGACAGATTTTGTTTCTCAAAAAGGGAAAGAGACGCTGTATTATCAGGTCGCGCTGACCGTTCGTGACGAAAATACTCTAAAACGCGAATTGCGTCCGCTGACCGCCGTCAAAGACCGTTATCCGAAATTTGTTTTGACGCTTGACGATGACCCCGAAATGCAATATGACGGAATAAGTATAATGAACGCGCGCGATTGGCTGCCGGAAAAAACAGATTGATATAAGGTCGGAACATATTTTAAGCGTATATAATGACGGAGAATTCTCTCTTGGGGATTCTCCGTCTTTCACAATATGATTCCGAATAAGTTGAGTATCGATAATGTTTAATAATAATATTTCATCGTTCATCCGCATATAAATCTACAAAAATACGCGGAGTGTGCGGCATGGTCGAAATTCTTGAAAAAATCAGTCGTGCGCTGTGGGGCGTGCCGCTCACGGCGCTTATTCTTTTTGCGGGTGTTTTTCTGACTGTCGCGACGGGTTTTATTCAATTCAGGGGCTTCAAAAAGGCGTTTGCGGGCGTGTTTCGCAAAGGGACGGGCGTCGGCGTTTCTCCTTTCGCCGCGCTCTGCACATCGCTTTCCGCCACGATAGGCACAGGCAACATCGTCGGAGTGACCGCCGCCGTCGTTTACGGAGGTGCGGGCGCGCTTTTTTGGATGATTCTTTGCGCCACGCTCGGCATGGCTGTTAAATTTTCCGAGGGCTTTTTTGCCGTGAAATACAGAAAGACCGATACGTTCGGCGTTCCATTCGGCGGTCCTTTTTTATATATGGAACGCGGGCTTTCAAGTCGTTTTCCGCGCGCGAAAAAACTGCCGCGCGCGTTTGCCGTGTTCTTTGCGCTTGTCTGCGTCGTCGGCGCGGTCACGGGGCTGGGAACGCTTGTTCAGTCAAACGGAATGGCGCTCTGCGTTCGCGGCATAGAGGGCGCGTTCGGCAGAGAAAAAAGTTTTTCCGTTTTCGGCGCGTCCGTGCCGCTTTCCGTTGCCGTGTTTGCCGTTGTTTCCACATTTTTGGCGGCGGTCATAATCTTCGGCGGGCTGAAAGGCGTCAGCACGTTTTCCACGGTTGCCGTGCCTGTTATGGCGTGCGTGTACATCATGCTTGCGCTGTGTGTCATCTGCTGCAATATCTCGGCGCTCCCCGCCGCCGTCGGGCGTATCTTTGTCGGCGCGTTTGACCCGTCCGCTGCGGTCGGCGGTACGGTCGGTTACGGTATCTCCCAAACCGTGCGTCTCGGCGTTTCACGCGGCATATTTTCAAACGAATCGGGCGTCGGCACAGCGCCGATAGCCATTGCCTGCTCGGACGGAAAAGACCCTCGCGAACAGGGGCTTGTGGCTATGCTCGGAACGTTTTTCGACACTCATGTTATCTGCCTGCTGACCGGTCTTGCCGTGCTTGTCACGGGTGCGGATATGCCTCTTTCAAACGGCTCAAAACCTCTTGAAGCCGCCGACCTCGTAACCTCGGCTTTCACCAAAGGGCTTGCGCCCGTGTTCGGCGAAAATTCCCCGTTCGGGCGCGTTATGCTCGGCGTATGCCTGATACTTTTTGCGTTTACAACGGCTGTCGGTTGGTGCTTTTACGGCGAACAAAGCCTGCGCTATCTCTGCGGAAAACGCCGCCGCTTCGGGCTTTTTCTGACGCTGTATCGCCTTGCTTACATCTCCTTTGTATTTCTCGGCGCATTCGTTCCCGTCCGCGCCGCATGGGACGCCGCAGATATATGCAACGCGCTTATGGCGTTTCCGAATGTTATAACGCTGCTGTTGCTCGCGAAACAGGGGTTTGATTCGAGATAAAACCTGTCGGCTTTGACTTACAACTCTATAAAATTTTGTGATATATACTTTTGCTTGCAAAATATGGGGTTCAATTTAATAAAGAACTGCTTTTGCGGCTGATGCGGAGATATAAATTCCGTGATATGGATTTTCCGTATGATAAAAATTTAAATATGTTGACAAAAACATTAAACGGTAGTATAATACCTGTGAAAATTAAAAGTTTTCGTCTGCGGGCGAAAATAAAAGAGGTATAAAAAATGAAAAAAACACTTTCCGTGCTGCTGACGTTTGCGCTGGTACTTTCTCTTGTTCCCGCATTCGCCGCGCAATTCTCGGCAAAATCCGTCGGCGCTTGGCAATACGACGTGAAAAACGGCACAGCCGTTATTACGGATTATTACGGCGACGTTGCAGGCGATATCGTTGTTCCGTCCACGCTCGGCGGATACACCGTGACCGTGATAGGCGATTCCGCATTTTTCAACCGCTCGGCTATGACCGGGATAACTCTTCCCGACAGCGTGACGGAGATCGCGTGGGGCGCGTTTAAGGCTTGCTCTTCTCTTTCTTCGATAACTCTGCCCGACGGCTTGACCTCTATCGCTCCCGAAGCCTTTCAGGGTTGCGGCAGTCTGACAAGCATAAATATACCCGCAAATGTGACGAATATAGGAGCTGGTGCATTTTCCGATTGTCCCTCTCTCGAAAGCATTACGGTTGACGAAAAAAATACATTTTTCAGTGACGCGGGCAACTGCCTTACGGAAATATCTTCCGGCAACCTTATCGCGGGCTGTGCTTCAAGCGTTATTCCGTCCGACGGCAGCGTGACCTCGATAGGCTCCTCCGCTTTTTGGGGCCGCAACAGATTGACGCAGCTGACTGTTCCCTCTGCCGTGACATGGATAGCCTCCTCCGCATTTGCGTACTGCCCGGGGCTGACCTCGATAACCGTTGACAAAAACAACACGGAGTTTTTCAGCGTTGACAACTGCCTTATTGAAAAATCCTCAAAAAAACTTGTCGTCGGCTGTAAGACAAGCATTATCCCGTCCGACGGCAGCGTGACCGAGATAGGAGCAAGAGCCTTTGCGGGCTGCACGGATTTGACAAAAATAAGTATTCCGGACAGCGTAACAAAACTCGGTGTTAACGCTTTCAGCGGCTCGGGACTTGCGGAAGTATCCCTGCCGAATATTACGGAAATCACCGACGGCGCTTTTTCGGCCTGCCCGAAGCTTACCCGTGTCAGTTTGCCGGACGGTTTGAAAAATATCGGTGATAATGCGTTCAATGCTTGCCCCGAACTGACCCAAATTTCGTTTCCGGCAGGACTGCGCCAAATAGGCAGATACGCATTTTACGGCTGCTCAAAACTGACTTTCGTAAAAATTCCCGACAGCGCAACGCAGATAGGAGCCTGCGCGTTTTTGAACTGCGCCGAACTTAAATTTGTACTCATCCCCGCAAGCGTTGTAAACATAGGCAATTCCGCATTTGACGGCTGCGACAACCTGACTATATACGGCGTTAAAGGCTCTTACGCCGAAACCTATGCGGACAAAAACGGCATACCGTTTGTCGAATACAGAGAACTTACGGACACGTCAAGCGGCGTGACCGTCGGCGGCGGTGTTCCCGAAAATGCGGAACTTTCCGTTGTTGTAAAAGAGCAGACCTCCGAAAAGGCGGTGTTTGATATAAGCCTTGTCAAAGGCGGCGAAACCGTTCAGCCGAACGGCTCTGTCCTCGTGGCGCTGCCTGTTCCGCAGGGCATGAACGGTGCGGATATGCGCGTTTACCATATCGCCGACAACGGCGCAAAGACCGACATGAACGCTGTCTATTCAAACGGCTTTATGATTTTTGATACCGATCATTTCAGCGTTTATTCTATCGAACCGACCCTCAATATCGTTTACGGCGACGCGGACGGCAGCGGTGAGGTTGACATCACCGACGCCATGCTCGTGTTCTACCATGTTGCGAAAAAGGAACTGCTTCCCGAGGACGCGCTGGTGCGCTGCAACGTAAACGACGACAACGATGTGGACATAGCGGACGCCATGGCTGTATTCTACTTTGTGGCGAAGAAGACCGATTCGGTAAGGCAGTAGTTTTGTCAGACCTGACTTAAATTTGAAAGTGCCTGCGGAAATTTTTCGCAGGCACTCTTATACTTTTTGAAAAACATATTCAGCCTAAGCCGGAAAAAGGCAAGTTTTTTATTTTAACTCGCGAGCAGTTTGCTTATCTGTTCGCGGAGTTTTTTTGCGCTTATTTTGCCGCCGAGCGCTTCAAAAACGCTTTCGGGGCTTGCGCCGCCGTCTGCCAAAACACCGCCTGCGGTAAATTGCCGCCGTAAGAATAATGAATATAAAAGAATATCAAAATAAAGAATACTGTCACAGAAAGAAAGTAAGCGCTCCGAAACGTTCGACGATATCATCGCCGCCGTTGCGGACGAATCCCTGAAAAGTGCGCTCGAAGAATATGTTCAAATGCGTTTTTACATCAAAAAACCGCCCACGAACGCCGCGTTAAAGCACTATATCGCCCGTGTTTTCGCCATTTATCCCGATGACGCGGACCTGCGCCTGCAATGCGTCCGTCAATCCGTTCTGAACTCCCGTCCCAACGCTTTCCCGCTGCCCTCGGAAAACTCAAAACCGACCGCATCGCCCTCTTCGGCTCGTTCTTCCGCCGAGCGCCGCGCCCGTCACGCCGAATCCATGCGCGACTCCTGGCAGATAATCCTCTCCGACATCGAGGAAGAAAGAGAGGACGGGTGAACGCCCGTTCCCGGACAAAAAATACCCCTCAGACCGCGAATACTCACGCTCCGACGCGCAAACTTTTTCAGCCTGAGGGATATGAAATTATTTTGCAAAGACTTTCCGTTGCTGCTTTTTTCGTTAAACCCGAAAAAACTCACGTTTTTCTGCCCGCCGCGCCTTTGGGGCAAAACTCTTGCGCGCCGCTCCGCCGTGGACAGAAGCCTTCTTTCGGTCAGCCCGTACCGGGTTCTTTTTCCGCGTCAGAGCCTGAATTTTTTTCGCACTCCGCGCAAATTCCCTCAAAAAACAAACGGTGCCGTATTATCCGGTACCCCGAATTTTCCTCCGTTTCCGCGTCAAGAAAAGGTTTGTACGAATACGGCGCGTCCGTAACCTTTTTGCACTTTACGCAGTATATATGATAATGCAGATCTGTGCGCAGATCATATCTGTCTGCTCCGGGAACGCGCACATGGCAGATGATTCCGTCCTCCGACAGACAGTTCAGATTGCGGTACACGGTTCCGTGGATTATCTTCGGGTCGGTTGCGTGGACGTCCTCATATATCTGCTCCGCCGTCGGGTGGTCGTGTCTTGACCGCACCGCCTGCAACACAAGACGGCGCTGTTTTGTTTCTTTTCGGGTCATCATAGATTTCATCTCCGTATTTTTATAAAAACGCAGGGGCGGATTCCGGGTTTTGCCGTCGGCTGACAGAGTCTCAAAAATACCCGCCCCGCATAGGACAGGCAGGACGGATATTTTTTTTTGAGGCAGTCTGATTCTCAGCCGCCGATTTCTTTTTTACCGCGTCGCCGTCACGCCTTGCGGTACGGTTTTTTTACGTTCCTTTTTCAGTTACCTGTCGTCGCTCTGCCACAGTCCGTGCAGATTGCAGTAGGCATATACCTCCCGCACCTCATCGCCGCCGCTCAAGGCAAACCCGACCGCCGGTTCTCCCGTCGGACACAGTTCCTTGCGCTGATTGCCGAACTTGGATCGCAAGGATATCCATTCGATATGGTGTTCCTCGCTCATCGGATGCGGCAGAGCGCCGACACTCACTTCGACAATGCCGTTCTTAACCGTATATACCGGCGCGTGCTTTTCGCTCGAAACGTCAACCGTGCGCGGAACGAGTTCTTTCATAAACTCTTCACAGCAGACAACGTCAACGCCGCTCTCTTTAACAAAAGCGACAATGTTTCCGCAACGGTCGCAGATAAAAAAACGCTGTTTCATCTCGGTATCCTCCTTTACGCGATTTCAAAACGGTGTTCGTCCGCGGAAAGAACAGATGCGGTTTCCTACGCGGAATTTCCCGCGTATATTATCGCGGACCCGCGGAACCGGACCTTTTTCATCCTCTGTCGCCGACGGCGCGCGGTAAAGTATCAGTGGTTTTCCGAGTAAAGTTCAAAGTAACTCTGCGGATGGTCGCACGTGGGACATACACAGGGCGCCTCTTTTCCTATAATGACATGCCCGCAATTGCGGCATTCCCACACCGTGACTTCGTTCTTCGCAAACACTTCTCCTCTGTGAATATTGCGGAGAAGCGAACGGAAACGCTCCTCGTGAAGCTGTTCGACCGCGGCAACCGAGCGGAAACGTTCCGCAAGTTCGTAAAAGCCTTCCTCCTCGGCTGTCGCGGCAAAATTTTCGTACATAGCCGTCCATTCGTGGTTTTCGCCCTCCGCGGCGGATTTCAGGTTTTTTTCCGTATCGGAAAATTCGCGCAATTCTTTAAACCAGAGTTTTGCGTGCTCCTTTTCATTATCCGCCGTTTTCAGAAACAGGGCGGCGATCTGTTCATATCCCTGCTTCTTTGCGACGGATGCAAAATAGGTGTACTTGTTTCTCGCCTGCGATTCTCCGGCAAACGCTTCCCAAAGGTTTTTCTCGGTCTGTGTTCCCGCATACATGTTTTTTGCGTTCATGTTCGTTACCCTCTTTCTGAAAAATATTATTAGGATTAGTTCCTATTAACATTATATCATCAAACCTCTTTTCTGTCAAGCCCCGCGCCCGTCACGCCGAATCCATGCGCGACTCATGGCAGATAATCCTCTCCGACATCGGGAAGGAAAGAGAGGACGACAATTGAATTTCTCGTTTTCAGTCCGATAGCCGATTCCCTTTCTCTGTTTTATCTTTACGCGATTTTTGCTTTTGCGCGAAATCCTGTTTTTCGAAAGATTTCAAGCGTTTTTTCCATTTTAATATTTGCCGCATTTCGTCCCTTGACAGCCCGCCGCAAAGGTGATAAAATATATTATATATAATATAAAATATCAAAAAAAATCATATCAATCAAATCCAAATATAAAGAGAGTTATTATGCAAAAAAGAGTTGTTGCAATTCATGACATATCCTGCGTCGGCAAATGTTCGCTGACGGTCGCGCTGCCCGTGCTGTCGGCGGCGGGCGTGGAAGTTTCGGTGCTTCCCACCGCGCTTTTGTCCACGCACACGGGCGGTTTTGACGGCTATACATACCTTGACCTGACCGACGAAATTCCGAAGATAGTCAACCATTGGAAAAGTCTCGGTCTGAAAGTTGACGCATTCTATACGGGTTTCCTCGGCTCGGAAGCGCAAGCGGACATGGTATGCGGCATTATCGACGCGCTTGCGGACCGCGACACGCTTATCTTCACCGACCCGGTTATGGGTGACAACGGGCGGCTTTACTCGTCGTTTCTCCCCACATTCCCCGAAAAAATGAAAACGCTTTGCCGCCGCTCGCAGATACTCACTCCCAATCTGACCGAAGCGTGCCTGCTTACGGACACCGAATACCGCCCCGACGGCTACGACCGCGAATATATCGAAGAAATTCTGCGCAAACTTGCGTCTTTCGGTTCGGAAACCGTTATCGTAACGGGTGTTTCGCTTGAAAAAGGGACGCTTGGCGCGGCATATTCGGACACAAAAACGGGGGAGAGCGGGTTCTCTTTTTCCGAAAACGTACACGGTATGTTTCACGGTGCGGGGGACGTGTTTTCGTCGGCACTTCTCGGGGCGTTGCTGAACAAAAAAGACATCAAAACCGCCGTTGACATCGCCCTTGACCTGACCGTAGGCAGCATAAAGCGCACCTATGCGGCGCAGACCGACACCCGCTTCGGGCTTGATTTTGAGCATGGTTTGGGAGACTATGCGCACAAAGTTGCGGAGAGGTAAAAGGGAATTTACACAGGAGAAAGCAATATGCAAATCAGTCAGTTTTTTATGAACGGAGATATAAAAGGTGCAATTGCATATATGCGCGAACATGAAGAGTTCAAAGACGTTCTGCCCGCGTATATCGCGATTTTTGAAACCGTGAATACCGCACGTTTGAAGTCCCCGACGCACTCAACGACATTCTGCGGCGGTATCAGATTTATTTCCGAGACACCTTTTACTGCGGCTTATCCGAGACGGACGCTGCGGAAAAACTGCGGACGCAGCTGAAAACGCTTTTGGATATGCCGAACGCCGACGAAACGCTTCTGACGGAGCGCCTTCAATCTGTGTTTGAAGCGAACGGTTACCATTCTCTGTTCGGAAAAACGCAGGGATATTACGGTCCCTATATCTGGCGTGATACCGTTCCGACCGTCTACCTCGTCGAATTGCCCGACGGAAAGGCCGAATATACGGTCAACATTCTCAAAGGCTTCGTCTTTCGCGGTTGGATGGATTATCTCACTTTCGGCAGATTCGGCACGGGAGGCTGGGCTTCTCCCGACGGCACGATAAACTGCATTGAGCAGGCGTATGATTTTGAAAGCGAAAGCTTTCTTGTTTCTCTTTTAAAGCACGAGGCACAGCACGCATCGGATATGAAGCGCTTTCCCGCAATCACTCCCACGGAGTTGGAATACCGCGCAAAACTTGTGGAACTACGCTACTCCTCCGGTTTGGGATTGCTGCAAAAGTTCCTGTCCGAAGCGGATGAGACCAAAACAAACGACAGTCATGCCGTGGCTTCCGCAAAGATAAAGCGCGGGTTCGCCGATACCGATAAAACTGATATATCCCTCATTCAGGCACGGGCACAGGAACTGTTTGACGCAAGCACCAAAGAATCGGAAGAAAAATACGGTAAACAAAAAACGGCATCTGACGGTTGAGTTCGGCATTCCGATTTATCGAGGTCGGAACCGTCGGTGATTTTGATATGCCTCGGGCGGTTTCGCGGAGTATTAAAAAGATACCGCTGTTCAGAAAAAGGAGAAGATTCAAACCGGATTATAATGTATTCAGGCAACAACGTTGAAAAAATTAAGCGCATAACAGAATAAAAGGGGCTGCAAAAAAAGCCCAGACCGCAAAAAAGGCTGAAAAATACAAAAAAAGCAATGGTCTAAAAGATAAACAAAACGACTCAAAACAGAGATTTTTGTGTTTTTCATAAAATAAGATTTTAATACGCCTTTTTTGCTACGGGCGAATCTCACCTCTCGACGTACCTATGTACGCCTTTGGGTTCGATTCACCCATTCTGAACCTTTTTTCCTATCCCCAAAGGAACTGTAAAAAGACTTGCATTTTTTACATTCCCGGAACGGGTTATTCCCGAAAAAAACAGAGGTGTGCCATGGTTCTTTATTTTTCCGCAACGGGCAACTGCAAATACGTTGCGACCCGCCTTGCAAAGGCTTTTGACGAAGAGAGCGTGTCAATTACCGAATGTATCGGCAAAAACCGTTATATTTTTGAGGATAAAGCGATAGGCGTGGTTTCGCCCACTTATTTTTGGGGACTGCCGAGCATAGTTAAGGAGTTTCTTGAAAAAGCGTCTTTCAAAACGGAATATCTCTATTTCGTCGCTACTTACGGTACCACGCCCGGCGCGGTCGGCAATATGGCAAAAAAGGCAATACAAAACCGCAGTATCGACGCCTGTTTTTCCGTTCGAATGGCTGATACATGGACGCCGATGTTTGACCTATCCACTCCCGAAAAGGTCGCAAAATTCACCAAAACAACGGAGCGGGATATAGACAAAACCATTGCTTCCGTCGGCAAACGCCGCCGCAGCGGAAAAATGTCCTCGCCCGTGTCCGTACTGCTCTCCAAACTGATTTCACAGCCGATATATAACAACAGGGCAAGAAAAACGGCGCATTTTCGCGTGGAAAATAACTGTATCGGCTGCGGACTGTGCGCAAGAAAATGTCCCGTGCAAGCCATTGAAATGCAAAACGGACGCCCCGTGTGGGTCAAAGATAAGTGCGCGATGTGTCTCGGGTGTCTGCATCGCTGTCCCAAATTCGCGATACAGTACGGCAACCGCACAAAAAATCACGGGCAATACACAAATCCGAACGTGAAGATTTGAACGCATTCTGCGGTGCGCTCATTACAAAAAAGGAGACAGTAAATGAAAAAATACTTGCCGAAGATAACATTTCCGCTCGGCGTTTTGACCTTGATATGCCTTACATGTTTTGTTGTCGGAATTGCAATGAACGCGGTCGATTACAGCACGCAGTTGACTTCTGTTCTGGCTCTTGTCGGGGGAATTACAGGCAGTTTCCTGCTTATGACCTTTATCCTTGTCCTGAACAGCCCTGTTCTGATATATCGGGACAGAGTTGTTTTTTCGACCGCCGTGCGAAAGAACGGAAAATCCGTTTCGGGGCGGACAGTTATAAAATTTGACGACATTGAGTTCATCGACCACAAGTTTATCGCGGGTGATCATTATATCACCGATGACTGTTACTGTCATCTTCTGAAACTGAAAGACGGCACGGAGATTACGGTTTTTCTTTATTCATACGGCAGAAGAAAGGAAGATGAAATAATGAGTACCGTAGAATTTCTCCTGCACCAAAGCCGAACCGCGTCCGCGAAACGAACAGATAAAACATAAGACTCTCATTTTTAACCGAACCGCAACAATTGAACAATCGGATTTCAAGGAGAAAAACATGGAAAATTATTTATATATAACTCTGCGGGAGCGACCCGAACTGAAAGCCCGCGCCGCAGCGTGGTTCAATTCCAAATGGGGCGTTCCCACACAGGCTTACCTTTCCTGTATGGACGATTATCTTGCAAAAAAAACGGAGTACGGTTGGTATCTCTGCATGGACGGCGATAACATCGTCGGCGGTCTCGGCGTTATCGCAAACGATTTTCATGACCGAAAAGACCTCACCCCGAATATCTGTGCCGTTTACACGGAAAAAGAACATCGGGGCAGGGGCATAGCGGGTAGGCTGCTCAACAACGCCGTTGAAGATTTGAAAAGTAAAGGCATATCGCCCGTCTGGCTCGTCACCGACCACACCTCGTTTTACGAACTCTACGGCTGGGAATATCTTTGCGAGGTGCGTTGCGACGGCGAATCAAACACGTCCCGTATGTACATCCACAGATAGGTTTTGACATCGCGAACACCCGCCGCGCGACAAAAACCGTTTCAGGAGAAAAAATATGTTCAGAAAAATGAGAAGATTCAAACAGGAACTTACCCGCGAATAATGCGTTGAAATACTGAAAAACGAACCCCGCGGCGTGCTTTCGCTCATCGGCGACGACGGCTATCCTTACGGACTGCCGATGACGCATTATTACAACGCCGATAACGGCAAAATATACTTTCATTGCGCCCGCGTCGGGCATAAAATCGACGCCCTTACCGCCTGCGACAAAGCGTCGTTCTGCGTTATGGACAAAGGGTACAGAAAAGACGGTGAATGGGCGCTGAACATCAAAAGCGTTATCGTTTTCGGGCGCATAAAGCCCGTGCGTGACCGTGATTTTACATTGAATATGTGCGCCGCACTTGCCGCAAAGTTTACCGACGACGAGGGCTACGTGCTCTCCGAAACAGGTCGCTTTGCGGACACGGTTCTTTGCCTTGAACTGACGCCCGAACACATCAGCGGCAAACTTGTCAACGAATCATAATGTATTCGGGCAACGGCGTTGAAGAAATTAAGCGCATACAACAATAAACACGGCTGATGATTTTTGCGTCATCAGCCGTTTTGTCGTTCGGCATTATTTGCGGAAACATAAAAACGTCGGAACGGGCGCAGAAGCAGACGATACATCAACCTCGACCTTTCGCACCCACAACATCAGACGTCAAATCTCGGCGAACCCGCGCAGACGATACGGCAACGTTCGGCCTCTCTGCCGAAGCCTCGTTTCGTCTCTCCGAAGTCTTTGAAAACCGTGCAAATGCCTGTTATTTGCTTTGCATTGTTGCCTTATGACAAAAAAAGCCTCCCGAAAAAGCACAGGTGGGGCAAGTTTTTACTACTTCCAAGCCGCTGCAACTTTAAATTCGGGAGGGAAAAGCGTAAAAAGAAGAATTAAAAGAGAAGAAAAGGAGTTGTCTTCTTTTTACTTTTTCTTGGACAAAAACGCATTAAGAGGATGTAATGCTAAATAAAAAGAAAAGGAAGGAGTATCTCTTTTTGCGTTTTCGTTTTGAAAACATATAAACAAAGAAATGGAAGAAAAAGAAGAAGTATAGATGTAATTTCTTCTTTATATGTTTTCGGTTCGAACACGGGACGCCTTGCCCATGTTCTTCTTGCCGTTTGGATTGATCTGCCATGTGCCCGCACAGGTTTGCTTGCGCAAACCATGCACATCTCGACCTCGGCAAATTTCGATTTTACCTCCTTTTACCAATTAATACGGTCGAAAAATGGATTTCGTGACAGAAAAAGACAAAAGTTTACAAATTGTTTGCAAATTCCGACAAAAACGAGCTGATAAACGCCTTTGCGATACAAGTAAACAGACATTTTCGTATTTAAAAGCAAAAATTTCGCGCGGCGTATTCAATCACTCCCGCGGGTGTTCGTTTTGCAACATTAAGTCGGCGGCATTGCCGCCGACTGATATATATATACCTTTTACATCAAAAGCGGCTGAATCTGTTCGCCTTTCAATGCCGCCTCGACAGCGGCGGGAATCATTTCAACCTTTGCAACGAGCGAGGTTGGTTTCTTTAATGCGTCATCTTGCCCGAAAGGTACAAAATAGATGTGCCGTGTGTTCATTAAAACTCCGAGGTTCTTTGCATTGCCCGAGAGTGCGTCATTGCTCGACACTGCTATCAAAACGGGGCGTTCATTGCGCAAATGCGCCTTGACCGCAAGCGACACGGCGCTGTCCGAGACCCCGTTGGCTATTTTTGCGAGGGTGTTTCCCGTGCAGGGAGCAACCACAAGCAAATCAAGCAACTTTTTCGGACCGAACGGCTCAACCTCCGCAAGCGTGTGCAGAACCGGTCTGCCGCAGATGTTCTCGACCCGTTCGCGGAAACTTTCCGCCGTTCCGAAACGAGTGTCCGTCGAATAAGTATTTGCCGACATTATCGGCACGATGTCATAGCCCGCCAAAGCGAGCGTTTCCATTTGGTCTATCATTTTTTTGAGTGTGCAGAACGACCCGCAGAGAGCGTAGCCTATCCGCGCACGAGCATCTTTCATTTCCATATCTTTCACCGTTTAATCTGTATAATTCAGCGTTGGATCTCGGCAAATGCCGCGTATGCTCCGCCTAAATCCGGTATGCTTCTTCGATAATATTCTTTATCGCTTCCGCAGTTATCCGCCCCGCACTTTTCGGGCTGAACCGTCCCGGAAGACCGAGCGCGGAGACATATTTTCTGCCGAGCCGCCCGCAAGCCTCTTTGTCAATTCCGCCGGGTGCAGACGCAAGTTCGATAAATACCGTCGTTTCTTTTGTCGCCGACAACTCTTTTTCGCCGATGACCGAGTACGGAACGGTGTTGAAAACAATGTCCGCTTCCGCAAGAGCCGCGGCGACGTTTCTTGTCTGAACAATGCGTATTCCCGCCGCCCGAGCCTCCGCAAAATCGATCGCTTTTCTTGCCGTTGCCGTTACGTCTGCGCCGAATGCGCGGAGCAGGGCAGACAGCCGTTTGCCAATCTTTCCGAACCCGACAACGACGCATTTTGCGCCCGAAAGCGTTATGTCCGTCTCTGTCACGGCGACCGCCGCCGCGCCCTCTGCCGACGGAACTGCGTTCAGTATCTTGAAGTCTTCCCGTTCAAGCAGATCGACCGCTTCCGAAAAGTATTTTTTCGCACCGCCGCCTAAAACTATCGCTGCTCCGCGCAGCATTTTCCGAACTTCCGAGATATACAGCGGCGCTTGCGCAAACGGCGCAAAAAGCGTCTGACCGTCTTTTGAACACGGTGTAGGCAACACTACGCATACATCCTCTGTCAGCCCGATTTCCGTTCCGTCAATTCTTTGCGTCCCCGCTTCGGGATTGTCTCTTTTCCGCACTTTTGCGTCAGCCGTATCGCCGCTCTCATATTTTTCAAACCCGACAAGGCGAACCCCGAACCCCGCTTTTTTTAGTGTTTTCGCCGCTTCGACCGTCCGCCCGTCCCCGCCGATGAATATAATGTTTTTTATCATATTTCTTCTCCCGCCGTCTCGGACTGTCCTCCTTGAAAAAGCCCGCCGAAATTTATCAACGCAATAGTTTTATCCCCGCGCGAAGCTCATTGCAAGAAATACGGTTTATTCTCTCTCGAACACACTTGTTTCAGCTCATTCCGTCTCGCCGCTGCGCCTGCGCTCCGCTTGCTCGCCGCCGCTCAACTCACCCTCGACGCCGCCTCGGGCGGTTTCGCGGTGTGTTGCGCAGACCTGTTTTTTTTAAAATTAAAAACTACGGAGAGTTTTTTTATTCAATGGGCAAAGAGCGAAATCTGTCAGATAAAGCGTACATCCCATATTCCCACATTCCATTTTATGCCGTTCATTTCTTTTCGTGCGCAAAAAAAAGCGACCCTCGCAGGTCTCTTTTTATTAACCGTTATTTCAAAAACATTATGCTTTGTCAATCGTAGGCAGACGGGATACGCCGAAAATATCGTTTTTGCCGAGAAATTTCAGATTTTTTTGTTTTTTCCTATTGCACTTTCTAAAAATATGTGTTATAATTGGTATATATACCAAATATGGGTTCAGGTGTATGACCCAATTCGAATTAAGAGGGATATTTATGGCAAGGAGATATGACAGTGAAGACGCAAAAAGGAGAATCCTTTCGGCGTGCGTGAGGTTGTTCATCGAAAAGGGGTATAAGAGAACGACCATGAACGATATAATTCACGACGCGGACGTTTCGGCGGGAACGTTTCAAAATGTTTTCCGCACAAAGGACGGCGTTCTTATGGAACTTGTGCGCGTCATGTTTGAAGGGCAGTTCGGCTCGGCAAGAGCGGTCGTTGGAAAAAACGCGTCGCCCGTGCTGCTGTATGCGGTCGAAACTTCGATACAGATGACGCTTGCGGAACTGAACGAGAATCTGCGCGAGATATATGTTGAGGCTTACACGCACCCCGAAACGGCGGAATACATATATCAGCAGACGTCCACCGAACTCATGCAGATTTTCGGCAAATATCTGCCGTGTTGCAGCGAAAGCGATTTTTACGAAATGGAGATAGGCTCTGCGGGCCTTATGCGCAGTTATATGGCGCGTCCGTGCGATAAGTATTTCACGCTGGCGCACAAACTCGAACGTTTTCTTTCGATGAGCCTTTCGGCATACCGCGTGCCGGAAGAGGAACAGCGCGCCGTGCTTGACGCAATATCCAAAACGGACATCGTTGCCGTTTCAAACGGCGTTATGCAAAAACTGTTTGAAATGCTTGCGATGAAGTTTGAGTTTGAGCTGAAATAACCGGAAAAAACCTTCGCGTCTGCCGTTCTTCCGCGCAAAAACGACGAGGACGCTTTCAGTTGCCGTCGGCGCGAAAAAAGACCGCGGCGAGGCTTCCCGAGAGTGAAAAAACACAAAAATATACTCTTTGAAACTATCGGAAAGGAATTTTGCCATGAAGAAAAAACTTATTTGTGCGCTTCTTGCTCTCTGCATTGCCGCGACGCTTGCCGCTTTTGCGTCGAGCGCGGAAGAACACGGCCATTTTTATGTGGACGGCGTATGCGAATGCGGAGAGAGGATTGAAGAAAAAGCAGCATTTGCTTTGCCCGGAAGAGCCGGAACCTGCACTCCGTTACGGGCGTCCGTGACGCTGCCTGAAGGTTGGGCGCCCACCGAAAAGCCGATATATTTGGAAATAATTAAATACGGCACGGTCACGCCTTATACCGTTGAAAACGGCTCCCCGGACGGCGATACCCTGACGTATGATCCGTCCTCGCGTAAGTTGTCGTTCACGGCAAACATCTCTGATTTCGGTGTCGAATACAAAATTCTGAACGCCGTTGTCAAATGCGAAAATGCGGCGGGAGACATTGCCGTTTTTACATCCGGCATCTGCATTATAACACCGCACCTCGGCGGTATATGGGTCGAGGAGGACGGGTATTATCAGCTTACCTATGCCGAATGCGGCCATACCCCCGAAAAGCGCCCCGTTCCGCGCGTTGAGATAGACGCGACCGAATACGTTTACAGAAATATGCCGTTTTCCTTCCGTTTTGCCGCTCCGCAGGATATGATTTTGTGGAGCGCGAGCATAGAGATGGAATTTATAGGCTGGAGCGTTGATTTTACCGAAATCGCGAAAGGGATATACTCCGCCGAAAAGGTTATTGTTTCGGCCGATGCCGAGTCGTTTGACATAAGCATCTGCATCAATACCGAGGACGGGTATTTCTATTATGCAAAAAAGGCCGTTTTTCTGCGTGACTGCGTTGTCGGCGACGCGAACGGCGACGGCGAGGTTGATATATCCGACGCAATGCTTGTTTTTTATCACGTTGCGAAAAAAGAGTCGATTTCGTGGGACGCGCTGCTCCGCACGGACGCGGATAAAAGCGGCGAGGTCGATATAGCCGACGCGATGAAGATTTTTTACTACGTTGCAAAAAAAATTGATACGTTGGAATAGCCATCTGCGTTTTTTCATCGTATAAAAGAGTGAAGAGCGTTTGCGGAATATCCGCAGACATAAAATTAAAACATAATATATCATAAAGAAAAGGAGACATCAACAATGTCGGAAGAACTGAAAAACAACGCAAACAATGAAATGAACGATGACGAACTTGAAAACGTGGCGGGCGGTATCGGAGGCAAAGGAAAACTGCACACTCAAATTTTATTCTGCCCGAAGTGCCATTCGACAAATGTCGGCAAAATCTCTCCGAGAGTTCACCGCTGCCGCGACTGCGACCACCATTTTACTCTTTGAGCTGTTATACGATTTCAAACGCATGGGTCGGGAATACTCGGCTCATGCGGTTTGTCAGCTCTTTCCTGAATTTACCAATAAAATTCAGGAGAAATCTGCCGATACGGTGAATAGTCTTAAATAACAGAAAAAAAGGAAACGAATATGAGAAAACTTATCACTTTTTTGCTCGTTGCCGCAACCGTCGCGTTGTCACTGCTGACCGCGATAATGATGTTTAGCGCAACCGATATATTCCCGCTTCCTTCCGATTTTCAGGAATCCGCCGCAAGTATAATATCCCGCATAGCGGTGGTTTTGGCAGAAGCCGTGCTCGTCTCGGGGCTTTGCGTCGCAACGCACTTTCTGATAAAAAAAGAAAAAGTCTCTCTTCTCGCGGACAGAATTTTGTTCGCCGTATGGCTGTTTCTCACCGGCGTGTGCATCACTTTCCTATGCGTCGTATATAAAATGGATTTCAGATTGATCGTCATTCTGACCCTTGTCGGACTTTTTGCCGCAGGAACAGTGCCGTTTATCGTTCTTCTTGTTGTTGAACGCAAAGCGCGCCGGGCAAATTACCCGTGGCGTTATCTTCGCGGATAGACAACGGGGAAATGATGCAACTCATTTCTGTTACTTTTCCTGTGTCGGTGATTTTTCTTGCAAGTAAAAACAATTTTGATTAAAAAGTTTGTCGGTATCCTCGGCAAACTTTTTTTGCAGCAAACCTTGATTGAACCTTTTGCCTTTATATCTCTGTTTCCGCAAAACACAGAAAAAAATTCAGCGCCCAAAACCTCTTGACAAAACCTGCGGTATATGTTAATATGAACATAGACTACTGTTATAGTCTTTTTGTCTCTCCGCGAAAAAAAAGAAAAGGAATGAACCGAAAATGATGCGAAAGATTTTTTCTCTGTTGCTTGCCGTTACCGTGTTTCTGACGGTATTCGCCGCTTGCGACACCTCCGATGAAAACCCGACGAAAAAGCCGACGCGGGAATTTACTCTTGCCGAACTGCCCGACATAGGCGAGTATAAGCCGAAAGGCTCTCCGACATATTTCGACACGGCGCTGACCGAGTTCGTCCCCGACGACGGCTACGGCACGCTTGTACCGTATCTCGGCGACAGGAGTGAGTATTATCTTGACGGCGGAACCTCCGGAAGTTCGCGCGCGAAAGATCCGTATACCGTCATTCCGATTTACGGTCTCTGCACCGCCGACGGCAGAATAGTCACCGCGCCGATATACAAAAGCGTCGAATACCGTGACGGGTATTATCTGCTCGAACGGTTCAACCTTGTAAATATATCCGATTATCTGTCCTCCGTTTTCAGCGGAGATACGGAAATTGTATATTCGATAATTCCAGCCGACGGTTCGTTTGTGACCGAGCTTAAAACGTGCGGCACGGCGGAGTATTGCGGTGACGGAATATTCGCGTATTATCACTCTTCTTCAAAAAATTCCGCAAAAACGGCATACTGCACCGCCCGCGGCGAGATTCTGCATTTTGTCAAAACCCAACCCTTTGATTCCACGCTCTCTTTTTATAACGGCGTTGCGCTTGAAGAAAACTTCGTTTCCGAGTCGGCGGACGGGGAGTCGGAGTACGCATATCGCTTTGTCGATACTTCTTTCAACACCGTTTCATCTCCCGCCGAAGCCAAAGATTTCAGGTGCGGGCTGTTTTGCGTCGGCGACGGAAAAGGCAAATACGGCGTGACAGCGAACGGCGAAGATATGCTGCTTCCTGTGGAATACGACGGCGTGTTCGGCGACGAAAACGGCATAGTTGCGGTAAAAGGCTCGGCGGCTTACGCGTTTGAGCCCGACATGAAGGCCCTCGGCACGTTCGACATCGGCGGCGACGGGCTGAAAAACAACGTCGAAGCCGCCCGTATAGTCAGCCCCGACGCCGTTTGTTTTTCGACCTTGTATACAGGCACGTTTTTGCTTACGAATTCGGGCAAAAGACAGAATATTTCAGGATTTTACGATACGGTTTTTTATCCCGACAGCGGCGTTTACTCCGTTTCTCTGTCCGTCGGCGGAGCGGTTCTCGACCGTGACCTAAACGAGCTTTTCAAAGCGCCTGAGGGTTATTCCGTAAATATGTGGGTACTGCCTTGCGACATTCCCGTTTTTTACGCCATGCGGTCTTCCGAGGCTATTGTTTACGACCCCGAAAACGGAAAAACGCGTAAATACGAACTTTCGGCATACTTTGACGGTCTCGGAGGCTTTTTTCTGACCGGTTATCCCGAAAAGCGGACACTTGCGCTCACCGACCCCGTCACGGGCGAACAAAAAACAAAGGTTGACAGTCTGGCTCGCTCTCTCGGCACCGCTCTCGGCACTCTTGTTTTTTACGATCGCTGCGGTTACGCATATACCGTTGATGAAAATTTCAACACCGTTTGCTGCGCGCCGATAAACAAAGATTGAGCGTGAAACAACACAAAATATCGCACACGCGACAGGCGCAGGGGGAAGTAAGCCTATATCCGATTTGCGTTTGTGAATATTTTGTAAACTAATCGGGTCTTATGTCACAAAAACCTTTGTAAAACGTCTAATATATTGAAAGGTCAAATTGAATATAAAAACTATATATTATTATTCGTACTCTTTTATATCAAAGGGGTTTTGAAAATGAAAAAAACCGTCTCTCTTCTTCTCCTTTTCGCTGTTCTTCTGACGCTGTTCTGCGCCTGCAAGAAAAATGACGAAACACAGCCGACTTCTTCGCCCGAACCGACGACGTGGGGCTTAATTCTCGACGAACTGCCCGACATCGGCAAGTATAAGTCGGCGGATTCGCCGCGAATGTTTGATAAGTACGTCGATAATCTTATCCCGCGCTCCGATTACGGCGAACTTGTGCCGTATCTCGGCGCCGTCGCGGATTACTTTTTCAATATCTCGGACGCCGCCGCGAACGACACAACGGTTAAAGACGGAACTTTTGCCGAAACGAAAGGACTTTTCGGGCTTTGCCGCAAGGACGGAACTATTGTCACCGACCCTGTTTATGCGTCCGTTCAATACTGCGACGGTTACTATCTGCTGAAAAAGGCTTCCGTCGATACGACGTATGACCTCTCTGATTTTCGCGGCAATTTTTATGTTGTTCCGAAAGACGGCTCTTCGATTTTTTCTTTCGGAAAAAACGTTTATGTCGAATATGCGGGCTGCGGAGTATTCTGCGCAAAATATGACTTTGAAAACAATAATGAAAAATATTATTCCGCAGCGGGTAAACTGCTGCTCGACAACTCCGACGGCAATTATTTTCTGACACGTTTCACAAACGGCGTCGCGCGCCTCCTTTTTGACGGTCAGACACGCTTTGTCGATACTTCCTTTAAGACTTTGCTGACCGTTCCCGACGCTGAAATACTTTCCGACAACGGATATTTTGCCGTGCTGACGGACAGCGGAAAATATATGATATACAAAGGCACAAAGCCGCTTTCGGACAGAAAATTCGATAAAAAACCCGCATACGATAACGGATATTTCCTTATCCGCGACGGAGAGTACGCCGTTGTGCTTGATGAAAAACTCAAAGAGGTCTCCCGTTTTCCCGTTGACCCTGCGGAAGAAGAAGTTTATTTATATTCCGCGAATGTTCTTTCCGTCGGCGGGCGTTTGATAGACAACAGCGGAAAAAAACTTCCGTATGATGAGCTTTCGTATATCCCCGAACTGAAATTGTATGTGGGCGGCAATTACGGAAGCGGTGAAAAAGGAAGCGTCACATACCGCGTTGTTTCGACGGGCTTCAAAACACTTTATACCGCCCCGCAAGATTGGTTTATCACGAATGATAATATCGGCAGATATGTCGTTCTGGAACGCTCCCTTGACCCCGCCAACGGCGAAGTTTACGAATATAAACTCGCGGACACCTCCGATTGGAGCATCGTTGAAAACGTTTCTCCTATCGACGGCTTTGACGGTTATTCCCGCCCGACCGAGGACGGCAGTCACCGCAACCTCCTTTCGGGCAAAGACGGCAAAGTTCTGCTGACGTATTCGACATTTTTCGCTGTGTCCGAAACCTCTCTCGGCACTCTGTATTTTTACGACCTCGACGGCTATGCTTACACAACGGACGCAGATTGGAACGTGCTTTGCCGCACAACGATGAACGCAACAGACTGACGCGCTCCCGAAAAAGAAACGCACCGCCGCGCGGCTCGGCTGCGGCGAAAAAGGCAAGTCCGAAACGCGCGATTTTTCAGATGATATATAAAGCGTTCGACAGGTGACCATGCCGTTGAATCGCAGATTTTCATATCAAAGGGGTTTTGAAAATGAAAAAAGCCGTCTCTCTTCTTCTCCTTTTCGCGGTTCTTTTGGCGCTGTTCTGCGCCTGCAAGAAAAATGAAACGCAGCAGCCAACCTCTTCGCCCGAACCGACAACGTGGGGCTTAATTCTCGACGAACTGCCCGACATCGGCAAGTATAAGTCGGCGGATTCGCCGCGAATGTTTGACGAGTACGTCGATAATCTTATCCCGCGTTCCGATTACGGCGAACTTGTGCCGTATCTCGGCTCTGTCGTTCAATATGAAAACGTAAAAGGCGAAGATGAATATATGTCGGAAATGATTCGCGGCTACTACGGTCTTTGCACCGTTGACGGCGTTATCGTGACCGATCCCGTTTACGACAGCATCGAATACTGCGACGGTTATTATCTGCTGGAAAAATGTTACCGCAAAGACGACCTCCTTCTTGCCGATTATTTCCTGATTCCGAAAGACGGTTCGTCAATGTTCGAATTTCCGAAAAAGAAATCCGCCTTTTATTGCGGAGACGGTGTTTTCGGTTGCTGTGATTCTTTATTTGAATCTGTCGCAGCGTCCGAAACCTCTTATTATTCCGCGACGGGAAAATATCTTTTCACAGTCGATGAAAACTCTGTCGTTTCCGATTTCTTCAACGGCACGGCGCTTCTTTCCGTCTACGGCTCGGACTCGGAATATTACATAATAAACAAGTCGGGCAAAAGAATCAAAAAATTCGAGTACGGCGTTGCCGCCGCAGTATCTACTGCCCCGGGTGAGTTCGCCGTTTACGGCGCCGACGGAAAATGCGGGCTTTATCGCGGAGAAAAACAGATATTGCCTCGCGAATATGACGGTATATGCTCCGATGATTACGGCAACATATTTGTGTTAAAGAATAAAACAGTCACCGTCTTTGACAAGAACAAAAAAGTGAAGGCGACATTCGATGTTTCGGGTAATATTTCGTCTTTCATGCGCGGAGTATCTCCTTTGGGAGATCTGCTCTTTATAAGCGACACTGATACCGTTTATAATTTTTCGGGAAAGACCCGTCAATGCGATTGGGCGGAAGCATTGGGCAACGGACTGTATTTGCTCCGCACCGGCAGCAAGCAAACCGTTGTGGATAAAAACCTGAAAACCGTATGCGACGTGCCCGAGGACTGCCAACAAATAATGTTTTGCGAAAGCGAAAAGTATCTTCCGTGCCTGTTCAACGATGACGGAAGCGGTTATTATTATCGGTTGCTCGACAAAAACAGCGGTAAACTCTCCGATGAAAAATATCAGGAACTGCTGAACCGCAAATATCTTTTGAAAAAGAATGAGGACGGCGGCGGATTTTCCGTTATTGCCCCCGACGATCTCTCCGTTATTCGGACGTATGACACCTTTATTGATTCCGTCGAAACGTCCCGCGGCACATTGTATGTTTATGACTGTGACGGCTATGTCTGGACGGTTGACTCCGATTGGAACGTGCTTTGCCGCACAACGATGAACCTCACGGATTAGAAAATGAAAAATCCCGGGCGCGTGTTTTGCCGTAAAAAAAACGGAAATCCGCTTTTACGCCGTAGAACACGCTCCGCTGCTAAATCATTTGCCGGAATATTTTCCCGTCTCCCGAAATCGGACCTTTGCTTTGAATAAAAGCCGCTGAAAAACTCCCGTTTTGCCGCCCGATGCAGCGTCGGGGGAGAGCAAAACGGCGGCGCAGCCGTTATCTGTATCGGGGCAATGCCGTATTTTCCGCGACAAAAACCAAACAAAATTTTATATACTTATTCGCACCTTGCAAAAGTTCTGTTATTCCCGCTCCCGATTTAATTATTACAAGCACCCAATTAAATTATATAAAAAGAAAGGATTCCCCGCAATGAAAAAACTCGTTTCTCTCGTACTTCTCGCCGCTCTTTTGCTCGGCTGCGTATGTGCCTGCACAAAGAAAGGCGAACCCTCAACCGCCGCCCCGACAACAACGGAACAGGGCGACACGTTCAAATTCACCGTTGACAACTATCCCAAAATGGGCGGCTCTCTTGCCTGTCTGCCTCTCGGCGAAGCCGTTACCGCCACCATATGCGGCATCGACCGCGAAAGTGCAAACAAAATGATTTCGTTCGCAGGCTCGACCACCGATAACTACAAATGGATTCTTGACGGCACGTTCGATATCGTTCTCGTCTACGAACCCTCTTCAGACGCGAAGAAAATGATAGAAGACTCGAAAGTCGGACTTGAAATGACCGCGATAGGCGCTGACGGCCTTGTTTTTATCGGCAACAAGGATAACCCCGTCACCAACCTGACCCGCGAAGACGTTGAAAAAATATTCAAGGGTGAAATGAAGAATTGGAGCGAACTCGGCGGAGACAAGGTCGATATCGTTCCTTTCCAGCGCAATAAGCAGAGCGGAAGCCAGACCCTTTTTGACAAATTCTTCCCGCTCGGCGACGCTCTCATGGAACCCCCGAAAGATCAGATTGTCGGCTCTATGATAGGTCTTCTCGAAGCCATCGCGGGCTATGACGGCTCCACCGGCGCGCTCGGTTACACCGTTTATTATTATCTGACCAATATGGAAGCGGGCACGCTCGATTCCGCAAAAATATTCGACTTCAACGGCGTTACCCCCTCCAACGAAACGATAGCCTCCGGCGAATACGAACTTTCCAACGATTTCTATGTCGTTATCCGCGCCGACGAACCCGAAGACAGCCCCGCAAGAATCCTCTACAACTGGATCTGCTCCGCGCAGGGCAAGCAGCTCATTGAAAAAGAGAACTACGCCGCAAAATAACCTTATCCTGCTCATAATCGGGGGATAGCCTTGTCTTTGCATAACAACAAAACACCCCAAATCTCCGTGTAGTGCGGGATAATGCTATCCCTCGTATGACATAAAAACCACAAATCCCCACATAATGCGAAATAATGTTATTCCTTGCATAGCGGCAAAACACCACAAATCCCGATAATTTCAATAATTCCTAATCCGCATAAAACCCCGCCCGCCCGAAAGACTTCTCTCTCGGACGGGCGGGGCTCTCGCTTTGTATATCTTTGTTTTTTGTGCAGTCAACTGCACAAAGTCGGAAAAATCGTGCGTTTTGTGCAGTCAACCGCACAAAATCTAAAGCGGTTTGTGTTATCGGCAATAATCTGGCTTTCATTACCGAAAAACCGTCCGTTTTTGCCGATAACGGCAAAAATGCAGGCATTGTTTTATTTTCATTCCCTTTTTGTTGTTGAATTTGATTATATCAGATTACTCGGAATAAAGCAGTTATCTTTGTCTATCGGTATCGGTTCTTCGCACATACAGATGATTCCGCCGTTTCCGCGATTCAGGAAAGCCTTGTCCAATACGCTGTACTTTTTGATTTCACGACGGTCGGGTGCCGCGCTTTTTTTGATCTCCAACGGATGAATGACATTGTTTTCTTCAACAAACACATCAATTTCTTTTGCGTTGGAATCTCGGAAGTAGGTGATGTTTACCTTTGACTTTGCATAGGCATAGTTTTTAACAAGTTCCATCACAACATAGTTTTCGTAGTAATGACCGCTTGCGGCTCCGTTGCGCAGCGTATCAGGTGTCAGCCACATGGACAAATACGCACAAAGTCCCGTATCGCAGAAATACAGCTTCGGCGTTTTACTCAGCCGTTTGAGTTCATTGTTTGAATACGGCGCAAGAAGATAGACTATATTCAATCCGACAAGAATTTTCAGCCACTCTTTTGCGGTGCTCGGTGCGATGTCGGCAGATTCAGCCAACGTTGAATAATTGACCTGCTCCGAAACAAGAGATGCGCAGCCTACAAGAAATTTGCGAAAACGAACGGTGTCCGTAATGCCTCCCGCTTCGGTGGCATCGCGCATAAGGTATGTGTCAATATAGGAATTGAAATACTCCTGTCTCAGTTCGTCATCCACACCCTGTACTTGGGGCATACCGCCCTCCCAAATGTGATTGAACACTTGAATCACATCATTTTTCGGAAGCCTGCGTTGTCTTGACTGTAAGGAAGCGAGAGAGAAATCCAAATCCGTATCGAACACAAGCCCCGCTTTTTCTCTTGCAGACAAACCGTACAGCTCCAGAATTCCAATCCTTCCCGCAAGAGTCTCCCTCACTTTCTTCATCATGTTGTACTGTTGCGAACCCGTAAGCCAAATAAGACCTTTTTCGTCGCTCCCGTCGCAGATGATTTTGATTTGTTCGAACAACTCCGGTGCTTTCTGCACCTCGTCTATGAGTATCGGCGGTTTATACGTCTGAAAGAACAGCACAGGGTCGGCCTTTGCAAGTTCTCTAGCCGTTGCATTGTCCATGGTGACATAGGTTCGGTCATTCTTTGCCAAATGTTTCAGCATTGTTGTTTTGCCGACCTGCCTTGCACCCGTAACAAGAATAACCTTGAAAAAATCATTGAGTTTTAAGAACTTGCGTTCAAGTTCCCGTGTAATATATGCCATAATACACCTCGTATTTTTAGGATAATCTATGGTTAATCGTATTTTATCATAATTTTCCCGTTTCGTCAAGAGGATATACGCAATTATGGTGATTACTTTTTCAATTATGATATCGTCTATTGCCGCTATTGACAATCCCCGCCGAATATTGTATAATAAAATGTAAAATAACAGCAATCTGAAACAAGAGGATAATACTATGAAAATTTTGGCTGCGACATTTGTCGTTTCCGTCGGCAGACCGTTCCGCAACGCGGACGCCATGATGAAAGTTATGGACGAAAACGAAGCCGATGTTTACCTTTTTCCCGCATACTGTCTGACCGGCGCAAGCTGCTCGGATCTGGCGCACTATAAGTGCTTTGCGGACGAGACCAACGAGGCTCTCGACAAACTCTGCGAATATTCCGAAAAAACGGGCAAATGCTTTGTTACCGCCGTTTACGGCTACGATAATATTATCGTCAAGGGCGGCGACCTGATACAGAAACCCACCGTAAAGATAGGCGGCAAGACCGTTATGGTCTCCGAGTCGGGCACGGAGGCGAACGCCGACGTTCTGCTTCTTCCGACCGCAATGGACGGCTATCCGTGCATTCAGAACGACATCATCGAGTTCTGCGCGGACGCGGCAAACAAACGTCATTGCGTTGTCGCGGTTGCAAACTGCGGCTTCGGCGAAAGTTCCGCGGACCGCGTGTACAAGGGCTTTACGGGCATCTTTAACAGCGGCGTTATCGTTGATTTCAAAAGTCAGGAACGCCCCGAGACCGTTATCGCCTGCGCGGACAGCGACAAAAAAACAGGGCTTATCTACTCCCGCCCGAACAGGGGAACGGAGCGCATACCGTATTACGGCAAAAACGAGCCGTCCCGCTATCTGAACGAACTTTTCCTGCTCCAAACGCAGGCGCTCTATCAGCGCATAGTCGGTTCGGGACTGAAAAAAGCCGTTATCGGCGTCAGCGGCGGGCTTGATTCCACGCTTGCTCTGCTTGTTGCGGAAAACGCTTTCCGCATGGCGGGTCTGCCCACGGAAAATATTATCGCCATAACCATGCCCGGTTTCGGCACATCGTCCAGAACCCATTCGAACGCCGACAGCCTGATGAAACTTCTCGGCTGCACCTGCCGCGAAATATCCATCGTCGGACCGACCAAAGCGATGTTTGAAGCGCTGGGACACGACGAGGCAAACAAGAACGTTGTTTACGAAAACGCACAGGCAAGAACCAGAGCGGATATCCTGTTCAACGTCGGCAACGCGGAGGGCGCATTCGTTGTCGGCACGGGCGACCTTTCGGAAGCCGCACTCGGCTGGTGCACATTCGGCGGCGACGACCTCGCACATTACAACCCGAACGCTTCCGTTCCCAAAACGCTTGTCCGCGAACTTGTAAAGAATATCGCTGCCACCCGCGGCGGCGACCTCGGCAAGGTGCTTACGGACATCGCCGAGACCCCGATAAGCCCCGAACTTGTACAGGGACAGGAGACCGAAAAGAGCGTGGGCAAATACGAACTCATCGACTTTGCGATGTTCTTCTTTGCCAAACGCCACGCCGCATATTCGGATATTAAAAATCTTTGCCTTGCCGTGTTTGAAGAACTTGACGAGGACGAAATAGTTTCGACTCTCGACCGTTTTTACGACCGCTTCAAGTCCAACCGCTTCAAGCGCGCCGCCGTTTTCGAGGGCGCGAACCTGCTCGGCTTCTCGCTGCCGTACTTCCCAGCGGATATAGATTACGAACTCATCTGATCTTTCGGGCGGGATAACTTTCGTCTTTGTGAAAAAACAGAACGGGCGGCTCTGTCCGACGCAACGAAAGGAGTTTTTATGAAAAACAGAGTTTTTGCGTTTTCCCTTTCGCTTATTCTCATAACCGCGGCTTTTATCAGCCCTTCGCTCGCAAATTCCGCGCCGCGCTTTTGGCAGGGGACGGACACCTCGGGCGTTATCGCCGCGGCAGACGACTGCCCTCTTACCGTCGAGCGTGAAACGCTGACTTTCGATATCGGAGAGTTTCCGGATACGTATTACGAAAGCGAAAAGGGCTTTCTTTCTTACGCGGGAAAGGTTTCCGCCGAATACGTTTTTCGCAATCCGACCGATTACAAGGTGACCGCAAAGTTTGTCTTTCCTTTCGGAAATCCGCCGTTTTACGGAGGATTTTCGGACTCTGCCGCCGATAAGATATCCGTATCTTTTCCCGATACGGAAAAATACGGCGTCGCGGTTGACGGCAGACCCGCGGAGGCGACGGTTCGTTACACGTTCAAAAACAGGTATACCGCCTTTTCTCTTGAAGAGGATATGCCGAGACTTTCGGACGGCTTTGTCTCCGACCCGTTTTTCCGCCCCGATCTGCCCGTCCGCACTCTTGTATATTCCGTCGAGGGGCTTGACGAGCGGCACAGCGCCGCAACGGCGGCTTTTGTGTACGGCTCAGATAAGTCCGAAACGCGCGTTCTTTGCGAATCGCAGAGCGGCGCGAATGTTTTGAAATCCGGCTATCAGGTTTCCTGCTGGGTTAAAAACGGCGACACTCTCACGGTTCGTTTTTTCGGGGAACTTCCCGAAAAAGAACTGAAATGGACGCTTTATGAAAACGGCGCCTGCGAAGATGTTATCGACGGAACCGTGACCCTGAAACATTCCGACGTCACGGCGTTTTCCGATTACGCTCTCGGTCAGTATTCAGCCGATGCGGAGATCCTTGATGTTGATAAATACAACGCCACGGTCGCTTTTCTGAATTATCTTTCGGAAGGCTCGGGAAAAGGTGTGATTTTTTGGGATAAATGGGACTTTTCCCTGATGCGGTGGTACGAGTATGAACTCTCTCTCGAGCCTGGACAGACCCTGACGAACACGGTGACCGCGCCTCTTTATCCGGACATCGACGCGAGTTATTCTCCGAGCGTTTACAGTTATAAATACCTACTTTCGCCCGCAAAAAAATGGGCGGATTTCGGCGAGTTGAAAATCGTTGTAAAAACCCCGTATTTTATCACGAAAAGCGGCATTGACGGCTTTTTCAAGACCGACACGGGGTATGAGCTTTCCCTGCCGGGGCTGCCCGATACGGAGCTGGAATTTTCGCTTTCCGCCTCCGAATCTCCGAAATATGTAAAAACGGGCTTTTTCAGTTCTTTCCCCGGCAAAATCGCAGCCGTCGCCGCGCTTGTTCTTTTTGTGGGTATCCCCCTGCTTGTCGGCGCGACAGTATTCGCCGTAACCCTCCTGAAAAAGAGAAAACGCGACCGAAAAACCACTTCTTGCGGCGAATGAACAGCCCCGTTTCGGGATATTTTTGCCCGATACGAGCGCATAATACCGAAAAAAAAGAGATCGCGAGGTCTCTTTTTTCTTTTTGCCCCGTCCCGACGTCCTCTTTTTCGGTCGAGCCGCGAACAAACACGCAAAACTTCGCGGCTGTCACGCAAAAACCGTTGACAAACCGCGCGTTCGGTGTTATCTTATAAGCATAATTATAAATTCAATACGGAGAAAGAATATGAAAAAAACGATGCGAAACAAATGCCGCGCGTCGGCGTTTTTTATCTTGTTTTCAATGATGATCGGGCTTTTTGCTTTTGTTTTGCCGAAAACGGCGGCAGCCGAAACGTCGGGCAACGAAAACGCCGTCCCGTTTCCCGTTCACATCATTCAAAAATGCGGCAGCGACGCCGAAAACCGCGTAATGCTCTTTTTCGGTGACGGCTATACCGCAGCGGAAAAAGATAAATTCATATCGGACGTGACACGCCGCGTTCGCGGAATGCTTTCTTATGAGCCGTTCGCGTCCTACGCGACAAAAATCAACATCTATGCCGTCGCGCCGCCGTCCGAGGAAAGCGGAGTAAGCGTTTCTTTCGGAACGGTGAAAAACACGTATTTTTCCGTCTCGCATTACGGAAAGACCACGTATATTTCGGAAGACGGTATGAACAAGCTCCGCGCTCTGCGCGACGTCATAGAGGAAAAATATCTCGATAAAGGCGGCAGCGCCTGCTCCGTTCATATCCTTTCCAATTCCGAAGAATATTTCGGCTCCGCGGCTCCGCGCGGTTATTTTTCGTATTCGTCGCTTGCGGAGGACGGTGAAAACGGAGAATCCATGACGCACGAGATAGGTCACGCGATAGGCCGTCTTGCGGACGAGTACGGAAGTTTCAGGGAAAACTCCGTAAACATCTCAAACACCGCCTCTCAAAGCGACGTTCCGTGGCGCGATTTTCTCGGCTTCCGTGGCATCGGCATAACGCAGGGCAACGCCTCGTCGACCTATATCCCGTCCCGCTCCTGCATTATGGAGGATATCGGAAATTATCGGTTCTGCGAGGTTTGCAAAGCCGAGCTTGTTCGCCGTCTGAACGATTCCGCGTATACCGAAAAACCCGAAAAGATATACGTTGCCGCTCCCGACGTGACAATAGAACATTCCGCAACGGACGCGATAGGCTCAGCCTATGAAAAATACCGCATAACAAGCAAAAACCTGCTCCGCGCAAAGGGGCATGACCTCGAATTCCGCACCGTCGTTCAAAACCTTTCGTCCGAACCGCGAACGCTGAAACTGACTTTCCGCATAATATCCGAGGAAAACGAGATAAAACTCGAACGCTCACAAACGTTTGAAATCCCCGCGCTTTCCTCGTGGTACGACTATGCGCCCGCAAGAAAGTCGCTGTCTCTTGTCATTTCCGCCGCCGACCTGCCGTCCCTTTATTGGAAAGACCGCATCGAGGGCTTTGTCACGGACGCGGAAACGGGCGAGGTGCTTGCCACCGACAAAAGCGGCGATTTTGAACGAAAAACGCTTACGGTGACCTGTAAGACGACCGACGGAAAAAATATTCCGAATGTCGGCGAAATGCTTATTCCGCTGCCCGAAAACGGCAGCCTTCCAACGCCGCCGCAGACACTTTCGGGGCTTGCTTTCGCGCGCAGGGAAACCGTTTCGCAGACAGACGCGGGAGTGGAAGAAGTATGGTATTACGAGCCTCGGACAGCGTCTGAACCTTTCGTTTCAAAACTTCTTCCCGTTTCCGATTATAAATCGACCGATACGCTCCCGACGCTTAACGGCAGCGTTTTCGCGGGCTGGTTTGACGACGAAAACTGCACCGAACCCTATCTTAAAACCGACGGCAGCGCCTATGCAAAATTCATTCCCGCCGCAGTTTTTTCCGTCAAAAGCCAACTCCGTGTCGGCACAGTCCCGACCTCCTCTTCAACCTCTCTGCGCCTGATAACCACCGTTGACGGCGATATGTATTCCTCCGTTGGCTTCCGCGTTGAATACGGCGGCAAGATCGTCGATGTCGAAACAAAAACCGTCTATTCCTCTCTGTTTGCGACCGACGGCGCCTCCTCTTTTGAATACCGACCCGCCGATATCTGCTTTGCGTCGAAATATTTCGCCACGTTTGTTCTTTCGTCCGTGCCGTCTTCGGCATTCTCACAAAAAATAACCGTCACGCCCTTTGTCCGCACCCTTGACGGCTCTTTCGTTCTCGGCACTCCGACCGATATAGTCATTTCCGAAAAACTCGGCTGATAACGCTGTCCCCAAAGCGCGCAATCCGCCCGTGTCGGCAATACGCGTTCGACCGTATTCGGTCCGCGCCGATTTTTCCCCGTCAAATCAATTTGCTTTTTCGGATTTTATGCCGTATATTTCAGAAAATATCGCGTAGACGAACAATTCACCCCGTGCTTTTGTCATATCGGACAAGAGTACGGGGTGAAGCTTTTTGATTTTATTTTAATGTATTGCCGCAAGCGTCACAGCGCGTAAAACAGCACGCCCAGCACCGCCGAAAACAGAAGCAGGATTATAGGGGAGAGTTGCTTTTTGCGCAGCAGTTTGTATCCCGCGGCAGCGGCGGCGATAACAGCAAACATCACAATTCTCTTGATGTTCGGCGCAAAGCCCGAGCCGACGGCGGAAAAGCCGAAAAGCGTTTCAAGCGCCATGATAAGCGCCGTTGCAAGTATCATCGCGATTATGCACGGGCGAATGCCGTTCAGAAACGCCTGCACTCCGCCGTATTTCATCAGCCGCTTCATCGCAAGCGCAATAAGCGAAATGATGATGAACGACGGAAGCACGACCCCGAACGTTGCCGCAAGCGCTCCGAAAAAGCCGCCCTGTGTCGAGCCGACGAACGTCGCCATGTTTATCGCAAGAGGTCCGGGTGTCGATTCCGAAACCGCTATCATATTAAGAAATTCACTTTCGGCAAGCCAGCCGTTAGATACAACGGTCTCGCGTATCAGGGAGATCATACCATAACCTCCGCCGAAAGAGACCGTGCCTATCATCAGGAAGTTGAGAAAGAGTTGAAGATATATCATTTTTTGCCCCCTCTTTCCCGACATCTGCCGATAAGGTAGACCGCCACTCCGAGCGCGCCGCATATCAGAATGTAGAAAATCGAGGAGAACGAAACGGAGAACAGCGAAACCATAATCATAGCAACAGCGACCGTGACCGCCACCGCAATGTTGAATGCGTTTTTCTTCATTTCTTTCAGCATTTTCAGCCCCGCCGAGAATATCAGAAAGACCACTCCGACCCGTATGCCCTCGAATGCGTAGCGGACGTATTCAAGCCCGAGAAATCTGTCCAAAAACAGCGAAATGACATAGATTATAAAAAACGACGGCATACATATCGCCAACGTCGCAACCGCCGAACCCGCAAGCCCTGCGATTTTACTGCCGATATAAGTCGCCGCATTGACGGCGATAGGGCCGGGTGTGGATTCGGCAATAGCAACGATATCGAGGAATTCATCCTCGTCAATCCAACTTTTCTTGCCGACCAATTCGGCTTCCAAAAGGGCAATCATGCCGTAACCGCCGCCGAAAGTGAATGCCCCGACCTTGAAAAAGGTGAGAAAGAGCGTCAAAAGGTTTTTAAGCTTTCTGTTTTTCATATTGTTTGACATCTGTTATTTTGACTTCCGAACAAAATTTTTTTATTCGGAAAACCTTGATTTTTCTTGTTACGGACGGGGATTTGTTCGGAAAACTTTGATTTTTCTCGTTATAACTCAAAGAGAAATTTAATACGCCGTGCGATAGTTCGTTCATTCGAACGAACCGCACATGGCTGATCGCAAAAAATGCAGCGGCTTTTTTGCGATGGTTACGCCTTTGTTATGTTCGGTATGAGCCAGCTGAACGCCGACGAGCCGCCCGCGCAGATGAAGCCCACAACAACGGCGGCGCATATAACGCCGCAGCATATCGCGGGAAATGCGCGTTTGAATTTGATGTCAAGCAGGGACGCAACGAGAGTTCCCGTCCATGCGCCCGTGCCGGGCAGGGGAATGCCGACAAAGAGAGCCAACCCGATAAAAAGACCGATACCGGTCTTGCCCGAAAGTTTTTTGCCGCCCTTTTCGCCCTTTTCAAGGCAGAATGTGAAGAATTTGCCTATAACTTTTTTGTCCTTGCCCCAGACAAGCACTTTTCTCGCAAAAAAGTAGATTATCGGAACGGGAATGAGGTTTGCAATCGCCGAAATTATGCAGACCTGAACTATCGGCAGGTCGTAGCCGAAAAAGCCCGTCGGAATTGCGCCGCGCAGTTCGACAACGGGAACCATTGAAATAAGAACTATCCAAAGCCATGGGTATTTTGTAAAGAATGCGGACATTGATTTTCTCCTCTTTTACTGTCGGTGTCGTGTGTGACATGTGTGAGTTATGTAAGTTATTTCTTATAGTTATACGGAAATTTTTTTGATTAAGTCGGAAACCTTATCTGATATCAAAGCAAAACGAAAACTTTTTTTCAACCCTTATGGTGTAAGGTTTTATCTGCGTCCGGACTTTGTTCAAAGTCGTCTCGCCGCTCCGTCTTCGCTCCGCTTGCTCGCCGCCGCTCAACTCACCCTCGACATTGTCTCGGGAGGTTTCGCGGGGAAAATAAAGGTGAATTCATAAATATATCGTTTCAAAAGTAATTGGTATTGTTTTTTCTGTTATATCAGCAAAGTGCGTAAAGTGTTTGCTATGCAAACATTTGATTAGCCTAAACAGACATCGTCTTTTTCTTTCCGCTACGCGGAGTTTGCGTCGTTTTTCGCAAGCGAAAAGCCGAGCAAACTGTTTTTTAATCTTTTCTTATTACGGTCGGAACACCGATTCCCAATCCTGATTTTTTTCGTTATGTTTAGATTTCAAATTTATTTCTCGTCCAGATTTTTCAAAAACGACAGTCTGTAAATCGGCGCGATTCCGTGTTTTTTCAGCAGTTCGTAATGCTCTTTTGTCGGGTAGCCCTTGTGCTTTTCGAGCGCGTATTGCGGGTATTCCTCCGCAAGTTTTTTCATCAGTCTGTCACGGTAGACCTTTGCCACGACCGAAGCGGACGCTATCGAAGCGCTTTTTGCGTCGCCGCCCACGATGGTGTCGCACGGCACGGGTATGTTTCTTGCCCTGTTGCCGTCGATAAGCGCAAAATCGGGCTTGACGGAAAGATTTTCTATGGCTCTGCGCATCGCCAGAAACGAGGCGTTGAGTATGTTTATTTCGTCTATTTCTGCAGGGGACGCTTCGCCTATGCCCACGGCGACCGCTTTTTCGAGAATGACTGGGTACAGTTTTTCCCGCTTCTTTTCGGAAAGTTTTTTCGAGTCGTTTATTCCCTCGGGCACAAAGTCCTCGGGCAATATCCCCGCCGCCGCCACAACAGGTCCGCACAGCGGTCCTCTGCCCACTTCGTCAACGCCGCACACAAGCGCGCCGTATTTTGCGTAATACTCTTTGTCGAGCGAATTATCCATTCTTTTTTCTCCTCCGAAATTCGGGCAGCTGCGTCAGCACCACCGCCGCAAAAATGAGCGCACAGCCGATATATTCCCGCGCAGTCAGGCTCTTTTTGAGTATTATTGCGCTTGTTATTACGCCGAACACCGATTCAAGGCTCAGCAGCAGCGAAACGACCGCGGGATTCGCGCCTTTCTGCGAAACTATTTGGAGCGTGTAGCCTATGCCGGACGAGAACACGCCGAGGTATACAAGCGGAAGCCAAGCCGCCGTTATCTCACCGAACGACGGTGTTTCGAATATAAACATGGTCGCGCCGGAAAGCACCGTGCAGACCGCAAATTGCGCACACGAAAGTTTGACGCCGTTCACATCGTGCGTGAAGCGGTCGATTATCAGAATATGTCCCGCAAAACATACCGCGCTTATGAATATGAGCAGGTCGCAGAGTTCGAGCGTGAAATCTTTTTTAATGCAAAGCAGATAAAAACCCGCCATTGCAATGCCGAGACTTATCCACACTTTTGCGGGCATTTTTTGCTTGAAAAACAGCCCGAACAGCGGCACAAGAACCATGTAAAGCGCCGTTATGAACGCGCCTTTGCCCGAATCCGCGCCCTGCGAAAAACCGAGTTGCTGGAACGACTGCGCCACAAAAAGCGCCGTTCCGCAGAGCAGCCCGCCCAGCAGGAGCAGTTTTCTTTCCCGCTTCTTTTCGTCGGCTGTCTTCGGCTGTTCGTTCTTCCTTTTTTTCCTTGTCGCAAGTCTGTAAATGCCTATCACGGCAAGCAAAAAAAGGAACGACAGCAGCGAGCGCACCGTGTTTATCGTGAACGCCTGCGCGTGCTTCGCCGCCGTTTCCTGCGCAACGAACGCCGTTCCCCATATAAGCGCCGCCAAAAGCGGCAAAAATGTGTGTCTTGCTTTGTCAAGAGTTTTGTTCATATTTAACCCGTCTTTCAACCGGAGAAAAGTCGTTGCTTCGCGCGCCGTAAGGCGGGAGCAGGGGACTTTTGAACCCTGCCCGTCGGCGGGATTTGTCGGAACCGAATATATTAAACCGTAGTCTGAATATATTCGATCCGAACAAATACGATTGACCGCCCCAACCTTCGCAAAATGCAGAAAGAGTTCTCCGCCCTTTTGAACGGAGCCTGTACCTCTTTCGGGAGATAAAAACGCAGTTGTTTTCCTGTCTTGTCGTAAACGGAAAACACGGCATTTTTAACGATTCCAAAATGTTTCGCGCGCACGCGCTCAATCAAAAACAGAAAAGATTACCGATGGACGGAAGACAGTCTTCTGACGCTTCGCGTGCTGCGTAAGGCACGGCAAAAGCGAACGATCTCACCGGATAACAGAAAGGAATCAGTTTAACATTCCGCGCGCACGCGCTCAATGAATATATTAACATATTATAGGCGATTATTCAATATTGTTCGGAAAAAGTTTGAAATTACGCGTCGCGAGCGTCCTCGATTTTTTTCTGTTTTTCGGTTGCCTTGTTCGTAAAAGCCCGTTTCAGGCATACTATGGAAAATTTTTATAACATCTTTTGCCTTTCTCCTTGACAACGCGTCTTTATATGATATAATATAATATAAATTATTATGCCTGCGCACGGGCGTATGCAAAGCAAAAACAGGCGGAGAGATCTTTGCCCGAAAACGTCCCCGAAAGGAAAGAAAATATGATAAAAAGTATGACCGGTTACGGCAAAGCAAGGCTCGTGACCGACGGACGCGACGTGACCGTTGAGATAAAAAGCGTCAACCACCGATATTTTGAAATGTTCGCGCGCATTCCCCGCGCATATATGCAGATAGAGGACATGATACGTTCGTATTTGCAGACGCGCATTGTTCGCGGCAAAATCGAGGTAAACGTATCCATCGCCGACAACGGTGCTTCCGTTTCGTCCGTCAAAGTGAACAAGCCGCTTTTCGAAGCATATTACGCGGCGCTGAAAGACGTTTCGGAAACGTATTCGCTCCCGTTCGATGCGGGCGCGGCGGTCGCTCTCCGTTTTCCCGACGTCATTGCCGCAGAGAAAGAGGACGAGGACGTAAAAGCCGTTTGGGCTTCAGTTCTGCCCGCGCTTGAAGCGGCGACCGACGCATTTATCGCCCAGCGCGAAGCCGAGGGCGGCCGTCTTTCGAAAGACATTCAGGCAAAGTGCGCCGAGATAAAGTCAAACGTCGATTTCATCGAAAGCCGTTCCGCGCAGTTGATAGGCGAATATGAGAAAAAACTCCGCGCGAGGATAGAGGAACTGCTCGGCGATGTCAAGGTTGACGAACAGCGCCTTTTGACCGAGGTTGCGATAATGGCGGACAGGATAGCGATTGACGAAGAACTTGTGCGCCTGAACAGCCATTGCAAAACGCTTGCGGATATGTTCGCGGACGGCGTTTCGAACGGCAAGAAGATGGACTTCTTCATACAGGAGATGAACCGAGAGGCGAACACTATATCGTCCAAGATAGGCGACCTTGAAGTCACCGCCCGCGTTATTGAGATAAAAACGTGTATCGAAAAGATACGCGAACAGATACAGAACGTTGAATAAAAGGGGAGAAAAAGAGATATGAAACTTGTCAATATCGGCTTCGGAAACGTTGTCGCCGCGGGCAGGATAGTTGCCATTGTCAGCCCCGACTCTTCTCCGATAAAGCGCATAATACAGGACGCAAAAGAAAAATCGACCCTTATCGACGCCACATACGGCAGACGCACGCGCGCCGTTATCATAACGGACAGCGAACACGTTATTCTGAGCGCCGTTCAGCCCGAGACCGTTGCCGCGAGAGCGGAACCCGACACGGATATGGAAGAGGATGAAGAGGATGAATAGTCACAAAAAAGGCGCCGTCTTTGTCGTTTCGGGCCCGTCGGGCGTGGGCAAGGACACCGTGCTGAAAGAACTCATGCCCCGCCTCGGCGACCGTGCGGTGATGTCTGTTTCCAACACGACCCGCCCGCCGCGTTCAGGCGAGGTCGACGGCGTGGACTATAACTTCATCGGCGAGGATGAATTCCGCCGCGCCATAGCCGAGGGCAAGATGCTTGAATATACCGAATATTGCTCCGTGCTTTACGGCACGCCGCTCGACCCGATAAAAAAATGGGTGGATGAGGGCAAAGCGGTCATACTCAAAATCGAACGCGAGGGAATGCTCAACGTCCGCAAGCGTATGCCCGAGGCCGTGACCGTGTTTATCGCGCCGCCGAGCGAGGAAGTGCTCGAAAAACGCATACGCGGCAGACAGTCCGAGACTTCCGCGGCGATAGAAAAACGTCTCGACCGCGCGCGTTACGAGATGAAAATGAGCGGCGATTACGACCACCGCATTGTAAACGACGGACTTGAGGAAGCCGTCAACGAACTTGAAAAACTGATTTTGAAATATATAGGATAGGTGTTATTGTTATGTTATATCCCAGCATGAATCAACTTTTGAAAATCAACAAACACGGTGTTGCCAACAGAAGACAGTGCCGTTATTCGCTCGTTATCGCCGTTGCGAAACACGCGCGTGAGATAGCCGACAGAGCGGACGCAGCTGACGAACGTCTTGAAGACCGTTCCGTATCTCTTGCCGTCAAGGATTTCGCGGACGGCAAAGCGTACTTCGAAGAAGTCTGAACGGTAACCGCTTATGACCTCGGAAAAAAGCGTTCTCGTTTATATCGAGGATGTGCCTTATCAGGCGGATAAACAGTACGAATATCTGCTGCCCGCGGCGCTTGAAGAAGTTGTCTGCGTCGGCAGTCTCGTGCGCTGCCCGTTCGGCAGAGGCAGCCGTGCCGTTCGCGCCGTTGTCACCGAGATACGCACGCGTTCCGAGGGCGTGAAACTCAAAGAGGTGGAAGACGTATTTTCCGCGTCGCCCGTCCTTGACGAAAAGGGACTTCGGCTTTGCGCTTTTATGAAAGAACGGTATTTTTGTCCGTTTTTCGAAGCCGCAAAGACCGTTATGGCTCCCGGCACGGTCGGCGGGTTTGACAGGTTCGTGCGTATGGACGCGCCCGTTTCCGACCCCGAAATACGCGACTTTTTTGAGAAAAATCAAAATACCGTTTCACGCAAAAACCTTGCCGAGCGCCTCGGCAAAGAAAATTACGCAAAAGTCCTGCGCCTGATAAAGAAAGGCGAACTGACGGAAACTCTCGAAAAGAAACAGACCGTCTCGGACAGCGTTTCGCGCTTTGTGCGCGTGCTGCCCCGCGCAGCCGATTACGCCCGCCGCGAACGCCCCAAAAAAGCGCCGAACATTCAAAAAAGGCTTGCCGTTCTCGATTATCTTTTCGAAAACGGGGATTCGAGCGTCAAGGACGTTATCTATATGACAGGCGTTTCCGTTTCGGTGCTTAAAACGCTTGAAAAATACGGCGTGACGGAGTTTTTTGAAAAAGAAACCCCGCGCGACCCTCTCAAAAACAAGAAACGCGGCTCGGACACCGCGCCCTGCGTACTCAACGCCGAACAGCAAAAGGCGTTTGAAGAAATTTCGGCAAATCTCGGCAGCGGCGGCGCACATCTGCTTTACGGCGTCACGGGCAGCGGCAAAACGCACGTTTTCACCGCCCTTGCGGACAAAGTGCTTTCACAGGGCAAGTCGGTTTTGCTCTTATTACCCGAAATATCGCTTACTTTGCAGATAATAGACCGCCTTGTCAGCCGCTACGGCGACCTGCTTGCGGTTCTGCACAGCGGGCTTTCCGTCGGCGAACGCTATGACGAGTACAAACGCATACGCACGGGCGATGCCCGATTCGTCGTCGGCACCCGAAGCGCCGTTTTCGCCCCGCTCAAAGATCTCGGTCTTGTTATCGTGGACGAGGAACAGGAGCATACTTACAAATCCGAAAAATCGCCCCGTTACGACGCAAAAGCCGTTGCGGGCTACCGTGTTCACGAAGAAAAGGCGCTCTTGCTCGTCGCTTCCGCCACCCCGTCCTTTGAAAGTTTTTACAAGGCGCAAAAGGGCAGGATAGGGCTTTCCGTCCTGCGCGAAAGGTATAACGGCGGACCGCTTCCCAAAGTGCTTGTCAGCGATATGTCCCGCGAACTTGCCGAGGGCAACCGCGATATTATCGGCTCCGTGCTTGCCTCGGAAATAGCGAAAAACGCCGAAAAACATGAACAGACCATTCTTTTTATGAACCGCAGAGGGTATAACTCCTTTGTTCAATGCCCCAAATGCAAGTATGTTTTTGCCTGCAAAAGCTGCGGTATTCCGATGACTTATCACGCCGCCAATGACCGCCTTGTCTGCCATTACTGCGGCGAAAGCAAACCCGCCGCTTCGGTTTGTCCCGTCTGCGGCTCAAAAACGCTCAAATATTCGGGTTACGGCACACAGCGCGCCGAACGCGAGATAAAAGCGCTGTTTCCCGAACTCCGTGTGCTGCGCATGGACGCTGACACCGTAGGCGGCAAGAACAGCCGCGATGAGATCCTTTCCGCGTTCGCCCGCCGCGAATACGACGTATTGCTCGGCACGCAGATGATAACCAAAGGACTGGATTTCCCCAACGTCACGCTTGTCGGCGTTCTTTCCGCCGATTCGCTGCTCTATTCGTCCGACTTCCGCGCATACGAAAAAACGTTTTCGCTCCTGACGCAGGTCGTCGGAAGAGCGGGACGCGCCGAAAAACAGGGCAGAGCCGTTATTCAGACTTTCTCTCCGACCCACTTGGTGCTCGAACACGCAATAAAGCAGGATTACGAGGGCTTTTTTGAGGAAGAAACTTCGCTGCGAAAACTGCTTGTCTACCCGCCGTTCTGCGACGTGTGTCAATGCGTTTTCACCGCCGATACGCTCCCGCGCGCCTTTGAAGCCGCCGAAGCGTTCACTTCCCGCATCGAGGAAAAACTGAAATGCGAAGAGTTCGCAAAACTCCCGCTCACGATAATCCGCGCCCGACAGACCGCCGTGCCCATGGTCGGCGGTAGGGACAGGGTCAGAGTTCTTATCAAATGCCGCGACGACGCACCGACCCGCCGTCTGCTCCGAGAGGTTTATCTCGGTATGCTGACGGACAAGGATATGCGCGACATCACCGTGGGACTTGACATGAACCCGACGAGCATAATATAAAACGTATAAAACGAACGATACGGCGGCGCACTCCCCGCGCAAAAGGGTCTGCGCTTCGCACGGTTAATATGAAAATACAATATCTTCTCCGTCCGTTGCCACGCAGCGATTTTGCCTGTCCGTGATTTTGCGCGGGCTGAACGGGAGAAAACAATTCGGATAATTTTTCAGAGGTTATAAATATGGCTATTCGAAACATAGTAAAAGAGGGCGACGAGCGTCTTGCAAAGGTCTGCCGTCCCGTCGAAAAATTCGACAGACATCTTGAAGAACTTGTTCACGACATGAAAGACACGTTAAAACTTGCCGAGGGGCTGGGACTTGCCGCTCCGCAGGTCGGCATTCTGCGCCGCGTTGTCGTTGTGGTTGACGATAACGGCAAGATGTTCGAACTCATAAATCCCGAAATCGTTGAAGCCGTCGGCGAACAGGAAGCCCACGAGGGCTGTCTTTCCATTCCCGGGGTGTTCGGCGTTACGCGCCGCCCCGCAAGAGTGACCGTCCGCGCCAAAAACGTTAAGGGCGAAGACGTACAGTACACCCGCGAGGGCATAACCGCCGTCTGCTTCTGCCACGAACTTGACCACCTCGACGGAATACTTTTCAGAACGCACGTTGAGCATTATCTCGACCCCGACGAGGATTGACGAAAGGAAACCGAAAATATGCGCATACTTTTTATGGGAACTTCGGATTTTGCCGTTGCAAGCCTTGACGCGCTTGTAAAAGCGGGCAGAACCCCCGTTGCCGTTATCTCACAGCCCGATAAGCCGAAAGGCAGAGGGTATACGATGACCCCGACGCCCGTCAGCGCAAGAGCGGCTGAACTCGGCATTCCCGTTTATAAGCCGACCACGCTCAAAAACGGCGCGATAGCGGACTTGCTTTCGGAGATAGACCCCGAACTGAACGTCGTTGTCGCTTACGGAAAAATTCTTCCCGCATACGTTCTCGATTATCCGGGGCTCGGCAGTATCAATGTTCACGGTTCGCTGCTTCCGATGTACCGCGGCGCCGCCCCGATAAACAAAGTTCTTATGGACGGCTGTGAAAAGACGGGCGTTACCACGATGTATATGGACACGGGACTTGACACGGGCGACATGATATTCAAAGCGGAAACGGAGATAACCGAAGACGACGATTTCGGCACTCTGCACGACCGCTGCGCTGCGTTGGGCGCGGAACTTCTCGTCAAGACCGTTGACGCGATAGAGCAGGGCACCGCTCCGCGCATTCCGCAGGAGGGCGAGACCTGCTATTCCCCGATGATAGACAATGAAACGCGCCGCCTTGATATGAATATGTCCGCGCGCGATTTTGTCAACCGCGTCCGCGGATTAAGCCCCGTACCGTGCGCTTTCTGCGAGCTTGACGGAAAAAATCTCAAAGTTTACGGCGCGCGCCTTGAACAGGGTTCGTCCGACGCCGAGCCGGGAACGGTCGTTGACGGCAAACGCTTTGTCGTCAGGGTCGGCGACGGGCTTGTTCGTTTGACGGATATCCAACTCGAAGGCAAAAAACGTATGTCCGCCGAGGACTTCTGCCGCGGCAGAAAGCCGGAAAAGCTTTCGTAACGGCGGCAGGCGGCAGGTGAAGTCCGAGCCGCGCGCGAAAGACGCTTTCTCGGGTATCAATTTCTGATAACGGCTCTGCCGTTTAATAAGGAGATATTAAAATGCCTCTTTTCTTTTATGATTATTGGTATGTTATTCTGGTTGTTCCGATGATTATATTCTCACTCATTATGAGCGCGAACGTCAAGGGAACATACTCCAAATACAAAACAGTCCGCAACCGCAGCGGCATAACGGGCGCGGAAGCCGCCCGCCGCATTCTGCTTGAAAACGGGATAACCGATGTCCGAATAGAAGTTTGCGGGGGCGAACTGACGGACCATTATAACCCGCGCACGAACGTGGTGTCCCTGTCCGCCGACGTTTTCAATTCAACGTCCGTCGCCGCAGTCGGCATTGCCGCCCATGAAGTCGGACACGTCTGCCAGCATTATTCGGGATATGCTCCCATCAAAATAAGAAACGCCGTGCTTCCCGTTGCGAATATCGGCTCTTCGCTCTCGATTCCGCTTATTATACTCGGTATCTTTTTAAGTTTCAAACCGCTTGTCATGGCGGGCGTTATCGCGTTTGCCGCGGTTGTTCTTTTCCAACTCGTCACGCTCCCCGTCGAATTCAACGCATCGTCCCGCGCCATGAAATCCCTTGTTTCCTGCGGAATACTTTCGTCGGACGAAACATCGGGTACGCGCAAAGTGCTTTCCGCCGCCGCAATGACTTACGTTGCCGCACTTGCCGTGTCTTTGGCACAACTGTTGCGGCTTATCCTGATAGCGAGAAGCAACAACAGGGATTGAACGCTTTAACGGCAAATATACAGACTCTGCCCGACGCGGTGTATGTGCTCGGCGCGGAGTAACGATACCACATTACCGAATTTTTTTATTACGGATATGACAGACATTTCATCATTGACATTTACCGACCTCGAAACGTATATCAAGTCCCTCGGCGAACCCGCATTCCGCGCAAAGCAGATATATGCGTGGCTGAGCCGCGGCGTTATGACGTTTGACGGCATGACGGATATTTCGAAGTCGCTGCGCGAAAAACTGCATGAGAACTGCACCCTTGCCACGCTTGAAATGCGCCGCCGCCTCGTTGACCCCGAGGACGGCACTGCGAAGTATCTTTTCGCGCTTTCGGACGGGCTTCTTATCGAGACCGTCGTTATGAAATACAAGCACGGCAACAGCGTCTGCATCTCTTCGCAGGCGGGCTGCCGCATGGGTTGCCGCTTTTGCGCAAGTACGCTTTTGGGTAAAGAGCGCGATCTGACGGCGGGCGAAATGCTTGCGCAGGGCGCTTTCGCAAACGCAGACGCAGGCGTGACCAACGTCGTTGTCATGGGCGTCGGCGAACCGCTGGACAATTTTGACAACCTCTGCGTTTTTCTTGAAAATCTGCACGACCCGCGCGGTCTGAACATCAGCCACCGCCATGTTTCCGTGTCCACCTGCGGCATCGTTCCCAAAATTTACGAACTTGCCGAAAAACGCTTGCAGATAACGCTTTCCGTCTCTCTGCACGCGCCGGACGACGAGACCCGTTCGCAGATAATGCCGATAAACTCCGCATATAATGTTGAGACGCTGATGAAAGCCTGCGACGCCTATGTTGCGGCTACGAATCGCAGGATTTCTTATGAATATACTCTTATAAAGGGCGTGAACGACACTCCCGCCCACGCGCGCAGACTTGCGTCGCTTATGAAGGGCAGACTTGCCCACGTCAACCTTATCCCCGTCAATTATGTTTCCGAACGCGGTCTTGTTCCGTCGGACAGAAAGACGGTCAACGAATTTTGTGATATGCTGCTTGAACGCGGCATAAACGCCACGCTCCGCCGCACGCTCGGCGACGGCATAAACGCGGCTTGCGGTCAACTCCGCCTTGCCGAGGAAAAAAGCAAACAATAAATAATCAGTAAAATAAACATTTTCAAATAAACCAAACACCGAGGAGGTGTCAAAGGCTTGAAAGTTTACGGAAAGACCGATGTCGGAAAGGTTCGCGAATCGAATCAGGACAACATGGTTTTCAGACAACTTGACGAAGGCTGTCTTTATGCCGTTGTATGCGACGGTATGGGCGGTCACAACGGCGGCAACGTTGCTTCCGAACTTGCCGTGAGAACGTTTGACGCGTCGCTTTCGACGAGTTACGACGATTTTGCGCGCAGCCGCTCGGTCGAAACATTGCTCCGCAAAGTTATCAAACACACAAACGAAACGGTTTTTGCTGTCTCTTTGAAAGACGCGGGACTTCGCGGAATGGGCACGACCGTTGTTATGACCTATGTTTTGGACGGCAAAGCGTACATAGCCCATGTCGGCGACAGCCGCGCTTATCTTTATGACGGTGATTCGCTTTCACGCCTGACACGGGATCATTCGATAGTTCAGCAAATGCTCGATGACGGCGAGATAACGGAAGAGGAAGCAAAGACCCACCCTTACCGTCACGTTATAACCCGCGTTCTCGGCTTCACAAGCGAGGTCGAAGCGGATATTGAAAAAACAGAATTTTCTCCGACGGATATTATACTTCTTTGCTCGGACGGGCTGACGAATATGCTCGAAGACTCCGAGATAGAAAGTGTTTTTGAAACGGTTCCCGCCGAGAGGGTCTGCGACGAACTTGTGTCGCGCGCTCTCAAAAACGGGGGAACGGACAATGTGACCGCGGTAATTGTCTGCGGCGATGAGATTGAATAAGGAGATATTTATATATGGAAGACAGATTGGTCGGAACCGTCCTTGACGGTCGTTACGCAGTCAAAGAAGTTATCGGTACGGGCGGCATGAGCATAGTTTACAAAGCCGAGGATACGCAGGAGGGCAGACTTGTTGCGCTCAAAGTTCTTAAAGAGGAATTTGTGCGCGAGCCGAAGTCCCGCCGCCGTTTTCTCAACGAATCCCGCGCCATCGCAATGCTTTCGCACGAGAATATCGTGGACGTTCTCGACGTCAATTTCGAGGGCGACGTTCAGTATATCGTTATGGAATACCTCGAAGGTCCCACGCTCAAAGAATATATGGTCGAACACGGCGCGCTTGACGTTTACGACGCGCTTCATATCGTCGAACAGATACTTTCCGCGCTCAAACACGCCCACGAACGCGGCGTTGTTCACCGTGACATAAAACCGCAGAACATCATTCTGGTGGACGGCAACGAGACCGTCAAAGTCATGGATTTCGGTATCGCGCACGTTCAGAATTACAGCACGATAACCATTTCCGACAAGGCGATAGGCACGGTTCATTACATCAGCCCCGAACAGGCAAAGGGCAGACCCGCCGACGAACGCAGCGACATCTATTCGACGGGCGTCATTCTTTATGAAATGCTGACGGGCAAACTCCCGTTTGACGCAGACAGCGCCGTTTCCGTCGCACTCATGCAGGTTCAGCAAAAGCCCGTTCCGCCGTCGCAGATAGTTCCCGACATCCCGCCCGCCGTTGAACACATCGTGATGAAAGCCATGCGCAAAAACGTTGAGGCAAGATACCAGAACGCGGGCGAAATGCTTGAAGATATAGAAAAATTCAGAGAAAATCCCGACGTCGTTCTCGAAACAACGCCGCCCAAAGCAGACCCGAATTATGTTGCGGAAGACCCGCAACCGAAGAGAAAGAGCCGCTACGTCAGAAAACGTACCCAAAACCGCTGGCTGTTCGCCGTTATCGGCATAGGCGGCGCGGCGCTGCTGCTGCTTGTTATGGTTTTGGTCATGCTCGGCATAGGCAACGGCTTGAAAGGCGACTATGAACGCGTGCCCGAATACAAAGGCAAACTGACAAGCGACCTGACCATGGAAGATTCGCAGAAGTTCGCGTTCCGCTTTATATGGCAAAACTCCGATGAGGACGAGGGCAAGATAATAGACCAGGACCCGCCCGCAGGCAAATCCGTTGCCAAAGGCTCGGAGATAGTGCTTTACGTCTCAAACGGCAACTCGCCTTATACCACCGTGCCCGAGGGCTTGACAAACGTCCATATCGATACGGCAAGAAGCATTCTGAACGCGCTCGGCATAGCGTATGAGATACAGTATACGTCCGAATCCGCGGATATCGAAGATGATTACGTTGTCGCAACGTCTCCCTCCGCAGGCGAGAAGTTCGACCGCAACGGCAAGATAATCCTTTATCTGAACAAAAAAGGCAGCTCGGCTTCCGAAGACGTAGCCATTCCCACAAACATCATCGGCGAAAATCTCGACACCGCCAAAAAGATACTTGACGCGCTCGGCATAAAATACGTCGTTCAGTACGGTTCGAGCAACCTTGCCGAGGGACTTGTCACCAAGACGTCTCCCGAACCGGGCGAAAAGGTCGCCAAGGGCACAACCATAACGATATTCGTTTCCAACGGACAGGGACAGACCGAACCGCCGACAACGGAGCCCACAACGGAACCCGAAACTCCGACCACGACCGAACCCGAGCCGACGGAAGACCCGAACCCCGAGCACGGCGGAAATCAGTAAAACGGTAAACAAAAACAAGTGAAAGCAACATTGATAAAGGGCGTCGGCGGGCTGTATACCGTCAGAGCATCGGACGGCGAACTGCTGTCCGTCCGCGCCCGAGGAATTTTCAGAAAAAACGGAATATCGCCGCTTGTCGGCGATGAGGTCGAGGTTGAAAACGATGCTCTGACCGCGATTTTGCCGCGCAGAAACGCTTTTCCTCGCCCGCCCGTCGCGAACATAGACAAACTTTTCATTGTCTGCGCCGTTGCCGACCCCGCACCCAATCTTTACACGCTTGACCGAATGACCGTCATCGCGCGCTTTCTCGGCGTAACGCCCGTTCTTGTTTTCAACAAAACCGATTTGGACAAGCATTCGGACGCCGTTTCTCTGTATTCGTCGCTGCCGATAAAGAGTTATTCTCTTTCGGCGGCATTTCCGAACGAAAAGACGGTCGAAGAACTGAAAAACGAGATAAACGGCTGCACCGTGGCGCTTTCGGGCGTTTCAGGCGTCGGAAAATCGACGCTTATGAACCTTATCTGCCCCGAAGCCCGCGCCGAAACGGGTGAAATATCCAAAAAACTCGGACGCGGCAAAAACACGACCCGTCACACGGAACTTTTCGAGACCTGCGGCGGACGCGTTGTCGATACTCCGGGCTTTTCCGAGATAGAACCGCGTGAGTTCGGGCTGGTTGACAGAACCGTTCTGCCCGACCTGTTCCCCGAATTTGCCGAGCCTCTTTCGGAGGGCTGCCGCTTTTCCGACTGCCGCCATATCGCCGAGCCCGACTGCGCTCTGCGCCGCGCCGTCGAAAAGGGAAGAGTTCCGAAAACACGTTACGAATCCTTTGTCCGCCTTTACGACGAGATAGGCGAACTGAAAGCGTGGGAAAACAAATGAGAGCGGTCATATTTGTATGGGCGGAACTTGCCGCTCTGCCCGTTGAAATAAAAAAAGACGATTTTATTATATGCGCCGACGTCGGCTTGAAGACCGCCGAGCGTTTCGGCGTGCGCCCGTCCGTCGTGATAGGGGACTTTGACTCATACCCCAACGGCAGACTTTACAACGGCGAAAAGGTCGTTCTGCCCGTTGAAAAGGACGATACGGACACGCATTACGCCGTCCGTTACGCACTTGACCGCGGCGCGGACGAGATAGTTATAGTCGGCGGTATCGGCGGCGCGAGGGAAGACCACACTTTTGCCAATATCGCAACATTGCGGTATATTTACTCCCGCGGCGCAAAAGGGTATATCATAACCGACCGCGCGCGGATAGATTATCTCGAAAACGGCACTCTGACGCTCCCCGCAGAAGAAAAAAGCGTGAACGTCACCGTTTTTCCGCTGACCGAAACCGCGCTTGTCACCGAACGCGGACTGAAATACAGCGTCGAAAAGACCGAGTTCTTTGCCGACGTCCCGCTTTGGGCAAGCAATTCCACGCTTCCCGACACGGAAGCGACTATAACCGTTCATGCAGGTAAGGTCGTTATTTTCAGAATAAAATAGCCTTTGTGTTCGCTTTTCTCTGTCCGAACATTTTTTCATATAAACGGCAGTCCCTGCCCGTTTCCGATGTGAACCGCATTTTTTCCTAATTTTCCGCTGACTTTTACCGAGCGTTCACACAGCCGTCACTTTCGGGGGGTATAATCCTCTTGTAAAAACAAGAAAGGACGGTTTTTTGAAATGGACGATTTCGAAAAAAACGAACTCAATATAAATGAAACGCCGTCGGAGAACGAAAAGAGACCCGACGATGTGCAGACGGCACAGACGGACGCGGCGCAGACAACGCCCGCCGCCGAAACGCCCGACAGACCGCAGCCGAGATATGCTTACGACCCGCAAACGGGCGAACGCTACGAGGTCGGCACAAGACCCGAACCCCATGCTCCTGCGGGACAGCCTCCGTATCACAGACCGAACCCGCCTTACGGCGCGCCCGCACAGACCACCGCACAACCCCCGCGCTACGAATACTCGTATCGCAACGGTCAGCCGCAGACCAATTATAATTACGGCGGCGAATACGGCTACGGCAGAGTTGCTCCGAACGGAACGTATTCATATTCCTCTCCGCAGCAGCCTCCGAGACCTCCCAAAAAGCCGAAAGAGAAAAAGAAGTTCGGCATCGGCGCCGTTTGCGCGCTGCTTGTCGCGGCAATAATCCTTTCAACGGGACTCGGCATCGGCGGTTCGTATATGCTCTTCGGCAGAAACGGCACAGCGGGCGGTTCGCAGACATCTTCGGGCGGCAATACCGTCATTTACGAAAGCACCGAACCCAAAGTTGACACCTCTTCCGTCGCGGGCAGCACGGACACCGCAAAAGTCGTTGCGGCGGTTGAAAACTCCGTTGTCGAGATAACAACGGAGACCGTCACCACCTCCACTTTCTTCGGTCAGTATGTTACCCAGGGCGCAGGCAGCGGCGTTGTTGTCAGCGCGGACGGATATATAGTCACGAACAATCACGTCGTTGACGGCGCAACAAATATAAAAGTCACGCTCGCAAACAAAACGACCTATGACGCCACGGTTGTCGGCACGGACGAAAAGACCGACATCGCCGTTGTCAAAATAAATGCTACGGGACTTACCCCCGCGGTATTCGGCGACTCTTCGCAGATAGTTGTCGGACAGGACGTCATAGTTATCGGCAACCCTCTCGGCTCTCTCGGCGGAAGCGTCACCAAGGGCATTGTCAGCGCGCTTGACCGTCAGGTAACCATTGAAAATCAGACCATGACGCTTTTGCAGATAGATGCGGCTGTCAACCCCGGTAACTCAGGCGGCGGCGCATTTGACGCAAACGGCAACCTTATCGGCATAGTCAACGCAAAATCGACAGGTTCGAATATAGATAACCTCGGCTTTGCAATTCCCGTCAACACCGCAAAAACTGTTATAAACGATATTATTCAATACGGCTACGTTACGGGCAGGATCTCGACGGGTTTTGAACCCATCGACCTCACCGACCGCGCAACCGCGATAAGTTACCGTGTTTCGAGAACCGGTATATATGTATACAAAGTCACGGACGCAACTTCTCAATTCAGAAGCGGCGACCTGCTTGTCAGCATGGACGGCACGGTTATCAGTTCCATGTCGGACTATAACTCCGTTGTTGACGCTCACAAGATAGGCGACACCATTGACGTGACCATAATCAGGAACGGCGAACAAAAGACCGTTACCCTGACCTTCGGCGAATACGTCCCGTCGCAGAACGGCTGACGCATAAGCCCTTTCCCTCCGCGCTCGCAATCACGCGGTCGGAAAACTTAAATTGCTTGCTCGTGTTTTTTTCATATTTCTTTCTCTTGGAAGAGGGGCTTCACTTCGGTGAAGTCTCTCTTCATTTTATATGTATTGTATTTAAGTGTTTAGTTTGCGCAGGGAGTAATAGTTCGGCGAAATAAATTCGCCGAAGAGGTGTCTGTTTGCCTGATATGTTTAGCCCCAAACCTCTACTTGACAAATCCTTTTGTTGGTTGTATAATGTTCCGTATAATTTGCAACGTATGTTTTATAAAAGGAGAAGATAATGGAATTTATACGTCTCACTCATGAAAATCTTGATGCCGAGCATATCTGCTGTGCGATTTCAAACAACAAGGACGTTCAGGTATCGTCGAAAAAAGAGTGGCTTGCGGAACGTCTTGACGAGGGACTTGTTTTTCTGAAAGGTAATGTCCGCGGCAAATGTTTTATCGAATATATCCCCGCTGAAAACGCGTGGGCTCCGATAGCAGCCGACGGGTATATGTATATTGACTGTCTTTGGGTCTCGGGACAATTCAAGGGACACGGATATTCCTCCGAACTGCTTGCCGAATGTATTCGGGACAGCCGCGAAAAGGGGAAAAAGGGGCTTTGCGTTCTGTCTTCGAAAAAGAAACACGGTTTTTTGTCCGACCCGAAATATCTTCTTTATAAAGGCTTCAAACTTGCCGATGCGGCAGCTCCGTATTTCGAACTTTGGTATTTGCCGTTTGACGAATCGGCAGAAATTCCGCAATTCCGTCCTTGCGTGAACGCTCCCGCGACAATGTCCGACGGTTTTACTCTTTTCTACACTTCGCAATGTCCGTTTACCGCAAAGTATGTTCCGCTGCTCTGCGCCGCCGCCGAAAAACGCGGCGTAAAACTGACGTCCGTTCATATTGATACACGCGAAGCCGCACAAAACGCCCCCTGCCCGTTTACGACCTTTTCGCTTTGGCACAGCGGCAATTTCATCACGCATGAGATTCAGCCCGTTCCCAAATTCGAAAAAATAATCGACGGCATAGTCTGACCCCGCTCAACAAAAGTGCTTTCCGCACCGTCCGCAAAAAAATCTTTCGGAATGGAATCTCAAAATCCTGCGGAATAAAACCCCGAAATCTTGCGGAATAAAATCTCGAAATCTTTCGGAATGGTATTGATATTTCTCAAAAATTGTGGTATACTGTAACCGAAAAGATGAAAGAGGTGATTTTATGAACACTTCCGAAAAAAATAAATACAGACCGCGGGTAATAGATTCCCGTGTTGAAAAATATCTGAAAAACTTCGGCGCTGTCTGCATCGAGGGACCGAAATGGTGCGGCAAAACATGGACTTCTTCCTATCATTGCAAAAGTGAATTTATGATAGGCGACCCTCGGAACGATTTTCAGAACAGACAGCTTGCGGAACTTTCGCCGTCGGTAGTTCTTGACGGAGACACCCCGCGTCTTTTGGACGAGTGGCAGGAAGTTCCTTCTCTTTGGGATGCCGTTCGTTACACCGTTGATGAACGAGCAGAAAAGGGACAGTTCATTTTAACAGGGTCGTCAACTCCGAAACGCAAGGGGATCATGCACAGCGGTGCGGGACGCATAGGAAAACTTCGAATGAGAACGATGTCTTTGTATGAGTCGGGAGATTCTTCGGGAAAGGTTTCTTTGCGTGAACTTTGCAACGAAAAAATACCCCCCGCCGTAACGGGGGAGGTCGATTTGCATTCTCTCATATATTATATAATTCGCGGCGGTTGGCCGGGAAATCTCGGCGTTTCGCCGGAAGATGCGCAACTTCTGCCCGAATCGTATATTGCCGCGATTCTTGACGACGACGCGCAAAGGCTTGACGGCAAAAAATATGACAAACGTAAAATGCGTCTGTTGCTTTGCTCACTTGCAAGAAACGAAAGCACGACCGCTTCCAACACAAAACTTCTGAACGATATAAAGGGCTTTGAGGACTGCTCCGTCGATAAGGATACTGTCAGCGATTATCTTGATGTTTTTGACCGCTTGTTTTTGCTTGACGACCAACCTGCGTTTTCTTCGAATATAAGGTCGTCCGTTCGCTTGAAACAGTCCGTAAAACACCATTTTTGTGACCCCGCGCTTGCCTGCGCATTGCTGAAATCAACACCCGAAAGACTTCTGAACGATCTTGAAACACTCGGTTTTATGTTTGAAAGTCTCTGTGAAAGGGACTTGAAGATATATGCCGAATCTTTCGGTGCAAATCTTTTTCATTATCAGGATTATCAGGGCAGGGAAGTTGATGCCGTCATTGAACTTGACAACGGCGATTGGTGCGCATTTGAAATAAAACTCGGTGCAAAACAAATCGAAACCGCAGCGCAGAATCTTGTTGCATTGCGGGATTCAGTTGCGGAAAAAGGCGGCAAGGCACCGTCCGTTCTGTGTGTTGTCTGCGGCATGAGCAGCGCGGCATACGTTCGTCCCGACGGCGTTTTTGTCGTTCCAGTAACCGCACTGAAAGATTGAGACCTTACAGGCGGCGCATACTCCGCCTGTGCAAAGTACATTTTTTGAGACGATACTCTTGCTATATCCGCAAATGTATGGTATAATATGCTGTAAATGAAAATTTCGGAGGCTGTATATGCTCAATCTGATAAACGGCGTCAATCACTCGCTTGTATATTATATCGGCGTGATATTTGCGTTCGCTGCAACGCTTTTGTTCACAAAACTGTTCAAAAACAAACTTCCGCGTGACGGCGGCAGAGAGTTTGCCGTTGACGGAAAACTTTCGGCGGGCAAACCCCGCGGCGCGGGAATAATATTTGTTCTCGTGTTTGCGGTCGCGGCGCTGCTGTTCGGCGATGTCAATATCGAGTACGGCATTTACATATTCATCGTCATCGCCACCATGCTTACGGGCTTTTTCGACGATGCGTCGTCCGTGCCGTGGAACGAATACAAAAAAGGCATTCTCGACCTGCTTCTTGCGGTTGCCGTTGCCGTTACGTTCCTGTTTTACAACGACCACACCGCAACGCTCGTTATCGCTGATTTCACGTTCGGCATTCACCCCGTTGTGTTCGGCATACTCACGGTCATTCTCGTTTGGACGTCCATCAACGTCACCAACTGCACCGACGGTGTAGACGGTCTTTCCGCAACGCTTACTTCGATAACGCTGCTGACGCTTGTTGCCGTCGATGTTATCCGCAACGGCGCCGACGGCTTCAACTTCTCAACGCTGATGTTTGTTGCAACGCTGTTCGCCTATCTTTGGTTCAACGCCAATCCCTCGTCGCTTATGATGGGTGACGCAGGTTCGCGCGCCATGGGTATGGTCATCGCGCTTGCCGCACTCAAAACGGGCAGCCCGTTCATTTACATTCCCGCGTCCGTTGTAATGCTCGTTGACGGCGGTCTCGGTCTTGTAAAGGTTTCGATGAAGCGTTTTCTGCACGTCAAACTTTTCTGGAATATCAGAACGCCCGTTCACGACCATATGCGCAAAAACCGCGGCTGGTCAAACACTCAGGTCGATTACCGTTTCGCCATTGTTCAGGCGTTTGTCTCCGCCGTTACCGTTTTTGTCACGCTCTTTTGGGCAAAGTGATTTGACGGAAGAATAAAGGCATATTCATAAATTCAGATATATTCATTCGGAAAACAAATCCCGCAGAGTTTTTTCACTCCGCGGGATTTGTGCATGTCTTTTTGTACGCTCCTCTCAATTTTTGAAAGCAACTCAAAAATATTCTGTTTTCCTATTGCATTTTATTACAAACTATGATATAATTGGTGCATAACCCAATATTAAATTGTGAAACGCGGCTTTCCTGCGCCGAACAGATGACGGAGGATTGAAATGAAAAAACGAGTATTTTGTATTCTGCTTGCCGTAATGCTGTCGTTCGGGCTGTTGGCTCTTGCTGCCAACGCCGATGACGAAAAAAGGGAGATTCAACTGATTTTCGACCTTGACGGCGGCTTTGTCAAAGAGGGGTATACGTTGCCGACAAGTTACATTTTCGGTGAGAATATCCCTTTCCCGACGTCTGCCGACGTTTATAAGCCGGGACACCGTCTCACGGGTTGGACGTATGTGCCGACAGGTCCGGGCGTTTCGACTTACAAAGCAAAATGGTCTGCAATAAAGTATTACGTCTCTTTCGACACGCAAGGCGGAACATCTATTCCCGAAAAAACGCTTTATTATTCCGATAAGGTTCTTGAAGGCGTTCCCGACCCCACAAGAGAGGGCTTCGAGTTCAAAGGCTGGCGCTTCAAAGATACTTTTGTGACCGCCGATACCAAATTCGGCGACCTTGAAACAGACGGTTGGCTTCGAATAAAACTTGTCGCCGTTTGGCACGACACGGTTGCGCCCGAGGGCATGATAACGCTCCGCGGCTATAATTGGATTGATTTTACCTCTCCGCTTACCTATGAATGGTACTGCGCAGATACGCAGACCGTCACGGTTACGGCTTACGATAACGGCACCGTCATGATGATAGGCTATATTATTTCATCGCAGGATATGTCCGTTGCCGACATGGAAAACGCGGTGTACGCCTCTTATGAAGAGCCTATTGTTCTTGACGAGGACGGCGAATATATCATTTACGTCATGATAGTTGACGGCGGAATGAATATTCGGTATCTCCGCTCCGACCGCATAATAATAGACAAGACCGCGCCCGTTATAAACGGCATCGAGGACGGCAGAATATACTGCTCCGGGCAAACGTTCACGGTCACTGAGGAATACCTGTACGGCGTATTCGTAAACAACGAGGAGATCAAACCCGAAAACGGCGTTTATACGCTTCCGTTCGGTAAAAACAGCATCGTTGTTTACGACGAGGCGGGAAACAAAACGACCGCCGACGTGACCGTTTACGACGGGCATACTCCGGGTTTGAACCTCGGCGATTGCACGATTCCCGTTTACTGCGTATACTGCTCCGAAGTTGTCACCGCCGCAAAACAGCACGATTTTTCGGGCGACCGGCTCTCCGATGAAAACGGTCATTGGCATAAGTGCAAAAACGCAGGCTGCGATGCGATTGACACCAAAGGAGCGCACGTCGGCACAGACGACGGCGACTGCACCACCGCGATAAACTGCACCGTCTGCGGCTATGAGATAAAAGCAGCGCTCAATCACGATTTTTCGGGAGAGTGGCTCTCCGACGAAAACGGTCATTGGCATGAATGCCAAAATGCAGGCTGCGAAATAACCGACGCTGCCGTTGCCCATGCTCCCGATGAAAACGGCATTCGCGCTGACGCCGAAAAACATTGGCACGAGTGCGTTTGCGGCGTTCGTCTTGATGAAGACGCACACACCTTTGAATGGGTTGTAGACCGCGAAGCGACCGAAGACGAAACGGGAGAAAAACACGAAGAATGTTCCGTCTGCGGCACAAAGAGAAGCGAGGGGACGGAAATTCCCAAAAAAGAAAAAACGCCCTCGACTTCCGACCCTGCAAACCTCGGCATTTGGGTCGCAGCCGCGACGCTTTCTTCTCTCTGCCTTGCGGGACTTATCGTCCTCAAAAAGAAAAAGGCGTTCTGATATAATCGGGCTTCGAAACGGTTGTCGCTCCGATATTATCAGGCATAGGCAACAAGGCGCGTATATTCTGCCGTTGCCTATGGGGCATTTTTAACAGACACAAATAACTTTGCTCAGAAAAAATTTCTATACAGACGATAAATTGTCTGTCAAAAGCAGATAATTTACTCGTATAACCGGTCCTTCGAGAACCGCCGATTGGAGAGAGGTCGGCGGTTCTCTCTTTTTGCGTTTTGCTGTTTCTTCTTCGTCTGTTGCGCTGAATATTTTCCAACATCGCAAATTTAGTCAGATACGATTTGCCAAATCGTATCTGACTAAATTATGATTTTGCAAATTGTATCTGACTAAACTCCCGATTTTATCCTTTGAGCGCCATATTTTCAATAATAACCAAAACATATAAACTGTATTTATATATTTTTAACGATATTGCACATCGGGCGCATTTTCAATCTTGCATTTATCGGAAATGTATGCTATAATCTTGTAGAAAATGATATAACACATATCATATTAAAGATATAACATAAAGGAGATATGTCCGAATGAATATCGTTGTGTGCGTCAAGCAGGTTCCGGGCACGACAAACGTTGCCGTTGACCCCGAAACGGGAACGCTCGTCCGCGACGGCGTAGAGAGCAAACTGAACCCTTACGACCTGTTCGCATTGGAGACCGCATTTGAACTCAAAGACCGTTACGGCGGCACGGTCTCAACCGTGACCATGGGACCTCCGCAGGCAAAGACCGCATTGCTCGAAACCGTTTATATGGGCGCGGACAGGGGAGTTCTGATAAGTGACCGAAAGTTCGCGGGCGCAGACGTGCTGGCAACGTCGTATACGCTTGTCGGCGGTATAAAAAAACTTGATTGCGACCTTATTGTCTGCGGCAAACTCACCACGGACGGCGACACAGCCCAAGTCGGCGCGGAGATAGCCGAACATCTCGGCTGCGCCCACGCGGCAAACGTCACGGAAGTGCTTGCAGTGACGGACACAACAATAACCGTCCGCATGAATCTCGAAACTTCCACACAGGTTCAGCGTATGCGTCTGCCGTGCCTTATCTGCGTTGACAAGGATATCAACTCGCCCCGCCTGCCGTCCTGCAAACGCAAATGGCAGACAGACGAAGAAAAACAGATAAGCGTGCTGACGTTCGACGATATGGAAGACCGCGACCCCGCGCATTACGGGCTTGCGGGCTCACCCACGCAGGTCGATAAGATATTCCCGCCCGAAAAGAACGAAAACAAAGAGATTTTCAACGGTTCGGCTTCCGAACTCTCGGACGTCATCTTCGGGCTTCTCAAAAAAGGCAAATTCATATAAGGAGGACGGCGAAATGATATCTTTGAAAATAAACAAGGCGCTTGTCACGCCTCTTGCGGCGGAAGCGCTGATAAAAGTCTGTCCTTTCTCCGCCATTACATACGAAGACGAAACTCTCGACATCGGCGCGGGTTGCCGCATGTGCAAACTCTGCGTCAAAAAAGGTCCCGAGGGCGTTGTTTCGCTTGTCGAGACCCACGACGAACTTGTTGATAAATCGCTTTGGAACGGCGTTTGCGTTTACGCGGAAGCCGAGGAAGGAACTCTCCACCCCGTCACATTCGAACTCATCGGCAAAGCCCGCGAACTCGCGGCAGTGACAAAACACGAGGTCTACGCGCTGCTTATCGGGCATAACACCGAAAAAAACGTCAAAACGCTGCTTGAATACGGCGTTGACCGCGTTTATGTTTACGACTATCCCGAATTTGCCGATTTCGTAATGCTTCCTTACTCAAACGCGTTTGAAGACTTCATCGAGCGTGTAAAGCCCTCGTCCGTCCTCGTCGGCGCGACCAATGTCGGACGTTCTCTCGCGCCCCGCATCGCCGCGCGTTTCAGAACGGGGCTGACGGCGGACTGTACCGTGCTTGAAATGTACGAAAACACAGACCTTGTTCAGATACGTCCCGCGTTCGGCGGCAACATCATGGCAAAGATACTTTGCCCCAAGACCCGCCCGCAGCTCTGCACTGTGCGTTACAAGATATTTTCCGCTCCCGCAAAGACCGAACCGCACGGAGAAGTTTTTCGCATGGAACTCGCGCCCGAAAAAAGAGAAACGACGACCGAGGTTCTCGAAGTCATAAAAAAAGCGAAAGAAAAGGACATATCCGACGCGGAAATAATCGTCGCCGCCGGCAGGGGAATAAAGAAAGAAGAAGATTTTGAGCTTGTTCGCCGCCTCGCCGACCTGCTCGGCGCGGAAATCGCGGGAACTCGCCCGATAATCGAGCTCGGCTGGCTTGACCCCAAGCGTCAGATAGGGCTTTCGGGCAGAACCGTCAAGCCCAAACTCATAATAACCGTCGGTATAAGCGGCGCCGTTCAGTTTGCGGCGGGCATGAAAAACTCCGACCGCATAATCGCGATAAACTCCGATCCCGCCGCTTCCATATTCAATATCGCGCATTACGGCTTTGTCGGCGACCTTTACGAAATCCTGCCCAAACTCATCGAAAAATTTGCGGAGGAAAAACAAAATGTATAACAAAGTCACCGAAAACGACATCGAATTTCTCCGCGCCGCCACCTCGCCCGACCGTGTGCTTGTCGGCGATGAGATAAGCGAAGATTACAGCCACGACGAACTTGCGGGCGTCAAAGCCATGCCCGAAGTGCTTGTCCGCGTGCTTTATACCGAAGAAGTTTCAAAAATAATGAAACACGCATACGAACGCAATATCCCCGTCGTTGTCCGCGGCTCGGGCACGGGGCTTGTCGGCGCGTGCGTCGCGATAAACGGCGGAATTATGATAGAAACCGCCTTTATGAACAAGATACTTGAACTTGACACGGAAAACCTCGCCGTCACCGTTCAGCCCGGCGTTCTGCTCATGGAGCTTGCCGCGTTCGTCGAAGAGCACGACCTGTTCTATCCGCCCGACCCGGGTGAAAAAAGCGCGACGATAGGCGGCAACATCAGCACCAACGCAGGCGGAATGCGTGCCGTAAAATACGGCGTCACACGCGATTACGTCCGCGGACTTACCGTAGTTCTTCCCAACGGCGAAATTGAAACGTTCGGCGGCAAAGTTGTCAAAAACAGCGCCGGTTACAGTCTTAAAGACCTTATCGTCGGCTCGGAAGGCACTCTTGCCGTTGTGACGGAAGCAATTTTGAAGCTCGTTCCGCTTCCCAAAAAGAGCGTGTCGCTTCTCGCTCCGTTCCCGAGCATAGACATGGCGCTTGAAGCCGTGCCCGAAATAATAAAATCAAAAGCGTCGCTTACCGCAATAGAATTTATGGAGCGCGACACAATACTTTTCGCCGAAGAATATCTCGGCAAAAAATTCCCCGACAAAAGCGGCGTTGCGTACCTGCTCCTGACCGTTGACGGCAATATGCCGCTCGCGGTCAACGCGGAGATCGAAAACGTTGCCCGTCTCTGCGTCGATATGGGCGCACTTGACGCGTTCATCGTCGATACCGACGAACGCAAACATTCTGTCTGGTCAACGCGCGGCGCTTTCCTTGAAGCGATAAAGGCATCCGCGGGCGAAATGGACGAATGTGATGTTGTTGTTCCCCGCAACCGCGTCGCGGATTTTATCAAGTATACGCATAAGATAGCGGAAGAACTTGCCATACGCATTCCGAGCTTCGGGCACGCAGGCGACGGCAACTTCCACGTTTATATCTGCCGCGACGACCTTTCAAAGGAAGAGTTCGAGAAAAAACTCGCGATAGCGTTCGAGCGTATGTACCGCAAAAGTTACGAACTCCGAGGCCTCGTCTCGGGCGAACACGGCATAGGCTACGCAAAAAAATCGTTTATGGCGGAACAGTACGGCGCGACGCAGGTCGAAATAATGCGCGGCATCAAACGCGCGTTCGACCCCAAAAATATCCTCAATCCCGATAAGGTTATCTGATTGATCTGACTTTTCAAAACGACGGCGATTTTTAAGGGGCTGTAAAAAACGCAAGTTTTTTACAGCCCCTTTTTTTGAGAAATATCTCAGAAAGAAAATGTCTGCTGTTGACATTCTAATGAAGAAATGCTATAATTTTACTTATGTATTTATCTTTTTTTTCGGCAACCCGAAAATAAATATCAAAATTCATAAGCCATATTCGAAAAAGCATCGTATAAAGAAGTGAGACCGAAAATAAAGGAGAAAAAACATGAGCAGCAAAACAAAGGTAAAACCTCAAAACGTGAATACGCCAAACCCCGTTTCGGTCAGCGATTTGGAAACCGTCACGGGCGGCGCGTGGTCCGATGTGCTTGACAAAGCCGCGGACGCGTATAAAAACAAAAAGAAAAAAAAGTAAGCGAAGAAAAGAGGCAAAATAAAATGAAAAAACATATCACACAGGCAGTTGCGGTTATACTTGCGGCTTTTATGTTGCTCGGACTGATGAGCGGTTGCGCTTCGAAAAATTTTGATGATACCGTTTCGAGCATTTACAGCGATGTGTCCTCTGTCGCGAACGACGCGCGGGGAATAGACACGACCGTGACCCTGAAAGGTATGAAATTCGCGGACACCGTTTCCGCGGAACAGGTAAAACTCGGCGGCGCATTTGCGGAAATGACGCTCCGAACCGTTGAGCGCAAGAGCGATACCGAGGTTAGGGTTGCAGCCGACGGCGCATGCGCGGCGGACGAAAACTCGGGCTTTATCGCGTTTGCGGCAGAAGCCGTAGTAGAAGAAAAAGCGCCTGAACAGGAAAACTTGACCGACGAAGAAAAAGCGGCAAAAGCGGAACTTGAAGCCTCCGAAAAGGACGCGTTTCCGTATTCCGACACGATAACCGTGGCGAGACCGAAAGCGGAGACCGTAATTGAAAATGCGGGCAATAATGCCGCCGTTACGGTCAGACTGACGGACGAAACGTTCAAAAACAACATCACCCCCGAATCTTTCACCGTAACGGTAGGAGAAAAAACGCTCTCCGTCGCTTCCGCTGAAAGAAAAGATGACACTGCCTGCCTTTTAACATTTGCCGAAAGCGCAAACGACGCGTTTGCCGCGCTCGGAGACGGAACTCTTCTCATCGCCGCAGATGCACTTGTCGGCGGCAAAGAGTTGAACGGCTCATTCACCGTTTATGACGCGGCGCTTTCCGCGAAAGTGGACTTTGTCGAAGAACAGGGCGACGGATTTGTTGTAACGACCGTTATCCGCGTAGCGAACGGAACGTTTGCGGATATCGACGCCTCCTCGGTAACAGTCAGCGGAGATCTCGGTGAAACGCTTTCTTTCGAAAAAACTTCCGCAAACGAACTGACGCTGAAAAATACCGTGAAAAAAGACGGCGCGACGCTTGAAAACATCGAGATAGAAGCGACCGTTTCGATAAAGGGCGTATATGCGAAAACGCTCTGGGGCGCGGAAAAATCAGATGCCGAAATCAGCCTTGACTATCACGCGACGGAGGAAAAAAAGGAACTTCTCGCCGTTGAAACAAGCCTTGTTTTCGACCTTATAAAAACCGGAATTAAGGCGCTTGCGACCGAGGCGGGTTCTGTCGGCGCAAAGCGTATATTCTCGTTTATCGACGAAGACTCGTTCGAGGACGAGACCGCAAAAGAGTTGAGCAAACTGAACGAGTATCTCAGGTCCATGGACGCAAAGTGGACGGCTGCTCTCAGCGAACTGAATCTCCAACTCTCCATAATGTCCGACAAACTCGGCAAAAACGATTGCAGCCGCGCGCTTGACGATTTTGACACTCTGGCAGACAGAATTCGTTCTCTTGTTCTGCACCTCGAAAACAAGAAAAAGGCTGTTGACAGCGCGAAAAAAGGCACGCCCGAATACGAAAAGGCGGCGGCTGAATATGTCAAAGCGGTTGAAAAGGAAAGCAGTAAAATATATACGGAAGCGCATCTTCTCGGCAGCAAGATACTTTCGGGCTCGGCGGGACTCACTTCCGGTATTATCGGAACTTATGACGAAATGCTTTCTTACATATACAATTTCGACGTTCAGACATACGATTTGAAAGAGAGTTTCCGCGTATTCGTTCTTTCGCTTTATCTTGAAGCGTATGACGAAGCGGTTCTCTATTACGAACTGACCGACCCCGAAAACCAACTGCTCCGCGACCTGAAAAGCCAGATAACCAAACTTAATGCCGCCATGAAGAACATAGAAGTGGTTCGCCGCGCGGATAAGGACGATTACGTTTACTGCTACGCTCTCGGCAAAGAAGTGAAACGCTTTGTCGAAGCGATGTTCTCCAACGAGGATTACACGCTTGACGAGGCAAAAGCGCTCAATATGGCAAAACGCGCCGAAAGCCGCGGAACAACGCTTCGCGCCGACCTTGAAAAAAGCGGATTTTACTCCGTCAGCAGATGCAAAAACAGAAACGGTATTGAATACGACAAACTTTGCTTCAAAATAGAAAGGCACAAGGATTACTCCAAAACGACGAGAGAATGGTGGACTTTGACGTCAAGAATAAACATCGACACGCACGAGGTTGAGAAAAACGTCAAAACATATTATCAAAAACAGGAACGCAGCGGCTTCAACGCCTTCTTCGGCATCGACCGGTGGAGTCAGACCGAGTGCTGGGGCACATACGACGTTGTAGGCTTTGTTATACGCGGCAAATAAATGACTGAAAAAATCAAAAAACTTTTCGCGCTTGTTCTTGCGCTTGTGTTGTTCGGCGGAACGGTCGCCTGCAAAGGCGGCGAACAAAGCGGCACGGACGGCGCGAAGACCGACGCAAAAATCTCGGATTTCACGCTTCTTGTCTATATCTGCGGCAGCGACCTCGAACAAAAACGCGGCGCGGCAACGGCAAATATTGCCGAAATGCTGTCGGCGGATATTCCCGACGGGGTGAACGTAATTCTCCAGACAGGCGGCTCTTCAAAATGGAGAAATTTCGATATTCCGTCCGACAGGTCGAACCGCTACGCCGTCAAAAACGGGACGCTTGAACTTATAGAGTCGAATCCGCCCGTCAATATGGGCAGCGAGCGCGCTTTTGCTTCGTTTCTGAAATTCGGAATTGAAAAATATCCTGCGGAACAGACCGCCGTGGTTTTCTGGAATCACGGCGGCGGTTCCGCTGTCGGCGTCTGCTCTGACGCGCTGAACGGCAACGATTTTCTCACTCTTTCGGAAATCTCGTCCGCGCTTGAAAGCGTCGGACTGCAAAAGAAACTCGCATTCGTCGGCTTCGACGCTTGCCTTATGGCAAATTACGAGACCGCACGCATACTTGCTCCGTTTGCCGAAAAGATGATAGCGTCCGAGGAACTCGAGCCCTCCGGCGGCTGGGATTGGAAGAAAACGCTTGAAAACCTTTCCGACCCGACGGAGATTGCGAAAGGCTATGCCGTGAAGAACGCCGATACGGATTATTACACCGTGTCCGTTATCGACCTCGAAAAATTCGGCATTGTTGAAGACCTTTTTTCGCGCGTTGTCGAAAAGATAGGACGCGGAGAGAAAAACCTGTTCGCCCGCGCCGCGTATTACGCGCAGGGCTTCGGATCTTCGTCCGGCAAAGGCGATGCGGGAGACCTTTACGATCTCTGCGGCGTTGCGGACTATCTCGACCTTGAATACGACCTTTCGGACTGCGTTACCTGCTTCAACGGCACCGCTCGGGCGGACGCGGGCGGATTGAGTTTTTATTTCCCCGTCGGCAGCCAAAAGTATATGGAGGCGTATACGAACGGCGTCGCAACTCCCGCTTACGGCGATTTTCTGAAAAAATATTTTTCCTCGGGCAACGCGGCGCAAATCGCTTTTGAAAACCGCGGCGAGGTCAGAAACGGAAAACTGTGGTTCTCCGTCACGCCCGAATCAGAAAACATCGTCTGCTCCGTCTGTTACACCCTTTACCGCGTTGACATGGAAAGTCTTCTGAACGGCAAATACAAACTTTGGGGAATAGGGTATGATACAGACATCGTTGAAAAGGGGAACGAATACGCCGTCAACTTTGTCGGAAACTGGGCGTTTCTGAACGGCTGTCAGTTAAACTGTGACGTTGTTGACGAAACGGAAAGCCATACTTTTTATTCTTCCGTTATCAGGATAAACGGCGCGCTTTCGTATCTGCTGTTTACCTTTGACAAAAATTCCCGTGAAATAAGCCTTTCAGGCTATGTGAACGCCGATTCCGAGACCGACCGCATCGAACCGCTCAAAGACGGCGACGTGATAACGGTGATGTACGATGTTTTTTCGGACGATCTTCAAACAGCCTCGTTCACCGAGGGCGAAACGTTTGAATATTCGTCCGCGGAAATGCCTCTCTCGATAGGCAGACTTGACAACGACGCCTACATTTTTCAGGCGCTCGTGACCGATATCTACGGCAAAACGTATCCCACAAACTTCGCGCTTGCCGTTATGTCCGACGGCGAGTTCGAACTTGTTGACGTCATCGAACACGACACAAACCTTGACGATGAATAAAGAGTCTGTTTACGCTTCGATTTATGCCCGATCGGCGGCTTTGACCGAAAAGATAAAAAAAGTTCACACACCCCTATTGACAAAGCCGCCGATATGTTGTATAATTATTAAGCCTTGATTGAGAGCAGCGCTCTTTTTCAAAAAAACGGAGCGGCGTTCCGTCAACATAATTTGCGGGTGTAGTTCAATGGTAGAACCCTAGCCTTCCAAGCTAGTCGCGTGGGTTCGATTCCCATCACCCGCTCCATTTATGTGTGCTTGTAGCTCAGCTGGATAGAGCATCTGCCTTCTAAGCAGAGGGTCGGGGGTTCGAGTCCCTTCAAGCACGCCATTCGGTGGGTATAGCTTAGTTGGTTAAAGCGCCAGTTTGTGGCACTGGAGATCGAAGGTTCGAATCCCTTTACCCACCCCATAAAAAATAACCGCAACCATTTGGTTGCGGTTGTTTTTTATTTTCGGGGTGGGTAAAGGGATTGACGAACCTGTTTCGCGCAGCGAAACAAGGTTCGTCGAAACGGCGGAAAAAGGAACTTTTTCCGACCGTGAAGTCGCGAGTGAGCAAAAAACTTCGGGCACCGCATCAGCGGTCGAAGTTTTGTGAAACGCAGCGTACCCCTTTACATCGTATAAAGTTATAACAAGGCAGAAAAGGGAAAATTGACGAAAAAAACAGTCCTCGAAAGAGGGCTGTTTTTGCTTTCGGGGAAGGTAAAGAGTATCCTCTGTCTCCAACCGCCGGACATATTTGCACATAAATGTCAATATAAAATATGCAAAATTTGCACATTTGCGTTTTCTGCTATATGCAGAAATGTATGTTCCCGCTTTGTATTATGCGTGGGAACGCCCGACGAATACATCTGTCGCAATCCGCGCCTCAACCGAAAATCGCGAATTTACAGTCCCTCGTGCTTTTGCCTGTACTCGCCGGGTGTGATGCCCGCGAATTTTTTGAACGCGCGCGTGAAGTGGCTCTGCGAGGAAAAGCCGAGATACGAGGAAATTGCGGAGAGGGATTTATCTGTGTACCGAAGAAGGCGTTTCGCCTCTTCTGTTTTCTCTTTTTGTATATAATCGGAAAGCGTTATTCCCGCCTGCCTGTGAAATTCCGCGGATAGGTGAGTGCGGCTGATATACATTTCTTTTGCGACCGTCTCAACGGACATCGGTTCGCAGATATGGCGTCGGACGCTTGCGGCAACGTCGGAGACGAGTTTAGACCGACTGCCGTTTACGCGCACTTTTTCGACGCGCTGCGTGTAATCCGCTATCATGTGAAATTGCAGGTTTGAGATCTGCTCCGAGCCGTTTGTCAGTTCGCACCTCTGAATGTATCTGTCGCTGAGCAAAAGCGCCTCTTCCGGGTCAAGCCCGCCTCTTATTGCCGCGCGGGAGGCAAGCGTGACGGAGACGATGAACATATTTCGCAGTTGGCGAAGCGTGTCGAATGCCACCGTTCCTCCGCGTATGGGCGGTGCCGAACGAATCCATGCGTTCAGCGCTTCCGTGTCGCCTTTGCCCACAATGCTCATCAGCGCGTTTTCGAGCGAGACCGTGTTGTGCAGGTCTGTTTTTTCGTATTCGCCGCGCGGCTCTTCATCTTTTGTCATTTGCGCCGTAATGCTTTCCTGCGTTTTGTCGTATATCGAAATGTCGGACAGCGAAAGCTTTTCGCCGTTCAGCAGATAATTCATCACGCATTGTATCTGCATAACGCTTTCGGGCGGCATCGGGATTATGCCTTTCATTCCGAGCAGAAAATCATCCGTGTCCTCTGCGGGAACGTCCGCGAGAAACGCAAGTTCGCGCAGCTCCGCGTCCGTGGCGCGTACACGGCTTGTGGGTCCCATAACTATCCGCTTTTCGCCGTAACGGACGACCCCGTAATAGGCAAACTGCGGCGTGACGTAATATCCCACATTCTTTTTAATGGAAAAAATCTCTTCCTTATATATATTCATCGGGTCTTTCGGCAACGCCGAGACAGATGAAAAAAACGTCTGCTTTTCACCGTCGAAAACACGGACGGGCAACCCCGAAAGCCCCGCGATTATGCCGCAAACATATTCAATATCGTCTGCTTTCATCTTTTACAACCCCTTTCAATACAATTATATCATATTCAATGCAAATATGCAATACACATTGTGCCTTTATTTTGTATAATATACTTGCAAAGACAAATTGACCTTTTGATATTACTTATTTTGAGGATTTTTATGAAAAAAGACGAAAGATTTAAAAATCTGATGCTTGCCGAAAAGGCGCGGCTCGTTCAGGGCACGGATTTTATGTATACCTGTCCGGTAGAGCGGCTCGGTATACCTCCCGTTGCCATGGCGGACGGTCCTCACGGACTGCGCAAGCAGATAGGCGGCGGCGATAACGGCGTTTCTTCTTCCGAACCCGCGACGGCGTTCCCGACCGCCGCGGCGGTTGCCTGTTCGTGGGATCCCGAAAACGCGCACAGAATGGGTGCCGCGATAGGCGAGGAGTGCCTCTGCTACGGCGTTCATACGCTGCTCGGTCCCGGCGTCAACATAAAGCGCAACCCGCTTTGCGGCAGAAACTTTGAGTATTACAGCGAAGACCCTTTGCTTGCGGGCAAAATGGGCGCTGCGTTCTGCCGCGGCGTGGGAGAAAACGGCGTGACCGCCTGCGTGAAGCATTTTGCGCTGAACAATCAGGAGAACGCCCGTTTTTACGGCAACAGCGTTGTTGACGAACGCACTGTCAGGGAACTTTATCTGCGCCCGTTTGAACTGACTGTTCGCGAGGGCGAGCCTCATGCCGTGATGACGTCGTATAACCGTATCAACGGCGTTTTTTCGTCCGAAAACAAGCGTCTTATAACTGATATTCTGCGCGGCGAGTGGGGCTTTGACGGAATTGTTATGAGCGACTGGGGCGGCACTTTCGACCGCTGCGCGGGGCTGCGCGCCGGCGAAGATCTCGAAATGCCGGGCGACACGGCTGTCAGTATAAAGAAGGTCTGCGACGCCGTTGCCGACGGTTCGCTTGACGAAAAAGACCTCGACCGCTGTGTTGAACGGCTGATTGCTTTTGCAGACAGGTTTGCGACCGTTCCGAAAACCGGTTCTTTTGACATTGACGGACACGCGAACCTTGCCGCCGAGATCGCCGCGGACAGCGCGGTTTTACTGAAAAACGACGGTATTCTGCCGTTTGACCCGAAGAAAAAAATATGTGTTATCGGAGACCTTTTTGCAAAAATGCGCTATCAGGGCTCGGGCAGTTCCATGATAAACCCGACAAAGACGGTTTCTCACTCCGATGCGTTTGCCGTCCGCGGCATAGAATATGCTTTCGCGCGCGGATACAGCGCGGACGCGTCGCCCTGCGAAACAGATCTTACGGCAGAGGCCGTCGCGCTTGCCGCAGAATACGATGAGATTCTGCTGTTTCTCGGTCTTACAGACCTTGCCGAGAGCGAGGGCGGGGACAGGGAAGATATGCGCCTGCCCGCCGACCAGCTGCGTCTTGTTTCGGCGCTGCTGCCGCTGAAAAAGAAAATTGCCGTCGTTCTTTTCGGCGGCTCTCCCGTCGAACTGCCTTTTGCGGACAGCGTGAACGCCGTTCTGAATATGTACCTCGGCGGTCAATGCTGCGGTGAGGCGTGCGCAAGGCTGTTGTTCGGCGAGACCTGCCCGTCCGGCAAACTTGCGGAAACGTGGTTTGAAACGTATTCGCAGCTGCCTTACGGCGCGGAATACTCGAAAACCGAAAACGAACTTTACAAAGAAAGCGTTTTTGTCGGCTACCGATATACGGCAAGCGCCGATGCAAAACCACGTTATCCGTTCGGATTCGGGCTTTCGTATACCGAATTTTCATATTCCGACCCCGAAGTTTTCAGTGAAAACGGCAAAGTTTTCGCGAGCGTTACGGTTACGAACGTCGGCGCTTGCAGAGGTGCCGAAGTTGTGCAGGTATATGTTGCAAACCTGTCGGATTCCGCCGTGTTCCGCCCGAAAAAGGAACTGCGTGCGTTTGAAAAAGTTTGGCTCGACCCCTCCGAAAGCCGATGCGTAACGCTCTCTTTTGATGAAAAAGACCTGTCGTTTTTTGATGTGTCCCAAAACCGTTTTGTGCTTGAAAACGGAGAATACGAGGTTCAGATATCGTCTTCTTCCGAAGATCCCGTTTTTTGCGAAAAACTTACGGTTTCTTCCGGTGAGAAAGTCGCTTGCCCGTATTCCGCCGAGGTCAATGAGGCGATGAAAGACGGCAAACGGATTGACAACAAAATATTTGAAGAGCTGCTCGGCGCGCCGCTCCCGAAACACGTCCCGAAACTTCCGCTGACGCTCGAAAGTCCTTTTTCGGATTTCCAAAAAACGTTTATGGGAAGAATACTGTACAACGCCGTCACCTCGACCTCGAAAAAACAACTCAAAGCGGCAAAAAAACTTCCCGAGGGCGCGGAACGCGAAAACCGCATAAAAGGCGCGGTATTCTTAAAGCGCATTTTTGACACGAACTGTATGCGCACGCTTTCAATGTCCGCGGGAAGATCATTTCCTTTCAATATCGCGGAGGGCTTTGTCGAACTCGGAAACGGGCATGTCATTCGTGGGATAAAAGCAATGAAAAAATCGTATAAAATCAAAGAAAAAGGAGCAAAAACCAAATGAAAAACGGAATGTTGTCTTCACGCTTTTTTGATTCGAAGGTTCGTTCGCGAAATGTCGGAACAAAAGAAAAATGGCTCGGCTATCTGCTCGGACCTTGCGGTGCTCTGCTGCTGAATGCCGTTTTGGCAACATATTTGAACGTATATTACACCGATGTTCTCAAACTCACGGGTGTATGGGGCGGCGCATTCCTTGTCATTTTCCCCATCGTTTCCAAAATAATAGACGCAATAACCAACGTTGCAATGGGTTACATAATCGACCGCACGCGCACCAAGCAGGGCAAAGCCCGTCCGTGGCTGCTGCTTTCGGCGCCGCTCGTTGCGATAACAGGCATTCTGCTTTTCACCGTTCCGCAGGCAAGCGAGACGGTTCAGGTCGTTTGGGTCATTCTCTCCTACAACCTGTTCTATTCGCTGGCGTATACGATTTACAATATGTCCCACAACCTTATGGTTCCGCTGTCCACCCGCAACACCGTTCAGCGCGGTTCGCTTTCCGTTTTCAATCAGATTTCGACCATTATGATGAGCGGCATAATCGTCGCGCTCGTTTTTCCGATGGTTGTTATGCCCGTTATCGGCACGGACAAACGCCTTTGGATAGCCGTTATGGGTACGCTTTCAATCCTTGCTCTTCCGCTGACGCTCCTTGAGTATTACTTCACCAAAGAGCGCGTAACTCTCGAAACCGAGGGCATAAAAGAGAAGAAAATACCGTTTTCATTGCAACTCAAAGCGGTTTTCACGGATAAATATCTGATTATAATTTTTGCGTATTTCCTTATATATACCGTCGGAACGTGCATGAAAAACAGCGCGCTCGTTTATTACTGCAACTACGTTCTCGGAACGTACAACGACGGCGTAACGCAAATGCTCGTTTCCGTTATCGGCGGCATACCGATGGGTATAGGCATTTTTGCCGTATGGCCGCTTGCCAAGAAGTTCGGCAAGCGCAACGTCACCCTTTTCGGCTTTGTGCTTTACGCTCTCGGTTCGCTTATCTGCTGGGCTGCTCCCACCAATATGGTTGTCGTTCTTGTCGGACAGTTCATAAAAAATATCGGCGGTCTGCCGTGCGCTTATGTGTTTATGGCGCTTTTTGCGGACGTTCTCGACCACTCCGAATGGCGCAGCGGCTTCCGTTCGGACGGACTTGCGATGTCTGTTTACAGCATTATCGCCGTCGCCATTCTCGGAATCTGCACGGGTATTTTCAACGGCGTTATCTCCGCCGCAGGCTATGTCCCGCCGCTTGAAGCCACCTCCGCCACGCTTTCCGATACCATGGCATCCGTTGCCGCAAACGGATACACGACGCAGCTTTCCGCAGATGCGATAGCCTCGGGTGTCGCAAATCTCGGCGCGAACCGCGTATTTACGATAGGCATCGTTCAAAACGCCGCCACCTCGTCCGCCATAACGTTCTTCTTTGTCGGACTTGAAGTTATAACAGGCATAGCGTTGGCTTTCATGCTCTCGGCATTGAACGTTGAAAAAACGGTGGGCTTAAAACAGAACGTTATCAGACAAAGACAGCGTGCCGCCGCCGAAGCCCGCGGTGAAAAATGGGTCTCTTCAGATGAAAAAGAAGAGGCGGAACAAAAGGCGCTCGCCGCCGAAGCCCGCGCCGTATACCTTGCCGAACTCGAAAAGAAATGCGGGGAGAAAGGCACGAACTTTGAGGCAGCCAAAGCCGAATATATTAAAAAGTGCGACGAAAAAGACGCAAAACAGGCAGCCGACAAAGCCGCCAAAGCCGAAAAAGAACTTGCGAAAGAAAATAAAATTGCCGAAAAAGCGGCTCTCCGTCGTTCCCGCATGACCGAAGCGCAAAGAAAGAAAGCGGACGAAAAAGCCGCGAAAAAAGCGGCTGCGCTTGCCGAACTCTGGAAAAAAGAGCAGGCAAAAGCAAAACCGTTTTATGAGAAAATGCAAAAAGCGCTCGGAGAAGATAATATATGAAAGCATTTGAATTGAAAACCGAATATCTTGTCAACCCTCTCGGACTGGCAACCCGTTCCCCGCGCCTTTATTGGAAATGCGAAGACGGCGTAAAACAGACCGCTTACGAACTTGAATATACCGTAAACGACAAACCTTTTCCGTCCGTGACGGTCAAGACCTCTTCGACAACGCATATTTCGTTTCCGCAAACGCTCGCTTCCCGCGACCGCGTTCTGTGGAGAGTGCGTCTGCGCGACGAAAACGGTGTCTGGGGCGAATATTCCGACACCGCATCATTTGAGATGTCGCTGCTTGACCCTGCCGACTTTTCCGCGGAATGGATAAGCGGAGATTATTGCGTGAGCAAAAGAAAACGCTATCCCGTGGATTGCTTCCGCAAGACTTTTGAAGCGGAAAACGTTGTCCGTGCCCGCCTTTACGCAACCGCCTGCGGACTTTTTGAGGCAAAGATAAACGGCAATCGTGTCGGCGATTTTGTTCTCGCGCCGGGGCATACCGATTACCTCAAACGTGTCCGTCTGCTGACTTTTGACGTTACCCCTCTCCTGAAAAACGGCGAAAACGAAATAACCGCCGAACTTGCGGACGGGTGGTACCGGGGTTCCTGCGGCGCATGGGGTCTGCGCAATCAGTACGGCAGCAGAACAAAACTTTTAATGCAACTCGAACTGTTTTTTGCCGACGGCTCTTCAAAAACCGTTATGACGGACGGCTCTTGGCAATGGTCAAACGACGGCTCTCGGCGCTTTGCGGACAACAAGGACGGAGAGCGTGTCGATGCCCGTATGAACCCGACGTATTCGGGTCACGCCGTGCCGACTTCTCATTCCGTTTTTCCGACCCCGACAGACAACGTATATCTCGTTGAAAAAGAGAGATTCAAACCCACTCTTATCAAGACCCCGTCAGGAAAGACCGTTCTTGATTTCGGCAAAAACATCGCAGGTTATATCGCGTTTTCGCTTTCCGCAAAAGCGGGCGAAAAGATATTTCTCCGCTTCGGCGAAATGTTTGACAAAAACGGGGAGTTTACACAGATAAACATTCAATGCGCAAACAAAAAGCGCACAAGGGTAACGCCGCTTCAACAGGTGGAATATATCTGTCGTGACGGAAAAAACGATTACAAAACAAAGTTTGCGATTTTCGGCTTTCAGTACGTCCTTGTCGAAACGGACATCCCGTTTTCCGCCGATGATTTCGAAGCCGTCGCCGTGTATTCGGATATGAAGCCGACCGCCGAGTTCTCATGCTCAAACGACCTTGTAAACCGCTTTGTCGCCTGCACGCTGCTTTCGGCAAAGAACAACCACGCCGATGTTCCGACGGACTGCCCGACCCGCGAACGCCACGGCTGGACGGGCGACGCGCAGATTTTCGCGGATACGGCGTCCTACTTCTTTGAATACGCGCCGTTTGCCCGCAAATATATCCTCGATATGCTTGACGGACAGCGCCGCAACGGCAAATTCCGTCAGATAACCCCCCGCGGCGGCATAGACCGCTATATGAACGCGATGGACGGCTCTGCGGGTTGGTCGGACGCGGGCGTACTGATACCTTACAGAATATGGAAGCGGTACGGCGACGAATCCGTTATACGGGATAATTACGCCGCGATGAAAAAATATGTTGATTACAAAATAAAAACGCTCGGCAGATTCTATCCGACCGCGCGCCCGACGGGTATCGACCGCCGACAGAAAAAGAACATCTCGAATTACGGTCAATCTTACGGCGAATGGGCTGAACCCGCCGACGTTCACCCCATTGTCTGGCAGGACTTCGTTTCTCCTCATCCCGAAGAAACTACGGCGTATATCGCCTATGTTTGCCGGCTGATGAGCGAGATCGCCGAAGTTCTCGAAAAGTCCGACGATTCAAAACGCTTCGCGGCAATCGCGGACCGCGTAAAACTCGGCTACACGGCTCTCCGCAAAACCGAAAAATTTACGCTTGACACTTCCCGTCAGGCAAGTCTCGTGCGCCCGCTTTACTTTGATCTGCTTGCACCCGAACAGACCGAATTCGCGAAAAAACGACTCGTAAAAGCACTTGACGAATACGGTTGGCGGTTAGGCACGGGCTTTCTTTCGACCCCGCTTATTCTCTACGTTCTTCAGGATATTTCACCCGAATACGCTTACCGTCTGCTTGAAAACGAACAGATGCCAGGGTGGCTGTTTATGCCCAAAATGGGCGCGACCACCGTTTGGGAAGCGTGGGAGGGGACGGAAACCGAGAACGGCGGCATAGCCTCTCTTGACCACTACTCGAAAGGCGCCGTATGCGAATGGATATTCTCCCGTATGTGCGGCATCAATGTCTCCGGCGAGAACCGCTTTGAGATAACGCCCTGCGTCGGCGGCAGCATAACGTTCGCTTCTTTTGCTTACGACAGCCTCTACGGCAAGGTCTCCTGCGCGTGGAAACGCGACGGCGGCAAGGTTACGTTTGAAGTCTGCGTTCCTCCCAACACTTCCGCGCGCTTTTGCGCCTGCGGCATCGACAGAGAACTTTCGGTCGGCGTGAATGTGATTGAGTCCGAAATATGCTGACCGAAAACCTCGGCTTTTTGAAATAGGGAATTTTTTGCCCGTTTTTAGACGGAAAAGTTCCCCATAAATGCGATAACTGCGGGGTTTTTGTTTTTGCACGATGTTCATGTCGAAGAAAAACCGCCGATACTCCTTTTCGGAAACATTTTTGTAAGTGTTTCCCGTCACCGTTTCGCCAAAATCGAAATGATTGTAAAATAGCGAAAGAATTATCTTCAAACTTTATAAAACAGACACGATGCTTACACTGTGTCTGTTTTATTTATTTACAACTACGCGCGTTTATACTATAATATCTTTGATTATTATAGGGGTATTGCGCCCTGTTGCAAACCGTGTATACTGAACGGGAGCGCAGCCGAAAATGTAAAAGAGTTTTTCCGCTTTGTCTGAACCGAGGCGGTGCAAAGACCTTTTCAAGGAGAATTTATGAGCAAAACTGCAGTCGATCTGCGCGGCAGGCGAGAGGTTTTCTGGGACGATTTTATGATCGAGCCCGACCGCACGAACGCCGAACTGCGCTTACACAAGCCCGTCAAAAAAGAGCGTGTGCTCCTGCTTGACAAACCGTGGGAGGGCGACGGGTGCGATTATTACAACATTTTTAAGGACGAAGACGAGAACGGCGTTCTTTACAGAATGTACTATCTCGGTTGGACGATGATAAAGCCTGACGGCACGCACAACGGCTCGGACATCAAAGTCTGCTATGCCGAAAGCCGCGACGGTATCAAATGGGAGCGCCCCGACCTCGGTATATGCAAATTCGGCAGATACAGAAAAAACAACATCATTCTGGATCAGAAAACGGATATTTACGATAATTTCTTTGCATTCAAGGACACAAACCCGAACTGCAAGCCCGACGAAAAATACAAGGGCGTTGCCGAGTGCGGCAGAGACGGAACTCTTTGGGGTTACGTTTCGACCGACGCAAAGCATTGGACTCGCAAGGCTCTTTTGACAAAGCAGGGCAAGTTCGACTCCCTCAACGTATGCCATTGGGATAAATACAGCGGTAAATACCGTTGCTATATCCGCGATTTTCACGACAACGAGGAAACGGACGAATATGCTATCCGCGATGTCCGCGTGATAACTTCCGACGATTTCTGGAACTGGTCTGAGCCGACGATGATAGATTTCGGCGAACAGGCGGACTATCCTCTTTACACAAACAATGTCGGACCGTATTACCGCGCGGATCACATCCTGACGGGATTTCCGACAAGATACGTTCAGCGTTACGGCTGGTCGAAGAATTTTGACAGACTTTGCGGACAGGAGCAGAGAAAACTTCGCTGCAACCTCACCGAGCGTCTCGGACTTACCGTGACCGACTGCGTGTTTATGACAAGCCGCGACGGCGTTAAGTTCCACCGATTTGACGAGGCGTGGCTGACCCCCGGTCCCGAAAACGGAAACAACTGGGTATACGGCGACTGCTATCCCGCGTTCGGCATGATAGAGACCCCGAGCGAATACGAGGGCGCGGCAAACGAGATATCAATGTATAATTTTGAGGGCAAGTGGACGGGCAAACCGTCAAACCTTTACAGATACACGGTTCGTCTCGACGGCTTTGCTTCGTATTACGGCGCATATCCCGGCAGAAATCTTGTTACCCGTCCTTTCACGTTTGACGGCGACACTTTGAAGATGAATTTCGCAACCTCCGCAAGAGGATTTATGAAAGTGAAAGTTCTGGACGAGAACTACGAGCCTTTCGAGGGCTTTTGGACGACCGAGATATTCGGCGACCGCGTTGACAGCCCGATAGACTTTGAAAACGGCAATATCGCAGACCTGAAAGGCAAAACGGTGCGCCTTGCGCTCGAACTCTGCGACGCAGATATATATTCGTTTATAATCGAATAATAAACGGGAGGTTAAAATGAAGAAAAAGATAATCCTTTTGGCTATATGCCTTTTCTCCGTTTTTGCGTTCTTTACCGCCTGCAACGGAGATAAAGGGCAGACCCAAACGGGAACGTCGACCGGCGAAAGAGATTTCGGCGGCAGAAAATTCTATTATCGCGGCACGATAATAACCGCAGACCCGTCCGACGACGACCCCGATATAGACCCCGGCACGCTTCCTTATATGGAAAGCCGCGAGGACGAGGTCCTTTACAACCAGTGCCTTTATATCGAAAAAGCCTATAACTGCAAGATAATCCGTTCCGGATTCTCCGAAACCACACAGACCTTTGCCACAATGTTTGCGGCGGGTGACATTGAAGCGGATATCTGTTCCGCAACGTTCGGCGAACTCCGCGAATATTACAAGGCGGGTATCCTTTGCAACATGGAAGAGTTCACGAGCCTTGACGCTTCCGACGAGGAAAAATGGGGCATCGAGGCAAAACGTGACGCAACCCGTTACGGCGGCGTGCTTTACGCTTTCCCCGTAAAAGGTTCGATGTACACTCCGTTCGTATCCGTTTACAGCGGCGCGCTTATCTATAACTACGAACTTTATGACGAGTTCAACATAGGCACCACGCCAAAGGAAATGGTTGAAGCGGGCGACTGGACGTTCGACACTTTCCTCAACGTCGTTCAGCGTTGCTCCGACCTCACGGCGCAAAGACCTGTTTACGGTCTTCAAAGTTCCTGTTCCCTTGAAGCCTCCGCGATTGATGCCAACGGTTCAAACATCATTATAACAAAGAACGGCAAGTATATCTGCGGGCTCAACAGCGACCCTGCACTCAACGCGCTTGAATGGGTCAGAAAAATGTATCAGACAGGTTGCGTCGTTGTCAGTGGCAACGACTTTGATAACGGTACAGCCGTATTCGCACTCAAAACTTCCGAAAAAGCGATAAACACCAAGTGTTCCACCGTCCATTGGGTTCCGTTCCCGACCGGTCCGGACGCGACCGACGCCACAAAGAACACGGGTGCGTATTTCGGTTACCACGAAAAAGGCACTTCCATCTTCAAGCACGGCAACGACAGTCAAAGAGACGAAGACGCCGCTTATATTCTTGATAAACTGTTTGCCCCGACCAAAGAATGGGGCAAGACCGGTTACGATGATTATATGGCTCGTAACTTCTTTGATACCGTTGACGACTACAATGTTTACAAAAACACCAGCATAAACATGAGTTACCAGTACGCGCTTGAAATCCTTGCCGACGAAGAATTCGGCAAAGAGTATCAGAATGTTATCAACGGTGCGGTTGCGGCTTCTTTCACCGGTTCGATCAAAAACCAACTTTCCTCGCTTGTTACCGCGATGAACGAACAGATCTGCAAGCCGATGAACGAGGCAAAATAAGAGGTATTGAATATGAAAATAATGCTTTCTCCCTCCTATTTCGGAGAAAAGGAAAAGACGCTTTTCGAACACGGAAAGATGAGCCTTTCCCTGTTTAAGTATTCAACGGGTATCTGCGGTATGACGCTCAAAAACGCGCGCGGTTACATCACCGTGCTTCCGTTCAAGGGCTTTCAGGTATGGCGTGCGTGCTTTGACGGACACGAACTTGTTATGAAAACGCTGTTCGACGAGCCGACACAGAGCACCGAATACTGCAAAACTTACGGCGCGTTTCTTATCCATTGCGGTCTTACCGCAATAGGCAATCCCGATGTTGCCGCGGGCGATACGCACCCGCTTCACGCGGAACTGCCCAATATCGGTTACGACAAGGCGTGGGCTGTCTGCGGCGAGGACGAAAAGGGCAGATATGTGGAACTCTGCGGCTCCTGCCGTTATGTGTTCGGTTTTGAAACAGGGTATGAGTTCCGCCCGACTTACCGCCTTTACGAAAACGGAACGACGTTCGACGTGCACAATGAGATAGAAAACCTGCGCGGCTGCCGCCAGGAATACTCGTATATGTGCCACATGAACTTCCGTCCCGTTGACGGCTCAAAACTCGTTTATTCCGCAAAAACAGAGAACATTTATCTGCACGAACTTGTTCCCGATACGCTGACGGACGACGAACAGAAGAAGTTGAAAGACTGGTTCAAAGTGCTGAAAAAGGACATTCACGCGCACGATACGTTGGGCGGCGAGAAACAGTTCTATCAGCCCGAGGTCGTTTTCACCGTCAAGTATGAATCGGACGAAGAGGGCAGAGGTCACTGTATGCAGGTGTTCCCCGACGGTTATGCGGGCTATGTTTCGCACCACCCCGCACAACTGCCTTACGGCGTTCGCTGGATAAGCCGTTTTCCGAACGAAGACGCGGTCGGTATGCTTCTTCCCGCAACGGGCGAGCATAACGGACACGCGGACTGCGTAAAGAAAGGTTATATCCGCTACATGGAAGCGGGCGAGACCGTGAAGATAGACTTCACAACGGGTCTTCTGACACCCGACGAAGCAAATGCGATGAAAGATAAGATCGCAAAAATGATAGGTTGAGTCTATAATAATACATATTATATATAAGATATTCAAAGGAGAAAAACACCATGTCCAGAGTTTGTATTCCCGACTACGAATACGTTGAAAGACGCAAAAAATGCGTTGAGATGATGAAAGAGCAGAACCTTGACGTTATGATAGTCAACGGTACCGAGTCCGACTATGCCAACCCGCGCTACTTCTGCGGCTTCTGGCCCCTTTTCGAAAGAGTCGGCGTAGCTATCGCAGCCAACGGCAACGCTGCCGTTATGGTAGGTCCCGAATCCGTCATCTTCGCAGGCGACGTTTCGAGAATCAAGAACATTTATCCCTGCCTTTATTACAGAGAGGGCGCAAACCCGTCCTATCCCGAAATCAAGACGAACACATACAACGACGTTCTTGAAGACCTCGGCGTTAAAGGCAAGCATATCAGAATAGGTATCGGCGGCTACATGGAGACCACCGTTGTTATGATGGACGGTCTTAAAGAGTGCTATCCCGAAGCAGAGATAGTAAATGCCGACAACATCATGGTTTCGCTTCGTCAGATCAAATCCGAAAACGAAATCGCCTGCATCCGTGAAGGTTTCAGAATCGCGCAGATCGCAACAGATGAAGTTGTAAAAGCTCTTCGTCCGGGCGTTACCGAGCTTCAAATGGTCGGTATCGCACAGAAAGCGGTTTACGAGAACGGCGCGGAATACGAAGGTCTTCCGATGTATGTATTCAGCGAAAAGAGCACTTCTCACGCTATTTCCAGACCTTCTTACAGAGTTATAAACAAGGGCGACATCGTTCAGCTCAACCTTTCCGCAAAAGTTGACGGTTATTCTCCCGCAATAGGCATTCCCGTAGGCATGGGCAAATATTCTCCCGAGAAGAAAGACCTTGTTGACTTCTGTCTTGAAGCGCACAAGTGGACAGAAAAACAACTCAAAGCGGGCGTTCTTGCTTCCGACGTTGCAAAGGGCTTCCTTAAATTCTTCGAGGATAACGGCAGAAGAGAAAACTACGTTTACGGTCCTTGCCACGGAACCGGTATCATCGAAGTTGAAGCGCCCTGGATGGAGACCACTTCCAACTACCTGCTTCAACCGAACATGACCTTCCAGATAGACACCTTCGTTTCCGGCCCGACTTTCGGTCTTCGTTGGGAAAAGGGTATCGTAATAACCGAAAACGGCTTTGAGTCCAACTGCGACGAACTCAAATATATCGAACTTGATTTCTGATTTGAGGAGATGTTTGTTTTATGAGACTTGAATATATGATGACCGCCGACGTGCAGGAAGCAAAAGAAAAAAATCTTCCCGTTATCCTGCCGATAGGCACCATTGAGTGGCACGGACCTCACTGTGCGCTCGGTTGCGACACGATGATCTGCCAGGGCTTTGCCGATAAAATTGCGGAGAGCAAAGAATGCGTTGTTTGCCCGCCCGTTTGGTACGGCGTTGCGTCTTATGCGGTAGGCGGCCCCGAAAACGGAACCGTTACCATCGACGTCGATGTTTACGAGAACTACATTTACGGTATTCTTAAATCAATGCTTTACGGCGGATTCAAGAACATCTATATGCTCATTCATCACCAGTTCGAGGACGAAAACTATATGCCCATGACTCTCGCTTGCGCAAAAGCGGCGAAGAAACTCATCATGGAGTATATGGAGGACACCATGGGCAAAGGCTGGTGGGGTTCCAACAGTTTCTCTTCTTACTACGACAACCTCGGCACGGATTCCGACTTCCCGTTCGGCATGATAAAGGTTTATTCCTGTATGTCCACCGCCGCACAGCACGCCACGGGCTACGACCATGCAGGCAAGTATGAGTCCAGCCTGCTCAAAGCGTTCTATCCCGATGCGGTTAAACTCGAAAGACTTCCGCAGTCCGACGCTTGGTTCATTCAGAGCGCGTATGAAGCGTCCGCCGAACTCGGTCAGAAGATGATCGAAGTTTCCATGGTAGACCTGCTCAAACGCATCAAGTAATCGTCTGTAACGATATGATAAAGAACATTGCCCGACATAGTCTTTTTGTCGGGCAATGGGAATTATATAATACGAGGGAGACAATATTATGAAAACATGTCCTAATTGCAACGTACAACTTGACGACGCTGCCACATTTTGCGCCAACTGCGGCGCGCGCATTTCCGAATCCGCTCAGGCACAGCCGCAGTATACCCAAAACACCGCCGTTCCTCCGCAGGGCGATCCCTACGACCACACCGCAGAGTTCGACCCGCAGGATATTTCCGACAACAAGGTTTTTGCCATGCTCGGTTATCTTCTCGGCACGGTAGGCATAATCATCGCGCTTTTGGCAAGCCGCAAGTCGCCTTTCACCATGTTCCATGTCAGACAGGCACTCAAATTCACGGTTGTCAACATTCTCATGCTTATATGCGTAGCGCTTCTTTTCTGGACGATAATCGTTCCTGTTGCATACGGCGTTATGAGTTGTATATTTCTTGTTCTCAGAGTTATCTGCTTCTTCCAGATCTGCTCGGGCAAAGCCAAAGAGCCTGCAATAATCCGCAGCCTCGGCTTCCTTAAATAATCACGGACAGAGTATATACATAAATAAAAAGCGCACGGGGCTGTAAAAACGCAGGTTTTTACAGCCCCGTGCGGTATTGTTCGCGCGTCCGGATATGCTCGGCATACGACCGTGTTTTTATTGTTTTATATCGGTCGTGTCAAAGTCTATATATCCGTCAAAATTATTGAATTCCGCGGAAAGGTCTTTCATGCTCGGAAAAATTTCGGAACTGTCCGTGGACATCAGCGCAAAATTCTTTCCTACGAATTGGTATATGTAATATACGTTTTCAGAATTCGGAAATCCGTATATTATCACTCTTGTCTGCGTCAACAGGTCGATATAGCATTTGAGCACATTGCCCGACGGAAGCGGTGCTTTTTTTATGATATATTCTCCGTATTGCACCTTTTTGTGCCTGATGTAAGTGTTGTCTTTTCCGGCTTTGCCCGCAAAAACAAACGTTATTATCAACAATGCGACTTCCGCAATCGCAAAACAGATCATAAACATTTTGTCGGTCGGTGTAAAATCCTTGATGTCACGCCCTCCGGTCAGAATCACGAGGAGCGCTATCAACGCGAACATGGCAACAAGCCCGCCGACCGTGAACGCCAAGTTTTTGTTTATCCTCTTCGTCGTCTGTATAATTTCGTGTCCGACTTCATTTATCGTTTTGTCGTCCGTGATTTCTTTTTCGGTTTCCGTTTTTATTCTGTCGCATATTTCAATACTGTTGGCAAGTCCGAATATCGTATAATTTTTCCCGTTTTTCATGCGCAAAGCCAGCGTCGTTGCCGAACAGTTGCAAAAAGCGATTTCGGAATATGCGCACTTTATTTTCGATCCCCACAAAAAACGTGCATCCATGCCGTGTTCGTCAAGATGCAGGTAAGCGTTTCTGTTCAGCAAAAAAGACGCAAGCCCATACAAAAACAGTATCAAACCGACAGACCCGTATATTATTGCCGTAATAAGTAATTTTTCTCCCCGCATATTTTCAAAAAAGTACCCGTATGCTATTCTTGCGGGCGCGCCGACCGCTCCGAGCAGCATTTCAATTATGTTAAGCACTTTTGCGGGGGTGCTTTTCTTAAAAATCCCGTCCATTTCTCTTCATTCCTTTTTTCGGTTCTTGAAGCGATTATATCATATCGGCGGCGAGGTGTCAATTCTTTCCTCAAAAAAAACTGCCGAGGCATTTGCCCCGACAGTTCTGTTTTTTTATTCGGTATTATCAGATATTTATCATGTTTGCCATCTCGTATTTCTTGAAGTCGAACGGTTTTTCCATTTTGAGCGCTTCAAGAATGTCGAGGTCGATAATATCGGTTTCTTTCATAACAACAACTCTGTTGCTGATTCCGTTTTTAAGCAAGTTTACGCAGTAGTTGCCCATTTCGGTTGCGATAACTCTGTCTTTTGCGGAGGGAGCGCCGCCGCGCTGAACGTGACCGAGTATTGCTTCTCTGGACTCAACGCCGGTCTCTTTCTCAACGCGTTTTGCAAAGTCCGCGATGTTGGCAATTCCGTTGTCAACGCAGTATTTGTAGTTTTTGTTGGACGGAACGTCGAAGAAAAGACCCTCGGAAACAAGCACGATAAAGTGGTTTTTGCCGTATCTCTTGCCTCTTGCTATTCTGTCAACGATGTCTCTCTGGAAATCGAACTCAACTTCGGGCACGATGATGGACGTTGCGCCCGCCGCGATACCCGCTTCAAGCGTGACCCAACCCGCATTTTTGCCCATTATCTGAACAACGGAGCAGCGGTTGTGGGAGTTGCAGGTGTCTCTGAGTTTGTCGATAAGGTCGATGCAGATGTTGACCGCCGTGTCAAAGCCTATCGTGTAGTCGCTGCAAACGATGTCGTTATCTATCGTGCCGGGCATCGCAACGCAGGGAATGCCGTGCAGGGTAAGGTCGCGTGCGCCTCTGAACGAGCCGTCGCCGCCGATAACAACAATACCCTCAATGCCGAACTCTTTGCAGGTGTGAACCGCTTCCTGAATTTTTTCCTCGGTCTTGAATTCGGGACAACGCGCACTTCTCAAAAACGTGCCGCCTCTGCCGAGAATGTCGCAGACATCTCTTGCGGTGAGTTCCTGAATATTGCCCTCGATAAGTCCCTTGTATCCCTCACGGATACCCATAACGGTTATGTTCTCGGCAACACAGGTTCTGACAACGGCTCTGACAGCCGCGTTCATGCCCTGAGCGTCGCCTCCGCTCGTCAATACGCCGATGGTTTTCATGATTTTATCATTCCTTTCAGATATACCGAAATAATCTAACGGTTATTATACACCAAAAAAAGTAAAAAATCAATATGTTTCATAAAAAACTCATATTTTGAGCCGCTCCGTCACGGTTCGCATTTTTCCGCGGTTTTTGCGCGTTGTTGACCGCATAAATTTTAGATTTCTTTGCCTAAATTAACATTGACCTTTCGGGCTGTAAGTGCTAAAATAGTTTTTAATAAAAAACATGAGTTATTATGCTGTTTTGAGGAGGTGAAGTCCCGTGTTCGGTTATATTGTTGCCGATATGAAAAACCTGACGGAAGAAGAGAAAAAACGCTATAACGCTTATTATTGCGGGCTTTGCCACGCGCTCAAAAAAACAAACGGCAACCTCGGCAGACTTACGCTGACTTACGACTTCACGTTTATCGGTATATTGCTCTGCGAACTTTACGGCGAGGGCGAGACCTGCCGCGGCAAATGCGCGCCGCACCCGTGCAAAACGCATGATTATGTCAAAAGCGACATTCTCGATTACGTTGCGGACATGAACGTTCTGCTTTCGTATGCCAATATGCTTGACGATTGGGACGATGATGGCAATCTTCTTGCGCTGTTTGCAAGCGGTTTTTACAAGCCCAAAATGAAACGTATCAGCCGCCGTTTTCCAAAACAGGAAACCGTGGTTTTCGAATGCCTTTCGCTTCTTTCCGAAGCCGAACGCGCGGGGCAGACGAATCCCGACATTCCCGCCGCCGCTTTCGGACGGCTGTTGGGCACTCTTCTGAGTTATCGCAATGACAAATACGAAAAAGTGCTTTACGATTTCGGCTTTGCGCTCGGCAAATACATCTATTTGCAGGACGCCTGCGTCGATTTCAGAAAAGACCTGAAAAAAGAGCGTTACAATCCACTTACCGAGGCGAGAGAAGAGGACTTTGACGATATATTGAACATGCTGGCGTCCGACGTCGCCGCCGCATTCGAAAAAATCGAGCGCGTCAAGGATAATTCGCTTATCAGAAACATAATATATTCGGGAATACGTCTGCGTTACGCAGAGTCGAAAAAAGAAAAGGGGAAAAAGGCGGAATGAACAGATTCAGAAATTGGCTTGTCCGTTTCATGAGCGGCAGATACGGCTCTGACGCTCTCGGAAAGTTTACGATGATAACATACCTCGTGCTTGCGTTTGCTCAACTTTTTCTTGTGCGCACGCCTTTAATGCGAGGTCTCGGCGGGTGGATATGGAACGCCGTGCTACTGCTTCTTTTTGCATGGTCGGTCTTTCGTATGCTTTCACGCAACATCGTTGCAAGAAGCCGTGAAAACCGCCGCTTTCTTTCAATAAAAAACGGATTTAAAAAGTTTTTCTGGCTCCGAAAGCAAATGTGGAAGGACAGAAAAACGCACGTTTACAAAAAATGCCCGCATTGCAAAAGCGTTTTGCGCCTGCCCCGTCGTAAAGGCGATCACGGTGTGACCTGCCCGAAATGCAAAAAGGTGTTCAGAGTAAAAATATAATATGAAAATCGGAAATGCGCGGTCGGCAATGGTCCTGAAACGCAAAACGAACGGCAGGTCGAGTATATTCTGCCTCCGAATATGAGATGTTTGCATTCTCCTCCGCACATCTGGATTTGCTCCGTTTTCGGCAGAAGAGGAAAACGCCCGTTTTTGTCCTTTGAATTGTATAAAAATTTCAAACTTTTTTCTTGCATTGCTATTGACAAATCGGGATTCTTATAGTATAATAGGCATAGGTAGATGGGAAGTGTTTTCTCTTTCTGCTTTTTCTGTTATATGCAAAAGCCGGAAAAAGGAACGGTCGGACTATGAAAAAAACGCTTGTTTTAAGGGTTGTTTTGATTTTTCTGATTGTTGCTTTCGCCGCCGTCGGTGTTTTTGCCGCATTCAAGATTTATTCGGCAAAACGCGAAAACGAAAGGCTTGCCGCAGAAAAAGAGGCACAGGCTTATCCGTATAAGACGGTTGAATATAACGGAAAAACGTATGATTACAATGAGGGTGTTTACAATCTTCTCGTTCTCGGCATAGACGCCGAGGGTGAGTATGAGGAAGGTGGGTTTTTCGAGACAGGCGGCAAAGCCGACGCGATATTCATTCTTTCCATAAACAACTCAAAGAAAACCGTCTCAACCATACAGTTGAACCGCGACACGGTAACCGAAATTCAAAAACTCGGCGTATTCGGCGACCCGGTCACAACGCTTAATGCTCAACTTGCCACGGCTTATGCTTACGGCAGCGGCGGCAAAAGCAGTTGCGAAAATATGAGCCGTGCCGTTTCGGGATTGCTTTACGGCGTACCGATAGACGGTTATCTGGCAATGAACATGGAGGGTATCATTCCGTTTGTCAATGCGGTCGGCGGCGTAACTGTTACGCTTAAAGACGATTTCACAAAGTTTGACCCCGAAATGGAAGCGGGCAAGACGCTTACCCTCGACGGTGCAAAAGCGTATATATACCTGCGCGGCAGAGGCGATGTCGGCGACCAGCTGAACACGTCCCGCATGGAACGTCATCGAACGTTTTATTCGGAACTTTTCAAACAGGTCGATAAGTTGCTCGGTTCGGACGTGTCAAAACTCAAATCCGTTTACGATGCCATCTATCCGTATTCTTACTTTTCAATCAGTTTGTCCAAACTGATGTCGCTGTATTCCGATTCTTCGGATTACCGACGTGTCCCCACGGTCACGCCCGAGGGCGTTATCAATGAGGACGCGGAGTATACCGAATTTTATGCCGACGAAACGGCACTTCGAAAACTTGTTTTCGATGTTTGGTATACGGAACGCCAAAACAGTCAATAAATAAAAAAAATATATATCAGTTTTTAAAGGAGTCTTAATCATGAGCAAAAAAGTATTGAGAAGCATTGCTCTCATAACAATGATCGTTCTTGCTTTCTCCGTTTCGGCTGCCGCTATCGGCTTCAAACCGAGTGTTGACATCAAGAAGGGTCCCGACTATGTAACGCCCGACGGATTCCAGTATGAAGTAATCATCACTCCGATAGGCGAAGCAGACAACCAGACCGATGAAAGAGTTCAGGAAGGTCTTAAACATCTTAAAAATGTTTACGAAGATCTCAAAGATAAGAACATCACGGACATCGTAGACAAAGCAGCCCTTGAAAAGGCTTCCGGCACAAAAGCCGAGAACCTCAAGGTTTCCGATATGTTCGACCTTTGGACCAACTCTCCCGAAACGATCGCTCTTAAATTCAAGGAAATCATTGCCGACGGCGAAAAATTCGCGGCTCTTTACAGAGACTACAACGGCAACTGGAAGATCCTTAACGCAACCGTAGACGGCATCAACGTTAATATTGACGGTCTTACGAACGGTACCGTTGTATTCCTCACCGCAGAAAAGGGATCCAGCACCCCCGATACCGGTGACTACACCAATTCCTGGATGTGGATTGCTGTTGCGGGCGTAGCGGTTGTAGGCATTGCGGTTCTCGCGGTTTGCCTCGTTCGTTCCAAGAAACAGGAAAACAACTGATTGTAAATAACTGAAAAGTTATCCAAGCGGAACGGCTTTGCCGTTCCGCTTGTTTTTTTGCTGATTGCTTTTTTTTGTTTTATATTCTGCTCCCTGATAATGCTGTTAAATCAGGCGTCGCACCCGATTATGCCGTCAGAGACCGATATTTTCACGGCGAAAAAATCTTTATGGCGCAAACGCTGTTGCGGGGGAATGCTTTTTCCCCTTATGTTTGATTGAATCTCTTTTCCGTTCGCGGCAGTTCAGTCTCAAAATAGTGATTTTTGTCGTAATTCGGTTGACTTGACGGCAGATAAGAGTTATAATAAATCTATATATGGGCAAATCGCTCTGCCCGAAAAAACAAAAAGGCACTTCATTTTTCCGTGCCTTCGGGCGGAATCCAATGCCCGTTTTCGCCGTATCGGCGGCAAGGAGTTCTCAGTTTTGTTCATTACCATATTTTGTATATTCTTTTTAACCATGTTTGCTGGAACATATTGGCTTTCCGGCAGGTGGCTTATGCTTGTCGGCGTGCCGTACAACACAAAGCGTTCCCGCATAGCACGCTCCGTTCTCGGTGTTGCCGTTGTCGTTCTTTGCGGCATTTGGCGTGTCGTTGTTATTGTTGTCATGCACGTCATAGCGTTCGCGCTGCTGTGCGAAATTGCCGCCGTCATAGCCCGTCGGATAGGCAAGCGGTTCAAGGGCAAAAGGGTCTATTCGGTTTGTCGCGTGATTTATCGCAGCGCCGCCGTTCCGTTGCTTTTAACCGCCGCGCTCATGCTTTACGGCACGGTCAATATGTGGCATATCGTCAGAACCGATTACACCGTCACGTCTGCGAAACTTGCGGATGAATACCGTATCGTGCTGATGACGGACACTCATTTCGGCTCTATACAGGCGCCCGAAGTTCTTGAAGAAAAAGTGGACGAGATAAACTCCCTCAACGCGGATATGATAATCCTTTGCGGCGACATCACGGACGAATCCACAACGCGCGAACAACTTGACCAAGTATTTGAGATATACAGCCGCATGAAGAGCCGTTACGGCACGTTTTATACATACGGCAACCATGACAGGCAGGAATACGCCGTGGCGAACCGCCGCGCATATACGCCCGAGGAGTTTGCCGACGTTGTGCGTTCGCACGGAATAAAGATATTGCAGGACGATTTTGTCAATATCGGCAACGACCTCGTTCTCGTCGGCAGGGAAGACAAGAGTTGGAAAGAAACCCCCCGCCTTTCTTCCGAAACGCTGCTCAAAGACGTTGACCGTTCGCGCTTTATCATCGTTTCCGACCACCAGCCCGTTGACGCGGAAGTCAACGCCGAACAGGGCGCGGACTTGCAACTTTCGGGACATACCCATGCGGGACAGATATATCCGTTCGGGCTGTTTATCGAACTTGTCGGAAAACTCAATTACGGCGAATATCATCGCGGCAATTTGACTGCGATAGTCTCGTCCGGCACGACGGGGTGGGGCTTCCCGATACGCACCGAGGAACATTGCGAATACGTTCTTGTGACGCTGAAACCCGCTCAATAGTTCTTTACACACTTTACTCTGGCTTTGTAAAAGGAAAAATCAATAAGCAAGTTTATAATATTGAAAGGCATCCGAACATTTCGTTCGGATGCCTTGCTTTTATTTAATTCTATCAGCCGTTTGTTTTGTCTTCGTCAACAGGCTTTTCTTCGCCGTTTTCGGGCTGTGTTGCGGCTTCTCCGTCGTGGGAGACGGGCTCTGCCTTATCGGCGTTGTTTTCGGACTTCTGTGCACCGTCAGCGGCTTTGTCGTCAAGCGGTGCGAGGTCCTCGCCTTTCATAATACTGTCGAATTCGTCCGCAGAGAGTTTTTCGCGCTCGATAAGGTAATCGGACACTTTGACAAGTTCTTTCTTATGCTCTTCGAGTATGGATTTCGCTCTTGCATACGCTTCGTCGATTATTCTCTTTATTTCCGCGTCGATCTTCGCCGCCGTGTCATCGGAGCAGTTTCTCTGCGTTGTCAGGTCTCTGCCGAGGAACACCTGGTCGTTGTCGCCGCCGAACGAGATCGCGCCGAGACGGGACATACCGTATTTGGTGACCATATCGCGGGCAAGCGCCGTCGCTCTTTCGATGTCGTTGGAAGCGCCCGTGCAAACATCGTCAAGCACAACTTCTTCCGCAACGCGTCCGCCGAGCAGACCGACTATGCTGTCAAGGATCTCCTTTTTGGACATATGCTGTTTGTCTTCCGAGGGAACGTAGTAGGTGTAGCCCGCCGCCATACCTCTCGGAATTATCGAAATTTCGTGAACGGGGTCCTGATTTTTGAGGAAGCGCGAAACCACCGCGTGACCCGCTTCGTGAACCGCCGTTATGCGTCTGTCCTTGGGTATCTTGACCGCAGATTTCTTTTCAACGCCGACGATAACTTTGAGTATCGCGTCGTCAACGTCCTGCGCGGTTATCTTCTTATGACGTCTTCTTGCGCACAGCAGCGCGGATTCGTTCATAATGTTTTCGAGGTCTGCGGGGGAGAAGCCTGCCGTGGATTTCGCAACGTGGTTCAGGTTTACATCGTCCGCAAGCGGCTTTTGTCTCGAATGTATTTTTAGAATTTCTTCTCTTGCCTTTACGTCGGGCAGGTGAATAACTATCTGTCTGTCAAATCTGCCGGGACGCAGCAGCGCGCTGTCAAGAATGTCGGGTCTGTTCGTCGCCGCCATGACGATGACGCCCTCGTTTTTCTCAAAGCCGTCCATCTCAACCAGCAATTGGTTCAGGGTCTGCTCTCTTTCGTCGTTTCCGCCGCCGAGACCGGCACCTCTCTGTCTGCCCACCGCGTCGATTTCGTCGATGAACACGATGCACGGAGCATTTTTCTTTGCCTGGTCGAACGTATCACGGACACGGGAAGCACCGACACCGACATAGAGTTCAACGAAGTCCGAACCGCTTATCTGGAAAAACGGAACGCCCGCTTCTCCCGCCGTTGCGCGTGCAAGATATGTCTTACCCGTTCCCGGGCTGCCGACCATCAGTATACCTCTCGGAATACGCGCTCCGAGGTCGGTGAATCTTTTCGGGTTTTTAAGAAAATCGACAACTTCCGCCAATTCCTCTTTTTCCTCGTCCGCTCCCGCAACGTCCTTAAACATGACTTTTGCTTTTGAGTCGTTGCCGAGTTTTAAGCGCGCTTTCGAAAAACTCATCGCTTTTCCCGCGCCGCCTCCGCCGTTCATCTGACCGAACATGAAGAAACCGAAGACCGCTATCATAATGATTATCAGAACGTAGGGTATCGCGCTGACCCAAACAGGCGTCTGCGTCTGCGGAATGAGGTCATACTGCATCGTGGGCTCGCCGGTTTCGGGGTTCTTTATATAGTCCTCAACATCGTCAAGGAAGCGTTTAACGCTGTAAAGCGAATACTTTTCCTCCGTCTTGCCCTGCGCGTTCGGTTCTTTCAGTTTCAGTTCAAGTGTTGAGGAATCAACGGTGAAAGTCTCAACTTTGCCCTCACGGAAGTAGTTGAGTATATCCGAATACTTGGTGTCTCTTGTCGAATCTCCCCGCAGCAGCATCAGAACAAAAATTCCGATGAGAAAGAGTATGACGGCATAGACCGCCAGATTTTTGAATCTTTTCAAGGTTTCTCTCCTTTATACGTTTTGCTTTATACAATGTTCAATATTTATGTTATACGAAAATTATATACTCATTAAGACGGATTTATTAAAATACGGTGAAATCTGCCGTCAAACCGCCGTTTTGCACCGCAAACGCAGCGTCCGTGCCGTATCCGCAAACGTGAACGACCTTTTCGCCGCAGACAATAACGGGGTTCGTTTTTCTCCGCTCCGTCGGCATTTTGGTGTCCGAATAAAGTTTTAAGACGCTTTTCGTGCCCGCGCTTTCGCGGATTTTTATTTTGTCTCCGCTTTTTGCGGGACGTACTTCAAGCCGCCCGAGCAATTCTTTCGGGATTTTCCCTTTCGGACTTTCCGTCAGCGTCAGAACGCCTGTTCCGTCTATCACATTTTCGCCTATGCGCAAAATTTGCGAATAGCCGCCTGTTGTGCCGACATCTTTCAAAAACAGCAACTCCGAATAACTCTTTTCCGCCGTTATGCCGTCCGTCAAACAAAGCCTTGCGTTTGTTTTTCCGTTTTTCACAAGTTCGCAGAGTTCGTCCGTCAGTGTTTTCGAAAGTTTTTTGCCGTCCGTCGCATCTTCAAACGCCCTGCGCACGCAAAGCCCCAAAAATGCGTCGCCGTGCTCCCGAAAATATTCAAGCGACAGTCCGCTTTTCGTTTTTGACTTTGCGTATACCGCTTGCGCCGCCTCTTCGATAAGCCCGTTTTGCTCCCGCTGTGTGCCGATGAACCTCGCAACCGCCTCGTCAAACGACGGGTTCAGTTCGCGCAGCTGCGGAATTATCTCGTTTCGCAGCACATTTCGGCGGCATATCGGCTCGTCGTTCGTCTTGTCGTGTGCAAACGGCAGTCCGTTTGCGATGCAGTAAGCAACTATCTCTTTCTTGTCAAGGTCGATAAGCGGTCTTGCCACAAGGTCGTCGCGGAGCGGCGGTATTCCGCAGGCTCCGTTCGAACCCGCACCCCTTATAAGGTTGAGCAAAAACGTTTCCACATTGTCGTTTCTGTTATGCGCCGTAAAAATATGCGAATATCCGAGTTCCCTGCGCAGTTCGTTCAAAAACTCGTACCGTTTCTCCCTTGCGAACGTTTCCGTTGAAACGCCGCTCGGGCAAAGGCTCGGTATATCTATCTTTTTTGAGAATATCCGAACGTTTTTCTCTCGACAGAACGCTTCAAGCACTTTTTGTTCGTCGTCCGATTCCTTGCGCAGTCCGTGGTTGACGTGTCCCACCGCAAAAGGCACGGGGGAGTTTGATATGAACCATGAAAGAAGCGTCATCGAGTCGCTTCCGCCCGAAACGGCAAGCACCGCTCCCGAGCAGTTCTCGAACATCTTTTCCCGCTCCGCAGTCCTGCGGATAACGTCTTCCGTCGTCATATTCCCTCCGGCACGGGTGCACGGTCAATGGATTTGATTGACGTATGCGTACCGTCCCAAAGCAGTTCGATCTTGCCCGTTCTGCCGTGTCTGTTTTTCGAGATATAAACTTCCATTATATTCTTTTTAGGAGTGTTCGGCGTGTGCGTTTCGGGACGGTCGAGGAACAGTACCACGTCCGCGTCCTGCTCTATTGAACCCGAGTCACGCAAGTCCGAAAGTTGGGGGGTCTTGTCCTCACGCTTCGTTATGCTTCGCGAAAGCTGCGAAAGCAGTATAACGGGTACGTTCAGTTCCTTTGCCATAAGTTTTATCGCACGCGTGTATTCCGCAATTTCCTGCACTCTGTTGTCCGTTGAGCCGCTGCCCATAAGTTGCAGGTAGTCGATGATGATACAGCCGAGGTCTTTTTCTCTGCGCAGTTTGGCTTTCATTTCCGCCACGGTTATCGTCGAAGATTCGTCAACGATAAAGCGGCTTCCGCGCAGCGTTTCTCTGTAAAAGTTGAAAAGCACTTCCCAGTCCGACATATCTATTTCGCCGGTGCGGAGTTTTTCGTGGTCGATAAGCGTAGCATTTGAAATAACTCTTCGCGCAAGCTGCAATTTTGACATTTCGAGCGAGAAGAACGCAACCGTCTTTTTCGGCGAATAGCGCGAAGACGTTGCCATATTGTAAGCCACGTTCAGCGCAAACGTCGTTTTTCCGACGCCGGGACGCGCCGCCAGAATTACCAAGTCGGAGTTGTTCAGACCGCCGACGTAATCGTCAAATGCGCCTATGCCGACTTTGACCGCTTCAAACTTGCCCGTCGTGTCCTTTTTCATCTCCTGCAATCTGTCCATTTCTTCTTTTACAAGCGATTGCAGGTCGGACATCTGCGTTGTGACGTCCTCTTTTTCAAGGTCGTTGAACTTGCGCCCCGCCGTGTCAAGCACCTTTTCGGGGTTCTCGTTGTCGTAGCACATTTCGCTGACTTCCGCGCATATATCAAGCGCTCTGCGCAGCAAAAACTTCGATTTCAGAACCTTGATGAAATATTCGACTTTCGTTATCGCCGACGCGGTATCGACCAGGGAGAGCAGATACTCCTTGTCGTCGTCCGATTCAAACCCGCCGCCGTCGCGCAGCGTTTGCAGCAGCACAAGTCCGTCTATCGGCACCGAGCGGTTGTTCAGATCCGACAACGCCTCGTATATCTGCCTGTGACGTGGAATGTAGAACGCGTCCGCGGGCAGTTTTCCGAGTATATCCGTCAGCTTTGACGGGTCACGCAGCGCCGTGCCCAGAACCGCCTGTTCCGCTTCGAGCGAATAGGGCACCTGTTTTGAGGAAAACTCTTCCGCTCTGAATTTATTTGCCGAAGGCATAATCTCTTTTTTCTTCCTTCCGTTTGTTTTGGGAGCAAAACCGTGTGTGAACGGCTTACGTCCGCTTTATTGCGGTGTTCGGAATATGACTTTTAATCCTGCTCCGTCGCAAAGACTTTAATTTTTGCGGAGACTTCGGGATAAAGTTTTACTTCCGCCGTGTACTGTCCGAAACTCTTCACGGCAACGGGAAGATTTATCTTTTTCTTGTCCACGTCTATCGAATAAAGTTTTTTCAACTCTTCCGAAATTTCTTTTGCCGTAACGCTGCCGAACATCTTGCCGCCCGCACCCGCTTTCAACTTAAATGTAACAGTCGTGCCGTCTATGCGGGATTTCAACTCTTCCGCCGCCGCTTTTTCCTCCGCTTTGTGGAAATCTTTCGCCGCTTTCTGCGTGTTCATATTGTTGATGTTTCCCGCATTCGCTTCCTGCGCTATCTTTTTCGGGAAAAGGAAATTTCTCGCATATCCCTCCGAAACTTTTACCATTTCTCCCTTTTTGCCGAGGAATTTTACATCTTGAAGCAAAATTACCTGCATTTTTGTTCCTCCTAACTGTGAGTGCCGAGTATATTACTCTCTTCTATGTATTCGTCTATCGCTTTTTTAAGCATATCCAGCGCTTCTTTCGGAGTGCTGTTCTTTATCTGCGCGCCCGCCATCGTCTGATGACCGCCGCCGCCGAGTTTTTCCGTTATCAACTGAACGTTGACCTGCCCGAACGAACGCCCCGAGATTATTACTGCGCCCGTCGAATCGGGAAACAGCGTGAACGACGCCTGAACGCCCTCGATGTTCAGCATTTCGTCCGCCGCCTGCGCCGAGGCTATGCGGAACTGCGAACCCGCTTTGTCCTCCCAACAGGCTATCGCAACTATTTTTCTGTAAACTTTTGCGTTCTGAACCATGTCCGTCTTCTGCATATACGTCTGCATATCCACCTGGAACAGTTTTTTGACGTTTACGGTGTTCGCGCCCGCTTTGCGCAGATACGACGACGCCTCAAACGTGTGCAGGCTCGTGCGTATCATAAAGTTTTTCGTGTCAAGGTATATTCCCGCCATCAGCGCTTCCGCTTCGACCGCGGGCATACGGTTGACGTTCATATACTGCATTATTTCAGCCACCATCTCCGACGCGCTCGACGCATACGGTTCGTGGAAGAAAATTTCCGCGTTTTCGATGAAATCCGCCGATTTTCTGTGATGGTCTATAACCACGACTCTTTCCGAAAATTCAAGCAATTTCGGCATCGCCGTCATCGAGGCTCTGTGTGTGTCCACAACAACCGTCACCGATGTCGGACTTGCCATTATAAGCGCCTGTTCGGGTGTGACGAACGCCTGTTTCATATCGCTTGACTCATTCAGCAGCCGCTCGTAAAGCGCGTTTGCGAGGGAAGAGTTCGGGTCGTATACTATGCCGACCTTTTTCTGCGCCGCCAATGCCGTTCTGGCAATGCCGATCGCCGCGCCCAAACAGTCAAAGTCCGCAAACTGGTGTCCCATGATAAGCACCGTGTCCACTTTTTTGAAAAGCGTTTTGAGTTCGGACGCAACCACTCTCGACTTTATCTTTGTTCTCTTTTCAACGCCCTTGCTCAGCCCTCCGAAGAACTCAAAGCCCTTTGTCGAGTGCATAGCCGCCTGGTCTCCGCCTCTGCTCAGCGCCATGTCAAGCGCGATTCTCGCGTGCTCCTCGTTTTCGGCAAACGTCGCGCCGCCGAAGCCCACGCCTATGGATATGGTCGGCTGAACCGATGTCGCCACTTGCAGATTTCTTACACGGTCGAGAATATCAAACCTCGTTTCCGTGAACTGCTTTATATATTCGTTTCTGAAAATGAACAGATAACTGTCCTTTTCGGTCTTTCTTATTATGCCGCCCACCGACTGCGCCCATTCCGTCAGCGCGTTGTCGATAACCGCCATCGCCGTCGATTTTTCGCTCTCTTTCGATATCTGGAAAAGTTCGTCGTAGTTGTCCACAAGAATGTGTGCGATAACGGGCTTTTGCTGATTGTACTTTATCTGCAACTGCTGGTAGTCGGTTATGTCGAAGAAATAAAGAACGGCAAGTTCTCTTTCTCTTATCTTGCATTTGTCCGTTACGACCGTGAAATATTTCGACGCGAACGAAACTTTGACGGTCCTTTTCGAAAAAATGTCCTTGCTCAGTTTGAAAACGGAATCAAACTTTGAAAGATCCGCCCCGTCCGTGGCTTTGATGAACGGGTCGTTGTACCAGATAATGTCGCCCTTTCTGTCCGCCAGCACAACGGGCAGGGGAAATGCCATCAGCCGCTCCTGCTCGTTAAAATCAAGCAGGTCTATAAAACTCTCAGAAAGACTGCGCGCGCTTTTTCTCTTTATCGCCGCATAAAGTTCGAACCCGCCTATATACACAAGCGTCACGATTATCAGAATGCGGAAAAACGGCTTATCCGAAACGATGTTCGAAGCCACGGCGAAAACGGCAAGCAGGATATAGTGAAGCCTGTCGATTATCGCATGAACTGTTTTTGTCTTTTTCATTCAGACGCGCTCTCCTTGTAATCTTCTCAAATCGCGGTAACTGTCAACTGTGCCGAGCAATGAAAACACCGTTGTCCGCATCAGCAGAAATCCTATGACCACCGCAATTATCATCGGCGTTTTGACGTTCATCGGCACGGAGCGGCTCTTCATCAGATAAATGAACACCGAAAGTCCCGCTCCCGCAAAAACAAAATTCATCAGTGTTTCAAAAATATATATCGCAAACAGCCATGTCATATCGTATATCAGCGCCGATGCGTCGGTCATCTCCGCACTTCCGAAAAACATAACTATCCATGAAAGCAGCATCAGCGTTGCGCCCGCTTTGCTTATCCGTATCTCCGTCAGCCCCGTTGCGAACCCGACGGAAAACGTTGTGCGTTTGAGCAGCGCTTTCGTCAGAAAATATGCCGCGGCGGCAACAAAAAGAAACACGCCGCCTATAAACGCTGGCAGGTTCAGAATTATCATATCGTGCAAGTCCGCCGCAAGCGCGGGGCGCTGTGCCGCAAGTTTGTCGCTCGTCAGCGTCGTTCTCGCAAAAAACATTTCGTATATCGAAATCCCGCCCTTGCCGCGTTCAAGGATAACGTCCGCTGTGTCATTCGCCGCCTCGGCAATGGATTCCTTTATCGGCTCGATAACGTTTGCCGTGTCAAACGTCGGGTGTCCCTCATACGCAAACGCGCAAAAGACCGCTATTCCGCATATCATCGCAACTATTGCGGACGCTGTGACCGCGCTGTTGACCGTTTTCTTTTTTCTGAATGCGATACCTGTTGCCACACCCGTCGGAGCAAAAAAAAGATAAAGCAAAAGCGCCGTCGCAAATTTTCGGAACAAAAGCGCCGTCGCAATAAACAGCGCAATGAACAAAAGCGCCGTCCATGGGTTTTTGTTCAACGCGACCGTTGCGGAAAGAAAGACCGTCGCCGCAGGCATAAGCAAAAACAACAGCCATACCGCCGACGGCAAAAATGCCGCGATAAGCGCCGATGCAACGACCGCCGCCGCAGTTATAACGGGGAAAAGTATTTTTTTGAAAGTGTCTCTTTTTTCGCTATTCACTTGAAATTCTCCGTTTGACGTATCTTCGTCTCTTTTTGCCGACCGCCTGCCGTCGCTGTTCTCCGCTCTGTTGCCGCCGAAACCTTGGCAACAATCAGGCATTATATAAGTATATTATATTATATCATATATTACAGTTTTTGAAAAGTACGATTTCCGAAATTTTTGTGTATTATTTCGCTTTTACGCCATTTTTGCCGTCGCTGCTCCGTAACGGTGAAAAAAAACAGGCTCTGCGCTGCCGCACCGAGCCTGTTTGCTGTGTTTGTATTATGACCGCAAAATATTTTTTATCAGGGAAGAGTAAACGGTTCAGACAGAGTAAACGCCCCGTGATTCGTGTATTTTTTACGCTATTTTACGGCTTCAAATATTATGGTTCTGTTATAATCCGCACATCTGACATACATCGAAATGCCTATGTTCATCAGATACGCGCCGCCCTTGATATGCTCCTCGCCGTCAAGGGTGAATTTATATTTTTTGTTTTCGTCAAGCCCCGCAAGTCTGAACTCGTCCTGCTTTTTGTAAAAACGAGTTCCCTTTGCCGCGATAAAAACGACCGCCCTGTTTTTGTCCCTGCTCACATACTCGTTGCAGAGAATTTCCTCCGTCAGCGCGTCGGATATCCTGTACAGGTCTCCGAACTGAACAAGGTCGCGCACGGATTTGTAGAAAGAGATATTTTTTCTGCAAATTTCCAAATCTTCTCCCGAATACTTCGTCAGGTTGCCGCCTATGCCGAGCGCGCCTTGCATCGCCACGTTGAACCTGAAATCAAGAGAACACGGTTTGTTCAGCCCCGTTGTGTCCGTCACCCACGCCCTCATCGCTTTTGTCGGACGGAGCATAGAGTACCCGCGCTGGATAGTCATTCTGTCAACCGCGTCGGTGTTGTCGCTTGTCCATATCTGGTCAAAGTGGCTCAGCGCGCCGAGGTCGCAGCGTCCGCCGCCCGAAGCGCAACTTTCAAACTGCACCTGCGGATGGCGCTTTTTGAGTTCGTCCACAATGCCGTAGACCGCCATGATGTGCAGATACGAATACATCTGCGGGTTTTCGAGATTTTCCGCTCCCACCTGCGAAAACGGACGGTTCATATCCCACTTTATATATTTGATGTTGTGCTTTTCAAGCAGTTCATCAAGCCTGCCAAAGATGTACTCGCGCACATCGTCTCTTGTCATGTTAAGCACCAACTGGTTGCGCAGTTCGTCCGCGTGTCTGTGCTCAAAATGGTATACCCAATCGGGGTGCGCGCGGTAAAGGTCGCTGTCGGGGTTGACCATTTCAGGCTCTACCCAAAGCCCGAAATCCATGCCCTGCGCGTTGACGTTCTCAATCAGTTCGTCAAGCCCGTTCGGGAATTTTTCTTTGTTCACATACCAATCGCCCAATCCCGCAAGGTCGTTGTTTCTCTTACCGAACCAACCGTCGTCCATAACAAAAAGTTCAACGCCTATACTTGCCGCCGTTTTCGCAAGTGCCGATTGATGCACCGTGTTTACGTCAAAATACGTCGCTTCCCACGAATTGTAAAGCACCGGTAAAGGCTTTTTATTGAACTGCTTCGGCAACAGTTTGTCAACACAAAAACGGTTCATATTCCGCGACATTTCGCCGAATCCGTTCGCCTTGCCGCAATAGACGGGCGGCGTGTCGAACGATGCGGACGGCTTCAACGTGTGCGAAAAGTCGAAATCGTTCATTCCCACCGACACGCGCGTTATCGAATAAGCGTCCCTGCTTGCGGAGACCTTGAAATTCCCGCTGAACGCAAGCGTTGCAAAAAATACGTCGCCGCCGCGCTCGTCCGCATTTTGATATGCGATAAAGTACGGCGAATTGTTATGGTTCGAACCGCCTTTGCGCGTCTCAAAAACAAGGTCGCCGCCGTTCAGAAGCGTATCGGACTCCAAAAATTCGCTGCCGTATGTTCCGTTTGTGTTTCTGAACGTATACGGCTCGGAAGAGGGGAGCGTGAACTCCGCGCTGAAAATTCTTTCAAACACGATGTCGTTGCTGCCCGTATTGGTGAGCGTGACATATCTTTTAATTATGTCATATTCCTCAAAAACCTCATAGCAAAGCGTAACGCCGAGCGGATAATATTCGTCCTCAAAATGCAGTTTCAGAGTGTCGCCGTTCTGCTCAAAACCCCTGTATACAAGGAATATTTCACGGCAGCCGTCTTCAAACCTTGCCTTAATGTCGCACTCTCTGTACATCGTGGAGCCGAACGGCGTGATCTCCTGCTTTATCCCGTTGAGAGCGGGGTCGTTTGAGCTGATGCCGTGCACCGCTTCAAACTCATAATCGTTCACGTCGCACTTTTCGCCCCAATGTATGTGGCGGTTGAAGCCCGCGCCGTCTATGCCCAAAACGTAATGAAAACTCTTTGTTTCAAGCACAAAAATATTGTTCTTTTCAACGTGTTTTATCATCTTTTTCTCCTCCGCCCCAAGGCTTTCGAATTTCACATATAATTATAAAGCAAAGGTTATGTTCTGTCAAGTGTTTCCTTATTTATTGTAGTTTCTATTACGAATTTGGGGAAGTTTTTACCTGAATTCGTAACAGAACGCCGCGGAAGCGCCCGTCCGGAACTCTTTTTGCGCAAAAAACCTCCGCGGAGCGATCCGCGAAGGTTTTTGAAATTGTATTTTTTTTGTTTTGTGACGGAAAAATCAATACATACCGCCCATGCCGCCCGCCGCACCCGCGGGAGCCGCCGGTTCGGGCTCTTTGATGTCCGCAACAAGGCTCTCGGTCGTCAATATCATCGAAGCAACGCTTGCCGCGTTTTCAAGTGCCGAACGCGTTACCTTTGCGGGGTCTACGATACCCGCTTTGAACATATCGACATACTTTTCGTTGTAAGCGTCGAAACCGATGTTTTTCTCGGAATTCTTAACTTTGTCAATGATAACCGCGCCTTCAAGTCCCGCGTTTGCCGCGATTTGAAGAACGGGTGCTTCAAGACCTTTGAGAACTATCTTCGCGCCGGTCTTTTCATCGCCGTCAAGCGTTGCGATGAGTTTTTCAACCGCTGCCATCGCGCCGATGAACGCCGTGCCGCCGCCTGCTACGATGCCCTCTTCAACAGCGGCTTTCGTCGCGGAAAGAGCGTCCTCGATGCGGAGTTTCTTGTCTTTCATCTCAATTTCGGTCGCGGCGCCAACTTTGATAACGCCTACGCCGCCGCTGAGTTTAGCAAGTCTTTCTTGAAGTTTTTCTTTGTCGTATTCGGAAGAAGTCGCTTCGATAGCGGACTTAATTTCCTTAACTCTGCCCGCGATAGCGTCCTTGTCGCCCATACCGTTGACGATAATGGTGTTCTCTTTCGAAACTTTGACCTGACCCGCTCTGCCGAGTTGATCCATCGTTGTCTCTTTGAGTTCAAGACCGAGTTCTTCGCTGATAACGGTACCGCCGGTAAGAACCGCGATATCTTTGAGCATTTCTTTTCTTCTGTCGCCGAAACCGGGCGCTTTAACCGCAACGCAGGTAAACGTGCCTCTGAGTTTGTTCACGATAAGGGTCGAAAGCGCTTCGCCCTCGATATCCTCGGCAATGATAACAAGTTTTTTGCCCGCCTGAACTATCTGTTCGAGCAGGGGAAGAATTTCCTGAATGTTGGAGATTTTCTTGTCGGTTATGAGAATGTATGCGTCGTCGATAACCGCTTCCATTTTGTCGGTGTCGGTTACCATGTAAGGCGTGATGTATCCTCTGTCGAACATCATACCTTCAACAACTTCGGAATACGTCTCCGCAGTTTTGGATTCTTCGATGGTGATAACGCCGTCCGAAGAAACCTTTTCCATAGCGTCCGCAATAAGTTTGCCCACAAACTCATCAGCCGAAGAAACGGTTGCAACTCTTGCTATATCCGCGCTTCCCTTAACTTTTTTGGAGTTCTTTTTGATCTCCGCAACAGCCGTGGAAACCGCTTTCTGCATACCTTTTTTAACAACCATCGGGTTTGCGCCCGCCGCGATGTTCTTCATTCCTTCGCGAACAAGTGCCTGTGCAAGCAGGGTAGCGGTCGTTGTGCCGTCGCCCGCCGCGTCGTTTGTCTTGGTCGCGACTTCTTTTATCATTGCCGCGCCCATATTTTCAAACTCGTCTTCAAGTTCAACTTCTTTTGCAATGGTAACACCGTCGTTTGTTACGAGCGGAGAACCGAATTTCTTGTCAAGAACAACGTTTCTGCCTTTGGGACCGAGAGTGATCTTGACCGTATCGGCGAGTTTGTCAACGCCTGTTTGAAGCGCTTTTCTTGCTTCTTCGCCGTAAATTATTTTCTTTGCCATGAAATATCTCCTCTTTCGTTTCTTGATTAAATGCCGCCTGTGCGGCTTCTGTCGGTCGATTATTCAACGATGGCGAGAATGTCGCTCTGTTTAACTATCGTATATTCGTTGTCGTCAAGTTTGACGTCCGTACCCGAATATTTTGATGTGATGACCTTGTCGCCGACTTTGACGTACATCTTAACTTCTTTGCCGTCAACTTCGCCGCCGGGACCAACCGCAACAACTTCCGCGAACTGCGGTTTTTCTTTTGCGGAACCGGTAAGGATTATGCCGCCTTTCGTTGTCTCCTCCGCTTCCGCGACTTTGACAACAACTCTGTCTGCCAACGGTTTGATATTCATATAGAAATACCTCCAATCAGATATAAGTAACATTTTGTCGTTTTAGCACTCAATATGTCCGAGTGCTAATTACTGTGTATATTATAGCACAATTTCCGATTTTTGCAATAGGGGAACTGTGAACGATTTGTAAAATAAATGGTTTGCGCCCACAATTTGCCTGCCGCTATTCGTATTTCGACCTTTTTCGACCAAAACCGCCGTTCTTTTCTCCTGTTTCAAATTTTCGGAATTCCGAAAGGCGGGTTCTTCCGTCGTCTTTTTCCGCGGCTTTGTTTCCGAAAAGAACGGAGATCAACTTTTTCTTATATATAATATGGTAGCCAACTTTCGGTTTTTCTGCTTTTTGACGCGTATTTTTCCACAAAACAGGCAACTCCGCACACCTCTCCGGCACCGCTTTCAAATGTCTTTTCGGAACCTGTTTCGGCAGAGGTTCAATCCTCTTTTCGCTGTCTGTTTTTTCTCTTTTTCGAGTTCTGAAAAGCCTCTTTCGAAAAACTTTCGCAACGCCTGTTGCATAACATCGGTCACACCTCCTTTTCGGGACGTGTTCCGCCCCCTTTTTTCTCTTCGGAATATTGCGCCGAAACGGTGCATAAACATGGTTTTAACCGTGGTGTGATATGTGACAATTTTGGGTATTTTCACGCCTTTGACCTCTGAAAAACCCCGAAAAACAGGCATTCTCACTCCACCCGTAAGCCACTTTTTCGAAAAAACGTTTGACAAAACACGAAAAATGTGGTATACTATACTCGAATTGCCAGAAGAGAGCGGCAGTTCAAGAAAGGAAAATAACGGGTTTTTATGGTGAGAGCCTAAGCCTGAACGGAGGAGAAAAAGGGTGCTTTTTGCCCCTGTCTTCACCGTTAAAACGGAGAAAAACCGTACCGTTTTTTGCAGTCGGTTTTTCCGAGTTTCAAAATACCGCGGTTATCGGTATTTAAAGGAGGACAATTTTTTATGCGGAAGACCAGAAGCGTTCTTTCCTTCTTTCTTGCGGTAATAACCGCAATTTCTCTGTTTGCGACCGTCACGGTCGTGTCTGCTGCAAAATCGTATGGCGACGAAATCGATACAATGATAGCCGCCGCCGTGCATCAGATCAGCGAAAGTGAAGGAAACTACGGCTCAGTTTCAGGAAATGACAGCGGCGCGTTGAGCGTCGGCAAATTGCAATGGCATGCGGATTTTGCGCTCCAATTGCTCAGCTTTATTATTGCGGAGGACACGGAGTCCAATGCAAAGAGCGTTCTCGGCGCGGCTCTTTATGCGGAGATAATGAACTCTTCGACCAAGTGGGGCACGAGAAAACTCACCAACGACGAGGCGAAAAAACTTTCTGATTACCTCTCTTCTCCCGTGGGCAGACAGGGACAGGACGATTTCGCGGCGCAAACTGTTTACACTTACATTCAGAACTGCTATCAGCAGGGCTTGACAAACCCTTACGCGATGATTTTCGTCTGCGATATTTTCAACAAAGGCGAGACCGCGGGTTATAACTGGATGCGTCAGGCGGCAAAATACGCGGGAAGTTATCGGGATGTCACTTTGGAGCATCTTTATAAGACCGCGAGAGCGTTCAATAACGGAAGCGTTCCGCCGCGTTATCAGAAACTTTACAATTTCTGCAAAAACGATGTCGATCTCGGCGAACTTACTCTGACGGACAGCGAGGAATGGGTCATTGATAACTCCTCCACCAACATCAGAACCGCTCCCGGCACATCGGGAACAAAAGTTATCGGCAGTTATAAATACGGCACTCATGTCACGATCACCGAAAAACGCGAAATGTCGGGGCAGTCTCCTTACCTTTGGGGTAAGACCGAAGACGGCTGGATAGCATTGACTTACAGCCGCTATATATCGGGCAGAATTTATTGCCCGAATGCGACCGATCCCGTTTCGGAGATAGAGTCCGTCAAAATAGAAAAAGTTACAACCGACGGTTACACTTTGACCTGCATCGTTGACGGCGCGGAAACCGTTGCGGATATATATGCCGTAACGTCCGCAAATGCCAAAAACGTAACACAGCAACTCTCTCTTGACGGTTCTTCCGTCACGTTTGATGTCAAAGTCGATGCTTTCGGCGATTACGACGGGCTTTACACAACGACCGTATACCTTGTTGACGAAGATAAGAGCGTGGACTCCGTTTCCGTCAGCGCGGGTGTTTCGAAAACCGCAGACGAGGATTGGCAGGTCGATACTTCGACCCTGAACGTTCGCTCCGGTCCCGGTACTATGTTCGGCACAGTCGGGTCGTATCATATGGACGACATTATAAACATCATCGAACTTTATTCCGCCGACAGTTCTTACTTTTGGGGCAAGACAGACCTCGGTTGGGTCGCTCTCGATTACTGCAAACGTTTGCGGACGGATATGGTTCTCGGTGACGTAAACCGCGACGGCCTTGTAGATATTTCGGACGCAATGCTTGTCTTCTATCACGTTTCCGCAAAATCGCTTCTCGATAATTCGGAATTGTATGATATGAACGGCGACGGCGAATTGGATATAGTCGATGCCATGTTACTGTTCTATTTCGTCGCGGGTAAAACCGAATCACTCTCTTGATATTTTATTTGAATTACTGCGGAGATACCCTTTTCGGTGTCTCCGCTTTTTGAAAATAAAAATTGTGTGCCGCAATTACGGAAATATCCGCAAATCGGTTGACATCGGACAAGAATTTGCATATACTTATGGTAATCGAAAATAACCTGTGTCCGATTGCGGCGAAATTGTATTGAGAATTTTAACGCGCAAAATATTTTTAATAATATAAATCACTTTCAGAATGAGAGAAAAGAATGTATCAAGACCCATATAAAGTTCTCGGGTTGTCTCCCGGAGCCTCCGATGAAGAGGTGACAAAAGCATATCGCAAACTTGCGAAAAAATATCACCCCGACTTAAACCCGAATGATAAAGAAGCGGCAAAGAAAATGAGCGAAATAAATGCCGCTTATGAACAAATTAAGAACGGCGACACCTCGGCTTCCGCAGGAGCCGGTAACGGCGGCTACGGCAATGCGGGTTACGGCGGCGGTTACACAACATGGAATCCGTTCGGAGGTTCGGCACGCATGAGCCCGCTCGAAACCGCAAAAATGTATCTGAACGCAGGTTATTACCGCGAAGCGCTGAATCTTCTGTCTTCCATACAGAACAGAAACGGCGAGTGGTATTTCATCAGTTCGGTTGCAAATTATAATCTCGGCAACAAGACCGTTGCGCTGACACACATTCGCGAAGCGTGCAGACTTGAACCGACAAACGCGCAGTATGCACAGGTTCTTGAACAAATGCAGCAGGGCGGACAGGTCTATTCCGAACGCCGTGCAGAGTATTCAGACCCGTGCGGCGGCGCAAGCGACTGCTGTCTCGGTTACGCACTGTTCAATCTGTTTACTTGCTGTTGCTGTCCGCACAGAGGGTGCTGACGGCGGTATAATATTTGTGTTTTGTATAAATGTGTAGACGTGCTTACACGATGTATTGAACTTTTATTGCAGATATTGCGCACCCTGTGGGTGCGCTTTTTGTTTTACAAAAAATTCATCATTACTTGTTGCCATAATTCTTGTCTTTGTAAACATAAAAATTGAGGCTATCCCATCGCAAAAAGACCGAGCGAAGCGAGTGGTTTTTGCGATTAGCAATGTGCGGTTTGCGCGTATGCGCGAACTATCGCACGCGTATAAAAATCGGTTTTCCCGGTTTGCTCGGCTTTTCGCTTGCGAAAAACGACGCAGACTCCGCGCGGCGGAAAAGAAAAGACCATACCCGATTCGGGAAGTACCCTGTGTGCTTCAGCTAACAATTTCTGCACTTGCCGATATAATCTGGAAAGTCTGAAAAGTATACGGTTTCCTTTTATTTTACAAAAAATTCATCATTACTTGTTGCCATAATTCGGCAATATATGTTATAATATATATAATTAAATAAAAAGATACGGTTTGAAAAGTTGTACGCTGAGTAGAGAAATGTCATTGCGATATTTCAGGAAATCCGGTTCGACTCCGGAACGACCGCCATTACTGTATTTGATCAAGACCAAGCACTCACGCGAAAAGTATTTTTGCGTGCGTCTTTGCGGCGTGTGCCGCATCATAAGTCAGGATCCTGCCGTTTCTTTTTTGTTGTCATATTTGGCGAGAATGGACGCAATCAAAACGCTTATTGTTCGGCGTTTTCGATGCGTCTTTTTTTGTTGAGAGGGCGGCTCCGCAAAAAAGAAAAACAAAAATGGGAGGAAAAATCATGAGAACGAACAAAATAAGATTTTTTGCGGCTGTTATAGCCGTAATTATGTGTCTGTCGCTTCTGCCGACGGCGTTTTATGCCGAGGACGGTGATTTGACCGTTTCGACGGTCGAAGAGTTCGTCGCTTTCCGCGACGCGGTAAACGGCGGCAACACGTTTGAAGGAAAAACAGTCACTCTTAACGCAAACCTCGCGCTTGAAGGCGCGTGGCTGCCTGTCGGCACAGCGTCCGCTCCTTTCCGCGGCACGTTTGACGGCGGGTATCACTACATTTCGGGGCTGTCCGTTGCGGGCGGTTCGGAACAGGGACTTTTCGGCGTCGTAAAGGGCGGCACCGTCAAAAACCTCGTTGTTCGCGGCTCTGTTGAGGGCACATCGAACGTCGGCGGCATCGTGGGCAAACTCGACGGCGCAAAAATCGAAAACTGCATGAACTCCGCGCCCGTATCGGGCGGCTCTGCCGTCGGCGGCGTTGTCGGATATGTTAACGGCGCGTGCGTTATCGAGGGCTGTGTTAATACCGGTTCCGTCAGCGGCACAACAGGTTACATCGGCGGCGTTTCGGGGCAGCATTGGCGCGCGGGCGAAGTTCGGAACTGCTATAACACGGGTCGTGTCAGCGGTCCCGCAACCGTCGGCGGCGTTGTCGGCGGACATAAAGCGGCAACGACCGTTGTAGAGAACTGCTTCAATGCGGGGACGGTCACAGACACCGCAGGCTACGCAAACAATATCGGCGGAGTTCTCGGAGCAAACAGAGGCGCTTGCACCAACTGTTTTGTCATTTCGGGATACGGCGATGCGACAAAAGGCGCGACCGCTGCCGACACGCTTGACGCTTCCACACTCGGCACTGCATTCGAAAAAGGCGAGACGCTTCCCGTACTTGCGTGGGAAAAGAATATTTCGACCGCGAACCCCGTAAAAGCGGGCTTTGTTGAAAGAACCGCGCTCTCCGCCGAGTTGGCTTCTTATATCCGCGCGGCAGTCGAAAGCGCAAAGAAGCAGGCGGGCGTTACGGATACGATGCTCGGCAATTCCGATTATCTTGCGGGCGTATCTTCCACCGCGACCGACTGGCTTGCTCTCGGTATGGGACGTTTTGCATCCGACGACGGCAAGACGCTTATCGACGACGGCAACGGATATGAAGCGTATCTTGACGCGATGAAAACTTATATTGAAACAACTTATGCCGAAAACGGCGGCAAACTGCACCGCGTAAAAGCAACCGAGTGGCACAGAGCGGTTGTTACGATAGCGGCGCTCGGCGGTGATCCGACATCTTTCGGCACATATAACGGCGCTCCGATAGACCTGATTGCGGACGGCAGTTATAATTGCGTTATCTCCCGCGGTCCCGGGGCGCAGGGCTTGAACGGCTGGATATGGGGACTTATCGCCATGGACGTGACCGACACGGTCGTGCCCGCAAACGCGAAATATCCGCGCGAGAGATTTATAACGGAAATTCTTAAAACACAGCTGACCGACGGCGTAAACGGCAATGAGTTCGGCGGTTGGGTGCTCGGCGGTTACGGTTCGTCTTCGGATGTGGATATGACAGCAATGGCGTTGCAGTCTCTTGCTCCGTATTATAACGACGAGACCGTTTACACATATACAAACGCCGCGTCCAAAACGGAAGTCAGCCGCACCGTGCGAGAATGTGTCAATGACGCGCTTGACCGTCTCGGCTCGATGATGAACGAAAATGCGGGATTCACTTCATGGAACACCGAGAATTCCGAAAGCATCGCGCAGGTCATCGTTGCTCTTTGCGCACTCGGCATAGACCCCGCAAAAGATGAGAGATTTGTGACCGACAGCGGAAAAACTCTGCTTGACGGAATACTTAAATTCAGAACCGATGACGGCGGCTTCGGTCATACGCTCAATACCGGTTTCAACTCCATGGCAAACGATCAGGCGACTTATGCGCTTGTTTCTTACTGGCGTTTTGAAAACGAACTCCGTTCGCTTTACGATATGCGTCTTTCGCAGTCCGACCCCGTCAAAGCGACTGTGTCTGCCGCGGTTGAGGCTATAAACAATATCCCGTCTCCCACGGACGAAAACTATAAGGCGGCTGTAAAAACCGCGCTTGACGCGCTTCGCGCCGTTCCCGAAAACGAGCGCGCTTATGTTCGCAACGGCAATGCTCTTTTTGAAGCGCTTGACCGCGTGGACGGCGAAAACAATCTCGATAATTCCGAAAAATATATAGTCGGTATCGAGGTCACCGCGCCCGCAAAGACCGAATACGAAGAGGGCGAAAGCCTTGACACTGCGGGTATGACCGTTACCGCCGTTTACAGCGACGGCAGCAGGGAAGCCGTTAACGATTATAAACTGCTTGTTTCCGACCCGCTTGATACGGACACTTCGTCCTTTACGGTCCGCGTCGGTGTTGACCGCGTAACGATTGCAATAAAAGTCAACGAAAAAATGCCGTGGAGCGGCGCGGGAACGGAATCCGACCCGTATATTATCGCAACTGCGGACGAACTTTGCGCAATCTCCGATAAGATTGCCAAGGGCTATACTTTCAGGGGCAAATTCTTCAAAATGACTTCCGACGTCGATCTTGCGGACAGAACATGGACGCCGATAGGCACATCGAGAACACAGTTCGACGGTACGTTTGACGGCGACGGACACAAGATTGAGAATCTGACGTCTCCCCGCAACGGTCTTTTCGGATATGCGGGCACAAACTCCGTTATCAAAAACGTCGGTGTCGCAAGCGGCACGATAGGCTCGCCCGACACATATCTGAGTTGGCTCGGCGGCATTGTCGGTTGGAGCAACGGCGCGGATATAATCAACTGCCGGAACGGCGCGACCGTATACGCTTCCGGTTATTCGGGCGGCATTGTCGGAACGGTTCGTGACGGCGGCAAGAGCGTTATCGAGGGCTGTTACAATGTCGGCTCCGTTGTCGGAAAAGACACAGGATTAGGCGGAATCGTCGGACATATAGACACCACCCGCGAACAGGGCGGCACAAACGTGGAAGTAACTGTTCGCAACTGCTATAACATCGGCTCCGTCAGCGGCGTCAGCGCTGTCGGCGGTATCGTCGGCAAGGCACAGGACGGACATACGTTCGAAAACTGCTACAACGCGGGAGATGTGACCTGCACTTCCGAAAAATACGTTGCGGGCGGCATCTGCGGCGAAACGACATACGACAACACGTTTACAAACTGCTTCTTTGACACCGCAAAAACTTCCGTCGGAGACAACACGGATAAGACCGTGGGCAAGACTTTTGAAGAACTTCGTTCCGACGAAACGCTGAAACTGCTCGGTGACGCTTTCCGTCCCGATGTCTGCGGCATTAACGGCGGACTTCCCGTTCTTGCATGGCAGATAACCACGCTTTACGGCGACGTGAATTTTGACAATGAGGTGGACATCACCGACGCTATGCTCGTTTTCTATCACGTTGCGAAAAAAGAGGCTCTGCCCGAAACCGCGCTTGCGGTGACGGATTTCAACGCCGACGGAGAGACCGACATCGCCGACGCGATGAAACTGTTCTATTTCGTCGCGAAGAAATCGACTTCTCTGTTTGACTGATATAATAATTTATATTTAATCTCAACCCGTCCCGCTCCCGAAAGGGGCGGGACGGCAGGAGCATTTTATGAAAAGAATGAAAAGACTTCTTGCTTTTATCTTTTGTGTCTGCATTTTTGTTTCCGCGTTCTCCGTCGCTACGTCAGCCGCGTCCCCGACGCTTGAAACCACGCTCTCCGATAACTATGTTCAGCGCGGAAGCCGAAAAACGTTTGAAGTCCGTGCGCGTGATGCTTCGGGCAAAAAAATAAGTTCCGCCGTGCTTTTGAACGGCGAAACCGTGGCTCCGACTTGGGACGACAATGAAAAGACTTCGTACACCCTCATTTTTACGAAAGAGGGTGAAAATACGGTTGTCGTTTCGGCTGTCGCGGGACAAAAAACGCTTTCAAAGACCTACAAAATCAAATATGTAAAGGCAAATAAGGGTGAAATCACTGGACACGCCGTGTGGAGCGTTGAAGCGTTTACCGTGGGCGGCGGCTACATTGTCAATCCCGTTTCCGTTCCGATATATGAGGGCGAAACATCCGCCGACCAACTTCTGCGCCTTCTGAAAAACAACGGTTATACGGCATATTACGGCGGCTCTTCTTCGTTATCGTTCTATCTTGCGTATATCGCGGACGGAGACAAGACCGCAAAACGTTTCAACGGCTATAATCGCGGCGAAAGTCCGTCTTACCGGAAAAAACTTGATTTGAATGTGAATGTGCCCGAAATTCTTGTTCCTCATCTGAAAAAGACCATGACGTTTTTCGAGCCGAACGATTACGCCGAAAACTGGGAGGGCTTTCTCGGTGAATTTGCGCTGACGAACGGCTCGGGGTGGATGTATTCTGTCAACAACGTTTACCCCAACGTCGGCTTTGCGGACACATATCTTTCGGACGGCGACGTTGTGCGAGTTCGTTTCACTCTCGGTTACGGCGCGGACATCGGCGGTTTCGGCGCGATAGGCACGGATATTCCCGACACCGAAAATCAGCCGGCGGGCGCATACTTTGCCGTGGCAAACGGCGACAGTCTTACCGTTTCCGTGGCGCGCGCCCTTGCGTCAAAATACAAAGACCGCGAAAATGTTGCATCTGCTCTTTCTGCTGCGATGAAAACGCTTGAAAAGCTCAATGCGTCGCAGTCCGAAATTTCGGCGGCACGCGGCAAACTCGAAAATGCGCTCTCTGCGCCGTCCCCTGACAGGACGGACGCGACTGCGCCGACCGACCCGCTTGAAGACCCGACTTCCGCAGACAAATCGGACGCTTCGACTTCTGCTGCGGGAACGGAGAATAACACTTCCGTTTCTCCGACTTCGGCTGACGGAGAAGCCCCGACTTCTTCCGAGCAGACAGCCGAAAAAGGTGAATCGGTTTCGACCGAAAACGGTGATTCCGAAAACGGCGGCGGGCTTGCTTTGCCCGTGAAATTCGCTGTCGTATGTGCGGTTTTGATTCCCGTCGCAATTCTTGTCGCGCTCGTTATTCTCAAAAAACGCGCGCCGCACAATGCGGAGAACAAAGATGAAAAATAAACTCGTTTCTTTTCTTGTCGCTGTCTGCGTTTCGGTTTCGCTTTTTGCCTGCGTTCCCTCTTTCGCGGCGGCGAACAAGCCCTCTTTTCAAGAGGTCGCAAACGGCATAATATCATGGAAAAAATCCGATGTCGGCTCATCTTCGGACGGCGTTCTGATGAACGGCAAATACCTCGAACTTGCGGGCACTACGCCGGGGGATTGGTACGTTATCGGGCTTTCGCGGCTCAATGTCGCGGACGCTTACGACGAATATCTTGCCGTTCTGCGCGACCGTGTAGAGGAACGTTATTCCGAGCCGGGAAAACTTAACAGCGTCAAGGCTACGGAGTGGCACAGAATAACGCTTTCCGTGCTTGCCGCAGGCGGCGACCCTACGTCTTTCGGCGTATGTGACGGCGAAAAAATTGACCTTGTTGCGGACGGAACGTATAACAGAGGAAAGACGACCTCTCTCGGCAGACAAGGCATAAACGGCTGGATATGGGGACTTATTGCGCTTGACTCAAAGCGTTACTCCGTTCCCGCTGACGCTTATTACACCCGCGACGATATAATAACCGAGATTTTGTCCCGCCAACTGCCGGACGGCGGCTTTGCGTTGAGCGGTGCTGCTTCCGACCCCGACCTGACCGCCATGGCATTGCAGGCTTTGGCACCTTATTACAATTCCGAAAAGACATATACATACGAGCAAAAATCGATTGAAAAGACCGTGACAAAGCACGTTTACGACGTGATAGACGAAGCTCTCGGCAGACTTTCCGAATTGCAGCTTGACACGGGCGATTTCAAAAGTTGGGGTACGGAAAACGTCGAAAGCACCGATCAGGTCATGGTGGCGCTGTGCTGTCTCGGTATAGACCCTCTCACGGATAAACGCTTTATCAAAAAAGGGAATACTCTTTACGACGGTATTCTGCGTTACCGAATGAAAGACGGCGGGTTCGTCCATTCTTACGTTTACGACCCCGATAATCCGTCCTCGCTTCCCGACGCGTCAAATACAATGGCGGGGGAACAGACACTTTACACCATGGCGGCGCTCATTCGCCGCGAAAACGGCAGCCGTACTCTTTACGACTTCCGCTCCGAACAGAGCGCGGAACTTAAATCGCGCATTTCGTCCGTTGAAAACAAAATTGCTTCTTTCGGCGCGAACACCGACGCAAAAAAGCTCAGATCGGCGCTTGCGGAATACTATTCTTTGCCCGAGACCGAGCGTTCCTATGTCTATTCTTACAGACATCTTTCGTCGCTTGCGAAAGCAAAGAATATCGATGTTGAAAAGATCGCCGCAGAGACGCCCGTTGTCGAAAGCCCCGAAAAAGACGAACCCGACGCGCCGCTGCTTTATTTTACGGCGTCCGATCGTGCCGCGGTTGATGCGCTTCCAGAAAAACTTTCGACCGAACAATATGTCACCGTCACAACGCTGTTGTCCAAACTCGAACGCAGCGAAGATTTTGACGGCAAGGACTTATATCTTGAAAAACTGACGCGCGCAAAAGCGGAAATAGCGGAAGTTCAGGCTGAAATAGACGCGCTGAACGCCGAGATAAAAGAAAAACTGTACCCGTTTGAGAAAACGTCGCTTGCGGATAAAAAGACCGTTGACGATATAGTCGAACGCTACAACGTGCTTGCCGATTATGACAAACTCAAAATAGAACGTTGGGAAGACGTAATAAAAACAAAAACACGAATAGACAATCTGCTCCGCGCGCTTGTCATAGCTGCCGCAGCCGTTGTTCTTATCGCCGCGCTTGCCGTATTCGTGGTGCTTCACGTCCGCAAACGCAGGCTGAAAAAACGCCGTGAAATGGACGAACTCCGCGCCGAATACGAAAACGAGGATTCGGACTGACTGAACTTGTGCCGAATATATTCAATCTAAACTCACATTTGCACAGACAATAAAATCCATATCGGCACAGCCGAAAACAAGGAAAGGGGAGAGGTAAAACGAAAAAGGACATAATCGCCGTATTCGCGCTTATATTGCTTGTCGCGCTTGTTATCAAAGGCACGAACATTCAGTCCGTGGACGAGTATTATCTGACGCATATCGACGACATCAGACCCGATTCCGAGACCGTGACGATAAGCATTCGCTGCGACACGGTGCTTTCAAATCTCGACGACCTCGACCCTGCCTTAAAACAGGGGGATTATATTCCCTCGGACGGAGTGATACTGCCCCCGACGGAGTACGTTCTGCGCCCCGGCGACACCGTTTTTGATATTCTCGACCGTGCCGTGCGATATAACAAGATTCAGATGGAGTATCAGGGCTCGGACGAAAACAGTTACGGCAGCGTTTACATAAGGGGCATAAATTATCTTTACGAATTCTCCTGCGGCCCGCTTTCGGGCTGGATGTACCGCGTGGACGGCGAATACCCGAATTTCGGCTGTTCGAAATACGAACTCAAAGACGGTCAGAACATAGAATGGATATACACCTGCGACCTCGGCGAAGACGTCGGGTGCGAATGGGTGGGAGAGGAGACCGCAAAATGAAAGCATTCGGCTCATATAACCCGCTAACGCTGTTTTTATACTTTCTTTCGGTCATTCTCATCTCTGCGTTTTTGCAGAATCCCGTGCTGACCGTTTCCGCGCTTTGCGGCGCAATACTCTTTTCTGCCGCTCTTTCCCGCCGCCGCGAACGGCTTTCCGACATTGCTTTTTATATCCCGCTGTTTTTGCTTGTCACGGTCACAAATCCGCTGTTTTCGCATAACGGTCAGACCCCTCTTTTCTTCCTTAACGGCAACGCGGTCACGCTCGAAGCGCTTTTTTACGGTGTCGGACTTGCCGTCGCAGTCTGCGGCGTTATGCTCTGGTGTAAATGCTTCGGCAAAATTATGACCGCTGACAAAACGCTTTACCTTTTCGGCAAAACGCTCCCGAAAATATCTGTCGTTATTTCCTGCGCCATGCGCTTTATTCCGCTTTTCAAACGCCGTCTCAAAAAAGTCAGCCGTGCCCAAAAGGCGATGGGGCTTTATTCTTCAAAAGGCATTGTTGACCGTGTTCGCGGCGCTTGCCGCGTCTTTATTTCAATGATTGCGTGGTCGCTCGAAAGTTCTATGCAGACCGCTATGTCAATGAAAGCGCGGGGCAGCGGACTTTCGGGCAGAACCCGTTTTTCGTTGTTTCGTTTTTATCCGCGTGACGGTGTTTTGCTTGCGGCAACGGTATGCCTTGTCGGGCTTTCCGTCGTCGGCTCGGCGCTCGGTGCGGTCGATTTCTACTATTATCCCAAAGTCTCGCAAATTCCGCTTTCGCCGCTTTCCGTCGCCGTTTACATCGCTTTCGCGGCGCTTTCGCTTATCCCGTTCGCAGTTGAAATTAAGGAGGCAATCGTATGGAAATACTCAGTATCGAAAATCTGACTTTCACATACCCCAAAACCGAAACTCCCGCCGTCGAAAACGTCAGTTTGCAAGTGGGTGAGGGCGACTTTGTTTTGCTCTGCGGCGCGTCGGGCTGCGGCAAGACCACGCTTCTCAAACTGCTTAAACGCGAACTTACGCCGAGCGGGGAACAATGCGGCAACGTAAAATTCTGCGGCAAGCCGCTTTCTTCTCTGTCCGACCGCGAAGCCGCCTCCGATATAGGTTTTGTTATGCAAAACCCCGATGAACAGATAGTTACGGATAAGGTCTGGCACGAACTCGCATACGGGCTTGAAAATCTCGGCGTTCCGTCCGAAACGATACGCCTGCGCGTCGGAGAGACCGCAAGTTGGTTCGGCATCTCGGACAGTTTCCGCAAATCCACGGACGAACTCTCGGGCGGGCAAAAGCAACTTTTGAACCTTGCCGCCGTGACTGTGATGAACCCGCGCATTTTACTGCTTGACGAACCGACGGGACAACTTGACCCGATAGCCGCAACGGAATTTGTCTCGGTGCTCAAAAAACTCAACCGCGAACTCGGGCTTACCGTTATAATCGCCGAACACCGCCTTGAAGATATTTTCCCCGTTGCCGACAAAGTCGCCGTTATGGAAAACGGAAAAATTGTTGTCTGCGACGCGCCCCGTGCCGTGGGCAAACGTTTGGCTGCGATAAACAAAAATCATCCCATGCTTGCGGCGCTTCCGTCCGCCGTCCGCATTTATTCCGCGCTTGAAGGCTTTTCTCAGACCTGTCCGCTGACCGTTCGCGAGGGCAGAGCTTTCCTCGAAAAAAACTTCGCGCCCGCTCCGAATGCTCCGCTGCCGTCCGATGAACCCGATTCGTCCGCTGCGGAAAAAGATAAAACGCCGGCAGTTGAACTCAAAAACGTGTGGTTTCGCTATGAACGCGACCTGCCCGACGTGCTTCGCGCCACCTGCCTGAAAGCATACTCGGGAGAGATATTCTGCCTGCTCGGCGGGAACGGTGTCGGCAAGACCACAACGCTGAACGTCATCGCGGGACTTAACCGCGCGTATCGCGGAAAAACTCTTATCAACGGCACTCCGATAGCCAAATTCAAGGGCAATTCGCTTTATCGCAAAAACATCGCGCTTCTGCCGCAAGACCCGCAGACCGTGTTTGTCCGCGATGAGGTTCAAAAAGACCTCGAAGAACTTGCCGAAGCGTGCGGACTGTCAAAACCCGAGCGCGAAAAACGTATTTCTGAAATTTCCGAAAAACTCGGAATAACACCGTTTCTGAAAAAACATCCGCTCGACCTTTCGGGCGGCGAACAGCAAAAATGCGCCCTTGCCAAAACGCTTCTTTCAGAACCGAGGATACTGCTTCTGGACGAACCTACAAAAGGACTTGACGCCTTTTCGAAAGCGTCCTTGGCGTCGCTTCTGCAAACGCTGAAAAATGACGGACTTTGCATTTTTATCGTCACCCACGACGTCGAATTTGCCGCCGAAAACGCCGACCGCTGCGCGCTTTTCTTTGACGGTGAGATACTTGCCTGCGACACTCCGACCCGCTTTTTCTCCGAAAACAATTTCTACACCACCGCCGCCAACCGCATGGCGCGCCGTCTTTGGAAAAACGCTGTCACCTGCAAAAGCGTTGTCGCAAAATGCAGAGCGCAGAAAAAGAGCGGAGAATAAATTTATAAATTCAATGACGGAAACAACCGTATATAAAATTCTTTGTATGCCGTCTTTCACTGCTTGCGAAAGGACTTTGTTATGTCTCTCCCGACAGTAAACAAATCGGAAAAACTGAAAAAAACGCTGACACTGCTTATTCTCTGCGTGCTCGTGCCCGCCGTCGTTCTTATCGGCGCGCTCGTGTTCGGCTCCCGCAGTTACGCATGGATAAGTCTCTGCGTCGTCGTGCTTTCGATAGTTCCGTTTTTTATGCGCTTTGAAAAAAGCAGTCTCGATGTCAAACGGCTTGTCCTCATTGCAGCCCTTGTCGCACTTTCCGTCGTCGGCAGAATGGCGTTCGCCGCCGTTCCCGGTTTCAAACCCGTTGCCGCGCTTGTCATAATAACCGCCGTCCACTTCGGCGGCGAAGCGGGGTTTATGGTCGGTGCGCTCTCCGCTCTTCTGTCTAATTTTTACTTCGGACAGGGACCGTGGACACCGTTCCAGATGTTCAGCTGGGGTATTGTCGGACTTATCGCGGGGCTTTTAGCCCCCGTGCTGAAAAAACATCTTGTCGCGCTTTGCGCTTACGGCGCACTTGCGGGCGGCTTGTACTCTCTGCTCATGGACGTATGGTCAACGCTCTGGGCGGACGGATATTTCAACATCAGGCGCTATCTCGGCTTTGTCGTCTCGTCCGCGTCATTCACTCTCGTCTACGCCGTCTCAAATGTCATTTTTCTGCTTGTCTGCGCTTATCCTCTCGGCAAAGTCCTTGAACGCCTGAAAACCAAATTCGGGATATGAACTGAAAGTCGGAAACTGACATCCGAACCGCAAAAAGACCAAAAATGCGAAAAACCACATTCCGAGAAATTTTTCTTATCCAAAATTCCTTATGCTTCAACGATAAAAAAATATAGTCTTTTGCGGAAATCAAACAGTATAAAAAAAAGGGGCTGTAAAAAAAAACGCAAGTTTTTTTTACAGCTCCTTTGGGGATAGGAAAAAAGGTTCAGAATGGGTGAATCGAATCCGAAGGCGTAC
>ERZ857965.68-NODE-68-length-156909-cov-28.277392_pt1 | contig 156909 bp, 139 predicted proteins | sample MGYA00519758_ERZ857965 | MGnify/ENA primary metagenome ERZ857965 (study PRJEB31778, sample SAMEA3449381) | human gut metagenome | biome: human gut; feature: human-associated habitat; material: faeces | place: United Kingdom | collected 2010/2012 ...
TTCACGTACAGTTCTGAGAGAAGCTTGAGGGGAGGTTCCTCAGGCTTACTTACTCTACTCCACATATGCATTTGATTTACATTCCAGTAATTCATACAAAAGATAAAAATGGCAATGAAATTGATAAAGTATGTTGCAGAGATTTTTGGAAAGGCAGAGATAGTTACAGAAATTTGCAAAATGCTTTTTACGAATATATAACAAGTAAAGGTTTTGATTTACAAAGAGGATTACCTGCAGAAGAAACCAAAAGAAAAAACGAAACAATCCAAAATTACAAGCAAATAACTAATTTTGAAAATACTAAAAAGTTTTTAGAAAGCATAACTTTAGAATTACCACAAACACCTAATATTAAAGAGTTTAAAAGAGCTATATTTAATAGAGATGAGAAAATAGAAAATGCAATAATAAAACCTAGAGATGAACTAATCCAAAAGCTTTATAAAGAAAACAAGGCATTACATAAAGAATTATCAAAACAAGTAAATACTGTAGATTTTGCAGAAAATTTCGGGGAAGATTATATAAAAATGACAGAAAAGAACGTAAATTTAAGGTTTTCAAATAGTTTACTTAAAGAAGAATTGGAAAATAAGGAAAAAGAATTAGAGTTGAAATATGAAAGTAAAGCTTATAATATGGAACATGAATATAAAAAAGAAATTAATAAATTAAAACAGGAAAATAAGCACTTAAATAAAATTATAGATAAATTTAAAGTAACTTTAAAAAGATTTATTAAATGGCTTTGTCATAAGTTTTCGTATCCGTCTGAGGATGAACTTGTACGCGATTTTAAGAAAGAAACATATACTAACTTTGATTTTGAAAAACAACTCGATATAAATCAATTTAAGAAGAAAGATGATGATTTTGATATTGAATATTAGAAAGGATTTGATAATAATGGAAAATATAAAAAGATTTACTTCATTTTTTGAAGATTATAATGATGAACTTATAGAACATTTAGATGGTGTAAGAACATTTTTAGGAAAAAGCAATAAAGAATATAAAGATTTGCAAAAACAATATACAAGAATTTTAGATAATAATGAGAAAATACAAAATATTTTATTTGGAGATAAGATAGAGGATGTTCTAACTGCTGGAGAATATGATTTACTATATAAAGCAATAGAATTACAAGAAAGAATACAAATGATAGTCGAAAAAGAATTATATTTCAAAGGTGGAATGGATGCATATTATTACTTTAGAAAATTAGGTATTATAAAATAGTAAATAATTACAAGCGATAATAGAAATATTATCGCTTGTAATTATTTTTTCTTTGCTATTATATCAAATGTATGCCAATGTTTTATTTTTCCAAGTCCTGTTTTTCCATCTCTTTCGTTTTCTTGAAAATCAATAATTTCAAATTTATCAAAAAGATTTAAGACTTGCTCTTTAGATAAAAAGACCATGTTTTCCTTTATTGACACCCAAGAATCTCTTGTACCAAAAAAGTTACCTACAAAGTATCCGATTACTATTAATGCTATTTACAATTTTAAGCCAAAAATCATTAAAATGATTTTTATTGCAAAAAGGTATACTAAAATTTGAAACAATTAAATCATTTTTATCTAGTTGGATGTTTTCAAAATTTTGTTGTACAAACTTAAATTTTTTTAATTCTTCTGCATTTAAACTAATTTCAATAATATCTTTAGTATCTTCTCTATCTATTGCGATTACATTCCAATTATTTTTTATTAAAAATATCGTATCTCTTCCCGCACCACAACCTAAATCAATTGCATTGCCATTTCTAGTATTCATTTCAATAAATTTTTTTATATTATCATGAGGCATTCCATTTTTAGTATTTTCATAAAATTTTTCTATATTTCCCATATATTTCGGCTCCTTTCTATATTATTTTATATCATATTTTAATATAAAAAACAAGAGAGTGTAAAATCAAAATTGAATTTTACACCCCCTTATAGCCTTCAGAATGTCTTCCAGCACTGAGGGTCCTTCGAATAGAAATTACCCGTTAAACATTTTGCAACGGCAGGACAACCTCTACAGAAGTTTTTAAGTTCACATTTTGAACAATGTTCAAAGTCATCAAACTTACGGTACTCCTCCATCTTTTCGCCGTAGAAAATATCATAAATTGATTCTTCGGGAACTTTACCAACGGGAGATTCACATCTCCTACATGCGTATACAGTACCATCTGACAGAGTTGTTATGTGGCTTATTCCACAATGGCATCCATCAATAATAAGATCATCAGGATTTTCAACATCATCTATTGTGAACAATCCCTTTTCATAGAGATATAAACTCCAAAGATGATCTTTAAGAGCAAACCTTGTTCCACAATCCTTATACTTATTAAATTTTTCCCACATCTTATCCAAGAAATCCTTGTATTCATTAGAAGTAGGAATTAAATCAAAGTCGTCAGGATTAGGACAATATCTTGCAAAAGCGAAATTGTCGACTTCATGTTCTACAACAATATCAACCAAATCAGGTAATTCGTTGATGTTAGTTTTAGAAACTGTAGACATGATAGCAGTTCTAATATTACTATTTTTAAAGTATTTAATACTATCAAGGGTTGCATCAAATGAACCAGGTCTTCTGATATAGTCATGCGTCTCTTTCAAACCATCTATAGACATCTGGTAACCATGACATCCAAGTGTTTCAAGCCTTGAAACCACTTCATAGTTTATATGAAATGGATTTCCTAAAATTGAAAAAGGTACATTGTTAGCTTTAACCATTTCAAGAAAATCCCAAATTCTAGGATACATCAAAGGATCTCCACCTGTAATTGTCAGTATAGGCTCGCATTCCATTAATTTGCATGAATCAATGAAATTATGCAAAATTTTTTCAAGAACATCAAAAGGAAGTTCAAAAATGCAATCCTTTTCTTTTCCTTGATAAATGTAGCAATGTTTGCATCTTTGGTCACATCTATCTGTTATGTGCCACTGCATAGCAAACCGAGGATTATTGTTACTCATAAATAAGCTCCTTCCTATTTTTTGAAAGTGAGGCAGTAATTTTCATCACTGCCCCACCCCAAAATTAATTGTTGTCTGTGTACCAAAGGTACAGTTTACGAGTTACGAGTTGTCATAGCTACAAGAGCTACAAGAACCGCCTGAGCAACCACCGTAGCAGTTGCAAGAGCAATCACTGGCTGCCATTACATTACTTCTGAGTTTGGAAGATTTTCCATGACTCAAAAAGTTCTGTGCAGATGAACGCCTTACATAGCGAACCTGCTGCATCCAGTGGTTTGTCCGACTGGTGCCTTTGCTTTTCATAAGCCATTCTCCTTTCTATTAATTTTGGATCCTTACCTTAGAGCAATATTTACTGCTCTAAATAATACATATACAAATGTATTACATTTACATAATACCATAAATCTCCTGTTTTGTCAATATATTCCAATACTTTTTATTCTTCTTGAGCTCTTTTTCTAAAACTATATACATTAGCTTTATTCTTACATTGTGGTGTATCATATTCTGCTTTTGAGTTTTTAGGTATAAAAGCCTTATGGCAGAATTTACAAATCTTAAGCATTATTGTATCTTGTGATAAATTGACTAAAAAATTCAAATCTATTGCTTGTTTTAGATAACCATACACTAAACCTATTTCATTATTGTGTAAATTATCTATATTTGTATAAAGATTATTTATTGCTATAAGCGGAGAATAATTCATTAAGTGACGTTCTTCTACAAAATGAACTAGATGTTCATATAAAATTTTTGCATATTGTAAAATCATATCAACAGGTTCTCCATAGTTTTTAGAAAAAATCAAAAATTCATTTAGCTCTGGTGTAAGATATTTTTCCATAATTCTAGGAGATATATCTTTTCTACATTTTTCAATAAGTTCTTTAATTTGATTATTATTTAGTTTTGGCATAAAGAACTTTAAGTATTCTTCTAATTTCATATTTGTAATATGATCTTCATAATCAATTAAATTATAATCTCTTAAAGCAACATTATCATCTAACACATAATATCTATTAACTGGAAAATCAGCCATAAATCCAAATAATCCATAGTTTCGTACATAATCTAAAATTTCTATATCTTCAACTTCTTCTTTGTAATATACTTTTTTTCCAATATTTAAAATATCTATTAAATATCTATCAATCCAATCAGAAAAGGTTGAAGCATGACTTTTAGCTCCTTTTTCTGGTAGAACATATCTTTTTCCGTTTATTTCTTCGATTACGTATCTGTCATAAGCTAGGCAGAAGCGTTGATTTTCTATATAAAAATTAGCTTTCATTTTCCACTCCTAAAAAATATTTAAAAATTCTGCTGTAATCACTTGACAAATTATAAAGCTTACGCTATAATCTGATAAAGTTAAGTAATTACTTATTGATATATATAGCTTACAATAATTACTTTAAAAAGTCAATAGAATTCCCAAAAATTCTTTAAATGGCACATTGAAAATTGAATATTTCAGTTGTTAGATACAACATAATGAGACGCCTACATAGTCACAACTTGGGTGGTTTAAAAGTACCATCGTACGTAATGAGTGTAGCTCGGCTGATAGCGGAGTGGTGAAATTCCAGTGGAGTAATAAAAATTACCATCTAATAATTCCCAGGTGATGAGGGGCAAGGAAAATATCATCATAAAACTAAAACACGAAAGGAGATAAAACTTATGGAAAACGAGATTAAATTTTATACAACAGCAGATGTAAGAAGAATATTAGGAATAGGAAACAAAACATGTTTAGACTTATTCCATCGTTCTGATTTTCCTTGTATTAAAGTTGGAAAATCATTTAAAGTTGCTGTAAGTTCATTTAACGAATACGTAAGTACACGTAGAGTTTTAAGTGAAGCAAATGAGTAGAATTAAAAAGATAAAAAAGAAGATTTAAATATGGACCATTTAAACCTTCAAACTACTATTTTAAATCGAATACAAGAAAACTCTTGCTATAGTATTGATATAATTATACACAAAAAATCAAAATATATCAAGAGTTTTCCTTAAATTTAACAAGAAAGGAAAACGAAACAATGAATAAAGTAAAAGGAATAACAGTAGGAACTTATTTAACAAAAACAATTAAAAATTCAAAAGATAAAGGTTTATCTGGAAAAGAGATTTGTAATGATTGTAAAATGAAAGATAAATGTAAATACAGACAAATAACAAAATTTGAAAATGGAAAAGTTATTGATAACAATGTAGAATGTGATTCTTTCTATTTTTCTATAACACCTAAAGCAATAGTAACAACAGGTAGAGATACAATTACAGGGAAAAGAACAACTAAAACATTTGTAGGGAAAAATGAAAAAGAAGCATTTAATAAAGCATTGTCTTTTCAAATTGAAATGGAAGAAAATCAAGAATTTAGAATAATTACAAAAAGTAATAAAACAATAATTGATCTTGTAAAAAATAAAATTGAAGAAGATTATAAACTAGGCAAAATAATTAAGGCTACACACAAAAGAAAGTCAGATACAATAAAGAAGCTATCTAAAGAAAAATTTACGAATAAGCCTATTTCGAAAGTTACAAGAGACGAAGTTGTGAAATATTTAGAAAGCTTAAAAAACTATTCTAAAAGTACAATAAAACAAAACTACGAACTATTATGTATGGCATTTGGACAAGCAAAATATGAAAATATCATAACAGATAATTTTATGGAAGGTTACAATAGGGTTGAAAAACCTAAAAGCGAATATAAAAGCCATCACAGAGTTGCATTAACAGTCGAAGAGCAAAAAAAATTGGTTGATTATCTAAATAATGAAAATTACAAAGACTGTCGACACAAATATATTTTGTTACTATTGGATCTAGGTCAAGTTTTTAGACACATTTTTCTACGAATTTATATATATTTTTCAAGCTTCGCTTGTGAGTTGTTATAAATATTAAAGAAAATCTTTAACATTTATAACAACTTTTATATTTATGCTACACCTTCTATATACTCTTTATATTTTTGATTTGGTGTTTTATAATCAAGACTGCCATGTATTCTTGTATTATTATACCAACCTTCTATAAATTCAAATATAGCTAATCTAGCTTCTTTAAATGTTTCATACGTATTTACATTTACTTCTTCTTTATTTAATATGGCATTGAAGCTTTCCATACTTGCATTATCATATGGATAACCTTTTTGGCTATATGAATGTTTTACATTTTTGTTCAATAATAAATTCTCATATTCATTTGATGTATATTGACTTCCTAAATCTGAATGAAATATCATTCCATTTTTTACTTTTCTTTCTTCTTGAGCTTTTTCAAATGCATCTATTACTAACTGTTCTGTCATATTAATTCCATATGACCATCCTATTATCTTTAAATCAAATAAATCCATTACTATTGCTAAATATGTCCATCCTGTTTCTTTGGTATAAATATATGTTATATCTCCAACCCATTTTTCACTTGGTTTTGTTGCTTTAAAATCTTGTTCAAGTAAATTTTCTTTATTTTTATCATCTACTTTTTTACTACCACTATGATTAAATTTTTTTACAATAATGCTTTTTAATCCAAGTTCTCTCATCCTTCTAGCTACTCTTTTTTGACTCACTTTTATGCCTTGACTATTTATAACTTTTGTGATTTTGGGCGAACCATATCTTTTCTTAGATTTTTCAAATTCTTCTTTAATTTTCTTATCTAATTCAATATTTGCAGTTTTATAACTATTTTTTCTATTCTGTTTATGGTAATAATATACAGAATGATGTAAATTTACAACTTTGCACAACATTCTTATATCATACATATTTTTCATTTCATCTATAAATTTTATTTTATCTTCTGTTGTCTTGAGAATATGGCTAGTGCTTTTTTTAGTATTTCATTTTCTGTTTTTATTTCTTGATTTTCCTTTTTTAGTTTTAATATTTCATCATTATTTGTTGTTTCTCCTGTTGATGTTTTTTGTGTTCCATATTTTTTTATCCATGCTCTTACATTTCCTTCTGATGTGCCATATTCTCTAGCTAATTCAGATTTATTCTTATTTCCATTTTCATACAATTCTACAATTGTTTTTTTAAATTCTTCAGTATATGTTTTCATATTTTAGACACTCCTTTTACATTTACATAATATTATATCATCTTTTTGTCGATTCGTAAAATTTTGTGTCTATATATCTATACTAACACCAGAAAAAACAGCTGAAGAAATTAGATTTATTGGAAAATATGATATTCAAAGTAAAAGTGATATTGAAAAAATTAAAAGTGAACTTATAGAAAATGTTTCGAAACTAAAAGAAAATAAAGAAAAGGTATTAAAAGATTATATTAAAGCTGATGACATTGATAAAGAAAATATACAAACTGAAATTGAAAATATTACTGTTGAAATAACTAAAATAACAGAAGATATTAAGATTTATAAAAGAATTATTTATAATGCTGAAAGAGGAGAAAAAGAACAAATACTGATAGAGCAAAGGAAAAATAAGAATTTACAAAATAGTAAAAAAGATGTGAAAAAGAAAGATAATAGGATAAGATAAAAGGAGCTATTGATCCTCCTATCTTACTCATACTTTTATAAATATTTTAAAATATTTATTTTCATAAATTTATTATAATTTTTGATTAAACTATCAATGAGCTCATTTTTTTTATTTATAGCTAATTCATATTCTTCTTTATTTATAAATTTATTTTCTAATGCATCATCTAATTCATCTTCATCAAGAATAGTTATATTATCTGATTGTTTTACTACATCTAAATATAAATCGTCATAATATAGAGAATTATTTAGATTATCAAATCCATTGCTGAGTGTTATATCAAAATAGTATAAAATTATTTCTTTTTTATCGTTTAAAAACATTCTTATACAATAATTTTCGTATAAAGGCACAATTTCTACAATATAATAATTTTTATTTATTAGACATATATTACTAGAAGTAAAAAAAGGATTATCTAATTCTAAAATTTTTTTTATTGAAATAAAACACTCATTATTTTTATCTTCAAAAATACGGTGTTCATATTTATTAATGCCTCTTAAATACGTATTTTTTATGTATTTTCGTCTGTTAATCATTTATCTTTCTTCCTCGTATAATTTATTTTTATTATTTTCTCTTTCATAAACTTTTAATACTGCTTGCATTTCATCTATAATAAATTCTCTATTTTCTTTTTTGGCTGCACCTCTATTTTCTTCTAGTATATTTGCTAGATCTTTATATGCTACATATTCCAGTTGAAAATCTTTTTTCTTTTCTTCAGGATCCAAATTGGTGTTATTCAAATCAATTGGCATATCTGTCTTTCCTTCAAGAAATTCTATTGTTGTGAAATAATTTCTTGATGAATTATAATAATTTTTTTCAAAAGATTGTAGTTTGAAGAATGGTGCTGAAAAGTTTCCTAATCTCATTGAAATTCCTGCTTCTTCTTTAATTTCTCTTTGTGCTGTTTCTACAGGAGTTTCATTACCTTCAATATGTCCACCTATAAAATTATATACTCCATTTATTTTACATAATAAAACCTCGTCTTTAGAATTAAATAATAATACTTTTACTCTATGTTGTTCTCTGTCTATATCTTCCATTGTTAATTTGTTTGGATTTAATGTTACTATATTCATGGTTTCTCCTTTAAAACTTAATCTTTATATATTATAATATTTTTTTAAAAAATAGTCAACATAATATTGATAAAAATTACCATTTATGATATAATTTTGAATAGGTACAATAGTATTTTAGCTTTTAAGAAAGGAGCATTATCATGAATAATAAACTTATTATTAAACATCATCCTCGGGAATTGCATGATTTGCAGGAGTTTTTCTGTTTGTTAACAAAACAGTGTAATAGCAATTGTGCTTTTTGCATCGAACGTGAAGTTCACACTGGTGGCTTTATAAATAAGGATAATTTTATCACTGGTGTCAATTTTGCTAAAGAACACGGTCTTAATAATTTCTTTTTGCATGGTGGAGAGCCTACTCTTCATCCTGATATTGTAGAATATGCTAGTATTGCAAAAGAATCAGGACTTGTTGTAAAAATGTTTACAAATGGAAAAAAAGTTGAAGTATTAAAGCAGCTGGATGGAATTGTTGATGAATTTAAGATTTCATACAGAGGTGAAGAGTCTATGCAGTTTGTTCAGTCTGAATGGAGAACTAAGTTGGCACTTGAGGTACTTGTAACAGAAAAAGAGTTTCCAACACTTAACTCTTTGCTTGATTTTCTCGAATATGCAAGAGAGACAACTGGAATGAACGTATATGCGAACACATTAAATCCTGTTAATCAGGGTTCATATGATATGCAGTATGTTTCATATTTGGAAGAACTTTTTTTAAAAATACCTATTGACGATATTTTTTGTACTTCTAATAAGGCTACATTTATTCTTCCAGATGGTACAAGGGCAAGACTGGGTAACAAATCCTTAAATCCTAATCACATCAAGTACAGTATGACACCTGATGGAGTTATTCACGATCACTTTGAAAGACATTTTGAGGTAATTAAGCATGACTCTGATTTGGACAAAAAGCTGTCTTTAGCCGACAGAAAGCTTGAGCAGTTAAGAAAACTTTAATGTTAAATCTTGAAACCTTTCAATAGACAGACTAATAATAAAGTCTGTCTATTTTTTTAGATAAGCACAGATGTTACGTGAATTGGAACTACTTTATTTTTTAAAAGCATTTTTGCTTCATTTAAAATCCTTACATCATCGTCTATCAAAATAGCAATAGTGTTTTTTGACATATTTGATTTTATATAGTTACCTTTTAATTTGTTTATATTAAAATTCGTATCCTTATAATTTTCTTCGATTAAAAAAAATCGATTTTCTTTACTGATAAAAGGCATATTAATATCTAGCCATTGATTTTTTTCTTCAGTCATAGCAGTATTTCTTGAAAAGCTTAATATACTAATTTTAACATTAGGATACAATCTAGATATTTCTTCTATTTGCTCAATTACAGGTTTTATTGGAGATTTTTTTATATATTTACCCTTATGGGTATAACTTTTCTCAATATCAAATAACAATTCAATTATGGTTCCGTCCATATCCAAGTAAATTTCAACATTATTGTTTTGTTCACATATTTCATCTATTCTTTCAATAAATTTCATAAATATCATTCCTTAATTTAATTTTGTATTTTTTGTAATATCATCTGATAATTCTTTACTAGGAATTTTAACAGAAATACCCTTTTCAGTTTGTATAACATTTTTTGAAATACATTTACTTCTACTTTTATAAACATTAGCTTTATTCTTACATTGAGGTGTATCATATTCAGCCTTTGGATTATTTGCAATAAAAGCCTTATTACAGAAATTACAAACTTTAAGTAGTCTAACATCCTGTGCCATTTGCATTGAATATGCAATATCAACAGCTTGTTTTAAATAATTAATTGTAATTCCAAAACTACTATTTAAATATAATTCTCTTATATTAGATGTTATGTGATTTGCATTTAAGAAAGGTAAATCCATTGTTACATTTTTATTATCTAATGTATAAGATAAAGTTTTATATAATGACCTAGCATAATTTAAAACTAACTCAACGGGCTCTGCATAATTTTCATTATAAATTAAGTATTCATTTATTATTGATGTTAAATAACTTTCCTTTTTAGTATCAACTGCAGCATCTTTACATTTTTTAATTATAGCATTTATTTCTTTTCTATTTAATTTAGGTAAGAAGAATTTTAAATATTCATCTACATTCATAAAATAAAGGTTCTCTTTATTATTTATATAGAACGGATCTCTTATTGGAATTTTATCTTCAAATATAAAATATTTACTAATTGCTAAATCTATCATAAATCCAAAAGAACCATATTTAGAATAGAAGTTAAGCAACTCAAAATCTTCAAGAGGTTCTTTATAAAAAACTTTCTTACCAATATTTAAAACTTCAATTAGTAATTCATCAATATTTTCTGTTATACTAATAATTCTTTTTGTAGCATTTTCTTTAGGTAGAATATATTTTTTTATTTTAAATGTATCTATCAATAAAAACTTGTCTAAATTCATCAGGAACGCATAAATCTAAAAATATATTTAGTCTATTTTCATTTCTTATATCCTTTGTTTTTAATAATTCAAATTTATTTAATATTTCTTGTTCTTTTTCGGTTTTTGTTTCTTTTTGTTGTATTTCACTTAATTTTTGTGAAGTTGCAATTATATTTCCAAATAATGTAGCATTTTCTATCCAAGTATTAGCATCAATTGTTCCATTTGCTAATCTAAATTCTATTGTGTTTAGTTCATTTTTTATTTCATTATCATTAATATTTAAAGACTGAATTATACAATTTTTAAAATATAAGTTTTTTATTTTTGATAACATCTTTATTTTATATTTATTACTAGGTAATTCTATAGTTGCTGATGTAATCCATTTTTCTTCTGTTAATCCTTCTATAACTCTTACTTTGTTTTCTAATTTAGATAAAGAATAGGTTATTGCAGATTTTGTTGATTCATTAGATATTAGATTAACGCATTTCATTATTACATCTTCAGAAGATAGTGATCTTATAAAATTTTATTTAATTTGTCTTTTTCTTCTTTGTCGCACCAATAATTTCTATAAATTATTGTAATTAGATCTTTTGTACCTTCTTTTATATTTTGTTCATCTATAGCTTTACCTGGGTTTATGTTTGGAATATATGTTTTTGATTCAAATTCTTTAAAGAAATTTCTTAATTTTTCAGGTATTTTTTCTACATACTCTAATGGCATGTAACTTAATAGTTTATTTAATTCAGATATTTCTTCTGAAAACTCTTTAGTTATCATATTTTTTACCTTTTATAAATTATTCAAATATTAAAACAATTTTTATTAAATTATTGTAGTTAATATTATGAGTAGTAATTGTCAATTATCTTAAGAATCTTTAAAATTAATTTGTACATATTTTATACTTAAAATTTAAAAATATCAATAGTTTAAAAAATGAATAATGAAGTATGATATAATAAAATAATAGTTGTAAAATAAAAATATATGTGATATATATTAAAACACAAAAGCTTTGTAATTCATCATAATTTGAGGAGGTAAAAGTCATGATTATGGAATTACCGAAAAAATTCAAGTTGCCATTTGCTGAAGTTATTGATGGAAATTTGAAAATTTACCAATTGCAGCGGTTTGAGGACCTAATGTATGAACTAACATATGCACTAAAAAGAAAGAAATGTGTATATTGCGGAAAAAAATTAAAACGTACTAATAGTACATTAGACCATCGGTACCCAAGAGATACAGGAGGTATAAGTATTACTAATAATCTTTTTCCATGTTGTTCAAAATGTAATTCTGATAAAAGCAATCTAACTCATGAAGAATACTTAAAAGTAAGGAGTGTTTCTAAAAAAGACAGAAAAAAGCATGTGAAACAGTTTACAAAATATAGAGAAAAAATAATGAGAAAGATTGGGTTCAAGCTACCTAAAAAATGGGTTACTTTTGATAAGATAGACGCTATTAGGTATAATAAACCAGAACAAGACTTAAAGGGAAAAAAATATTGTAGAATACTTGAATTTTATAAAAAGTATCAAAAATTGCCAAGACCTATTATTGTAGATAAAAATAATAAACTGCTTGATGGCTATAATATTATTGTTTTTGCAAATGATTTCAATATTAAAAAAATTCCTGTTATAAAGTTAGAAAACGTTGAATTGGTTGACGAAGCCTCTAAAGCATAAGCTTTAGAGGCTTTTATATATTAATTTATTTCTAAATAAAAAGAACTAGATAACTTATACAAAAGAGAAATCTAGTTCAATAAACAAAAAATAAACATATAAATATATGATTTATTACTGGAATTGTAGCAAAAAACAGGCCATAAGTCAATAAAAAAATAAAAAAATTAATCTAAATTATAAATTTCCAAATTTTTAAAAGCAGGATCATAAATATTTTTTCCCATAAAGTCAAATCTTGAGCCATGGCAAGGACAATCCCATGTTTTATCTATATCATTCCAGGAAAGCAAACAACCTAAATGTGTGCAAATAGGATTAACTGCAAAAATATTACCTGTAGAATCTTTATATATACCTACTTTTTGCCCATTTACATTTACTATACCACCAGAGTTATTATTAATATTTTCAAAATTAATTGTACTATTTTTTATTTTATCAATAAAAAGTGAATCAACACTTTGAACTATTATATTTTTTAGTTCTTTTCTATTTTTTATAGGTTTAATACGGGTAGAATCAAAAACATATGCATATTTGTTTTCTTTTTTTAAAATCATGTCTTTTATTATATTTGCAGCAACATTAGAAGTAGTCATTCCCCATTTATTAAAACCGGTTCCAATATACATGTTTTCTATTATATTAGAATATCTTCCAATATAGGGAATTTTGTCTAGTGTCATACAATCACGAGTATTCCATCTATATAAAACTTCAGCATTAGGATAAATTGACTTTAGTTTATTTTCTAATGTTTTATAGGTTTCATTATAACTAGTAGAGTAACCAGTTTTATGATTTCCGCCACCAACTAGTAAAAGATTTTTTCCATCAATTTTTACATGCCTAAAAGAATAAATTGGATCACTTACGTTTATATACATACCTGAAAAAGGTTTTTGCCTAATATCTGCAGCAATTATATATGATGTAGATTGATACATTTTAGTAAAATAAAAACCAGGAATATTTATAAAAGGAAAATGTGATGCAATTATAACATATTTTGATTTTACAATTTTTCCATTAACATAAGTATAAAAAATATTATTATCATTTTTTACATCTGTAACTAAAGAATTTGTGAAAATTTGTCCATCATTATTGGTTATTGATTTACATAGACCTAATAAATATTTTAAAGGATGAAAACTTGCTTGGTTTTTATATTGGATGGCTCCTAAAATATTAAAAGGTAGAGAGGTTTTTGTTACATAATTTGCATTAAAACCAATATTATTTAATGAATTTACTTCGTCTTTTATATTTATAATTTCATCTTGTTTATCTGTATAAATATATGAATTTTCATACTCAAAATCACATTTTATTTTTTCATTTTCTATTATTTCATAAATGTTTTTTATTGCTTGTTCGTTTGCTTCTAAATAATCTTTTGCAAAGCCTTTTCCATAAGAATTACATAAATAATTATATATTAAACCATGTCCGAGAAGTAATTTTGGCAGTTGTATGTCCAGTTGTTTTTGAACCTATAGTATCTTTTTCTAAAATAACTGTTTTAAAACCAAGTTTTGCTAAATAATAAGAACAGGTTATACCAAACATTCCTCCACCAATGATACATACATCAGTTGAAATATCATTTGCTAAAGTTGGAAAATTATTTAATTTATTTGTTAAATCTAGCCATAAAGAATTCAAAATAAATTTCTCCTTTTTTATATTATAAAAATAGTATAACCAAATTTTAAGAATAAATTAGAAAAAAACTAGTAAAATAAATTTTAAAGTGATATACTAAGAAAAATTAACAAAGGAGGATATTATGGAAGAGGAATTAAAGGAAAAATTATTTAATAAGAAAAAGGTAGGTTGGGAAAACCTTGATACTAGAAGAAAAGAGGAAATATTTAATTTTTGTAAAGATTATATGGACTTTTTAAATAAGGCAAAAACAGAAAGAGAATTTGTTAAAGAAGCAAAAAAAATAGCTGATTTAAATGGTTTCAAAGATTTATCTGAATATGATACTTTAAATGCAGGTGATAGAGTTTATTTTATAAATAGAAATAAAAGCATGTATTTAGCTATAATTGGTCAAGAAAAAATGGAAACAGGACTTCATATAATAGGTTCACATGTTGATTCACCAAGACTTGACTTAAAGCCAAATCCATTATATGAAGATACGGGTTTTGCTTATTTTAAAACACATTATTATGGAGGAATAAAGAAATATCAATGGACTACTATTCCACTTAGCATTCATGGCGTAATTGTAAAACCAAATGGAGAGAAAATAGAAGTTAATATTGGGGAAAATGAAAGTGATCCAATATTTACAATAACAGATTTATTACCACATTTAGCTATGGACCAAATGGAGAAAAAATTAAAAAATGGAATAGACGGAGAAGATTTAAATTTATTAATTGGAAGCATTCCTTTTGATGGAGAAAAAATAAGCGAAAAAGTTAAATTAAATATTTTAAATATATTAAATCAAAAATATGGCATTGTTGAGGCTGATTTATTAAGTTCAGAATTAGAATTGGTACCAGCATTTAAAGCTAGAAGTTTAGGATTTGATAGTAGTATGGTTGCAGCATATGGACAAGATGATAAAATATGTGCTTATGCTTCATTTGCTGCAATGATGAATTTAGAAAATGTAAAAAATACTGCTGTTTGTATTTTGGCAGATAAAGAGGAAATTGGAAGTATGGGAAATACTGGTATGGAATCACATATGTTTGATTACTTTATTTCTGAATTATTAAATAAAACAGGAGAAAATAGGGTTAACTTATTAGATAAAGTATTTTGTTATTCAAAAATGTTATCATCTGATGTTGATGCAGGATTTGATCCAATTTATGCATCTGTTTCTGACAAAACAAATGCAGGTTTACTTGGAAAAGGTATTAGTTTAAATAAATATACTGGTGCAAGAGGAAAATCTGGAGCTTCTGATGCTAATGCAGAATATGTTGCTTGGATTAGAAATTTATTAGAAAAATATGATATAAAATATCAATTAGCTGAACTTGGAAAAGTTGATATTGGCGGTGGAGGAACAATTGCCTATATTCTAGCTAATAAAGGTGTAGATGTTATAGATTGTGGTGTTCCACTTCTTTCAATGCATTCTCCTTATGAAGTTACAAGTAAATTTGATATTTATGAAGCTTTTAGGACTTATAAAGCTTTTTGGAATGAATAAAATATGATATATAATAGTTGAAAAATAACAGCATATATAAAAAATAAATTACAATAATAGAGTAAATGAAAAAACATTACTAAATAAAATTAGTAATGTTTTTTAAGACTGTTATGGTGAGCCAGAAGGGATTCGAACCCCCGACCCTTTGCTTAGAAGGCAAATGCTCTATCCAACTGAGCTACTGACTCATTTATTAAATGACATTAATTATAATATCACATAATAAGAGCAATGTCAAGAAAAAATGACTAAAAATTACTAAAAAATTATGCTTGCAAAACCAAGGCAGCCGAAAATAATAAATAAAATATTTGAAAGCCATTCTATTGTGCCTTCTTTTAGTTTAAGACTTAACCATTTACCAACAATTATAGCAATTAAATTACTTAAAACCATTCCTAAAATAGATCCTAAAATTAATGCAATTTTATAATTAGGGTATTGAAGACCTAAACCAAGGGAGGCTAAAAAGGTTTTATCACCAAATTCACCAACAAAAATACATAGTGCAACTAATAAAACATAATTTAAATTTAAATTAAGTAATGACTGTAAAAATCGTGCTTTTCTATTATTTTCGCTTTTATTTTTTTTAGGAATAAATCCAATAATTCCAAATAAAAGAAATGAAGAATATGTAATTATATCTAAATAAAATTTTAAATTTGCATCATCAAAATTTCCTAAAACACTGCCAAATAAAATAGCAAGACCATGACTTAAAAATGTGCCAACCCCTACGCCTACAAGAATGGAAGATACTTTACTTTTGGTGGAAAAAGATAATACTAAAAGTTGTGTTTTATCTCCAAGCTCTGCACAAAAAACTATAAAAAAACTAATTAAAAAAGCATAAAACATTTTAAAATTCTCCTTTTTTTAATAAATATTCTTTTATTAAATTAATATGCTATAATATTTTTTAATTTAAAAAAACATACGGAAATATAAGTTTGTGAATTTTTTGTGAATTGCTTTACAATAAAAAAATAAAGTGATATATTTTTTGTAACTTAAAATGAGGGAGGAATTTTTGTGATAGAAGTAAAAAATGTTACAAAAAAATATGGAAACTTTGTTGCCGTAGACAATATAAGTTTTAATATTAAAGAAGGTGAAATTATAGGGCTACTTGGGCCAAATGGAGCTGGAAAAAGTACAACAATGAATATGATAACAGGTTTTATTGAACAAACTGAAGGAGAAATCATAATTGATGGATATGATATGTTAAAAAAACCAAAAAAAGCTAAAAAGGAAATAGGGTATATGCCAGAAGGTGTTCCATTATATACAGACTTAACAGTAAAAGAATTTGTATCATATATGGCTCAAATAAAAAAAGTAGATAGAAAAATAAGAAAAGAACAAATTGAAAAAACAATAGAAGAAACAGGACTAAAAGATGTAGAAAAGAAATTAATAAAAAATTTATCTAGAGGGTATAAACAAAGGGTAAGTATGGCAGGTGCTTTAGTTGGAAAACCTAAAATATTAATTTTAGATGAACCAACTGTCGGATTAGATCCAAAACAAATAACAGAAATTAGAGAATTAATAAAAAAACTTGGAAAGACACATACTGTAATTCTTAGTTCACATATATTATCAGAAGTAAGCCAAATATGTAATAAAGTTATAATTATAAATAAGGGAAAAATAGTTGCAATAGATACTCCACAAAATCTAGAAAATGCAGTATCTAAAAATAATAATATATATGTAACAATAGAGGACCCAGAAAACAAAATAGAAACTGTAAAAGATAAAATAGAAGGAATAAAAGATATTAAATTAGTTGCAACAAATGATGATGGAACTAAACATTATTGTATAGAATCAGAAGGAGAAAAAGACTTAAGAAAAACTATATTTGCTGAATTTGCAAAAGAAAATATAACAATATATGAAATGAAAAAACAAGATGTAACATTGGAAGATGCATTTATAGAATTAATAGAAGGAGGCAAAAAATAATGTTTGCAGTAATAAAAAAAGAATTTAAATCATATTTCTTATCACCAATAGGGTATGTATTTATAGGATTATTTTTAATAATGTTTAGTATATTTTTTTATACAGATGTAATTAATTATGGAAGTACTAATTTTGAATATATATTTTATTCTGGTGCAACAATATTAACGTTTATTGTACCAATCCTTACAATGAGAACATTTGCAGAAGAAAGAAAAACAGGGACAGAGCAATTATTATTAACATCACCACTTAGCATTACCAAGGTTATACTTGGAAAATTTATAGCAGCAACATTAATAGTTATAATAACAGAACTTTGTACATTTATGTATTTTGGTATTTTGTGCTATTATGGAGTGCCACATATAACAACAGCTTTAGCAACAATGCTTGGATTCTTATTACTTGCAATGTCATATATTTCTTTTGGAATGTTGGCATCAAGTATTACAGAAAACCAAATAATAGCAGGTGTTATTACAATAGGATTTTTTATATTAACATGGTTTTTACCACAATTTAGCACAGTATTTACAAATTTTTCATTAATTAATATGTTTTCTAAATTCCCACAAGGACAAATTGATATAGCTGACACAGTAACATTTATATCATTTACAGTTGCATGCATATTATTAACAGCAATTGTAATGCAAAGAAGAAAAAGCGTGAGATAGGAGGAAAGATAAAATTGAAAGAGAAAAAAATTAAAGAAAAAAAGGAAAAAAAGGAAAAAGACCAAAAAGAAAATAAATTTTTACAAATTATAAAGAAGAAATGGTTAATTAATGGGACAACAACATTAGCTTTAGTATTAATTATTATATTAGTATTTATAGCTTTGAATATGTGGATGCAAAGCTTAGAATTAACGCCAATTGATTTAAGCCAAGAAAAATTATATACATTAACAGATGAAAGTAAAGAAAAAGTAAAAAATATAGATAAAGATATAAACTTATATTTTGTAGGTTACACAGATAGTGATTCTACTGTAGATTTGGCAAAACAATACAAAAAGGTAAATGAAAAAATAAATGCAGAGGCTGTAGATGCAACTACAAGACCAGATTTAGTTGAAAAATATGGAATTGAATCTGGAAGTGAAGGAATAATAGTTGAATGTGGAGATAAATCAAAAGTTTTAACATCAAGCGATTTAGTTACATATGATACAACTACATATGAAACAATAAGTATTGCAGAACAAAAATTAACAAGTTCAATAATAGCAGTTGCAACAGATAAAGTACCAAAGGTATACTTTTTAGAGGGGTATTCAGATTATAAATTATCAAATAATATGACATATTTAGGAATCTATTTATCAAATGAAGTTACGGAAGTTGACTCATTAGATGTTTTATCAACAGGAAAAATACCAGATGATTGTGATACATTAATAATATGTACACCAAAAAAAGATTTTGATGAAATAGCTGCAAATGCAATAATAGATTATATAAATTCTGGAAGAAATATATTATGGCTTAATAGTGCTGTTACATCAGAACAAAACTTCCCAAATGTTAATAAAATATTAGCATTATATGGAGTTAAACCATTTGAAATAGGAATAATAAGAGAAACAGATAGTAGCAAAATGTTGCAAGGAAGTCCAGATATTATAAAACCAGATGCTTCATATTCAACAATAACTAAGGATATTGCAAAAGATTCAGGGGTTAGATTTATAAATGCAACAAAAATAAACCTAGTAAGTGAAGAAGAATTAGAAAATTTAAAAGTAAATAAAACTGAATTATTAAATGCAAGTGAAAAATCATATTTTAGAAATAATTTTAAAATTCAAACAGATGAAATGTCAAGTGCTGATGTTGCTGGGAAATTTTTAGTTGGTGCAGAACTAGAAAAAACAATAACAGAGGCAAATGAAGAAAATGGTACAAAAGCTGTAAAATCTAAAATGGTAATTTACGGAGAAAACAATTTTACAACAGATTACCCAGTTAGTAATTATAGTCAAGTTACTGTATTCCAACTTGCCAATAACAAGGATTTAGTACTAAATTCTATAGCATATTTGGTAGATAGACAAGAAGATATAACAGCTAGAAAAAATACAGGAACAGTTTCATACAGAGCAACTGAGCAAGAAGATACAATTATTAAATGTATTATATTTGTAGTTCCAGCATTAATTATAATTGCAGGTATTATAGTATGGATAATTAGAAGAAGAAAAAAATAGAATAAAATAAAAAAACTCCCATAACAATATTATGGGGGTTTTTTTATGAAAAATATTTTAAAAATAGTTTTTGTAATAATAGGAACATTAATAGGTGCAGGTTTTGCTTCTGGACAAGAAATGTATATATTCTTTTTTTCTTATGGATTAGAAGGAATTGCGGGGCTATTTGTATCAAATATTTTAATGGGAATAATTATTTATGTTTCATTAAAAATTATAAATAAATATAAAATAAAAAATTACAAAGAATTTTTAAATATAATTATAAAAATAAATCCTAAAAATAAATATTTTAATATAAAAAATATAATAAATATTATTGTAAATATATTTATTATTGTTACTTTTTTTATAATGATTGCAGGATTTGGAGCATATTTTCAGCAATCTATTGGTATTAATTCATTAATAGGAAGTATAATAATTTCCATTATTTTATATATAGTTTTTAGAATTGGAACAGATGGGTTTGTAAAAGTTAATGAATTTATAACTCCGATGTTAATTATTTTTATGCTAATTATTGGAATTTTAAATTTAAAAGATATTAATTTTATAAATATAATACCATATAATAATTTTAATTGGCTAATAAGTAGTATTATTTATTCAAGTTATAATAGCATTTTATTAATTCCAGCATTAATTGCAATTAATAAATATTTAAATAATAAAAAAGAATTTAAATATGTTTCTATAATTTCAACATTAATAATTTTAATATTATCAATTTTTTTATTTTTAGTTTTAACAAGAATTAATGGTGATATAAAAAATATTCAAATGCCAATTGTGTATGTTGTAAAGAATATATTTCCGTCATTAAAAAATATATATGGAATTATTGTTTTATCTTCTATTTTTACAACTGCTGTTTCTTTAGGAGCAAGTTTTTTGCAAAATGTAACTAAAAATAGGAAGAGTTATCAACAAATTGCGCAAATTATGTGTATAACTGGTGTTGCAGTTTCTAAATTAGGTTTTTCAAATTTAGTTAATTTATTATATCCTATTTTTGGATTTTTTGGTATTATACAGATAATTATATTATTTAAAAATAAATGAAATTATAAAAATATATTGAAAAATTAAACAAAAACTGATATAAAAGATATAACAAATGATAAGGAGATTTTTTTATGAATGAATTTTGGGAAACTCCACAAAAAAAGAAATTAAATAAAAAAAAGTTAGCAGTACTTATAATAATTTTAATACTTTTAATATCTATAATAATTATTGCTATTATTTATAATAATAATAAACAATTTAAAAATTGGATGGACAAAAATATTTTTAATAAAGAAGTAATGCAAGCAAATACTAATACAATAGAATTAGAAAATGAAAATTCTAAAATATGTGCATTTAATAAAAAAATAGGTGTCTTAAATAAAAATCAATTTAAAATTTATAATGAGTTTGGGAATGAAGAAACAAATTTAAATATTGAAATAACAAATCCAATTTTTAAAACAAGCAACAGATTTATTGCAATTGCTGAAAATGGAGGACAAAAATTATATATTATTGAAGATAAAAAAATAGCATGGGAAACTTCAATTGAAGGTAACATATCTCAAATACATATAAATAAAAATGGCTATGTTGCAGTTGTAATTACAGGAACAAGTTATAAGTCAGTAATTGCTATGTATGATAATTCGGGAAATAATTTATTTAATAAATATTTATCAAGTACAAGACTTACAGATGTAAGTATTTCAAATGATAATAAATATTTAGCATTGGCTGAAATTGATACATCTGGAACAGTAGTTCAATCTAATGTTAAAATAATATCAATTGAACAAACTAAAAATGATTCATCTGATAGTTCACAAAAAACATATCAAGGTCCAAGTGGAAGTTTAATTACAAATATTAAATATCAAGATAAAGATAGACTTATTTGCATGTATGATGACTCAATTCATTTAATTGCAAATGATAAAGATGAAGAGCTTATAAATAATGATAACAAAAAAATAACTTTTTCATCAATTCAATTAAATAATAATATTGTAAACATTGAAGAAAAATCTTCAGGGTTATTTACAGCAGACTCTATTGTAAATATTACAAATATAGATAACAAAAGTAAAAAAACATATATGGTAGAAGATGTAACAAAAGAAATATATACATTTGAAAATATAATTGCACTTAATCTTGGGGTAGAAGTAGAGTTTATTAATACAAATGGTGATTTAGTAAAAAGATATATAGCAAATCAAGAAATAACTAATATGGTTGTGTCTAATTCTATTGCTGGAATTATATATAGAGATAGAATAGAAATAATAAATTTATAAGGAGGTAAAAATGGGAGTAATTGTTGATTTAATAATTATAGCAATAGTAGCATTGTCTACATATTTGGCATATAAAAAAGGGCTTGTAGCATTGGCAATAAAATTATGTGCTGTTGTAATATCTATTGTAATAACACTTTTATTATATAAACCAGTTTCAAATTTAATAATAAATACAACAAGTATTGATGAAACAATACAAAATGCAATTTTAGAAAAGGCAACAGATGTAATAAGACAAGATGAGGAGTCTGATTTATCAAACGAGGTCATTGATTTTGCAAAAGACGGAGTACTTGATGTAAAGGCAAGAGAATTATCAATTCAAATTGTAAATACAGGAGTAATAATTATTTTATTTTTAATCATAAAATTCTTATTAAGATTTGTAACTGTAATTGCAAATAAAATTGCAAAATTACCAATTATTAATCAATTTAATAAAGCCGGAGGTTTGATTTATGGATTACTAAGAGGAATAATTATTGTTTATATTGCTTTACTATTAATAGGATTTGCTGGACAAATAAATCAAAATAATAAATTACATAAATCTATAAATGAATCAACTCTTGGAAAAATGATGTATGAAAACAATGTATTAAATATGTTATTTTAAAATAAAAAATGCTTATATTTATAAACAAATATAAGCATTTTTATTGATTTTTTTATTATATTTTGCTATACTAAAAGCATCAAAATTTTGGGAGTGAATTATTTTGAAAAAAAAGCCAACAAATGCAAAAAATATAAAAAATAAAAAAAGAAAAAAGAAAAAAATGAAGTTATGGAAAAAAATTTTATTAGTAATACTACTATTATTAGCAATACTTTTAGGGTGGTTTTTCTATAAGTCAGAAAAAAATGGTGGAGGATTAAGTGGAATGCTTGCAACTATTGCGGGCCATGATGAAAACACCAGAAAAAACTTAGGAGAATTTAGATGTTTAATACTAGGGATAAGTACAGATCAAGATGGGGTTGATTTAACAGATACAATTATGATTGCATCATATAATCCTAATACTCAAAAAGCTACATTGTTATCTATTCCAAGAGATACATATACAGGCAGAAATTCTGCTAAAGCAACTGCATATGAAAAAATAAATGCATTATATAGTAGAAAACACAGAGCAGATGAGACATTAGAGGCTGTAAATGAGATAACAGGATTAAATATTCAGTATTATATAGTTGTAAAAACTGAGGCTTTAATTAAATTAGTTGATGTAGTAGGAGGGGTAACATTTAATGTTCCAATGGATATGAACTATGATGATACATCTCAAGACTTGCACATACATTTAAAACAAGGAGAACAAGTTTTAGATGGTGATAAAGCAGAACAGATTGTAAGATTTAGACATAATAATGATGGAACAAGTTACCCAGAAGAATATGGAGATAACGATACAGGAAGAATGAGAACACAAAGAGAATTTATTATGCAAGTTTTAAAACAAACTTTAAGAGCAGATAATATTTGGAAAATAAATGAAATATTAGACATTGCTTCAGAATGTTTAATAACAAATGTAAATTTTGATGTAGCAAAAGATTATGTTCCATATGCTGTAGAATTTAATACAGAAGATATGTTGACAGATGTATTACCAGGAACAAATACCAATAAAAATACAAGTGGTACATGGATATTTGTTCATGATAAACAAAAAACAAAAAAATTAGTACAAGAATTATTTTACCATAGAGATGTTTCAGAAAATGGGGAAGAAACAAGTTTAAGTAAATTAAATATACTTATACTAAATGGAACAGATGATGATAATAAACTTGAAATTGCAAAGCAAGGACTTACAAGTTTGGGGTATACAATAAAAACAACTAAAACAAATAAAACAGAAAAAACAATAATAATAAATCAAACAAATGTAAGTGATGAAGAAATAAGCGGAATAAAAGAAAATTTACAAAAAGGAATTATAAAAACAAATACAACCAAAAATGATACATATGATGTAAAAATTATATTAGGTACAGATTTTAATGGTTAAAAAAAAGGGGCTAAATTTTATATAAAATAGTCCCTTTTTTATTTTATAATTTATAATAATAATTAACATTTTTAGATTTTAATTTTTTTCTTTTATTATTATTTTTTTTATAAAATAATTTATATAATATAAATAAAATAAATACAATTAAAATAATTTGAATAATATAAAATAATAAACTAGATTTTTTAACTTCATGTGATGCAAGTAAATCTGCACTATATTCTATGCCTTCAATATTATATGTTATTGTTCCTACTTTTTGACCTAAAGCAATTGGTGCTGATAGATTTTCATCTAATGTTATTACTGGTTCAATTTCTTTATTTAAATCTTTTTGTTTAATTAAAACAATAATATCTTTGGAAATTAATAAATCCAAATCTTTTGTTTCTTTAGTAGCATTGTCAATTTCTACATGTTTTGCTATTGCATTTTGTTCTCTTAATTTTGCAATTGTGTATGTATTAAATCCGTATTCATATAATTTTTTTGTTTCAATAAATCTAGCACTTAAACCATTTTTAGTTTTGCCAGCACCTAAAACAACACATATTAATTCCAAATCATCTTTTTTTGCAACAGATACTAAACAGTTTTTAGCTTCTGTTGTATAACCTGTTTTACCCGCGATTGCATATTTATAATAATAATTACTTTCAATTTCCCTTGTGTCTACTGTTAATAATTCATTAGTATTTGTATATACTCTTTGTTCATATTTATTAGTTGCTGGAATAATACAAGACTTGCTGGAAGCTATGCTTTTAAAAGTTGGGTTTTGCATACAGTATTTCATAATTGTAGCTATATCTGTTGCTGTTGAGTAATGGTCTTGTTCATGTTTTCCACTTGGATTTACAAAGTGTGAGTTTTTACATCCAAGCTCTTGAGCTTTACTATTCATCATGCTTGCAAAACTATCTATTGAACCTCCAACATGTACTGCCAATACATTAGCCGCATCATTTGCAGAGTGTACAAGTAAAACTTTAAGTAGTTCTTCTACAGTTAATTCTTCTCCAACTTGCAAAGCAGCCACAGAATAACCAGATGGAACAATTGCTATTGAATCATAATCAACAGTTACTTTATCATTTAAATTGCAATTTTCAATTGTTAAAATTGCAGTTAATATTTTTGTAATACTTGCTGGATATTTTTTTTCATTTTCATTTTTTCCATATAAAATTTTTCCTGTATTATTATCTATTAAAAGTGCAGCTTCAGAAGTAATGTCTAAATCTGATTCATTTACGGATGCAAAGGATATTGGCATTGTATATATAATTAATATTAAAATAAATAATGTTATAAAAAATTTCTTAATTTTCATTTTTTTCTCCTAAATTAGTATATAAAATAATATATATTATTTTTATAAAAAAAACAATATTTTTTTAAATTTTTTGTCATATTTTGTTTATAAAAAAGGAGTGATTTTATTGAATAAATTAAATAAAAAACAAAAGATAATAATTATTATAATATTTATTATAATTGTTACGGCCATAGTATATTGTATATATGCAAATGAGAAAAAAGAACTAATTCCATATGATGAAGAATTAGAAAACATTAATAATAATGAAATGCAAATAGAAGAAGAAAATAAAAAATTAAATGAAGAAAAAATAGTTGTACATATTTGTGGCTGTGTAAATAAAGAAGGTGTAATAGAATTAAATAAAAATAGTAGAATTGCAGATGCTATTGAAATGGCAGGAGGTTTAAATAATGATGCAGATATATCACAAATTAATTTGGCATATATATTAGAAGACGGGATGAAAATTACTATACCAAATAAAAATGAAAAAAAGGAAAATAATAATGAAAATTCAAATGTAATTGTTGAAAATAATATAAAAGAAAATAATAAAAAAGATAATATAATAAATATAAATAATGCAACACAAAGTCAGTTAGAAACATTGCCAGGAATTGGACCTTCAATTGCTATAAAAATAATTAATTACAGAAATGAACATGGAAAATTTAAAAGTATAAATGATATAAAAAATGTAAATGGAATAGGAGAAAATAAATTTAATAATATAAAAAATTTAATAACGATAAAATAAAAAAATAAATTATATCTAATTTTTTAGATATAATTTATTTTTTTAAAAAGCTTGTTTTATATGATTTAAATATGTTTTATTATTTTTAAAATATATTTCAATAATATCAAATCTAATATTAATATTATTAAAATTATTTAAAAATAAATAATATTTTGCACAATTATAAATATGCCTTTTTTTATATTTATTTACAGCTTCACATGCAAAACCATAATTAATATTATTTCTTGTTTTTACTTCTATAAAAATTAATTCTTTTTTTAAATTAAATGCTATAATATCTAATTCACCTTGTTTACATCTAAAATTTCTTTTAATTATTTTATAATTATTTTTTTCTAAATATAAACAAGCAATATCTTCACCTAATTTTCCAATTGATTGTTTAAAATACATTTGCTTGATATCCTTCTTTTGTTTTAATAATATTGCCATTTAATTCAAGCATAAAAATCGCGTTATTAATAAATTGTATAGGTTTATTAATTTTTTCACATATTTGGCTTAAGTTTTGTGGTGGACCAATTAATATATTATATATTTCTTCATACTGTTTTGGAATGTTTTTCTTTGTAGGGGAAAATACATTTTTTTCTTCACAAGCCTTATAATTTAAAAAATTAAATGAATTAATTATTTCTTCTGGTGAAGTTATAACAATCGCTCCATTTTTTATTAATCTATTAATTCCAACTCCATATTTATCGCCAATATTATGAGGAATACAAAATACTTTTTTTCCTTGTTCTTTTGCAAGTTTTGCAGTAACGCTTGTGCCACTTCTGGAAGCTGCTTCTACAACTAAAAGTCCAATAGAAAGACCACTTACAATTCTGTTTCTTGCTAAAAAGTTTTTTGAGCATGCTTCTTCATCTGGACAATATTCGCTAATAACAAGTCCATTATTTTCTATAATTTTATTATATAAACCAATATTTTCTTCTGGAAATATTTTATTAAAACCACAACCCAAAACGGCAATTGTGTATCCTCCCACATTTAATGTAGAATGATGTGAAATTGCATCAATTCCTAAAGCCATACCACTAACAATAGTTAAATTTTGAAAGGAAAGTTCTTTAGAAAAGAATTTTGCCATTTCCATACCATATTTAGAACACACTCTTGATCCAACAATAGAAAAACAAGTAGTATTTAATAGGTTTACATTTCCAATAGCATATAATTTTTTTGGTGGATTTTTAATTTTTTTTAATGAAGATGGATAAAAGTTAGAGTTGTAATCAATAATTTCCATAAAATCAATCCTTTCTATATTAATATCCCCAATATTTTCTGTCTAAATTTCTATATTGAATTGCTTCTGCAATATGACAAGTTTCAATATCTTGTGCACCATCTAAATCCGCAATTGTTCTTGCGACCTTTAATATTTTTGTATATGCTCTAACACTTAAATTGAATTTTTCAAAAGCCGATTTTAAAATTTTTTTACTATTTTTATTTAATACACAATATTTTTCTATTAACTTTGGTGTTAAGTCAGAATTAGAAAATATACCATATTTTTTGTAACGCATATATTGTAAATTTCGTGCAAAATTTACTCTTTTTTTTATTTGTGAAGATGATAAAGAATTATTAGTATTTAAATTTTGATATTTGACTTGATTAACTTCAATATGTAAATCAATCCTGTCTAGTAATGGACCACTAATTTTATTTATATATTTTTTAATTTGCTCATCACTACATGTACAATTTTTTTCTTGAGACCCAAAATAACCACAAGGACAAGGATTCATACTAGCAATAAGCATAAAATTACATGGAAAATTAACTGTTGCATTTACTCTACTTATTGTAACTTTTTTATCTTCTAAAGGAATTCTAAGCATTTCTAATGTACTTTTATTAAATTCTGGAAGTTCATCTAAAAATAAAACACCATAATGTGCAAGACTAATTTCACCAGGTTTTGGAATTCTTCCACCACCAACTAAAGAAGTAGGAGATATAGTATGATGAGGATTTCTAAATGGTCTTGTTACTATTAAAGGAGTTTTATTTGATAAAGTGCCAGAAATACTATGAATTTTTGTTACTTCTAATGATTCTTCAAAAGTCATAGATGGAAGAATAGTTGGAAGTCTTTTGGCAATCATGGTTTTACCAGTTCCCGGACTTCCTATTAATAAACAATTATGGTTGCCAGCTGCAGATATTTCTAAAGCTCTTTTAACATTTTCTTGTCCTTTAACTTCAGAAAAATCTATATTATAGTTTGAATTAATTTCAAAATTGTTAATATTTTGGGGATTTATTTCGAATTTTAAATTACTGTAAAAAAATGAAATAACATCTAATAAATTGCGAGCAGGAAAGATTGAAATGCCATCAATAATTGATGCTTCTTTTGCGTTTTCAAAAGGTAAAACAATATTGTTTATTCCCAATTTTTTGGCCTCTATGCAAATTGGTAATATTCCATTAACTTTATTAATATTTCCATCTAAAGATAATTCTCCTATAAAAATAGTTTTTTGCAATATTTCTTTAATAAATTTACTTTTTATATTTTGGTTGGAAATTAATACACCTATTGCAATTGGTAAATCGAACATTGAACCTTCTTTTTTTGTATTTGCAGGTGATAAATTTATAATTATTTTTTTACTAAGTAAATCTAAATTAGAATTTTTAATTGCTGTTTTTACTCTTTCTTTAGATTCTTTTACACTTGTGTCTGGCAAGCCAACAATTTCAAAACATGGCATACCTGGAGAAACATCAACCTCGACATTTATTAAATAACCATCAAGCCCAATGAGTGACATGCTTTTTACAATAGATAACAAAAAATACCTCCTTTATTTAATTTTTTATTTTGGATTTTTTTAGAATAAAATTTAGAAATAAAAATTGAAATAATATGAATTATTTATAGCATGTAAAAATTAAAATGTAAATATTTGTTTAATAAATTTATTATAATTTACATTTTGGACATTAAATAGACATAAAAAAACACTAGTTAGAACTAGTGTTTAATTTGGTTGCGGGGGTAAGACTCGAACTTACGACCTTTGGGTTATGAGCCCAACGAGCTGCCAACTGCTCCACCCCGCGATGTATGAACTTTTTTTATTATACAACGGAAGAGGGTTAATGTCAATAGTTTTTAGCCAAATTCCACAAATTGTATAATTTTTAATTTTATAATTAAACCAAAATATTTTAAGTCTTTAGTATTATATGTGAAATTTTACAAATTATTACTAATAATTTCTATATAAAAAGTTGTAAATGTAATAATTTTTTGATAATATAATAATACAAAAATCTTATAGCAGGTGAGAAAATGGAAAAATCAAAAAAGATGATAAAAAATTTGTTATTATTTATTTTATTAATAGCATTAACATTTTATATAATTCTAAAAGACCAAGATGTTGGAAACATATTTAATATAATAAAAACAGTAGACTTAAAATTTGTTTTAATTGCAATTATTTTTATGGCAGTTTATCTTATTTTAGAATCAGTTAATTTAGGAAGAACTTTAAAAGCCCTAGGAGAAAAAAGTAATATATTTAAAAATTTTAAATATGCATTAATTGGTTTCTTTTTTAGTGCAATTACACCAGCCGCAAGTGGAGGGCAACCAATGCAAATATATTACATGCACAAAGACAAAATATCTGTTGCAAATTCTACGCTAGCTTTACTTGTAAATTTATGCAGTTTTCAAATAATAACACTTACATTTGCATTTATTAGTGTATTTTTAAATACAAGTCATTTAAATAGTGGGCTAGTTTGTTTTTTTATAATTGGTGTTAGTTTAAATATGTCAGCACTAGCATTATTACTTATAGGAATATTTTCAAAAAAATTATCTGCAGCATTAATTAGATTTGCAGAAAAAATTTTAAAAAAATTAAAAATAAAAAATCTAGAAAACAAGGTAGAGAAACTTGAAAGTGAACTTACAAAATATCATGGAAGTGCTAAATATTTTAAAGAACATAGAATATTAATGTTAAAAACATTAGTAACAACATTTATACAGGTTTTATTTTATTATAGTATAACATATTTAATTTATTGTGCATTTGGTTTAAATGGGTATAATGCATTTCAATTAATAACTCTACAATCTGTATTATATGCAACAGTTTCTGGAATTCCATCACCAGGTGCAGTTGGGGTAACAGAAGGTGGATTTTTATCATTATTTAATGGAGTATTTCCAAATGAAATAATTAGTAGTGCAATGTTATTAAATAGAGGAGTAAGTTTTTATTTGTATGTATTATTAAGCGGAATATTTGTATCTGTAATTTCAATAAAGACTAAAAAGGAGACTAAAAAAGATGTTTAATAAAGATATAAAATTTAAATATCCATGGAGACCATACCAACAAAAAGTATTAAATCAAGTAGAAAAATATATAGAAGATAAAAAAGTTCATATTGTTGCAGCACCAGGATCTGGTAAGACAATATTAGGACTAGAACTTGCAAGGTATTTAAAAAATCCAGTAATTATTTTTGCGCCAACAGTAACTATAAAAAATCAATGGGTAGATAGATTTGTATCATCATTTACAAATTATGAAAAAATACCTGATTGGATAAGTACAAATATTTATGATTTAAAATTTTTTAATGTTGTTACATATCAAGCACTTCATTATGCATATAAAAAGAAAAAAGTAAAAGATGAGAATGAAGAAACAGATGATATTATAGAAGAGGAAAAAATAGAAATAACAACAGAAAATATAAAAAATTATGATATAGTTCAAGAACTAAAGAATAAAGGAATATCAACAATAGTTTTAGATGAAGCACATCATTTGAAAAGTCAATGGTGGGATAGCCTAAAAAAAGTGGTAGAACAATTAGAAAATTCTAAAATTATTGCATTAACAGCAACACCTCCATATGATAGTGAATTTTCAGAATGGAAAAAATATGTATCATTATGTGGCGAAATAGATGCAGAAATAACAGTTCCAGAACTTGTAAAAGCAAAAAATCTGTGTCCACATCAAGATTATATTTATTTTAATGAACCAACAAATGAAGAATTAGATCAAATTAATCAATATAGTGAAAAATTAAAAAATATAATTGAGGAAATAAAACAGAACGATAATTTTACAGAAGCAATAAAAAATCACAAATATATTTTATCACCATATGATTATCAAGAAGAATTACTTAATAATGTTGAATATTATAGTAGTATGATTATTTATTTAAATAGCAAAAATATAAAAATAAATAAAGATAATTTGGAAATATTAGGAGACATAACTAAAATACCTGCTTTGAATAATAATTGGTTAGAAATTTTATTAGAAAGTGTAATTATAACAGATAGAAAAAATTATGAAAAATATGAAGAGACAATATCTGATGTAGAGGCTAAATTAAATAAAATAGGTGCAATCGAAAAAGGAAGTCTATCATTTTCAAATAATGAAACAATGCAAAAATATTTTTTAAATAGTATAGGAAAAATAAATAGTATTTGTGAGATTTTAGATATAGAAAAAGAAAACTTAAAAGAAGACTTAAGAATGGTAGTGCTTACAGATTATATTCGAAAAGAATATTTGGAAGATGAAAAAATGGAAATAAATAAATTAGGTGTTATGCCTATATTTATAGAATTAACAAAAAAATTTCCTAATATAAATATGGCAGTTTTAACAGGAAGTATGTTTATTATTCCAAAAGAAAAACGAGAAAATTTATATGGATTGTGTTATGAAAATGGGGTTGATGTAAATAAATTAAAATTTGAACCATTAAAAATAAATGAAAATTATTCAATAGTAAAAGTGCCAGGAGGAATAAGAAATAAAGTAATGTCTTTAATTTCAAAATTATTTTCTGTTGGTCAAATTAAAGTAATAATAGGAACAAAATCATTGCTTGGGGAAGGTTGGGACGAGCCAAGTATAAACACATTAGTGTTAGCAAGTTTTGTTGGATCATTTATGCTTTCTAATCAAATGAGAGGTCGTGCAATAAGAGTAAATAAAAATCAAAATAAAACAGCAAATATATGGCACTTAGTGTGTGTTGCAGATAATGAAAATAATAATGTAGAAAATGCAGACTATGAAATGCTAAAAAGAAGATTTACATCATTTGTTGGATTAAATTATGAAAATAATATAGTTGAAAATGGAATAGAAAGATTAGGGATAAATGATACTAATTTTACAAAAGAGAACATATTAAAATTAAATGAACAAATGAAACAAAAATCACAAAATAGACAAACTATGTTTAATTCATGGCAAAATGCTTTAGAAAAGCAAAATGATGGTATGACAACAAAGGTTCAGCTAGAAGATAGTGAAAAAATAAAAAGTGCATGGTTTATTAATAAGAGGTTAGTAATAATTTGGGCAATATTTTTATTAATATTATTTGCAATTATTTTTAAATTTATAAAAGTACCATTTATATTTAAAGTAGCTGAGATAGGACTTGGAATTTATTTAGGAGTAAAATTATATAAAATATATAAATTTAGCAAATCTGAAAATATGTTAAAAGCGGTAGGAGGAGTTGTCTTAAATTCGTTATATAGATGTAAATATATAAGTACACCAAGGACTAAAATAAAAATTGTAGTTAGAAAAGACAATAAGAAAAATGTTACGTGTGCAATTACTGGTTGTACTTTAAAAGAAAGTAATTTATTTGCAGACTGTTTAGAAGAAGTGTTTACCAAAACAGAAAATCAAAGATATATTATTGCAAAATTAACTAACAATTTAAAAGAAATAAACCAATATTACAATGTGCCAGAAGTATTGTCTATAAAAAAAGAATATGCAGAAATTTTTTCTAAATACTGGGGACAAAAAATTGGAGAACATGATTTAATATATACTAAAACTGCAGATGGTAGAAGAAAACTATTAAAAGCAAGAATGAAAAATATTTCGTATAAAGATAAAATTCTAAAAAAACAAGAGCTTTCTTTTAAATAAAATAAATATAAGGTAGGAGAATTTATGAAAATTGGAATAGATTTAGATGGAGTAATATTTGATACAGAAAAAACTTTTAGAGTTTACTCTGAATTGTATGATATGCTTGAATTAAAACAAAATAGTAAAGAAAATAATTATGAATTAAAATTGCAAGACAGGTTTAATTGGTCAGAAGAGCAGATAAATGATTTTTTTAATAAATATTGCAGAAAAATTATGAAAGAAACATCATTTATGCCAGGGGCAAAAGAAGTACTTAAAATGTTAAAAAAAGATGGGCATTCTTTAATAATTATAACTGCCAGAGGAGGATTTGACAAAGAAGTTATTAATATTACTCATGATAGATTAAAAAAGGCCAATATGGATATTTTTGATAAATATTTCTTTGAGGCTAAAGACAAGGCTAAGATATGTCAAGATGAGGGTGTTTTTGTTATGATTGATGATTCTTTAAATATTTGTAAAAGTGTTTCAAGTGAAAAAATTCATTCTATTTATTTAAAAGATGCACCTTCATCTGAAACTAAAGATAGTTTATATCTTAAGACTTTATACAACTGGGGAGAAATATATAGATATTTAAATGAAAATAAAAAAGCTAGTGACAACTAGCTTTTTTTGTTTATGTTATCTAATATTTTTTCATTTTTTGTAAAATCTTTTAGCCAAGTGTTAAGATCTTTTTGTTTTTTAAATATTATAACTTTTTCTTTTGGAATGTCTTTTAGTGCATCTTCAATTATATGCCTTTTTTTCTTGTTATATGTTGCTACATATTTTACAAATTTAAATGTTAATCGTTCTTTGCATCCTGGTATTTCTGGTCTTTCATTATTTTTAGTTTTTAAATATCTTTTAAATATTCCTTTTAATTGCATATATGTTGAGTAGTCTAGCCATATTATTAAGTCTGCTTTGTAGAAGCGGTCTTTAAGAGTTTTATTATAATTGCCATCAATTATCCATTTTTCTTCTAGCGATTTTTGTGTAATTATTTGGTCTCTTTTGTTTTTGTCAACTTCTACCCAATTTGCATTATAGTTTATTGCGTCTAAATGTATAGCAGGTAGATTTAATTCTTTTGATAAAATATTGCATAAAGTACTTTTTCCACTGCCTGATCCTCCAACAATAGAAATTTTATTATACATTTTTATCTATCCTTTCTACTAAATTTCTTATATTTTAGTTTATTTATGATGATTTGTCAATTTTAGGACAGTTATTCACAAGAATATTAAATTTTCATAAAATAATATTAGAGAGTTAGTATAAAAAATAGGAAGGAGATATTCGAAGTGAGCAAAAAAGGCTTAGTAATAACAATTTTAATTATACTTGTAAGTGCCTTTTCAAATATATCAACAGCCACATATATAAGATATGTAAAGGTAAACTCTAGTTTGAATGTTAGAAGTGGGGCTGGAATTAATTATAGTTATATAAGAAGTTTGTATAATGGAAATAAAGTCTAATACAAATATATATGCCTATAAAACTATGTCTGGTAAGTTTTATAGCTATTTGCCAAATACACGTGTAAGAGTATTGCAGGATTTGGGTTATATTAATTATATAGAAGTTATAGCTACAAAAAGACGTGGTTATTTTTATGAAAATGTATATAAATAATATGAGATTGCAAAAATTATCAATTGAAGAAAATAAGCAAAATAAAATTAATAAAAATATATAAAAAAAGTAGAAAATTTTTTCATTTTATGATATTTATATATATAAATATATAATGGGAAAATAAGGGAAGAAATTTATATGGATATAACAATTAATGTAGAAGATTATAAGTTAAATGTAAGAGCAGCAGGAGTAATAATTCACAATGGTAAAATTTTGGCTCATAAAAATATTAATTCTGATCATTATGCCTTAATTGGAGGAAGAGTTGAAATAGGAGAGAGTTCAGCAAATACAATAAAAAGGGAAATAAAAGAAGAATTAGGAAAAGATGTTGAAATAACAGGTTATATATCAACAATAGAAAATTTTTTTGAAATGAAGGGTTCAAAATATCATGAGATAATGTTTGTGCATAAAATAGAATTTGCAAATGAAGAAGATAAAAAAATAGAATATACTATGAAAAATATTGAAGGAAAAGATTATTTACAATATGAATGGCTTGAGATGGATAAAATTGATGAGTATCCACTATTGCCAAGAGCAGTAAAAGATATTTTAAAAGAAAACAAATTTCCAATACATAAAATTAATAATGATTTAAAATAATTTACAAAGACATGTATAACTTAGGCAAACGAGAGGAAAAAGAAAACATGAGTTTAAAAGAAAGTAATGAAATAACACTAAAAATTAAATGTGAATTAAATGAGTTTTATAAGATAATAGAAGAAAAAGGCTTTAAAATAATAGATGAGTTTTCAATGGATGACACATATTTTGTACCTAAAGAAGTAGATTTGGATAAGAATGATATAAGAGATACTTTATCTAAAGCATTATTAGTGAGAGATATTATAGGGAAGATGTCAAATAAAAGGACAAAACTAATAACATTTAAAATTAAGAACTTTGATGAGGCTGGAAATATATTAAACCAAGAATCTATTAATTGTAATATTTTAGAAATAGAGGATGCTAAAAAATTATTAAAGGTAATAGGCTACAAAGAAATTATGAAAATAAAAGAAAATGATGTTGTATACGAAAAAGATGGATTTCAATTAGCGGTTAAGAATATAAAAGATGGGGATAATTTAATAGAAATAGAAACAGAAGAAAATGATGAAATAGATACTATAGAAAAGTTAATTCAAAAAGTTAATAAAATGGGAATACCAGTTTATACAGATGATTATTTTGTGAAAAAAACGGAAATAGAATTGGAAAAGATTTTAAGGAAAAAAACTAATAAGAATATAGAAAAATATTATGATAATACTGAAAATGAAATGCCTAATTATACTGTTAAAAAATTTATTGAATTAAATGTTGAACCAGGAAATGCAGTTGAACTTGGATGTGGTGCTGGAAGAGATACGGTATATTTAATAAGAAATGGTTGGAATGTACTTGCAATAGATAGAGAAGATGTTGAAACACGAATCGTATCAAAATTATTGGTAGAAGAACTAGAACAGTTTGAATTTTTTAAGCAGAGATTTGAGGCGATTAAATTGGAAAATAGTAATTTGGTGGTTGCTAATTTTAGTCTTCCTTTCTGCAATAAAAATGATTTTAAAAAATTATGGGCTAAGATAAATCATAGCATTTTAAAAGATGGATATTTTGTTGGTAACTTTTTGGGAGATAAGGATGAATGGAAAATTGCAAAAGAGAAAATGACTTTTTTAACAAAAGACCAGGTAATGGAATTGTTTAGGGATTTTGAGATTGTGGAATTTAAAGAAGTTGAAAAAGATGGACTTACTGGACTTGGAAAGATGAAGCATTGGCATATATTTAATGTAATAGCAAAGAAAAAATAAATAAAGTATGTGATAAAGGTAATGTCGAAATATATATTTTATTACAATATTCGACAAATTATTCAATAAAATATTGATATTATATCTAAGGGGAATATATATGAAGAAAAACAATGGAAATATAATATCAATATTATTAATTTTTTTAGGCATTATATCAATGGTGACCAGTGTACATGCACATTCTGGGAAAACAGATTCAAATGGAGGACATAGGGATAATAAAAATAAAAGTGGCTTAGGAAGCTATCATTACCATTGTGGTGGGCATCCTGCTCATTTACATACTAATGGTGTTTGCCCATATTCATCAGGGTTGAAATTAAATAAAAGTGGGATGTCAAGTTCTTCATCTTCAAATACTAATACAAAATCTACGGTACCAACTGCAATAGAGGTATTGGATATTAAAATAAATGAAAATGTAACAAGTATGAAAGAAGGAGAATGCAAAAAATTGACTGCTACAATAATACCAGAGGATTCGACCGATAAAAATATTGTATGGGAATCAAGTGATGAAAATATTGCGACAATTAGTGCAACAGGAGAGCTTATTGCAAAAAAATATGGTACTGTAGATGTAACTGCAATTAGTTCTAATGGAAAAACAAGTACAATAAAAATAAATATAAAATCACCTAAAGAGCAAGATAATACTTTAATTAATGCATTATCATATAATAAGGATAATGTTATAAATAATACTATATCGAATCGTAAAGACGATTCAAGTTCATTAACCGGAGTTATAATGCTAGGAGGGTAGGCGGAGGAAGTTATTTTAGCTATAGAAAATATAAAAATAGCCATGGGAATAAAAAATGATATAGAATTTTTGGGGAAGATAAATGGGATTTTAAGATAACTCATAACCCGGATACCAATAATTTGATACTAGACTCGGAAAATATAATAAAATGAAGCATTTGCTAGATTTTGGCAGGTGCTTTTTTCTTGCGTTTTCAAGTGAAAATGTCACACTTTGGTCACAGTTAGGGCGAGGGTTGACTGAGTTAGACAAGTTTTAGCAATGAAGTTGTTGGAATTATGCACAGAAAGTGGTATAATTGGGGAAAATGAGAGGAAAGAAAAATGATTAATGAAAAATATTTTGAAGATATAAATAATAAATTAATAAATATTCTAGATAATAGTGACTTGAATGTAAAAGAAATAAAAACAAGAAAAGAAAAATTGAATAAAAAATTAATGAATATGATCGAAAAAGAAAAAATAGATAATCATTATGTTTCTTTAGCACATGAAATAAAAAGTTATCAATTTCTAAAAAAATATGGATGTTTACAAATTGCGATAGATAGTAATAGTGAAGTAGGACCTGATTTTAAATTAAATAATTATAAAATAGAATGTGTCTGTTGTTCAAGTGGAGAAACTGATAAAAATGGGTTAGAAAATTATAGATTAAGCGAAAATAGGAAAAGTATGATAGTAGATTATAATAAATTGTTAGAAATACTATTGCCAAGAATTACTCAAGAGTTATGTATAAAATCAAAAAAGTTAAAGAAATATATAGATAATCGGAATAGTGAAAAAAGACGAAGTATGTATTATTTTTATATCATTAGGAGATATTGCACAAGATTTTTTTAGTGGAAAATATGGTTTCGATTTTTTAAATATCCTAATGGGAAAAAGTCATTTAACATTAAGGATTGATAAAAATACAAATAAATTTATAGATAGTTACTATAGTCATGTAGATACAATAAAAAAACAGAATGGTTCACCTATAGATGCCAATTTTTTTGTAAATGCAGATAATAGACACATTTCAGCTATATTATTTACTGATGCATACATCTGTGATTTATATAATAAAGAGAATACATTTTTATTTTTAAATCCATATGCAATTAATAAAGTAAAGGTAAAAGATTTTAACGATTTAATATATTGGAAAGGAAATAATGATAGGGAATATATTCCAAGATATAGAGGAAAAAATCTATGGAAAAAATTTAATCAAAGGAAAATTTTAAGATGAAAGTATTAACAATAAAACAACCATGGGCAACTTTAATAATGCAAGGATACAAAAGATTTGAATTCAGAAGTTGGCAAACTAAATATAGAGGAGATTTACTAATCCATGCAGGAAAAGGAATAGATAAAGAAGCGATGAAAAGATTAGCAAAATATATTCCAGAAGATATGCCAACTGGAAAAATATTAGGAAAAGTAACATTAGTAGATTGCGTGAAAATGTCACCAGAATTTAAAGAGATGTTATTAAGAGAGAATGAAGATATATACACAGATAGTTCTTTCAAAGAAAATTATGGTTGGCAGCTAGAAAGTGTAGAAGTATTTGATGAGCCAATAGAGGCAAAAGGTAAATTGAGTTTGTGGGAGTATGATTTATAGGAGAAATAAGTTATGAAAAATATATTTATAGAATATCCAAAATGTTCTACTTGTAAAAAAGCTAAGAAGTGGTTAGAAGAAAACAATATCGAATTTATAGATAGAAATATTGTTGAAGAAACACCAACAGTTGAAGAATTAACTGAATGGATACAAAAAAGTGAAGAAGAATTAAAGAAATGGTTTAATACAAGTGGTTTAAAGTATAAAGAATTGAATTTAAAAGATAAATTAGTAACTATGAGTGACAAAGAGAAAATAGAATTATTAGCAAGTGATGGAATGCTTATAAAGAGACCAGTATTAGTATCAGATAAGGGAATATTTACAGGCTTTAAGGAAGATAAATGGAATATATTAAAATAGAAGTATAGTAATTACCAATAAAGGTATTTACTATTTTTTTATGTGATAATCGGTAGATAATTCTTACAAGTATTGAAATATAAATAAAAAATATATACCGAAAATATACAGACCACCCCCGCCTCTAATCTCTACAAGGTAAAGAGGGGGAACGGCGAGGGGAGTGCTTTAAAAACTTTCGGGAAATACATAGGGGGAGGGGGTGAATTATTTCTTCGAAAGAGCTTCTAACATTAAAGATATAGCTAATGAGAAACCTTCAATAAAGGACTCTTCAGCTTCAATATCAGACAATTCATTCATACAATCTAATACATTATCAATTCGAGAAAAAGTTTCTTTATCAACTGAACTCATTAGTTCTTCTTGAAGTGATGTACATTTTGATAACGTTTTAGAGTATTTTGAATTTTCAAGAATTGGTTTCTCAATACAAGTGTAATCTCCATTGTATAGAGATTTAATTGTTTTAGTATTCATGTTTTCACCTCCAGTTGGTTGTGTATTTAAGCTTAAATATTATGAAATATCAAGTATTATTTGAAATTAAATATAATTAACAATTATTTACAAAACATACCAAAATCAGACACATTATATTGTTATTTTTATTACTTTGTGATATAAATATATTGAGAAAGTATATAAGTTTGGGGGCTAATATATGTCTAAAGAATATGAAAGTGAAGCAATGCTTGAAGAAAAATTGATAAAACATTTAGAATTGCTAGGTTATACTAGGATTAATTTAAAAAATCTAGATGATGTAAAAGAGAATTTTAGAAAACAAGTAAATAAGCATAATATAGATGAATTAAATGGAAAAGAATTATCAGATAGAGAATTTGATAGACTATATACAATGATTACAGGAAAAGGTGTTTATGCTAGTAGCAAAATTTTAAGAGAAAAACAATGTCTAGAAAGAGATAATGGAGAAAAAATATATATAGAATTATTTAATACTAGGCAATGGTGCAAAAACATATACCAAGTTTCCAATCAAATAACCAGCATTACAGGAGAAAGAGAAACAAGATATGATGTAACTCTCTTTATTAACGGATTACCACTAATTCAAATAGAATTAAAAGCACGTGGAAAAACATTAAAAGAAGCAGTAAATCAGATTGAAAGGTATAGAAGAACTTCATATAAAGAATTATATAAATTTATTCAGATTTATGTTGTAAGTAATGGAGTAAATACAAAATATTTTGCAAATACAGATGGAGAAATAAATTATGGATATACATTCTTTTGGACGGATGAAGAAAACAACAGAATTAGTAATCTAAGCGAATTTTCAATGTATTTCTTAGAAAAATGTTTTGTTTCTAAAATGATTGCTAGATATATGGTTATTAATGAAACAGACAAACAGTTGATGGTAATGAGACCATATCAAGTATATGCGGTTGAAGCATTAGTAAAACAAGCATTAGAGACAAACAATAATGGATATATATGGCATACTACAGGTTCAGGAAAAACATTAACATCCTTCAAAGCAAGTCAAATTTTAGCAAATGAACCAGATATTAAACAAGTCTTTTTCTTAGTAGATAGAAAAGATTTAGATACGCAGACATTCGATGAATTCAATAAATTTGAGCCAGGTTCAGTAGACTTTACAAATAGTACATATAAATTAGTTAAAAATATACAAGATTCAACAAAGCCATTAATCATAACTACTATTCAAAAAATGGCTAATGCTATAAATAGTCCAAGATATTCAGAATTAATGGAAAAATACAGAGATGAAAAGGTTGTGTTTATTATAGATGAATGTCATAGAAGCCAATTTGGTGATATGCATAAAGCTATAAAAATGCATTTTAATAGAGCTCAATATTTTGGATTTACAGGTACACCAAGATTTCCGGAAAATAAAAGTCAAGATGGGAGAACAACAGCAGATATATTTGAAAAATGTTTACACAAATATTTATTAAAAGATGCAATAAATGATGGAAATGTATTAGGATTTTCAGTTGATTATTATAAAACAATAGATGCTAATTTAGATAATATAGATTATGTTGAAGTTGAAGGTATAAACACTGAAGAAGCTTATATGGCTGATGAAAGAATAAACAACATTACTGAAGGAATACTTACAATGCATCCATTAAAAACTAATGATATGACATATACTGCTATATTTGCAACTGCTAGTATACCACAATTAGTAAAATATTATGATTGTTTTAAAACTAAAAAAACAGATTTAAAAATAGCAGCAATATTTACATATGGACCAAATGAAGATTATGAAGGAAAAGATGAACTTTCATGTCAAAGTTTAGAAAGAATTATAAATGATTATAATAAAATGTTTGATACTAACTATTCAGTAAATACATTCGATGGATATTTTAAAGATGTTTCAAAAAGAGTAAAAAATGCAGAAATAGATATTTTAATTGTAGTAAATATGTTTTTAACTGGATTTGATAGTAAAAAATTAAATACATTGTATGTAGATAAAGCATTAAAATATCATGATTTAATACAAGCTTTTTCAAGAACAAATAGAGTAGAAAAAGCAACAAAAACACAAGGAAATATAGTAAGTTTTAGAACAACGAAAAAAGCTGTAGATAATGCTATAAGGATTTTTTCTGATACAAGTGATCCAGATGAAGTTTTATTAAAACCATATGAATATTATAAAGAAAAATTTATTGAAATAGCAAAAAAATTAAAAGAAGTTGCTCCGACAGTAGAATTTGTCGATGCAATACAATCAGAAGAAGAAAAGAAAAAATTTATTGTTATATTTAGAGAACTAACTAAAATATTAATAAAACTTAGAATATTTAGAGAATTTAAATTTACAGAAGAAGAAGTTTATATTTCACATCAGGAATATTTAGATTATAAGAGTAAATATTTAGATTTAGCTACAAGTAAAGAATCACAAAATAAGGTTAGTATATTAAATGATATTGATTTTGAATTGGAATTAATGTACACAGATAAAATAAATGTTGACTATATTTTAAATTTAATGAGATCAATCGATTTAACTGATAAAGAGCAGACAGATAAAGATATTAAGGACATTTTAAATAAATTGGAAAATGCAGATAATAAAGACTTAAGGCTAAAATCTGATTTGATTAGAGAATTCTTAAATAAAATTATTCCAACTCTTAATGAAAATGATTCAGTTGAAGAAAATTATTATAACTTTATGGATGAACGCCGACACAAAGAAATTGAAGATATTGCCAAGAAATATGATATTGATGTAAATCTATTAAATGATATTATAGGAGAATATGAATATTCTGGAATTTTAGATACAGGTAAAATAAAAGAAAAAATAGATAAGCCTTTGATAGAAAAAGTTAATATAACAAAGTCAATTAAAGAATTTATAGTAAATTTAATAAATAGATTCAAATAGAAGGAGAAAAAAATGAATGTAGCAGAAAAACAAAATAAGCAACAATCAGAATTACACTCTAAATTATGGAGTATGGCAAATGATTTAAGAGGAACAATGGATGCTTCTGAATTTAAAAATTATATATTAGGATTAATATTTTATAGATTTTTATCAGAAAGATTAGTAAGTTACATAGAAGAAAAACTTTTAAATAAAGATAAACTAACATATGAACAAGCATGGAAAAAAGAAGAATATAGGGAAGCAATAATTGAAGATCTAACAAAAGATAGTGATGTAGGATATGTTATTGAGCCAGAATATTTATTTTCTAATTTGATAAAATTAGTAGAAACAGGTGATTTTGATATATCAATATTACATAAAGCAATTAATAAAGTTTCAGAATCAACACTTGGAAATGCTAGTCAACATGATTTTGAAAATTTGTTTGAAGATATGGACTTAAGTTCTTCAAAATTAGGTAGAGGTGAAAAAGAAAGAAGTAAGTTAATAGGAACAATTATGCAAAAGATAAATGATATAGATTTTGCATTTGAAGATACAGAAATTGATGTTTTAGGAGATGCATATGAATATCTAATAGGACAATTTGCAGCAAGTGCAGGTAAAAAAGCAGGAGAATACTATACACCACAACAAGTTTCAAACATACTTGCTAAAATAGTAACAATGGATATTAAAGACTTAAAGAATGTATATGATCCAACTTGTGGTTCTGGTTCATTATTGTTAAGAGTAGCAAGACAAAAAGATGTAAAAGTAAGTGCGTTTTATGGACAAGAAAAGGTTAGTACGACATACAACTTGGCTAGAATGAATATGTTACTTCATAGAGTTCCTTTTAATAGATTTGACATATATAATGGAGATACTTTAGAAGATCCTTGTGAAGAACATATGAAAATGAGATTTCAAGCGATAGTTGCAAATCCACCATACTCTGCTCAATGGTCAGCAGACCAAAAATTTTTAAATGATGAGAGATTCAGCAATTATGGTAGATTGGCACCAAAATCAAAAGCAGATTATGCATTTATTCAACATATGATTTATCTATTAGATGATAATGGAACAATGGCAGTAGTATTACCACATGGTGTATTATTTAGAGGAGCAAGTGAAGGGACAATAAGAGAATATTTAATAAAAGATAAAAATTATTTGGATGCAGTAATAGGATTACCAGCTAATATATTCTACGGAACTTCTATTCCTACTTGTATATTAGTATTTAAAAAGTGCAGAACAAGTGATAATGTATTATTTATTGATGCCTCAAAGGACTTTGAACCTGGAAAAAATCAGAATAGATTAAGAGATGAAGATGTAGACAAAATTATAAATACATATAAAAATAGAAAAGAAATAGAAAAATATTGTCACTTAGCTACTATGGATGAAATAAAAGAAAATGATTACAATTTAAATATACCACGCTATGTAGATACATTTGAAGAGGAAGAAGAAATAGATTTAGATGCTGTTCAAGTAGAGTTAGAAAAAATAGATGAAGAAGATAAAAAAGTAACAGAGGAACTTAATAAATATTTAAGAGAGTTAGGATTAAAAGAATTGAAATAAAGTAAAGGATTACATTTTTAAGTGTAATCCTTTTTAGATAAACATTTGCTGTAGTAGAGATTTTTTTAAAATATTTAAGTTATTTAAAGTATTTTTTTGCAAATTTATTTTTCTATCCAAATTTGACAAAATTTTTGCAATTTTTCTTTGATTCTCTAAACATGGAAAAACATCAGTATGTTTTAAAAAATCTTCTACATTTACAGACATTCTTTCATAAACAGTTCCTTGTTCATATTTTCTAACTTTATTAATAAAATCAATTCTAGTAAAATAATATTTACAAAAAGATACATCCATGATATTAGGATTAATTTCTAAAGTAACATATATTGGGGAAAAAATAGCACTTCCATATTCGTTAATACAAATAACACCAAATTTTAAATTGGCAGGATTATAACATAAGTCATTAAGAAGAGTAATTTTATATTTTTTATTATTGGACATAACTAGAAAATCTCTATTGTATCTATCGGATTTATCCAAAATCCCATCTTTTGATAAAGTTACATGAGGATATTCTAATCCTTTTTCAGAATATATCTTTCTTTCTTTCAAGAATTTACTAATTTGCATTTTAAATGTAGTTTTATCAGCTTTTATAGATTGAAATAATTTTTGACATACTCCTGTTTTATATATCTTAAGGGCCTCTATTTTTCTCTGTTGTAGTTCTATTTTTTTGTCTAATGAATAAAATAAATTAGCAATTTTTACTTGTTCCTTTTCCACTGTAAAATTAACCTTTATTTTTTCTAATTCTTCTTGAGAAATATTATAATGTTGAGCTCCTGCACCTTTCACAATAATTTTTTTTCTATTGCAAGGAGATTTTAAAAGATAGTTAAAAAATAAAGGATTGTAATTTCCAATTTTTTTACCTCTTATAACAAATCCACCAAATGTTGCAATTTGCTTTTTATCTAAATAAACATTTGCTTGTCCTATATCATTAAAAGTTTCTGAACTTCGTTGAAATACCATATCTCCATATTCAACACTATTTTCTTTTAAAGTTTTATCATTTATATCAATTAGTCCTTTAATTTTATCATAAGTAATATATGTATTGTTTAATATATCTCCAACACTTATATACTTTATACCATATCCATAAGAATCTTTGTCACCATTAATACCATTCTTAAAGGACAATATTTTTTTTAGAGTAATTTCGTTCCATTCATTTTTAAATTCTTTAAATCTTAGTTTTGGTACTAACAAATTCTCACCTTCAATCTGTCCTTAATATTTAACCTTAATATACTAATAATACAGTAGTTGTATAATATATATGGAGGTGAAAAAAATGCTATTTAAAGCAAAAAACAAAGTATTATATAAAGATTGGATTTGGGATTGGTTGTCATATAAAAAAGATTATATCAAAGAATCCACATATGCTAATTATTCTAATATTATTTCTAACCATATAGCACCAGATTTAGGAAAGTATTATCTTAACGAATTAAATAATAAGATAATTCAAAAATTTTTATTAGAAAAATATAAAAATGGTAGATTGGATAATTCAGGAGGACTATCAAGCAAAACAATTAGGGATATAATTGCTATAATAAAAAGCAGTCTAAAAACTGCAATTAAGGAAGGATTAATTGAAAGTGTAAGCCTTGATTTTATTTATCCGAAAACTAATATAAAAGATAAGATATATACTCTCTCAAAACAAAATCAAGATAAATTAACAAATTACATTTTAAAGAATCAGTCTATTAAAAGTTTAGGAATTTTGTTGACTTTATATTCTGGAATTAGAATAGGCGAACTATGTGCATTACAATGGAAGGATATTGATTTTAAAAACAATATTTTACATATAAATAAAACCCTTCAAAGGGTATATATTAAAGATACACACATTAATGCTTCAAAAGTTATAATAACAAATCCAAAAACTCACAATGCCGAAAGAGAAATACCACTTAATAAAGAATTTGCATACGAATTAAAGAAATATAAAACCAATTCAAATGATTATATATTATCTTGTAACAACAAATGGATAGAGCCAAGAACATATAGGAGATATTTTGAAAGAATTTCAAAAAAAGCCCAAATAGAGAAAATTAATTTTCATGGACTTAGGCACACTTTTGCAACTAATTGTATCAAATTAGGTGTAGATTATAAGACAGTTAGTGAATTATTAGGACATGCCACTGTGAATATTACTTTAAATTTATATGTGCATCCACAAATGTCTCAAAAAAAGAAATGTATAAATTTAGTTTGTAAAAATTTTCAAGAAAAAATTTTAAAATAATTCCAATTTTAAATTTTTTATGATATACTTGTTTACAACCTTTAAGGTTAAATCTAAAGGACAGAATGAAGGTGAAAAATTGCTAGTACCAAAACTAAGATTTAAAGAATTTAAAGATGAATATAATACATATAAATTAAATGATATAGTAGATTTCTATAAAGGAAACACATTATCTAAATCTGATATTAAAGAAAACGGAAAGTTTCCTTGTATTCTATATGGAGAGTTGTATACACAGTATGATGAAATAACAGATAAAGTTATAAGTTATACTGATAGAAGTGATAAAAATCTTTTTCATAGCAAAATAAACGACGTTTTAATTCCATGTAGTGGCGAAACTGCATTAGATATTTCTACATCAACTTGTATATTGCAAGATCATGTAATTCTTGGTGGAGATTTAAATATATTGAGACCAAAATTTCAAAATGGAAAATATTTAAGCTATTTATTATCTAACAAAAAAAGGATTGTTATTGCCAGATATGCTCAAGGAGATTCTATTGTTCATTTATATGGTGAAAAAATAAAAAATATAAATATTGATTTGCCTACAATTGAGGAACAAGAGAAAGTATCTAAATTATTAGAATTTTTAAGCAAAAAAATAGAACTACAAAAACAAAAAATAGAAGCCCTTAAGATATATAAAACAGGGTTATTCAATAAAATATATAAAGAGAAGTTGAATGATATAAAAGAAAGTGAATTGAGAGAATATGCTTATTTACAAGGAGGATATGCTTTTAAAAGTGAGTTGTTTTCAAAAAAAGGTACACCAATTATAAGAATTGCTAATATTAACGAGAACATAGTAGATTTAAAGGATGTAGTTTTTTACGATAAAGAAATTCCAATAGATTTTAAATTTGAAATAAATACTGGAGATATATTGATAGCTATGTCAGGAGCCACTACTGGTAAGATAGGAATATATAAAGAAAAAATGAAATCGTATCTAAATCAGAGAGTTGGAAAAATAGTTTTAAAAAGAAAAGATATGATTTATTCATATTTATATTTTCTATTTGAATTAAGTTCATATAATATGCAATTAAATACTAAATTAGTAGCAGGAGCACAACCCAATATTAGCCCAGCAGATATAGAAAATTTAAAATTTAAAATACCATCAATAAAACTGCAAGAACATATAGCCAATATAGCTATGAATATTAATAAAAAACTAGAAATAGAAGGTAATAAATTGCAAGAATTAAATGAATTAAAAAAAGGATTATTACAGAAAATGTTTATATAGAGTAGCAAAAAAGCTACTCTATATTGCTATATATACAAAAATGTTATAGAATGGCAATAAGAGGTAGATAAAAATGTATAGTGAAATAGTAAAAAAGTATTTTGAAAATCCAATAAATTTAGGGAGAATTGAAAATGCTGATGCAATAGGAATAATAGAAAATGAAATTTGCAGTGATATAATAAAAATATATATAAAAGCAGGTGAACAAAAAAATATCATAGAAGATGCAAAATTTGCAGCTAAAGGTTGTCCTCCAGTTATAGCATCATGTTGTATAGTAACAGAAATGATTAAAAATATGGAAATAGAAAAAGCAAAAACTTTAACTGCAAATGAAATAATTAATAAATTAAATGGGTTACCAAAAGAAAAAGAACATTGTGCAGAGTTAGTTATAAAAACATTAAGAAAGGCAATAGAAAATATAAATTGAAAAAGAGCCCAAGGCTCTTTTCTACTTTATAGAAACATCACTAACCAACATATTCTCCAACAACTCCGCACTAGCCCTATCAGTAGACTCCAAATCATGAACATAAAACTTCAAAGTAGTATCAGTACTAGCATGACCTAATTTATGAGAAACAGTCTTAACATCAACATTACCAGAAATAAGCAAAGTAGCAAAAGTATGTCTCAAATCATGAAAACGAATATGAGGAAAACCATTCCTAGTTAAGAAAGAACTAAACCATTTAGGACCAGTTGCAGGATTCATAATTCTACCATCAGCAGTAGTAAAAACATTTTTAGCACCTTTCCAAGATTTACCCAGAGCAAGTCTCATCTTACTTTGCTCACATCTCCATTGTTTAAGCAAATCAAAGCAAATACTAGGTACAGCTATTGTACGAGTACTTAAATCAGTTTTTGGACTCTTCTCAGAAGTAGGTTGACCACTTAAATAATAGGCACTTCGTTTAATACTTATTTTATGATTCTTAAAATCAATATCATCCCAATGCAAACCAACTAATTCACCACGTCTAAAACCAGTTAATATAGCAAGAATTACAAAGCATTTATATTTTATAGGAGCCTTTTTAAGTAGGACATTTATTAATCTTTTAGATGTTTCTTCATCATAACATGTCATTTTAGTACGTTTAAATTTAGGTTGAACAACTTTAGTACATGGATTATAAGGAACTATGTCCCATCTAAGAGCATTACTGAAAATGCTAGATAATATTTCATGAGCACGATGTACACTAGCAGGAGATAAAGTTTTATAATTACCATTTTTGTCTATTCTGTTAGTTGGTTTAGTTAGCAAAAAATTATACAGATTATCCAAATCCAAAGGTTTTATTTTATCAAGTCGTTTGTTACCTAAATATGGTAAAATATGTTTATTTAATTTTTCATTATAACTTTGGTAAGTTGTTGGTGAAAGATTAGGTTTTACATATGTTTCTAACCATTGTTTACTAAAATCATTTAATGTCACTTTTTTTGCAGAATACGTGCAACCGCCTTCAATTGAAGTGATAAATTTTGCAAGTTCTTTTTCGGCTTCCCTTTTAGATGAACAAGTAACAGTTTTATTAAAATATTTTCTTTTTCCATTTGAATCGAAACCATTACTAACACGAAGTCTATATTTTTCATTTCCCATATATAGAATGTTTCCTGCCAAATATATTACCTCCTACTTATTAATCCAATCTTGATTGTCTTTTAGCCATTTTGAAAGTTCATCAAGTTTAATTTTATTATCTTTACAAAGTTTATACATCTCTTTAGCCTTAGAAGCCCAATTGGCAAATAGTTTATCTACATTAGCAATATCCTTATTTCTTTGCTTCTTGGCATTTTGAGTTTTATATGCATTTCTATATAACTTTGTTATTTCATCAGATTGTACAGAAAGCTCATAACCGATATCTCTACAAGTCTTACCATTTCTAAAAACACGAGTGCAATATATTTCATTACTCTTAGTTGTAGGAACAAAATATTTGCCACAATTTTTACATTTATTAAATTGAATATTTAAAGCTGCAGCTCTATATAGAGTGAATAAAATAAAATCACGATAAGATTCAAAAGTATAAACTTCTATTGGTATTTGTAAATCATTTTCTATTTTGATTCCACTAAAAATTCTACATTCAAATGGTCCTATTTTTGACAATTCATTACCTAAAGCTTTATATAATGAATCTGCATGATTATTTAACAAAAATTCAATTAAATATTTTTCAGTTGAATTAGTTTCTTCAAATAATTCAATTACAAAATTACCTAAATTAAATTCTTTAGTAATATCCTTTTTTTCAATATCTATAAGATAACATGTATCATTATTTATATATAGATGAATTTGCTTTGAATCTTGTTTCATAACTATCTCCTTTTTAGACATTTTAAAATAAATTTCAAAAATGTCTTGACTTGAATTTGAATCTATTGTAACATATAGACATATTAAAAGTCAAGTATAATCTGTCAATCGCTTCGAATAATTCCAAGGAGGTGAGGTTATGCAAGAAAAAACAGATATTCCAGAGCTATTGACTGTTAAAGAAATTCAAGAAAAAATGAGAATTTCAAAAGCAGGAGTATATAACTTGATAAATTCTGGACAAATTCCGTTAATAAAAATAGGGAATAGAAAATTAATACCTAAAAAAGAATTTTTAATTTGATTAAAGAAACAGGAGGTGAATACAAAATAAAATGGATGAAGAAGAATTCTTAACAAAACAACAGGTAATAGAAAAATATAAACCAATGTTTACAGAGTGGTCTCTTTCAAAATTAATTAGAGAAAGAAAAATAAAATTTGTAAGAATTGGTAGAAGAATATTTTTCACTAAAAAATCAGTAGATGATTTTATAAAATCTCAAGAAGAAAATAGTATTTTAAATGAAAGAAGGGATTTTCACATTGTATAAAATAAAAAATTGTCCTTTCAATTGGTACTTGAAAGAACAATATAATTGAATATAAAGGCTAACCTATATAAACAATCTCTAAATATATTATATACGATTAGCCTAAAATATTCAATAAATTTAGAAATATTTTAGGAGGGATACAATTGAATATATATGATGAAATTAGAAGTAAATTAACAAATAAACAAGTAGCAAGATATTATTTAGGTGAACCGCAACAACATTCTGGAAATAGTATTAGATATTGTTCGCCATTTAGAAATGAAAAGCATCCGTCGTTCTGGGTAAATGATGAAAAAGGTTTTACAGATTTTGCAGCAAAAGAGCATAGTGGTAATATGGTGACATTTGTAATGCAATATAAAAATTTACCAACATATTTTGATGCAGCAAAACAATTGATTAATGACTTTGGATTAAATATAGAGATAAAAGAAAATATGTCTTGCTTCAGTAAAAATAGAACAAAAGAAAAAATTAAAGATTTAGTATTTGATAAAGGTAATAAACCGAAAGATATAAATTGTATGTTTGATATAATAGAACATACAAGCAAGCCAGATAAGAAAGAGGCGGCATATATAAAAAATCGAATACCTAATCTTGAAATAAAAAAATATTCATTAGATGAAATATTAAATAATATTGTAAAAGGAAAAACAATAATTCCATCAGGAATAAAGTCGAATGCAAAACAAAATTTTAAAGGGCAACAATTATTTTTAGTGGATTTTGATAACACAAAAAATGGAATAAAAATATGTGCAAATGAAAAAGAACATGCAACAATAAATAAATTACTAGAATATTGTAAGAAAATAGAGTTTATGCCTACATTTGCATATTATACATTTAGCCATAGTGAGGAACAACATAAATTTAGGGTTGGTTATGTTTTGGAAGAATCCATTGTGGATTATAAAACTGCTGAAAAAATCCCTAAAAAATTATTAGAAATATTTAAAGATTTTAATCCAGATACATCAAAACAAAATTTAGCAGATTTCTTTTATGGAGGAAAAAGTATAGAATATAAAAGTGATAATTATTATTGTCCAAGATTATTAGAAGGATATGCATATAATGATGAATTTGAAATATCAGAAGATAAGTATAAACAATATAATGATTTATTGAGACCTAATAGTTATGAATTTTCCAACAGAGGGTTGGTTAAGAAAATAGTAAAAAAGGATGTATTAGAAGATAAAGTAATAAGTAATTTTATTGCAATTCCAACAAAGTTTATTACATATAATGATGGAAATGAAACAAGGACAGATGTTACTTTAAAAACTATTTTAAATACAGGAGAAGAGTTGCCAAAAATAACACTAAATATAAAAGACTTTGAGAGCTTAAATTGGATTGCAAATGGAACATGGAACTTTGAGCCTAGAATAAGTCCAAATGGAAATAATAAAGAATATTTTAAAGATACATCAAAAATATTAAGTAAATTATCAACTAAAGAAATAATATATTCACATATGGGTTTTAGAAAAATAAATGGAAAATTACATTATTTATATCATGGTGGAGTAATTGGAGAGAATAAAGATATAAAAGTTGATTTAAGTGAGTCAGGACTAGAACAATATAAGTTTATAGAAGACCAGTTAGATTCAAAACAAATAAAGGAATGTGTAGAAACATCACTTAGTTTATTGAATGTAGGAAAAGAAACTATTATGGTACCATTATTGGGAAATATTTTTTTAGCTCCTTTGCAAGAAATATTTAGAGAAATAGAAATAGCTAATGGTTTTGTTACTTGGATACTAGGAGAAAGTGGAACACAAAAAAGTACTTTAGCAGCATTAATGTTATCACACTTTGGAAATTTTGAAAGAGATACAATACCTTGTGGCTTTAAAGATACAGTAAATAGTCTAGAAAAACAAGCTTTTATAGTAAAGGACAGTGTATTTTTAATAGATGACTATTATCCAAGTCAATCATTACAAGAGTCGAGAAAAATGGAAGCAGTTGCGGAAAGCATATTTGGAATGGCTGGAGATAAACAAGGTAGATCAAGAATGAAACAAAATGGTAAAGATATAAGAAAATCATACAGCTCAAGAGGAATATTAATGGCAACAGGAGAAAACTTTCCTAATTTCGCAGAAAGTAGGGTGGCCAGAAGTGTAATTGTAGAAATAGAAAAGGGGGATTTAAGATTAGATATTTTATCATACTTACAAGGGAATAAAGATAAGCTTAATATTTGTATGAGAGAGTACATAAAATGGATAATTGTAAATTATGATAAAATTAGAGAGCAAATAAAAAATGACTTTCCTAGATATAGAAAAAAATTTAATAGGGATTTCTCTCATGCTAGAATACCGGAAAATATGGCATCATTGTATATAGGTTGTGAAATGTTTTTTGAATTTGCAAGAGCCAATGGTGTTATAGATACAACAGTTATGACTGAATGGAAACTAATATGTTTTAATAGTTTGCTAAAATTAGCAAATAAACAAAGTATTAGAACATCAGATTCAAAACCAGATAAAATGTTTTTTTTTGCAATACAAGAATTGTTGGCAAGTGGAGAAGCATATTTTCAAGTATATCTACATGAAAACCAAAGTAGTACGAATCCATATGCAAAAGTTTTAGGATGCTATGACAGTGAAAAAAGCATGTATTATTTAATACCAGGAACTGCATATAAATTAGTTGTAGAATATTATGAAAAACAAAATATTAAATTCCCATTAAATCCAGGAGCGCTTTGGACATATTTGAAGAAACATGGAAGCATTGCGATTGCTGAAAAAGATAGAAATATGATAAGAAGAAAAATTAACAATGAAAGTATAGCTGTAATTGCGGTACATCAAGAAATAATAAGTCCAGACTTAGGTAAAAATTCTATAAATAAAGAAAATGAAGAGATAATATTACCATTTTAGAAGCCTTTGATTAAAGGTTTCTTTTTCTGTTAAAATACTAGGAATTTTAAATAAAAAATAGTATAATACAAATAAATTCAGAAGCGGTATATAAGAAATGAATAAAAATCAATATGTTTATATATTAAATACCGAAATGAACAGAAAAAGGTGATAAAATGATTTATATAACAGGAGATTGCCATTCTGACTTTACGAGATTTTCAATGGATAACTTTCCTATTCAAACAGAAATGACAAAAGATGATTATGTTATTATATGTGGAGACTTTGGTGGAGTTTGGACATTTGAAAACGAAAGTGAACAGGAAAAGTATTGGTTAGATTGGTTAAATAAAAAGAATTTTACAACATTATTTGTAGATGGAAATCATGAAAACTTTACTAGATTATATAACTATCCAGAGAAAAAGTGGCACGGAGGAAAAGTACACAAAATTAGAGATTCAGTATTACATCTAATGAGAGGTGAAATTTTTGAAATAGATAATAAAAGAATATTTACATTTGGTGGAGCATCTTCACATGATATACAAGATGGAATATTAAATTTAGATGGAGAAGAAAAGATATATAACTTTAGAAAAAGAGGTGCATATTTTAGAATTAGAGATTACTCATGGTGGGATTTAGAATTACCAACAAATGAAGAGATGGAAAATGGAATTAAAAACTTAGAAAAAGTAAATTATAAAGTTGATTATATTATTTCACATTGTTGTCCAACAAGTGTACAAGCTATATTAGGTGCAGGAAAATATAAGAAAGATTGTTTAACAGATTATTTGCAGCAAATATCAGAAAAGTGTGAATTTAAAAAATGGTATTTTGGACATTACCATGATTATAGGCAAGTTAATTCGCAATATACATTGCTTTATGAAGATATAGTGCCATTGGAGTTTGAAAGTATATTTTAATCAGATAGGAGAAAAAATAATATGATGAAGTTAGAAGAATATGTTAAAAAAAGAAAAAAAGCAGATGGAATAAATGAATTTGATAAAAATAAAAAAGATGAAAATTTAAAAATATGTGTAAATTACATTTTTGAGTATTTTAATAATTATTTAAATATTACAGAATTAGAAGAAATAACAATAGCTAAGGAAGAAAAATTAGATAAATATCGTAAGCAATTAAAAGAGTATGATTTAGAGATAAAAGAATGGTTAGTAAAAATATATGCTGAATATGGGAACTTTTTGGATAAATCAATAGGTAGAAGAATTAGAAATGAACAAATTTATTTTTATTTGTTAAGTGAGGATAGTGAATTCAGAAGTTTATCTTACGAGTGTTATGCTGAATATATAAAGAAATTTCCGTATTTAAAAGGACAAGAAGAGATGTTATACAAATTTTTAAAAGAATATCATAGAGTAGAAAGTAATCAATCTTTATGGAATATTCCAATAATAAATGAAGAAATAGACGAATGGGTAGAGACAACAAAAAATAAATATGGAGTAAACTTGTATCGATTTGCTTCTGATTGGGTAAATTATTTTTTTGATACACCAGAAATATGGGGGAAGAAACATAGAAAGAAGAATAATGACGCATATAAAGGATATGAATATGATTATAAAAATGGAGATAATTTATTTAACATAGATTCATTATATAGGAATATGCCAAAGAAACCATTTACAAAAGGGAAAAAACAAGAATTTGAAACGTTACTTATGTATTATTGGTTAAACGATATAGTAGGTGATGATGATAATTATTGGAATGAATATTTAAACAAGGTTAGTAAATAATCTTTATAAATTTTGAAAATACTATTGATAAATAAATTTTTTTATAATAAAATGTGGCAAAGGGGGGATATGAAATGTTTGATATTTATGAAGTCGCAGATGAATTTCTATCAATAGAAAGTATGACACAAAAGAAATTACAAAAATTATGTTATTATGCACAAGGCTGGTATGCGGCAATTACAAATAGAAGATTATTTAATGACCAAATACAAGCATGGGTTCATGGACCAGTATCACCTAAATTATATGAAAAATTTAGAATGTTTGGATTTAATAAAATACCAAAAAGAGAGTCAAAAGCAACAGATGAAGAATTGAAAGGAATAGTAAAAGAAATATATAGAATATACGGAAAATTAGATGGAGATCAGTTAGAAGAATTAACTCATAAAGAAATGCCATGGATAAATGCAAGAGAGGGATTAGAAGCATATGAATCATCAACAAATCCAATAAAATTTGATGATATGGTAAGCTTCTTTCAATCAAAATTGTTAGAAGAACCAAATGCCTAAATTTGATGTAAAAAAACTAAATGCTATTCCAGAGGCAAAACCACTAAAGAGTAATGTTGTAGATACACTTAGCCGATTAAAAGAAGAAAATATAGGAGATGTAACAGAAAAAAAGATAAAAGTATCATTTGAATTTTTTGATGCTGAAAACAAGTTTTTTACATTAGGAAATATAGAAAAAGAATGGTTTACAGATTTATTAGAGGAATTAAAGAATTTATCCAATTTAACAAAAAAGCAAATATTTAATGAATATAAAAAGAAATATAAACCACATCCATATTATGATAGCTTGAAATCTTTAAACTATAAAGATGAATTTTTAACAAATCCGCAATATGAAGGGACCCAGCTGACATTAACTAAATCAACAGGAAGAATTCATGGATTTTTTATAGGTAATATATATTATATCCGTTTTTTAGATAGATGGCATAATATGTATAATTCTGAAGGTTATGGTGGAGTGAAGTATTTCCCAAAGGCTAGATCTGATTTTGAAAGATTAGAAGAAGAAAACAATATACAAAAACAACAAATCATGACATTGGAAAATAAAATTGAAAAAAATGCTACTATATTATGTGATAATTGTATGAAATGCAATAAAGAAGTATTTAAAAAATTTGAATTATAGACAAAGCTGATTATAGGCTTTGTTTTTTTGGTTTCTTTGTCACACCTTGGTCACACTATCTACAAAATTACACGATTTTAAACACATTTTAACACAAACAAAGTATCACCAATTTCATCGATTAACTTACTCTAACAAAACATAACACAATTACACCAAACTCAACAATACCAGCACTTACGGGCTCATAACCCCAAGCCCATCTCCATAATCTCCGCCAAGCAAAAACAAGAAAAACAGCAAAAAACATTTAAACAATCCACAATAAGTGATATAATTGTGGAAAAGAAATAAAAATAGCAAAGGAAACAATATGATAAAAGTATATAATCTAAAAAACAAAAAAGAATATATAGAAGAAGTAGCAACACTAGAATATGAAGAATGGGCAGACGACAAAGAAAACAACAAAAATAGAAGAATAAATGAAAAAATAAAAAAGATAGAAAAAAATTTAAATAGCAGCAATTTTTGCAAATTAATATTGCTAAAAGAAAATAGCCTAATAGGATTTATATCAATATTCCCCAATGACAGTAAAGAATGTCCCAATCTAACACCATGGTATTCAACAATGTATGTAAAAAAAGAATATAGAAAAAAAGGATACTCAAAAATACTAAATGATGCAATTTTACAAGAAAGCAGGAAAAGAAATTACAAAGAAATATTTTTAAAAACAAAATTAAACAATTATTATGAAAAATTCGGTGCCAAATTTATAAAAACATTAAACAATGGAGAAAAATTATATAAATTTGAATTATAAAAAGATTTGCTAAAACACAAAATAATAATTCAAAATTATAACTTATAGATTAATAAAAACACAAAAAAAGATTTAAAACAGCAAATAGACTATTTTAAATCATAATACATACCTTGAAATAAATTCTGTTCCCTCATAATTTTATCTAAACCATTAAGAACCCACTTTTTATGCAAATTCCAAGAAGGGGCAACAAGCAAATCTTTAGGAGCATCTGCAACAATCCTATGAATAACTACATTTGGATTAATATGAGTTAAAACATAAACCAAGCAATCCATATAATAGTCAAAAGAAATTGGAACATATTCTCCTGAATAATACAAATTAGCCAAACCAGTATTTTTAACAACATAAGTAGAGTGAATTTTTATTCCTTGAACATTATGATGGTTAATAAAATCAACACTATTTTTTACATCATTAAAAGTTTCTAAAGGAAGACCAATCATAAGATGGACAACAATATCAATGCCATATTTATTAAGAAGTTTTGTTGCGTAAGTAAAACTAGAAGATAAATAACCTCTGTTAATAAAATTTCCAATATCATCATTAGAAGTTTGAAGACCAAGTTCAACACAAACATAATATTTATCTTTATAACTACTTAATAATTTAACAATATCTTCGTTTATACAATCTGGTCTTGTTGCAACTTCAAGTCCAACTATTTTGGGATTAATTAAAGCTGCATCATACTTGGCTTTTAAATTTTTTATTGAATCATAGGTATTTGTAAAATTTTGAAAATATGCTATAAATTTATCTGCGCGAAGGCTTTTATAACTATTAAAATAATTAACAACTTGGTTATGTATTTTATCTATTTGGCTTGTACCATTTGCACAAGAAATTAGTTCGCCAGAACCTTTTTCACTACAAAAAATACATCCACCTGTAGAGATTTTTCCGGTCTCTGTTAGGGCATGTAAATCCACCATCAATGCATATTTTTAAAGTACGCGTACCAAATTTTTCTTTTAAATAATTGTTTAAATGTTTATATCTTGCTATATTTTTCATAATTGTATTATAGCAAAAAATAATAAAAAATACAAATAAAGGAAGTAAAAATGATAATAAATAATATAGAATATGAAATAAATAAAAGCAAAAGAAAAAATATATATCTTCAAATAAAGAACGGAAAAGTAATAGTAAAAGTGCCATATTACGTAACAAATAAACAAATAGAAGAAATAGTTTATAAAAAATCTAATTGGATTCAAAAATCTTTAGAAAAGTACAATCAAAAAAATAATGAATTAAAAAAATATCAAGAAGGTGAAATATATAAAATTTTAGGGAAGGAGTATATTTTAAAAATTAATTATGAAGAAACTAATCAAATTAAGGTAGATATAACAGACTGCAACATAATTATAAATTTACCATTTACATATAAGATGAAACCAAATTTATCTAATAAAATAGAAAAGATAATAAATAAAATGTATATGCAAATAATACAAAAACAATTAGATTATACTATGAAAAAAGTTACAAATATGGTTGGACTAGCACCAAAAAAGTATAGGGTAAGAGATATGAAAAGTGCCTGGGGAAGCTGTTCTTCTACAAAAAATATAAGTATAGCTTTAAAATTGATTGAATATAGCCCTAAGGCATTTGAATATGTTGTTTTACATGAAGTGTGCCATTTAAAACATATGAATCATTCAAAACAATTCTGGCAAATGGTAGAGGGCTATATGCCAGATTATAAAAAATATAAAAAAGAGCTAAATTCTAGCAAGTATGATAGGTAAAATTATGGAAAATCTTAACCAAATAATAATATAAAAGACTTATGATAAAAATCATAGGTCTTTATTTTATGTAGAAATCCAATACCTAATTTTTATAATACAAATAATTTGTTTAATATACATGCCCCTAAGAAAAATGTATTTTTATGTCAAAAATATTACTAAAAAAAAATGAAAATGACATATATATATAAGTATTCTTAAAAACTATAAATCCCTAAGAATATTATGTAATAGGATTTAAAATCCTTCTAATAGTTATATTGACTAAGGTTAAAAAAAAATAAATAATAAAGTATAAAATATTTTAATTTATAGGGGGATTAACATGAAACCAAAAAGTCTTGACACAAAAGCAAACAAAAAATTATTTATTATAGCAAGTATAATTCTAATTGGAATTATAATGGTTGTAGCTATGATTTACAAAAGTAGCAGTACAAAAGAAATAATTCAAGGGCAAGAGTCAAAAAGCTTAAGCCAAGAAGATGAAAATTCATTTGATTATGGAATAGAAAAGGGAAAAGTAATAATAATGTATCAAGATGAAGATGGAAATAAGATTGCTGAGAATGATGAGATAGAGGGAATAGTTGGAAAAGAATATACAACAAGCAGAAAAGAAATATCACATTATGTAGCAGCAAAAAAAGACCCTTTAAACAAAATAGGAAATTATAAGAAAGAAGATATTACTGTAGTATACCAATATAAATTAATTCAAAATCTAGTAAAAACAAATGTAAGTGAAGGAAATAATGTAACAATACAAATTGGAAATGAAAGACAAAGCAGAGACTATAAATTGGTATTAATGCAAGAAACTGAAGAAGGAAAAAAATTAACAGGTGGAAAATTTAAAATACAGTCAGATATAACAGTAGAGGGAACAACAACAAATGGAAAACTTACAATTGGAGCAATAAATGTTCAAAGCGAAGGAACAGAAGATTACACAATAACAGAAGAAGAAACTCCACAAGGATTTGAAAAAACACTTACTTCAAACTACGTTTTGCAAATACAAAAAAAATATAATAATGAAAATAAACAATATGAGTTAATAGCAACATCACAAAATAATGAATTAGAGTTAGAACAAACTCAAAATGATGAAATATTATTAACTATAAAAAATAAAAAAATACAAACAAATGAAATAGCATTAAAAAAGATTTTAACTTCAATTAATGACACACAAACAAAAAAAGAAGTTACAGCAAGAATTGAGAATGGAAAAGTTGTTTATGACAAAAGTGAAGAACCACTTGAAGTAAAAAAAGGTGAAAAGATAGTATATACAATAAGGGTATACAATGAAGGAAATCAAGATATAGTAGGAAAAACAGTAGAAGACATAATTCCGTATGGCCTAAAATATTTAAGTGATAGTAAAATAAATAAAGATTATAAATGGGAAGAAGAAAATAATTTAGTAAAGACAAATTATTTAGTTGGAAAAACAATAAAAGGTTTTGAAATTGAAAATAACGAAAAACCATTATATGAAGATATCAAAATTGAATTAGAGGTAATAAAAGAAGAAGGCACAATTATAAATACAGCAAAAACTGAAAGTTTAGAAAATGAAAAAGACATAAATAATAATGAAGATGAAGAAAAGGCTAAAATAATAAAGGATGAGCCTAAAACTTTTGATTTAAGTATGCAAAAATATTTGTATAGTATAGATGAAGAAAAATTAACTAATAAAGAAATTGTAGCAAAAAATATAGAAGGCAAAATTGAATATACAAAAAATAACGAAATATGCAAAGTTGCAAATAATCAAAAATTAGTATTTACATTAAGAATATTTAATGAAGGAGAAAAGCAAACATTAGGAAGAGATGTATATGAATATATTCCAGAAGGATTAGAATTTATAACAGATAGTACAATCAACAAAGAAAATGAATGGAAGATGTATAAACAAGATAAAGCAGGAAATTTAGTAGAAGTAGAAAATATAAAAGATGCAACAGTACTAAAAACTGATAAATTAAGAAATGAACAAATAGATGGATTTGATATAAATAATAATGAATTACCAAAATACAAAGATATACAAATAGAATTTAAAGTAAATGAGAATAAAGTTAAAGATGAAAATAGAGTAATAACTAATATAGCAAAAATTGAATCAACCAGATTAGAAAAAAATCAAGAAAATGACAAGTCTGAAGAAAAAGTACAAGTAAAACAATTTGACTTAGAGTTAGTAAAATATATAAAAGAAATAAAAATAAAAGATGATTTAGGAGAAACTGTAACTAGTCTTGGACTAGGAAAAAAAGATCAAATATTTAAAAAAGAAATTAATAGCAAAAAAATTTCGAAAACTCAAATATATGTAACTTATGGTTTAAAGGTAAAAAATATTGGTGAAATAGCAGGATATGCAAGCGAAATAAGTGATTATATACCAAAAGACTTTGAGCTTGTAAATGATAACATTTGGGTAAACAATGGAAATGTTGTTACGACAACAAGTTTGGCTAAAAAAATTATAAATCCAGGAGAATCTAAGAATTTAGAAATTACATTTAAATGGAATTTAAATGCCAATAGCATTGGTGAAAGAAATAATAAGGCTGTTATTTCAAAATATGAAAATGATTATAATGCTAAAGATAATACAGAAGATAACAAAAATGAAGAAAGATTTATTATTTCAATAAAAACAGGTGCATTTGAAATATCAATATTTATTATATTAACAATTTTAATAATTAGTGTAGTTGTTATAAAGATAAAAATAAAAAATAAAAAGGGAGAAAGTAAATGAAAAAGAAGGTTATTGCAATAATTAGTATTTTAATATTAGCTTGTGTAACCATATTAACTTTTACAACTAAATCGGAAGGTTTTACTCAATACCAAAATGGATTAACATGGTATTATGAAGTAGTAGATGGAGAAGCGGTAAATGTTTATGTATATAGTGGAACACCAAGTACAACAGTTACAATACCAACAAAATTAGGAGGTTATCCAGTAACTAGCATAATTGGGGAAAAATTTGGATATACCCAATATAATATATTTGGTAAAAATAATAGTTCATATAATTATTCTGGGAAGGTAGAAAAAATTATTATACCAGATACAGTTAACACAATTGGAAATTATGCATTTTTAAATTGTTATTCATTAAAAGATGCCAAATTCCCACAAGAATTAGAAATAATTGGAACAGCAGCTTTTCAAAATTGTGCTATTGAAAGTGTTAGTATACCAGACAATGTTACTAAAGTTGGTGAAAGGGCATTTTATAATTGCTCAAAATTAAAAACAATTAATATAGGTGATTCTCTAATATCTATAGATTCTAGTACTTTTGCAGGCTGTATAAATGCTACAAATGTAAAAATTCCTAATACTGTTAAAACAATATATTATGACTCATTTGCTGGAGTTAAAGATGTATTTGTAGACAATACAAAGGAAAATTTAGAAATACTAAATCCAAATAATTATAATGTATCTAAAATGCCTAATATGCATTATAAAAATTGTAATCATAATATTAATTTAAATGTATTACAAGGAATAAAAATAATAAATGAAGCAAATGGAGAACAAATAACAAACAATGATTTTGAATGTGGAGAAAATATAACATTTAGATTAGAAAAAGACGCAAATTATAATTATGATAATATGGCAGTATTTATAGAATCAAAAGGAGATTATTTGGATTCTGAAAATACAGTACAAAAGATAAACTTGAATTTTGGTGATACATATACTCTTAATAATTTATTAAGAGATAAAACAATATATGTACAAGAACAAAAAGATGGGTTTGACCTATCTTTAAGACAATACATATATAGTATAAACAATAAAGAAATAAGTAATTCAAGAGAACCTAAAGTAAAAATAGTAAATGGAAAAATACAATACCAACATAGCAAAAATGTTGTATATCCTCAAAAAGGAGATAAAATAGTATACAATATAAGAGTATATAATGAAGGCACAATTGCAGGAACAGCAAATAAAATAACAGAATATTTACCAGAAGGTTTAGATTTTAATGGAAATAGTGCAATTAATATAAAATATGGTTGGAAAGTTTCAGAAGATGGAAGAAGTGTTACAACTGAATTTTTAAAACCATTATCAATAAATCCGTATACGGGAGTATATGGTTTAAGCTATCAAGAAATAAGTATAGAATGTATAGTAAATACAGACAAAACAGATGAATTAAAAAGATTTGTAAATATAGCGCAAATAGCAGAAGGATCTGGAGAGGATATTGATTCAATACCAGGAAATATTACAGGGCCAGTAGATTCAGATTATATGAAAGAAGAAAGTCAAAATTCAGACGAAAACTCATATATAGTTGGTACAGAAGATGATAATGATTTTGAAAGTATAATAGTTTCAAACAATATGCCAGTAAAATATTCTTTTAGAATAAATAAAATAGATGAAATAGATAATGAATTATTAAATGGGGCGACATTTGAATTATTAGATTCTAATAAAAAATTAATAAAAACTGGTGTTACAGCAAATGGAGGAATATTAGACTTTGGAATAATGGAAGCAAAAGGAGAACAACAAGAAACATATTATGTAAGAGAAGTACATACACCAGAAGGTTATAAAAATACAATAAAATATTTAATACAAGTAGATGTTATAAGCAAAGTTGTAGATGCAACTAAATTTACAACCAAAATAGAATGTGACGTACAAGACATAGATGTAGATACATCTAAATATAAAACAATAGAAATCAATACAAAAAATGATTTACTAAATATTCAAAATAATCAAACAAAAAAATATATATTAAAACAAGACATTGATTTACAAGGAGAAGATTGGACACCTTTAAATGTAAGCAATGTAATGATTGATGGAAACGGACATAAAATAACAAACCTAAAAATAGATACAAATGACCAAACAACAAAGAAATTTGGATTATTTGGAACTTATTCAGGTATAATAGAAAACCTAACATTAGAAAATGTAGATATTAATGTTACAAAATATGTGGATGAAAATGCAGACAATACAGATACTAAAGAAGAAACAGAAGAAGATATAGATGCAGTTGGATCTATAATTGGTTATTCAGAAAATGCAATATTAAAAAATTGTAAAGTAACAGGAAAAGTAAATTCAACACTAAGAAATGTTGGAGGTTTAGTAGGACATACAAAAAGCAAGACAATTTTAGTATTAAGAGATTGTATAAATGAATCAACAATTACAGCAACAAGCAATAATATTGGAGGCTTTTTGGGATGTGGACTTGGACCAGTAAAAGTAAATAATTGTATAAATAAAGGAAATATTAATGCAAAAAGTTATAATGCAGCAGGAATAGTTGGGTATACAAGACCAGAAGGATATGAAGTTCAAAGAATTTTTGCAAACTATGATAACATAAATGAGTTTGTAAGTTTAGCTATAAAAAATGAAAGAACAACAGGTGAATATAATGTCGAATTAAGTAAAACAGACTTTGAAAATAGTGGTTTATTAAATGGTGCAAAATTTAAAGTACTAAATAGAGAAAAACAAGTTATAAATGGTTATGAAAATATAGAAGTACAAAATGGGAAATTGAATTTTGGACTTACGAAAATAGATACAACAGGAACTGATATATATTATATAAAAGAGGTACAAGCACCAGTTGGTTATAAAGACATATCAAATAGCTATATAAAATTAAATATATTAAAAAAATGGAATAAAGAAGAAGAAAAATATTATGTAGAAGCAACTGTTAATGTAATTTCAGAAGATGAATTTAATAATATACAAGTTGGTAATTTAGATACATCTTCAAGCAAAACAGGAAAAGTATATAATGAAGGAAATACTAGCAATGTTACTTGGAATATAAATGAAATACATATCGTAAACTCAAGTAATGAAGGAATTATAACAAATACTTATCAATACACAAATACAGCTGGAATTTTAGGAATGGGAAAAGGAAGAACCTTAATTTACGAATGCTCAAATGCAGGAAAAATAAGTTCTCAAAGTCAAAATGTTAGAGCTTCTGGAATAGTTGCTGCAATAGATAAAAATACAGATAATGATATTGCAATAGTTGAAAAATGTAATAATTTAAATGAAATCGAGGGAACATCTCAAAATAATGAAGGATTAGTATCAGGAGTTTTATCTTATTCAAGAATTAAATTAAATTTAAATGAATGTAATAACCAATCTAGTATTACAGGAAATTATGCAACATGTTCTGGAATTTTATCAGGAGCTGTAGGTACAATTGAAATATCAAATTGTAACAATACTGGAGATATTACATCAACAATGCCAGCAGGATCTAACAGTATAGAAGCAGCGGGAATAATTGCTAAAAATTATTGGGTAGATTATATAGATGGACAGGTAATAAAATGTGGAACAACAAAAATCGATAATTGCGTAAACACCGGAAATATAAGTGGAACAAGTCACGTGTCAGGTATTATAGCTCAAACCAATGCTTATAGATTGGATATAACAAATTCAAATGCTAATAATTGTAATTTAACAATTAATGAAGGGGGAAATTATAATTCTTTAGGAGGAATTGTTGGAGATGCATGTACAGAATATGTAACATTAAAAAATTGTAAAATAGAAAATGTAAATATTAATAATTCAAGTAATAATGGTTCTAATATGCAAACCGCAGGGATAATTGCTTCAATAAATAGATATGGAACAAGAACAATAAATGAAAGTCAATATATTTATATAAATGATTGTAATGTTGTAGATTCTACTGTAAATGCAAAATATAATAATGCTGCAGGAATAATTGCATTTGGAGGCTATGGATATAGTAATGAGGTATACAATGAAATTAATAATTGTAATGTAAGTAATTCTAGTATTATTACCGAAAACTATGCAGGTAATGGAACAGCAGTAAGTGGAATATATGGACAAGGTTATGAAATTAAACAAGTATATATAACTGAATGTAATGTAACAGAATCTACAGTTGAATTTAAAAATCAATCAAGTGGGAGTTATATTAATGTAGCAGGAATATTTGGAATGGGTTATAATTCAAATGATGTAGATACTCTAATTAAAAATGTTCAAGTAATAAGTAGTAAAATATATAATAATGGTATTCAAAGTAGTTCTTACGGAATAAACACAGCAGGAATTCTTGCAGAAAATTATGTTTACAGTAAAGGAAACGTAAATATAATAAATGCTAAAGTATATGATTCTGAAATTAATGCTAACTATGGAAATGTTGGAGGAATATATAATGCAATTCAATCAAATGCTAGAGAAGAGTGTAGTTCATTAATAGATAATTGTGTAGTAGAAAAAACTACAATAAATTCTGAAAATGGATCAAGTTATAATGATTCTATGGGAGGAATTGCTGGAGCAACTAATGTAAATACTACATTTAATAATTGTAAGGTAGTTGATTCTACTATAACAAATAACAAGTCAAGAAATACAGGAGGAATAGTGCGGATTTACATTTAATCCTTCAGAATTTAAAGAATGTAATGTAATAAATACTAATATAAAATCAAAAAGCCCATATAATGAGTACAGTTCTAATGTTGCTGGAATTGTTGGAGCATCATATGAAACAATATATATTTACAAATGTAATGTTAAAGACTTGGATATGGAAGGACAAGGTTCAGAACTTGGTGGTTTGATGACAAGTGGAGTTAATGGAAGCTATACAATTGAAGAATCTAATGTAAGTAATGTTAACATTAACTTTAATACAACTAAAATGGTAAGTTACTCATCTGGAACTACAGCTGTTGGCGGAATTGTGGCAGGCGCATGTTTTAATCAATATAAAATTAAAAATTGTAATGTTACAGATTTAACTATAACATCAAATGCAACATCAACAGGAGGAATTATGGGAAGCATTGCTGGTGAAGGGTGCGAAATAAGTGGATGTAAAGTAGAAAATACAAATATAAATACAGGAAATGAATCACATACAGGTATGTATGGAAGTGCAGCAGGAATAGTAGCTGATGCAGGGGATTTACAAAATATTTCAAATTGTACAGTAAAAAATGTAGAAATAGAAACTTCATCAGATAATATGGCTGGTATTATTGGAACAACATTTGGAGCCACAATAACATTTGATAATTGTAATGTAGAAGATTTAACATGTACAGATAATAATACAGTAAGTGCTTCAACAAGATTAATAGGTGGTCTTGTTGGTAAAGCAGGAAAAATAAATGTTACAAATTCTAATTTAAGCAAAATTAATTTAAATGTTTTAAATGGTAAAAAATCAACTGTACAAATTGGTGGAATTGCAGCAAATGCAACTGACTCTACAAGTATTGATAATGTTAATCTTGAGGGAATAACAATAAACAATAACACAGGTGGAACATCAGGAGGTATGATAGCCGTACAATTAGGATCTATATTAAATGTTAGCAATGTTAAAAAGTTTAATAATATATCTATAACAACAAATGGCGAAGCAGGAGGAATTGCAGGATATTCATATGCAAGTCCAAGTATAGATAAAATTACAGGAAATAATGTATCTGTTAGTGCCAAAAGAGGAGCAGGAGGATTAATTGCAATAACAGATACAAAAGAAGAAATTCCAATTTCAAATATAACATTATCTAATTTAAAAGTTTTAGGAAATTATGGAACTGGAGGATTAATGGGGGTTGCAGTAAATCCAAAATTAAATGATATAACTTTAACAAATATTTCCGTATCAGAAGAATCTTATGGAAGTGTAGGAGGATTAGTTGGTATTGCTACAAAAACAGGTAATTTAATGTCTGACCAAACAGTAACATCGATTGCTAAATTTACAGATGTTACAATAAACAAAACATCAAATGGAACAAATAAAATAGTTGGAGGAACACAACATACAGGAATATTACTTGGATTTGGAAAAATAATAACAGATAACATAAATATTAATGATATAACAATAGATGGAACTAAGAGTCAAACGGTAGGGACTATTGGACAAGCAGATTCAGCAAGTGATGTAAAAAATATTACAGTAAATAATGTTAATGTAATTGCAAAAGAAAGAGGAGGTATAATTGCCGGAATATCACAGGCAAATATTACTGGATGTACGGTAAATAAATCAACTATAACAGGAACAGCAAGTGGTGATTTTGGTGGAATAGTTGGTAATATGCCAGTAGGAACAACAATATTAAGCAATTGTAATGTAAATGAATCAAAATTAATTGCAACAACAGGACATTTAGGTGGAATTATTGGATCTGCATCAAATACAATTTCAGGATGTACATTATTAAATACAAATATTACAGGAGAAGGAGTAAACGGAGTAGGTGGAATTGTAGGACATGGTTCAAATTTTACCGGAACTGATACATATGTAAAAAAATGTAATGTTATAGATAGTAACATATCAGGAAATTCACAAGTAGGTGGAATTTCAGGAGGAGCAACAGTAAAAATAGAAAATTGTTTTGTTGGAGGCAAAGAAAATGAAACATTTGAAGAAGGAAAATATGCGGTAACTATAACAGGAAATGATTCTGTTGGTGGAATTATAGGAGACCCAGGTGTGATTTCTTCAGCTGGACAATCAATGATTACAATGATAGGAACTAATATTAGTAATAGTTTAATTAAAGGAACAACAAATGCAGACTATTTAGTTGGTATACATGGAAGATTTAGTACAACTTACTCTGGAACACAGGTAGAAACAATAACATCAAGTAATTATACAGACTGTAAGACTGAAATAAAATAATAAAAACATAAAAAACCAGTGAATTCACTGGTTTTTTATATACCTATTTTTATTAAAATTAATTAAAGATTGATTTTACAAATTTTCCAGATTCAGTTAAGTAATCATTAAAATCATTTTTTAAGTTATCTTCATTATTAGAAGTATCATTATTATCTGGATTTTCTAAATAATCTTGTCTTATAATTGCAGAAGATTCATTTTTGTTAGAAAAAGACCAATTTATATGACTTATTTTTTTACTATTTAAATATTCTATCCATTTTTTTGATTCTTCTATGTCTACACTACCGTTACCACTTGCATCAGTTGTACCCCATTCAGAAACAATTACTGGAAGATTATTTTGTAATGCTTTATCTATTTCATCTCTTAATTCTTGTTTGTGTGTTCCAGCATAAAAATGGCATGAATACAATATATTTTCATAATTTAGTTTATTATTAGAAGGTGAAGTTAAATCTTTACACCAATTAGGAGTTCCAACAATAATTAATGATTTTGGAGCATTTTTTCGTATTATTGGTATTATTTCTTCCGCATATGGTTTTATTTGGTCATCCCATGTTACAGTATTTCCACTTGGTTCATTACATATTTCGTATATAATATTTGGAGAGTCTTTATATAAAGTCGAAATTTCATCAAAAAATACTTTTGCATCTTCTTTATACTTATTAGGGTCATTGTCTTTTAATGTATGCCAATCAATTATTACATACATATCTAAGTCAATTAAATTATTTGTTATTTCTATTAATTTTTGTTTCATTTCATCTTTATTATTAATATAACCGTTTTCATCAGTATACATAGCAATTCTAAAAACATTAATTTTCCACGTATCTTTTAAAGTTTTTAAATTGTCATAAGTAAGCAATTGATTATACCATTGTAAACCATGACTACTAAGTCCCATTAATTCAAAATCATTGTTTTTATTATTTTTTATGCTTGTTCCATCTACATGTAAAAAGCCATTGTCTGATACATATTTAGTATAGAGTATATTTTCTTTTAAAGGAGCAAAAACTGGTGTAAAGTTATACAATACAAATAATAAAATTATAACTAATACTACTATAAAAATTATTTTTTTCATTCTATTTTTCCCTTCTTATTAAAGCTAATTTACTATATTTGTTAATTTTGTTTGGGACAAAATTTTTATAATCATATCTTTTATATCTAAGGTCAAAAACAATAGATATAAAAAGATAGAAAATATTAGAAAAAGTCCATACAAATGATAAAATATAGTTTTCTATGCTATTGTCATAAACTCTAGCAATACACATAATAAAACCAATTATATTTAATATAAATAAGCTTAAATGCCAAGATAAAACTTTTTTATTTTCTTTTTCCATTGTATAGTTTGATGTATTTTTAGGAGTTACATTAAAATTAGTTTGCTTAAAACCTATAAACTCAGCCAGTACTTTAAAACATAAAACAGGGGTTAAAATTGTTTCATATATTTTATTCCATGTTGATGAACGTTTATTTCCTTCTATAATATCTAAGCCAAATCTTTTTAAAACATATGTAGGAAGCCATATAGAAATAAATGTTAGTAAATTACAGTCTACAACAATAATTCCAAAAATACTAAATAATAAAGGGGCAAGCAAATATATTAAACGTCGAATTCCAAAAAACCAGTAAGAAACGCAAGACATATATTCAAGTTTTTGCCTTATAGATAATCCTTTTATTGTTAAAATTTTATATTTTTTAAGCATTTGAATACAACCTCTTGCCCAACGCGTACGCTGCTTTGCAAATGCACTAAAATCATTTACACATATTCCATATGCACCTATTTTGTTAAGTGCAATACCTTTATAACCTTTAGATTCTATAATCATTCCAGTTGCAATATCTTCAGAAAGTGTTCCTGTTGCAAAACCATTTGCATCTTTTAAAGATTGTCTAGAAAATAGTGCGTTAGTGCCACAATAAACAACAGAATTTGTTTTGTTTTTTGCTATTTGTATAGAATGATAAAAATAGTCTTGTTCAAATGGTATTTTATTTTGCATTTTTAATCTATATTGAAAAATGTCTGGATTTATAAAACTTTGAGGAAGTTGAACAAATCCAACATTTTTTTCTTTATAAAAAAATGGTAATGTGGTTAATAAAAAATCTTTTGTTGGAGCCATATCACTATCAAAGGTTGCAATATAAGGAGAAGTTGTTTTTAATAATGCATTGTTGTAATTTCCTGCTTTTGCATCTTTCCTATTTGAACGAGAAATATAGTTAACATTCATTTTAATTGTTAAGTCTTTAATTTCTAATCTATCTCCATCATCACAAACATATATATGTATTTTATTTTTATCAGGGTATTCCATATTTTTACAAGCCTCAATAGTACGGGTTAAAATGTTTGGGCTTTCATTATATGTTGCAATAAATACATCAATATCTGGAATTTCTTTTATAATATTAAAGTCAGGGATTCTGGGAGATTTTTTATTTGTTAGTAAAATATTAATAAAATAAGTAAAAAAATCAATAGATTCCCATATTTCTACTAAAAGTATAATTACTGCAAATATTAAAGATAAAGTTCCTAAAGTGGTTGGGAGAGTATAAAAAATTCTGTAAATAATATATATAATAGTTAATATAAGTGATAATATGCAAATTGCAAATTTAAATAATTTTTTTAGTTTCATAAATATCTATCCTTTGTATTTTTTAACAATTTTTGGTTTATTATAACATTTAAAAAATTATATTACAATATTGCAAAAAGAAAAATGTAAGTATATAATGTGAAAAAAGGGGGAAATAAAATGTACAATTTAGTAAAAGATGAATATGATTCAAACATAGATGATATTATTGCATCCGTAAATAAAATGATTAATAAAACACCAAGCAAAATAAAAAAAGGAAAATTATTTGTAATAGATGGGACAGATGGTAGTGGAAAACAAACTCAGTTTAAAAAATTACAAGAAAGACTAGATAAAGAAAATATAGAATATAAAACAGTTAGTTTCCCAAATTATGATAGCCCAAGCTCATCACTTGTAAAAATGTATTTATCTGGAGAATTTGGAAAAAATGCAAAAGAAATTAGCCCATATATAGCCTCAACTTTTTATGCAGCTGATAGATATGCAACTTTTAAAACAGGTTATGAAGAATATTATAAAAACGGAGGAATAATACTTGCAGATAGATATACAACAGCAAACATGGTGCATCAAGCTGGAAAAATAGATGATGAAGAAGAAAGAGAAAAATTTCTAAATTGGTTATGGGATTTTGAATTTAATTTATATGGTTTACCTGTTCCAACAGAAGTATTTTTCTTAAATATGCCTGTAGATAAGGCCTTAGAATTAATAAAAGATAGAGACAATAAATTTACAGGAGATAGTAAAAAAGATATACATGAAAGTGATAGAAATCACTTAATTGATGCTCATAATGCAGCATGTAGTGTTTCTAAAAAATATAATTGGTATGAAATAAAATGTGTAAATGAAAAACAAGAAGTAAGAACAATAGAAGATATACATGAGCAAATATATAATGAAATAATAAAACATATAAATGATTAATTAAAATTAAAGAAAAAAGTTAAAAACAAGAGATAAAGTGAGAAAATATGAGATTATTGGCTGTAAAAATAACAGCCAATAATTTTTTATGAATAAAATTGAAAAAAAATAAATTTGGAATAAAATGTTATAAATGTTATAATATTAAAATGATGGTGCATTATTCTAGTCGTACTAAACTTTATGAGGGTGGGGCTAAAAATCCACTAAAGGGCACATCGTTGAAGTTTCTTGATTTTGCGCGAAATGCCAGTTTTGTGTGATATTAGGGAGTAAAGAAACTAGGGTAATATGTAATGGCATACATATGATTCCCTGGTTTCGCGGAGGCTTAAGTTTAAACTTAAGTTAAACCTATGTTGAGTGCCAAGACACGAAATACATAGAGTAGCCTGTCTCGAGTGAGTGTATTGGGATTAATTTATCATTATTAGTTTAATTTTGGCCGAAATTAAACTAATACAGTTATGAAATTATACTTGCAAAAAAGACTAGTAAAGTTTAAAAAGTATGTCAAGGAAAACTTCTAGAATGTTTGCAATTTTTGCATGAAAGTCTAGGGATTAAGGTACGGATTTAAGTGGTGATCTGGTGTTTACTATTTTAGTAAATTTTTCCCTTAATTGGAAACAGCTATAGCAGTAATGCTAAGCGGGAAAAAGAGAAATTCGACTAGACCTAAACCGTAAAATTTACTTAGACTTTTACCATCTAAAACAAAAATAAATATAAGGAAAATAAAAAAATGAAAAATAAAAAAGAAAAAACAAAAGATCACTCGAATACAGTATGGTTTATAAAGGTATTTATATCAACATTTATATTATCAATGATATTTTCTTATGTATCTGCAAATGGGGTATCTGGACTAGGATTAGTTCCAGCCATTTTAATTTTAGTACTTGTAATTGCAATAGGTATATTTTTTGATATAGTTGGTGTGGCCGTAACAGTTGCAAATGAACATGAATTTCATGCAAAAGCAACAAAAAAAGTAAAAGGATCAAAAGACTCAATAAAATTAATTCGAAATGCACCAAAAGTTGCCAATATTTGTGCTGATGTAATAGGAGATATATGTGGAGTATTAAGTGGTGCAATAAGTGCATTAATATCAGTTAAAATTACAGAGCAATTTGGACTAAATTTTAATTTACAATTTATATTAAGTGCAACAGTTGCAGCACTTACAGTTGGAGGAAAGGCAATAGGAAAAGGTGTTGCAAATGAAAAATCAACTAAAATAGTTCATGCTGTTGGAATTGTTATGAATAAATTTAGTAAAAACAGTAAATAACTTATATAAAAAGGAGATTTTAGTGAAAGCATTAATAACAGGTGCCTCTTCTGGAATAGGAAGAGATATGGCAAAAATTTTAAGTAAAAAAGGTTATGATTTAGTACTAGTTGCAAGAGATGAAGAAAAATTACAAGAAGTAAAAAAAGAGATTGAAACAAATTCACAAATTATAAGTATGGACTTATCTGTAGAAAAAAATTGTAAAAAATTATATGAACAAGTAAAAGATGTAGACTTATTAATAAATAATGCAGGCTTTGGTACTTGTGGAGATTTTACAAAGACTAATTTAGATAAAGAAATAAACATGATAAATACAAATATTACAGCATACCATATTTTAACAAAATTATATTTAAAAGATATGAAGCAAAAAGATAAAGGACAGATTTTAAATGTTGCATCAATTGCAGGATTTATGCCAGGACCATTAATGGCAACATATTATGCAACAAAGGCATATGTTGTAAGGCTTAGTGAAGCAATTAGAGAAGAATTAAAAAAAGAAAAATCAAATGTTAAAATAAGTATTTTGTGCCCAGGACCAGTTGATACAAATTTTAATAATGTAGCTGATGTTGAATTTAGCATCAAGGGGTTAAGTAGCAAATATGTTGCAAAATATGCTGTAAAAAAATTGGAGAAAAATAAATTTTATATTGTTCCAGGTTTTTCTATAAAATGTGCAAAAATAGGAGCTAAGATTGCTCCAACTGGCTTGGTTAGTAAGATTTCTTATAAAATGCAAAAAAGAAAAATAAAATAAAAAATGACATATAATCAATTTTTGATTATATGTTTTTTGTTTTTTTAATTCGTAATATAAATGTAATAAAAACTTAATAAATGATACATAAAAATGGCTAAATGAGCTTCCGTAAAGGGAAATTTGACATATTAAAAAACGTGGCTTTTATTGCTATTTACTTTAATAAAAATATAAAGTAAGATTTAAATGATAAAGTATTATCAGTAAAAGGAGCAATTAGTATGAAGAAAAAAATAACATTAATTATAAGTTTAATAGTGGGAGTTGCAATTCTTAGTATTTCATCATATTATATAAGCATTTATAATAAAGAAAACAAAGAAAGTACATATATACAAGGGGAAGAAATTCAAAAAAGTTTAAAACATACAGATGCAGAATATTATATAACCTTTCCTTTGGATAGTATGAATGCAACCAAAGGTGTACCAACTTCTATTAAATTTTCAGCACATTATGTTAATAAAGATACATCAAATAATGTTAAAAATTTAAAAATCGAATATGATAGTAAGTATATAAGTAATATTTATACAAGGGATACGACTAATAATGGCTATAGTGATACTCTTTATTTTACTCCAATAGCCACAGGGCAAACGAAAATAACCCTAAGAACAGATGATAGTTTTCAAGTTTGGGATGAAATAACAGTTAAAATTTCCAGTGAAAGTAGTAGATTACAAATTAAAGAAGATTCAGTAAGTTTGAAAGAAAACAAAAGTCAATATGTTAATATTATTTCTTCTTATGGTGGCCCTTTTTATTATGAAACAAATAATAATATTATAACTGTTGAAAGAACTGATGATGCAAAAAAATTTAAAATAATAGGAAAAAAAGCAGGAAGCACATCTTTATCTATATATTATTTAGGAGAAAATGGAACAAGAATATCAGACTATGTAAATGTTACAGTTACTCCATCATCATCTTCTTCACAAACTCCATCAGAGTCTACTCCAGGTGTAGAACATTCAGCAGAATATTATAGTGATACAGTTCAATTTAAAGTAGGGGAAGAAGCAGAAAGAGGATTTATATCTTTAGATACAGCATTTAGTAGTTATAAAGTTACAGCTGATAATTCGGCTATTGTTGATGGAGAATTTTTAATGACAAATGATAGTTCTTATTATTATATGAAATTTACAGCTAAAGAACCAGGAACAACGAATGTAACATTAAATATTTCTTATAGTGATGGTGCAGTTTTAAAAATTAGTTGGCCTGTTATTGTAGAGCAGGGAGATAGTGAGACTAATAAAGCTTATTATACAAAAGATTATGAAGATTTAAATATGAGTGTTGGACAAGAAATTCATTGGCGGAGGTTTTTATTATGAAAATTGTGAAACATATGAAGCTTGGCTTGAAGATTCTAGTATAGGTAGTGTAGAAATTGTTTATAATGATTATGGATATCCAGCATATTACAAAGTTAAAGCTCTTAAGGTTGGAAAAACAAGAATACATATAAAATGTTCTAATAGTAGTAGCGATTGGGAAGGAAGTTATGGAGTATTTGTTACAGGACCTTCAATTTCATATTATGATAGTAATAAAATAGAATTAACAGTTGGTCAAAGTTGTACAAGATGGTTTATTCCATCAGATTATGCATCATTATATTACCATTTTGAACAATGGAATAAAACTTCAAGTGATATTGTTGATGTTGTATTTTTAGATGCAAATAATAAGGAAGTTGATTTAAATAATATTCAAAATTATGCAAAAGTAAAGAATATTAAAGTTACAGCAAAAAAAGCCGGAACGACAGAGTTAACAGCAGAAGCAAGAGCTGAAGATGGAAATCATTATGGAGCATATACTGATCCAGCATGGAAAATTGTTGTAAAAGAACCATTGACATATCAAGTAACAGCAGATAATGTAAAAAATAATAATTGGACAAATTCAGAAACAACAAAATTTACTATAACTTTTAATCAAGATGTTGATGGATTTACACTTGATGATATAAGCTTAAGTTCTGAATTAAAAAATCCTATCTTTAAAAAAGTAAATAATAAACAATATGAATTAACAGTAACTAATCCAGAATTGGCAATGGGAATTGGAATTTATATAAAACCTAATTCATGTACTGTATCTGGAACAAGTAAATTGTTTAATTCTTCAAAAATGTATTATTATTGTGTAGACAGAATAAAACCAACAGTAAATATTACCAAAGTAGAAACAGATAACACAGATAATACATATGCAAATAAAGATTCAACTATAACAATAGAATTTAATATAAGTGATAATGGATATTTTTATGGAAGTGCAGGGGACTTAGTTAAAAAACAAAATTTTAAAGCATTTGTAGTAGATGCTGGCGAGTCTAATTATATTCAAGAGGGTGTTGAATTTGAAAAAATAGGTACTTCAGAATCAAAAAGATCTTATAGAGTTAGAATAAAAAATATAGAAAAATATGAAGGAAAATTAAATTTCCAAATCTTAAATAATGATACAAGTTTAAGTGATTTAGCAGGAAATACATTTGAAACATATGCCTATTTACAAGATAAAGAAAATTATAAGGAAATTATAATTGATAATACACTACCAACAATTGAGAGTGAAGAATTTAACCCAGAAGTAAGTACAAATTGGGTAAATAAACAGGTAGTGAAAATTACTGCAAGTGATAATATTACACCAGCAGAAAATTTAAAATGTACATATGCATGGTATAATAACTCAAAAAATGAAAATGAAGAAAATGGATCTGTAAAGGTAAATGAAGAGATTGTAAAAAATACAGGTTCAGGAGTATATACATTAATTGTTACAATTGAAGATTTTGCAGGAAATACTTTAATTAAAACATATGGACCATTTTATATAGATGCTAAAGTTTCAGAAACAGAAATGGGAAAAGTAAAGGTAACTAAGAACAGTGCAGAGGGTGAAGAATATACATTTACTAAAGTAGGAGAAGAAAACAAAACTTATTATGAAGGGGCATATGTAAAAGATAATTTGTATATCCACAAAGAAGATGGAGGAAAAGAAGAAGGAGCAGAAAGTGGACATAGCAAAACAACATATGAAATATATAAAATAGAGGAAACAGAAGAAGGAACATATGAAGAAACATTAATAACTGTAGGAACAGGAACAACTGTAGATACAACATTATATCATAATTACAATTACAAAATAAAAGTAACAACAAAAGATGTAGCAGGAAATACAAGAAAAGAAGAATATATATTACACAAAGGAACTGGAAATATAAAATTTAACCCAGATGGAAACCAAGGAGCTGTAGGAAAAGCAAAAACGATGGCAACATTAACGGATGAAAAAAATGAATACAAAAGCATAAAATATGCATGGAAAGAAGAAGGAAAAGAGCCGGAAGAAAGTGAATATAAAGAAAATTATAAAGTAGAACAATACAAAAAAGGTCAAGAAATAGAATCAGAAGAATTGTATGATGGAAAATACAATTTATATATAAGAACAGAAGATAGTAAAGGAAATATAAATGTAGTAAAAAGTAAAACATTTGAAATAAGAGGAAAAATTCAAACACCAGGAGAAATAGAATTTAGGGAAAATACAGAAGACGGAGAAAAAATAGAAGCAAAAGAAAATGAAATAAAAACCAAAGAAAATGTATGGATAAAAATAATAAACCAAGGAAAAGACCCATATGGAGAAGTAGAAACAACATTTGAGATAAGAAAAGAAGAAAATGTAGTAGCAGTAGGAAATAATACAATAGAAATAGTAACATTAACAAATCAAGGAGAATATGAATTAACATTAATATCAAAAAGGGTAAATAAAACAAATCCAGAGTTAGAAGTAGAAAATAAAACAACATATAAAATAATAGTAGACAAAGAAGGCCCAAAAGTAGTATTTGAAAGAAAAAGTCAGGATAATCAAAAAGAAGGACAAATACAAGTAACAATAACAGATGAAGGAACAGCACAAACAGGAGTAAAAGAAGAAACATTAAGATATTATTGGACAAATGGAAATTACAAACCAGGAAAAGAAGACTTTGAAGGAGAAAGCCAAGAAGGGTACAAAGGAAAAATAGAAGGAACAAAGGCAGTAATAAAAACTCCAAAGAATGAATCAGGAATATGGGTATTATGGGTATATGCAGAAGATCAAGTAGGAAATGTAACAATAAAACAAGAAAGAACAATAGGAGATAATGACACAGTAATAGACAATCAAGCACCAGTAGCAGGAAAATTAGAAATAACAACATTAGAAGAAAATGGGGAAGAAAAAGAATACAAAACAGAAAAAACACAAGACGAACAAAAAGAAGAAGGAGAAAATACAAACAAAGACATAAAAATAAAACTATTACCAGGATATGATTCAATAAGTGGAGTAAAAAGCAATACATACGAAGTAGAAAAAGAAAACGGAGAAAAAATAAAAATAGAAGGAAAGACAGAATTTGAAGGAGAAATAACATTAACAGAACACGGAATATACAAAGCAACAGTAACAACAATAGACAAAGCCCAAGGACAAAATACATCAACAAGGCAATATATAATAAAAATAGACAAAGAAGGACCAAAAGTAACATATGAAAACACAGAAAATGGAGAAAATGGTTCAAAAGAAAGCATAGAAAAAGTAAAAGTAAGACCAACAGTAGTAGATGAAGCAGGAGTAGAAAATAGTGCATTAAAATACAGTTGGGTAAAATTTGAAAGTGTAGAAAAATACAACGAATTCCAAAAAGCAGAAAAAACAATAGAGAAGCTAAAAGAAAAAATGGGAGAAGGAAAAACATTTAGTAATGGAGAAGAAATATCTAGTCCAGAAAACATAGAAGGAATATATAGCTTATTTGTATATGCTAAAGACAAGCTAGGAAACGAAAGTGTAAGTTATAGTGAATATTATGCATTTAAATTAGGAAAAGACGAAAAGCATGAATATGTACTAGCAGGAGAATATATAACAAAAGTAAAACCAGAAACAAAAGTAGAAGACTTTATAGAAAAGGTAAAAACAGTAGTAGCAGGAAGTACATATGAAGTATATGACAAAAAAGGAAATGAAATAGAAGAAGGAAATATAGTAACAACAGCAAGCACAATAAATGTAGACGGAAAAACATATACAATAATAGTAGTTGGAGACCTAAATGGAGATGGAAAATTAACAGGAACAGACTTAGTACAAATGAGATTTAGCAGAGTAGGAAAATATGAGCTAAAAGGAGCATATGAAAAAGCAGCAGACATAAACAGTGACGGAAAAGTAACGGGAACAGACCTAGTACAAATGAGATTAATAAAAGTAGGACTTGCAGACTATACTGAATAAAAAATAAAGCAGAAAACAAAGTAAAAATGTTTTCTGCTTTTATATTACAATTATGTTACAAATTTTAAAATATATTGATTTTAAGTATAAAAAAATATATAATGAACTTGTAATATGACACAAAGGAGAGAAAAAAATGGAAAAAATTATAAAAGGCATATTTATTATATTAATAACATTTTTAGTTATACTTCAAGGTACTATAATTTCAAATGCAGACAACACACAAAGTGATGAAGAAAATGCTGTAACTAAAATATCTTTAAAAGTAAAAAAAAGTAAAATAACTCCAAATAGCGAGATAAAAGTATATATATATTTAGAAAGCACAAAACAAACAGACGGAATAGCAGTAGTAGAAGGAAAAATAGATTTTGATGCAGATAAATTAGAACCTATAACAACAAATGATTCAACATACAATGGATGGACAACAACATGGAATACAGAAAATGGAAGTATAACTATTGACAGAGGAAATCTAACATCAACTCCACAAGAAATAGCTGAATTAACATTTAAAGTAAAAGAAGAAGTGGAAGCTGGAGATACAAATGTTGCATTTAAAGAAATATCTGTATCAGATGGATTTGAAGATGAAACAATAGAAGAATCAGCAAATTTAAAATTGACAATTTCAAATGCAGATAATTCAGGAAATAATGACAACAAAGATGATAATAACAATGACAACAAAAATGATGACAATAAAAACAATAATAAAGATGACAACAAAAATGATTCCAGTAATAATGGTAGTGATAACAACAATAGTAATAATAATTCTAATAACAGTAGCAATAATAACAATAGCAATCAAGAACAAAAAGGAAATACAGTAAATAGCTCAAATACTCAAAATACAAATAAAAATATAACATCAGTTTTAGGCGAAAATAACTCAAAAACAACAAATGGTTCTTTACCAAAAACAGGAGTAACACAGTGGCTATATGTATTAGGAGGAGTGTTGATAGCAGCAGGAATAGTTTCATATATAAAATATAATAAATATAAAAATATTTAAATGAAAAATGAGTGAAATATTTTCACTCATTTTTTGTGCGACTTTTTTGCATTAAGTGACATATAATATCAAAAAATGTAGAATAAAGAAATAATATAAAATAATCCAAAATCAATTGTCGAAAGGCGCGACGAAAAAAGCTTGCCAAACCCCATGTTTAGATATATAGTAAAAAATAGTGAAAAGAGGGGGAAACAAAAGTGAGAACTTTTTTTGGAGGAAATTTTATTAAAGAAGAAATGTTAAGTGAGGCAGGAATATATCATCCAATAAAGTTAGAGTATTACAAAAGAATAAATGAAGATGAAATACTAAAAGAAAATAAAGCAAAATTTGGAATATGTATTATAAAAACTGAATATAAAACAAAAGAAAAAATAATAGAAGAAAAGGAAATAAAATATCTAACTAATGATGAAAAAAGAGTAAATCAAGTTTTAAATATGTTAAAAGAAAATTATGTAACACCTATAGGACTTGAAGATGTAATTTGTGACTATGCCAAAGAAATAATGATATGAAAAGTCTTAGTTAATTAGTTCAGTTATATGTTCTAATATAGCCAAAACTTGTTTTTTAAAAATATATAATTAAACTAATGAATTGTAACTTTGCAAAAATAAATTGTATAATTTTATGGTTAAAGCTTGCAAATTAAATAAAAGTAGTCTAGAATACTATAAGAAAACTATAAATAATAAACGGAGGAAAAAATGGCAGATAAATTAGTAATAGTGGAATCACCTGCAAAGGCAAATACAATAAAGAAGTTCTTAGGTGGAAATACTAAGGTTGTTGCATCTATGGGACATATTAGAGATTTGCCTAAATCAAAATTAGGTGTTGATATTGAACATGATTTTGAACCAGAATATATAAATATTAGAGGAAAGGGAGATTTAATAAAATCTTTAAAAAAAGATGCAAAACAGGCAAAAAAAGTTTATATTGCAACTGACCCTGATCGTGAAGGAGAAGCAATAGCTTGGCATTTGGCATATATTCTTAAAGATGAAAAAAACAAAATATCAAGAGTAACATTTAATGAAATAACAAAAAATGCGGTTCAAAAAGCAATAAAAGAACCAAGAAATATAGACATGAATGTTGTTGATGCGCAGCAAGCAAGAAGAGTATTAGACAGAATTGTTGGGTATAAAATGAGCCCATTGCTATGGAAAAAAGTAAAAAGAGGTTTATCAGCAGGAAGAGTTCAATCTGTTGCTGTTAAATTAATTGTAGATAGAGAAAATGAAATAGAAGGCTTTAAACCAGAAGAGTATTGGAATATATATGCTAAGTTAAAAGATGAAAAAACTAAAAAACAATTCGAAGCCAGATTTTATGGTAAGAATGAAAAAAAATTAGAAATACATTCAAAACAAGAAACAGACGAGGTATTAGAAGGAATAAAAAATGCAAAATACATTGTAAGTGAAGTTAAAAAAGGGGAAAAGAAAAGAACACCAGCACCACCATTTACAACAAGTACAATGCAACAAGAAGCATCAAGAAAACTTGGATTTACTCTTAAGAAAACTATGTCTGTTGCACAAGGATTGTATGAAGGGGTAAGGATTCCAGAAAAGGGAACAGTAGGTTTAATTACATATATGAGAACAGATTCTACAAGAATTTCTGATGTAGCAAGAGCAGCAGCAAAAGAATACATCGTAAAAAATTATGGAGAAAAATACTATGAAAATAGATATTATAAAACAAATAAGGAAGCTCAAGATGCACATGAGGCAATAAGACCAACATATATAGATGTTAATCCAGAAGATATAAAAGATGTAATAACAAAAGATCAATATAAATTATATAAACTTATTTATAATAGGTTTATGGCAAGCCAAATGGCAAATGCTATATATGACACAATGGCAGTAAATATAAAAGCAAATGAATATGATTTTAAAGCAAATGGACAAACAATAAAATTTAAAGGATTTATGACTTTATATGTAGAAGGAACAGATGCAAAAGAGGTCGTAGAAGATGGAATGCTTCCAGAGTTAGAAGAGGGAAACACAGAAAAATTAGTTGAACTAGATCCAAAACAGAGTTTTACAGAACCACCTGCAAGATATACAGAAGCAAGCTTAGTAAAGGCATTAGAAGAAAAGGGAATTGGAAGGCCAAGTACTTATTCACCAACAATAACAACTATTCTAGAAAGAAGATATATAGAAAAAGTTCAAAAACAACTAATGCCAACTGAACTTGGAAAAATAGTAAATAAATTACTTACAGAAAATTTTACAGATGTTATAAATGTAGAATTTACAGCAAAAATAGAAAATGAATTTGATGAAATATCAGAAGGAAAAGCTGAATGGAAAAAAATGATAAGAGATTTTTATGGACCATTTTCTATAGAACTTGATAAAGTAGAAAAAGAATTAGAGCATGTTGAATTAGTAGATGAGGTATCTGATGTCCCATGCGAAAAATGTGGAAGAATGATGGTATATAAATATGGTAAATATGGTAAATTTTTGGCATGCCCAGGTTATCCAGAATGTAAAAATGCAAAACCTATAATAGAAACTATAGATGTACCATGCCCAAAATGTGGTGGTACAGTTCAAGTTAGAAAAACAAAAAGAAGAAAAAATTATTATATATGTGAAAATAATCCTACATCATGTGATTATATTTCATGGAATAAGCCTAAAAAAGGTGAAAAGTGGGATCCAGAAGAAGCAAAAAACATAAAAAGTGAAACAAAGCCAAAAACTAGAAAAAGGACTGTTAAAAAATCAAAGACAACAAAAAGAAAAAAATAATATAAAAGTAAAGTAAGGGAACTTAAAAAATGTACTGAAGCAAAAAAGTTAAACAGTATAAATTAAGTTCCTTTTTGAATTTTAATTTACAACCTATTAAAGGTTAGATTCCTTGACAAAATGCCTATTTAAGGGTAAAATATAATAGGTATAAAATATATAAAAGGGAGGAGTATGGTTATAAAACAATAAATAACCATACAAAAAATATATGCAAAATACAAATAGAAAAGTTTTTGATAATTTAGTATCAAGAACAAAAATATATTTAGTAATAATATTTTTATTATTATTATTTATATCAATACAATTTAACAATTTAATATTACCATCAATTTTAATATTTGCAGCAATAATAGGGTATACATATTTTGCAAATAATAAAAGAAAAAGTGAGATATCAGAAACGCTTCAAGACTTAACATTAACAGTAGATAGTACTGCTAAAAGCAGTTTAATAAATTCACCATTTCCATTATTAATATTAGAGACAAATGGAAATATAGTATGGAAAAGTTCAAGTTTTGTTACAGAATTTCAACATATAGATGTAAATGATTATATTGATGAACTAGTATATGATATAAAAGCTCAAATAGAAAATGAAAAACAAGTTAACAAAGATAAAACAATACAAAAACAAATAAAAATAGATAAAAAAATATACAGAGTATATGGCAAATTTGTTAATTCAAGAAACAAAGAAAAGAAAAACAAAAAAGAATATATGATGGTTTTATATTTTTTAGATGAAACAGAAAAATGTAAATTACAAGAAGAATATGAAAATTCTAAAACATGCATTGGAATGATAATGGTAGACAATTATGAAGAAACATTTCAATTACTAGAAAGTGAAGAAGTTGCACAATGTAAGGCAGAAATTGATAAATATATTTATGAATGGATAAATAAATGGGATGGAGTACTAGTTAAGTCTGAAAGAGATAGATATATATGCTTTTTTGAACAAAGGCATCTAAAAGCAATAAAAGAAGACAAATTTAGTATATTAGATAAAATTAAAGAAATAGATTTAAAAAGCAAAGTTCAATTAACACTAAGTATAGCAATTTCAAATGAAGGGGCAACACAAAAAGATAAGTATAAATCAGTAACAACTGCAATGGACATAGTACTTGGTAGAGGTGGAGACCAGGCGGTTATTAGAGAAAATGATATATATAAATTCTTTGGTGGAAGAACACAAGAAGTAGAAAGAAGAACTAAAGTAAAGGCAAGAGTTGTAGCACATGCATTGGAAAATTTAATACAAGAATCAAGCAAAGTATTAATAATGGGGCATACAAATCCTGATATAGACGCATTAGGCTCAGCAATGGGAATGTACAGATTTGTAAAAAATATGAATAAAAATGGTTATATAATAGACAGTGAAAATGCCGCAGCATTAGATAGTTTTAAAGAAGTATTAGCAAAAGAAGAAGAATATGAAGATGTATTAATTAGCAAAGAAGTTGCATTAGAAAATATAGATGAAGATACATTATTAATAGTAGTAGATACTCACAAGAAAAACTATGTGGAATCAGAAGAAATACTAGAAAAATGTCCTAAAGTAGTAATAATAGACCATCATAGAAGAAGTGCAGACTTTATAGAAAATGCAACACTTATGTTCCAAGAAGTATATGCATCATCAGCAGCAGAACTTGTAACAGAATTACTACAATATGCAACACAAAAGGTAGACCTAAAAACAATAGAAGCGGAAAGTTTATATGCAGGAATTATGATGGACACTAAAAACTTTACATTTAAAACAGGAGTAAGGACATTTGAAGCAGCTGCATATTTACGTAGATGCGGAGTAGATATAATACGTGTAAAAAAATGGTTCCAAAGTGACTTAGAAAGTTTTAATAAAATAGCAGACATAGTAAAAAGAGCAGAAATAGTAAATGATACAATAGCAATATCAATAAACAAAGAAAAAACAAAAGACGCAAGTATAGTATGTGCAAAAGCAGCAGACGAATTACTTACAATTAGTGACATAACTGCATCATTTGTCCTAGGATATATGGAAGACAAAAGAATATGCATAAGTGGACGTTCAATAGGAGATATAAATGTACAAGTAATATTAGAAAAACTACGGAGGCGGAGGACATATTACCCTTGCAGGAGCACAAGTAGAAGGAATGACAATGGCAGAAGTAAAACAAGAACTAATAATAAGAATAAATGAATACTTTACAGAAATATTACCATAAAAATTGCCACGGTTCCGGGTTTAAATGGCAATAAATTGCCATAGTTCCGGGTTTAGTTGGCAATAAAATGCAATAGGGGCTAATAATAAATTGAACTAAAAAATTTTAAAAGCTAAAATTGCAAATATTTGCAATAATTTAACATAACGGAAGGAGATTATACCAAAATGAAGGTTATTTTAAAGGAAAACATAAAAGGTGTTGGAAAAAAAGATGAAATTATAAACGCATCAGATGGCTATGCAAGAAATTTCTTATTTCCAAAAAATTTAGCAGTAGAGGCAAATGCAGAAAATTTATCAAAATTAAAAGCAAAAAACGAGTCTAAAGAATATCAAAAAGAACAAGAAAAGGAAGCTGCAAAAAAAATAGCAGATAAAATGGCTAAAATACAATTGAAAATTCAAGTAAAAGCAGGAGAAAATGGAAAAATTTTTGGTGGAGTATCATCTAAGGAAATTGCAGAAAATTTAGAAAAAAGTTACAATATCAAAATAGATAAAAAGAAAATAGACTTAAAAGAAACAATAAAAACCTTAGGGTTAAGAACTGTTGAAATAAAATTATATGAGGGTGTAATTGGAAAACTAAAAATAGACGTAATATCATAATGTATATTAATACATAAAATGGAGGAAAAACAATGGAATTAGGAAAAGTACCACCACATGATATAGAAGCTGAACAGGCTGTTATAGGAAGTATGCTAACAGATAAAGAAGCTGTTGCCTCAGCAATTGAAACCTTAAAAGAAGAGGATTTTTATAGAGAAGATAATAGATTAATTTATGTAGCAATACTTAATTTATATAGTAGATCAGAGCCAATTGATATTATTACAGTAAAAGCAGAGCTTGAATCAATGGGAAAATTTGAACAAGTCGGAGGACTTGAGTATTTGGCAGATTTACCAGAAAAAGTGCCAACAACAGCAAATGTTTCTAAATATATAAAAATAGTTGAGGAAAAATCAACATTAAGAAATTTAATAAGAACTGCAAATGAAATAATAGATTTAGGCTATGATGGGACAGAAAATGTAGAAGACATAATGGAAGGTGCAGAAAAAAAGATTTTTAATGTTATTCAAAATAAAAATCAAAAAGGTTATACACCAATAAAAGATGTTTTAGTTGAAAGCTTTACTCAATTAGAAGAACTTTACAATAGAAAACAGCACATAACAGGGGTTCCATCTGGATTTACTGAACTTGATAATAAAACTGCAGGATTTCATGGATCAGAATTAATATTAATAGCAGCAAGACCTGCCATGGGAAAATCAGCATTTGTATTAAATATCGCAACAAATGCAGCATTAAAGGCTAAAGTTCCAGTTGCAATATTTAGCCTAGAAATGTCAAAAGAGCAAATGGTAAACAGAATATTATGTAGTGAAGCGATGGTAGATAGTAATAAAGTTAGAACAGGAAAGCTAGATGATGATGATTGGGTAAAATTAGCAGAAGCAATTGGCCCACTTTCTGAGGCGGAAATCTATATAGATGATACACCAGGAATTTCTGTAATGGAAATTAGAGCAAAATGTAGAAAATTAAAACTTGAAAAAAACATAGGATTAGTTATAATAGATTATCTTCAATTAGTGCAAGGAAGTAATAAAAGAAATGGAAGCCGTGAGCAAGAAATTTCTGAAATAAGTAGGTCATTAAAAATCTTGGCAAAAGAAATAGGAGTTCCAGTAATTGCATTATCACAATTATCAAGAGCTGTAGAACAAAGACCAGACCATAAGCCAATGCTATCAGACCTTCGTGAATCTGGAGCTATAGAACAAGACGCAGACTTAGTAATGTTTTTATATAGAGATGATTATTATAATCCTGAAAGCGAAAAAAAAGATATAGCAGAAGTAATAATTGCAAAACACAGAGGAGGTTCATTAGGTACCGCAGAACTATTATGGCTAGGAAGTTATACAAAATTTGTCAATCTTGAAAGAAGATTTGATGATTAAAAATTGCCAACGGTTCCGGGTTTAAATGGCAATTTATTGCCACTGGTTCCGGGTTTGATTGGCAATAAGTTGATGAGTTGACAGATGGTAATTAATTTTATGTTTATAACAATGCAAAAACAATAAGTTGTGGTTAAATTTAAGATTGACAAAAATGTAAACATAATATATAATACAATAAATGTAATGTTAATAATGGAAAATTATAATAAGGGGTTATTTATATAAAGGGGAAATCTAAAGGAGGAAACAATGTCGAGAACACCTAAAAAATATATAAATACTCCCTTTTTTCACATTATGGTACAAGGAATAAATAAAGAACCAATTTTTGAAACTTCAATAGAAGCGGAAGAGTATTTAAAGCTAATTAAACAAACAAAAGAAGAATTTGATTTACAAATATTATCATATTGTATGATGTATAACCATGCTCATTTTCTGATATATGTAGAAGATGATGAAGAATTAACCAAGTTTATGCATAAAGCTAATTTGAAATATGCAAAATATTACAACAAAAAAAATGAAAGGGTAGGGTATGTATTTCGTGATAGATACAAGGCACAGCCAATTATGTCACGAGCACATTTGTTAAAATGTATAGAATATATACACAATAATCCCGTAAAAGCTCACATATGTAACAAACCGGAAAATTACAAATATTCAAGTTATAAATTCAATATGTTTAAATCAGACTCGATAATAGAAAAAAGTGTTAGAAATTTTATAAACTTTAAGATGTCAAATGGCGAAGATAAAGAAGAGTTTGTATTTATGGAAAATGAGGAAGAAGATAAAATTGATATATGTAAAAGGATTATAAATGATATATATGAAAAATACAACATTGATAATTTACAGTTATCAAAAAATAGAAAAATATTATTAGAACTTATAAAAAAGGCCAATATAGAGCATAACGTTTCACTTAGAATGATTGAACAAGAAACTGGAATAAGTAGGGAAAAATTAAGAAAAATAAAAAGGGGGGAATAATTTGGACAACTTAGAAAAAAAAGTATTTGAAACAATACAAAAGTATAATTTAATACAAAGAGGAGACAGAATTGTTGTGGCAGTATCTGGAGGACCAGATTCTATATGCTTGTTAGATATTTTAAATAAAATAAAGAACAAAAATTGCCAATTAAACCCGGAACCAGTGGCAATAAATTGCCAAACAAACCCGGAACCGATGGCAATATTTGTTGCACATGTTAATCACATGATTCGTAAAGAGGCTTGTGAGGATGAAGCATTTGTTAGAGATTATTGTGAGAAAAATGGTATTGAATTTTTTTCTAAAAGTATAGATGTTGAAAAGTTTGCTAATAATAATAAAATGGGGACTGAAGAGGCAGGAAGATTTGTAAGGTATGAATTTTTTGATGAAGTTGCCAAAAAAGTAGGGGCTAATAAAATTGCAATTGCTCATAATAAAAATGATAGTGCGGAAACAATAATTATGAATATTCTAAGGGGAACTGGAGTCTCAGGACTTAAGGGTATAGAACCTATAAAAAATAATAAATATATAAGGCCACTTATAAATTGTAAAAGAGAAGAAATTGAAAATTATTGTGAAAAAAATAACTTAAACCCAAGGATTGACAAAACAAATTTTGAAAATGTATATACAAGAAACAAAGTAAGGAATATTGTAATTCCTTATATAAAAAAAGAATTTAATTCAAATATTGTTGAAACAATTACAAGACTTTCAGAGTTGGTAAAAGAAGATGATGACTTTATTCAAAATATAGTCAAAGAGAAATATAATGATTTATGCTTAGGGGAAGAAGAAAAAGAGATAATTTTGAATTTAAAAAAATTTAATTTAGAAGAAAAAGTAATAAAATCTAAAATTTTGCTATATACTATAACAAGGCTTATGGGCAATACCCAAGGTGTGTACAAGATACATATAGAAGATATAATTAAATTATGTGAAAATAATGTGGGAAATAAATTTTTAACACCTAACAAAAATATAAAAATATTGGTAAAAAACCATAAAATATATTTTATTAATCAAAAAAATTATAATTTGTAAAAAATAGTAAAAAGGCAAAATAAACCATCCGTAGTAGGTCTTGAAACATGCAAAATTGTAATAAAAAAGACATATAAAAAAGTATTGCAAAAGAAAAATTTATGTGTTATAAAATCAATATATTAGGAGCCAAGGAGGAATCAAATGAAAAACGGAATTAAAACATTAGCAATGTGGCTAATAATTGGAGTAATATTTATAGTTGTACTATCTTCAATATTAGAAAATAGTAACTCAAAACTAAAATATTCAGAATTAGTTGCGCAAATTAATGAAGGAAAAGTAGAAAGTATACAAATAGAAGCAGATGGTAAAACTGCTACAGTTGCAATTAAAGATGATAAAGTAAAAAAGGAAGTTAATATTCCTGATATGGAAAGCTTTATGTCATATACAGAAGACTTCCTAAAAGAAGGGGCATTCACTTTAGAAGAAAAATCTGAATCAATTTTTATAACAATACTTAGCTTGTTAACACCATTTGGACTATTAATAATATTCTTTATATTCTGGTTCTTTATGATGAGTGGAGCAAATAGTGGAAATGCTGGAAGCAAAACAATGTCATTTGGAAAAAGTAAAGCAAGAATTATGACACCAGCAGATAGAAATAAAATAACATTTGATGATGTAGCAGGTGTTGATGAAGAAAAAGAAGAATTAGAAGAAATAGTACAATTTTTAAAAAATCCAAAGAAATTTACAGATATGGGAGCAAGAATTCCAAAAGGAGTATTGCTTGTTGGTCAACCAGGTACTGGTAAAACATTACTTGCAAAAGCAGTTGCAGGAGAAGCAGGAGTTCCATTCTTTATTATGAGTGGTTCAGACTTCGTTGAAATGTTTGTTGGTGTCGGAGCTTCAAGAGTAAGGGATTTATTTGAACAAGCAAAGAAAAATGCACCATGTATTATATTTATAGATGAAATTGATGCAGTAGGAAGACAAAGAGGAGCAGGACTTGGTGGTGGACATGATGAAAGAGAACAAACATTAAACCAATTACTTGTTGAAATGGATGGATTTGCAGAAAATGAAGGAGTTATCGTTTTAGCAGCTACAAACAGACCAGACGTTTTAGATAAAGCTCTACTTAGAGCTGGAAGATTTGACAGACAAATAGTTGTTGGACTACCAGATGTAAAAGCAAGAGAACAGATATTAGAAGTTCATTCAAGAAAAAAACGTTTAGCAGATGATGTAGATTTAAAAATAATAGCAAAAAATACTTCTGGATTTGCAGGAGCTGATCTAGAAAACGTATTAAACGAAGCAGCATTACTTGCAGCAAGAAGAAATTTAAATGAAATTGGAATGAAAGAAATAGAAGATGCCATGGTAAAAGTTACTATGGGACCTGAAAAGAAAACAAGAGTAAGAAGCGACAAAGAAAATAGACTTGTAGCATACCATGAAGCAGGTCACGCAGTAGTAAGTCATTTCTTAGAAACACAAGACCCTGTACATCAAATATCAATAGTACCAAGGGGTATGGCAGGTGGCTATACAATGTATAGACCAACAGAAGATAAATCATTTATGTCAAAAACAGAAATGGAAGAAAATATTGTATCATTACTTGGAGGACGTGTAGCAGAGGCACTTATATTAAACGATATATCTACAGGAGCAAGTAATGACATTGAAAGAGCAACAAAAATTGCAAGAAGCATGGTTACTAAATATGGTATGAGTGAAAGAATAGGAGCTCTAATGTTAGGCTCTGGCCAAGAGGAAGTATTTTTAGGAAGAGATTTTGCACAAGCAAAAGAATATTCTGAAGAAACAGCAGCAATTATAGATGAAGAAACAAAGAAAATTGTAGATGCTGGCTACAACAGAGCAAAACAAATATTAACAGACAATGTTGACAAATTACATGCAGTAGCAAAAGTATTACTTGAAAAAGAGAAAATTGAAGGCGAAGAATTTGATGCAATATTTGCATAAATATTAAATAAAATAGTAAAAATAGCAAGGTAAATACTTGCTATTTTTTATATTTTAATATAAAATTTAAAAAGAAATATATTATAAATAATGGGAAGAGAAGAAATATGTTTAATAAAAATAAAAAAGAAAAAAAATCAAATCAAAATGAATCAAGAACAAAAATTAAACAAGAAACCTTATTTACCAATTTAATAAATAGGGTAAAAAAAATAACCAAAGAAGAAGAATTAAAGGTAGAAAAAAGAGAAGTGACAAAAGACGATAAAAAGGCAATAATAATAACAATTGCAATTATATTAGGATTAGGTCTTTTATTATGGATTTTGCCATTTACACATCAATTTATGGAAGATTTTTTATTTCTAAGATTTTAGACAATGGGACGGGGTTTTTGTCTTAAGCTTTTTGTAAAGTTTTCAAAAAATTAAGATATTATATAAAAACTCCCAAAAACCTAAGACAAAAACCCCGTCCCATTGTCTATTTTTATGGAGGAAGTTATGGGACTTAGAATTATTTATGGAAAGGCAGGATGTGGAAAAAGTAGTTTTTGCTTTTCTGAAATAAGTAAGTTAATAAAAACAGATGAAAAAATATTTATTGTAACGCCAGAACAATTTTCTTTTACTGCAGAGAAAAAATTAATGGAGTGTGTAAATCAAAATGCAGTAATAAATGCAGAGGTAATAACACTGTCTAGAATGGCTTACAGAGTAATGGGAGAGGTTGGAAATAATGGTAATTCCAACCTTTCTAAAGCTGCAAAAGCAATGATTATGAATTATATTTTAGATATTAATAAGCAAAAATTAAAATTTTTGGGAAAATCTGATCAAAATATTGATTTGTCTATACAAGCTATTACGGAGTTTAAAAAACATGGAATTACAGTAGATGATTTAAAACAAAATATAGAAAATATTGAAAACAAATACCTAAAAACTAAGCTAAATGATATGTTATTAATTTATGAAAATTTTGAAAATCACATATCAAATAAGTATATAGATGATACAGATTTACTTACTTATCTTGCGCAAAATATAGATAAAGTTGATTTAATAAAAAATTCTATTATATATATAGATGAGTTTATGGGATTTACTACACAGGAGTATAGTATTATAAAAAAATTTATACAAATTGCAAAACAAGTTAATATATGTTTATGTATAGACAATTTAAATCCAGCATCAAATCCTATAACAGACATATTTTATTCAAATAAATTAACATTATATAAATTGATAAATTTAATTCAAGAAAATAACTTGAAATTGGAAGAACCTGTCCAGTTAAATAAATTACCGAGATTTAAAAATAAGGAATTAAAGCACCTTGAAAAAAATATTTATAATACACAATCCACAAATTATGAAGAAAATGTGGAAAATATCAAATTATTTTTGGCTAAAAATCAATATTCAGAGGTAGAAAATGTTGCTAAAAATATAACAAAACTTGTAAAACATAATAATTTAAGGTATAAAGAAATATCTGTTATAACAAAAGATATGAATTCATATTCTAGTTTAATACGTGCAATTTTTAATAAATATGATATTCCTGTTTTTATTGATGAAAAAAGGGATTTAAATCAAAATATAATTATAAAATACATACTTGGTTTATTAGAGGTAATTAGTAAAAACTTTTCCTATGATTCAGTTATAAGTTATATAAAAACAGGTTTTTGCGGCATAGAAGAAGACGAAATTTTTAAATTAGAAAATTACTGTACAAAATGGGGAATAAAATATAGTAAATGGAAAAATGATTTTGAGTATGGAATTAAAGATGAAAAAGACAAACAAGATGTCCAGAGATTAAATGAGATAAGAAAAGAAATTATAAATCCAATAATAAAGCTTAAAAATGATTTAAATAATAAAAAAACATATGAAGCAATTTCAAGATTGATATATGAATTTATAGTTAGTCAAAATATAGAAAATAAAGTAATAGAAAAAATACAAAAGCTTGAAGACAAAGGATTAATTGACTTGGCAAATGAATACAAAAAAAGTTACGAAATAGTAATATCTTTATTAGATGATATTGTGGAAACGTTTGGAGACACAGAAACTACAATAGAAAAGTATATAAATAGCTTTAAAGTAGGCCTAAAAAATAGTAGTTTAGGAAAAATTCCAGGTACACAAGACCAGGTAATTGTAGGAGATGTAGAAAGATCTAGAAGTCACAAAGTAAAAGTTATTTTTATAATAGGGATAAATGATGGAGTATTTCCAAGTAACAATAAAGATGAGGGATTTTTTAATGATTCAGATAGAGAAATTTTAAAATTAAATGGAATAGAGCTTGCAAAAGGAACAATAGAAAATTTATATGAGGAAAACTTTAATATATATAAGGCATTTACAACAGCAGAAGAACAACTATATTTATCATATGCATCAACTGACAGTGAAGGTAAATCATTAAGACCTTCAATGTTAATTATAAAATTAAAAAAGATTTATTTAAGCTTAAAAGAAGAAAGTGATGTAATAACAAAAAAATATGAAATTACAAATAAAAATGTTACATATGAGCAATTACTAGAAAATATCTATAAATTAAATGAGAATGAGCAAATAGACGATATTTGGTATATGGTATATAATTATTATAAAAATCAAAACGATTATCAAATTAGTTTGAAAAATGATTTAGAGGGATTAGAATATACAAATTTACCAAAAGATATAGATAAAAAAATAGTAGATAAATTATATGGGAATACGTTAAACACAAGCGTTTCAAGACTTGAAAAATATCGAAGTTGTCCATTTTCATATTATTTACAATATGGATTAAAATTAAAAGAAAAAGAAGAATTAAAAGTACAAAGTTTTAATACAGGATCATTTATGCATGAAACAATAGATAGTTTTTTTCAGTTAGTAAGAGAAGAAAATTTATCACTTGCACAATTAATGACAGATGAAGAAATGATAGAAAAACTGGTGGCTCAAATAATAGAAGAAAAACTAAAATTGAGTAGTAATTATATTTTTACTGCAACATCAAAATATAAAATTTTAGTTAAAAGGCTAAAAAAAATAATTACAAAGGCATTAAAATATATAATTGAAGGACTAGTATATAGTGAGTTTGATATTCAAGGAACAGAAGTGGAATTTTCTAATAAAGGAAAATATAAGCCAATAATCCTAAATTTAGAAGATGGAAAAAAAGTAGAGATAACTGGAAAAATTGACAGAATAGATACAGCACAAAATGAGGACGGAAAATATTTAAGAATAATAGACTATAAGTCATCTGCCAAAAATATAGATTTAAACGAAGTATATGCAGGACTTCAAATTCAGTTATTAACATATTTGGACGCTGTATGTAAACAAGAAGATTTAATGCCAGCTGGAATTTTATATTTTAGTTTGTTAGAGCAAATGGTAAAATCTGATAAGAAGATAACAGAAGAGGAAATTGAAAACGAAATAAGAAAAAACTTTAAAATGAAGGGATTAATTGTAGCAGATGTAAAAATAATAAAATTGCATGATAAAATATTAGAAACCGGAAGCTCAAAAATAGTACCAGCAGCAATTACAAGTAGTGGTGAAGTAAATAAAAAATGGACATCAGGGGTTAGCAAAGAAGAATTTAAAGTTTTGCAAGATGACATACAAAAAATAATAAAAGACATTGCAAAAGAAATATTAAGTGGAAAAATAGACTTAAAACCATATAATAAAAAGGGAAGAACACCATGCAAGTATTGCGAATATAAAGCAATTTGTGGATTTAATACTAAAAATCCAGGTAATTGTTATAATTATATTTAATTTAGGAGGAAATTATGGATTTGTCAAATGATAATGTAATTCACGTAAAAAAAGGGCAAGTGGAATATCTACAATTTAGAAAGTTATTAGAATATAAAGATATAGTAACACATGCATATACACTTGGAAAAAATGTCAATTTTAGGACGGCAAAAGCAAATAAAGAACCTTTAGAAAAGGAAATATATAAACAAAATACACAAAATTATAAAGATGTATGTGAAAAATTAGGACAAAACTATATTAACATTGTAAAATGCAACCAAGAACATACCAAAAATGTTGCATCAGTCAAAGAAAAGGTAAATAAAAATGAGCCTGACTTTAATGTGGAAAAATATAATTCAACAGATGGTCTTATTACAAATAAAAAAGATATTATACTTGCAACAACAAATGCAGACTGTATACTTATGCTATTTTTTGATCCACAAAAAAAGGTAATTGCAAATGTACATTCAGGTTGGAAAGGAACATTACAAGAAATATCTATAGAAGCGGTAAAAAAGATGAAAAAAGAATATTCATGTAATGCAGAAGATATAATGTGCTTTATATGTCCAAGTATAAGAAAATGCCATTTTGAAGTAGACCAAGAGGTCAAAGATCTATTTTACAATAAATTTAAAAAGTTATATAATATAGAAGAAATAATAGAGGAAAATAAAGAAAAAAATAAATGGCACATAGACACTGTTTTAATAAACAGAACAATACTAAAACAGGAAGGATTAAAAGAAGAAAACATTATAGATTCTGGTTTATGTAGTGTATGTAATTCAGACATAATACACTCATTTAGAGTAGAAAAAGAAGGTTATGGACTAGAAACTGCATTAATTGCTTTAAAATAGACAATGGGACGGGGTTTTTGTCTTAAGGTTTTTGAACTCTAGGATTTAAAAAATTAAAAAATTGCAATGGCTTAAAAACTCTAAGACAAAAACCCCGTCCCATTGTCTATTGTCTAGATTTATAAAGGGAGGATTTATGATAATTCCAAATAAGTTGAATAAAGGTGATATAATTGGAGTTGTTGCTCCATCTAATCCCATTGTGGGAGAAAATATAGATGAGATTATGAATGCAAAAAAGATTGTTGAAAATGATGGTTTTAGGGTAGAATTTTCTAAAAATATTTTTTCAAATTCAAATTTGTATAGTGCAGCTGCTAAGGAAAAGGCATATGATATTAATAGCATGTTTGCAAATAAAGATATAAAAATGATTTGGTGTGCAAAGGGTGGCGAAAATTCCAACTCTACATTTGATTATTTAGATTTTGATTTAATAAAAAATAATCCTAAAATAATATGTGGTTATAGTGATATAACTTCTTTAACCAATATTATAACTGAAAAAACAGGCCTTGTGACATTTAGTGGAACTAATTTTAAAACTATAGCAACAGATAATACCAATTATAGCTATAATCAAGCAATAAATCGCTTTGTTAATGGGAGTTTGTCTTTAGGACTTGAAAATGAAGAATATAAAACAATAAGACAGGGAAAAGTAGAAGGAATGTTAGTTGGCGGAAATTTAAGCTTAATTAGAGGACTGGTTTTAGGTAAATACCAAATTGATTTTAATAATAAAATATTGTTTCTAGAAGAGTTAGGGATTGAAACAGGGCCTGCTCTTGCAAGTAATTATTTGTATTATATGAAACAAAATGGAGTATTTGAAAAGATAAAAGGCTTATGGATTGGTTCATATGAACATGAAAGTAATATTTCATTAGAAAAAATTGTTTTAGATGTAATAAAAGATGAATATAATTTTCCAATTATAAAATCCAATAATTTTGGACATATAGAAACTAAAACAGTAATACCAATAGGAACAAAAGCAAAAATTGATACAAATCAAACAAAAAAGATAGAATTAATTGAAAAGTGTGTAGTTTAAAATAAATGGAGTAATAAAATGGTTGAGAATCTTGATGAATTGGAAGAAAAAATTAAAGGATGTAATAGATGTAAATTATGTAAGACAAGGCAAAATATTGTTTTTGGGGTAGGAAATAAAAATGCAAATATAATGTTTATAGGAGAAGGGCCAGGTGCTGATGAAGATAGACTAGGAGAACCTTTTGTTGGAAAAGCAGGGAAACTTATGGATATGGCTTTTGAAGCAGTTGGTATAAAAAGGCAAGAAGTGTATATTGCAAATATAGTAAAATGTAGACCTCCTGCCAATAGAAATCCAGAAGATGATGAGGCAGCAGCTTGTATGGATTATTTAAGAAATCAAGTAATGATTGTAAAACCGAAGATAATAGTTTTACTTGGAAGTGTTGCATTAAAAAATATAATTGGAAAGGATTATGGAATTACTGCATCAAGAGGAACGGTAATAGAAAAGAAGCAAATAACATATATACCAACATGGCACCCAGCAGCATTACTTAGAGACGAAACAAAAAAGATAGATTTTATTAATGATTTAAAACTAGTACTTTCAGTATTAAATAAAATTGAAAAATAGAATATTAAGTAAAATTAAAGATTATTAAACAAAATAAAAATAGGAAGAAAAATATTAAATAAAGCCTAAAAAGTAAAAAGGTATTAAAGAAATTGGAGAAACAGATGGAAAGTATTGATGAAATAAATAAAAAAGCCCAATATTGCTTAAATTGTAAAATAAAACCTTGCAGTAATAAAGGGTGCCCATTAGGAAATAATATACCAGATTTTATAAATGCTATAAAAAACGAAGATTACAAAAAAGCATATCAAATATTATCTTTAACAACAGTTCTTCCGGGAGTGTGTGGAAGAATTTGTCCACATAAAAAACAATGCCAAGGAAGCTGTGTTAGAGGAATAAAAGGAACCCCTGTAAGTATAGGGGATTTAGAAGCTTTTGTTTTTGACATGGCTGTGAAAAATAAAATAAATTTAAGTGATGTTTTTTTAGATAAAGAAAAAAACATGCAGCAAAAAAAAGTTGCAGTAATTGGAGGGGGACCTGCTGGACTTACATGTGCAGCATTTTTGGCTAAAAAAGGTGTAGATGTAACAATATATGAAAAATATAATTATCTTGGTGGCTTATTAGTTCATGGTATACCAGAATTTAGATTACCAAAAGATATTGTAAAAGAAACAGTAAATAGAATTTTAAGTTTAGGAATAAATGTAAAATATAATATGGAATTAAACAAAAATTTAATATTGCAAGATTTGGAAAAACAATATGATGCTATATTTTTAAGCTTTGGTGCAAATATTTCATCAAAAATGGGAGTAGAAGGAGAAAATTTATCTGGAGTATTTGGAGGAAATGAACTTTTGGAATATAATTTACATCCAGACTATACAAATAAAAAAGTAGCAGTCATTGGTGGAGGAAATGTTGCAATGGATTGTGCAAGAACAGTAAAGAAAAAAGGAGCAAAGGAAGTAAAAGTAATATATAGAAGATCACGTGAAGAAATGCCAGCAGAACAAAAAGAAATAGAAGATGCAATAGCAGAAAATATAGAATTTTTATATCAAAATAATATTGTAAAAATAATAGGACAAGATAAAGTAGAACAATTAGAGTTAATAAAAACTAGATTAATTCAAAAAGAAGGAGAAATAAGAAAGTCACCTGTAAATATTGAAAATAGTAATTATAAAATAGATGTAGATTATGTGATTATGGCACTTGGCTCAAGACCAGAAGAGTTTGTAAGCGATTTAAAACTGGTTTTAAATAAGTATGGAAATATTTTGGTAAATGATAAATGTAAAACTTCAAATCCTAAAATATATGCCGGAGGAGATTTAGCAGGGAAAATAGGAACAGTAGCTTGGGCTGCAAAATCAGGAAGAGATGCAGCAATAAGCATATGTGAAGATTTAAAAAAATAAAATAAACCCCAATTATAATATTGGGGGTATTTTTTATTTACTTTCTTGCATATTTGTATCTTTTTTTATAAATAAATCTTTTATTTTTTTCAATAAAGAAATAAATAAATTTTCTTTTCTATTTTTTACATCTAAAGCTGTTTCATTTCCGCCATTTTCTAATATATTATATTTATGCTCTAATTTTGCCATTTGTTCAACATAATAATCATGATAAAAAGTATAACCATCAGTTGAACCCAAATAATCTTTAAAATTATAAAGTTTTCTTCTATATTTTTCAACATCTTCTAATGTAGAAATTTTGTTAAAAGCTGTATTAAAATAACTAGAAATAATTAAATTCTGGGTTCTTAAAAATGTAAGCATTATTTCATTTTTTAATTCTTCAATTTTTCTTATAATATTGTCACACCTGTCTTTTGTAGATTCCATCATTTTATTGTTTAATTTTATAATATCTTCTTCAGCATATAAAATTGAATCTAGTGCGCTTTGAACACATAAAAAGGTTTTTATAGATGTTGATTCAATGAATTTATTTTTAAAATTATCATTGCTATTTATAGTACTTTCAAATAAAATGTCTTCTCCAATTAAATATGCTAGTTGATTTGCTAGGCAACATTCAAGAGGATAATATGAAGGACTATTAGTTTCAAAACTTATTCCAAAATATTTAACAAAGTCATTTTTTATTCCAATTACTTTTGATGCCATAAGTTGAACAGAAGCTTCATTTAGACCAAGACCATAAACTTTAAAGTCAGAGTGGTCACAAAGTCCCATTCTAATTAAATTATTTTTTTTATCTTTTATTTCTTGAATGTAATGAATACACTCATGTACAGCAAATTCTTCTATATCAGCTATATCTATTTTCTCATTAAAGTAAATAGATGTATTTTTATAAAAATAATTTGCCTCTGACATTCCGTTCTTGCATTTTAGCTTTATACATATCCAATCTAGAAAGTCTAATAAATAAATCATTTTGATTTAAACCAAAATTTGGGAATGTTTGGCATAGTTTTTGTGATATATTTTTTGCTATTGAATTTATTGTTAAGGTATCTAGTTTTTCTGTAACACAAATACCATCTTTTTTTAATTCATTTTCTATACTCATAAAATTCTCCTTATTGTACCTTAACAATATTATACAATAAAAGACATTAATATACATTTCAAATGCATTAAAAATTTATTACAATTTAATTACAAAAAAACTCTAGATACATAAATTAGTATCATAGAGTTTATTTTTTAGTGGGCATCTGTTAAAGTTTGCTTTAATGTAACTGTTATTACTGTACCTTCTGGGACTTTAGTGTCTTTTGAATAATCTTGACTTATTACAGTTCCAGATCCTTCAATGCTTATATTCAAATTCTTTTCTTTTAAAACTCTAGTTGCTTCACTTGCCCCCATTCCTTTTAAATCAGGAACTGTGGTAGAAGTTGCAACTGCATCTTTAGAATATAACATAATTACAGAAGACTTTGAAAGTGCAATACCTGGTTTTGGATTTTGTTCTGAAACAAGTTCAGTATTTACATCACCAGAACATGTAACTTTTACTTTAAATCCAGCATCTTCTAATGTTTTTTGTGCTTCAGCTATTGTTTTATCTTTTATGTTTGGAACAGTAATTAAATTTTCATTATTAGAGTTATCTGTTTTTGTAGATTCAGAAGGGACATTTAAATATGGTAATATCTCAGAAAGCATTTGAGAAACGACAGGACCTGCAACTTGTCCACCTTGGTGATTACTCTGAGGTGGTTTATATAGTGTAAGTAATAATACAACCTGAGTGTCTTCAACTGGAGAAATTGCAACATATGATGCAACATAACCTTGTTCTTTTTTATCATCTGGTGGTTCAGAAGTTCCTGTTTTACCACCTATAGAATAACCAGAAACTGCGCCATGTTTACCGGTTCCATATACTACAACTGATTCCATCATGCCACGTACTTTTTCAGATGTTTCTTTTGATATAACTTGTCTTACAGTAACAGGGTCTACTTCTGTTACTGCACCTGTATCAGTATTTGTAATTTCTTTTACAATTCTTGGTTGCATTAAATAACCATCATTTGCAACAGCAGAAATTGCTGTAATCATTTGAAGAGGAGTAATGCTTAATCTTTGACCAAAAGACATTGTAGCTAAATCAACAGCAGTTGCATTTTTTTCTGCACGAACAATACTATTTTCTTCGCCTGCAAGAGCAACACCAGTTTTTTCAAGCAATCCAAATGCTCTATAATATTTATATGTAGTAGGAATTCCAATTTTTCTACTTAATTGAATAAATGCAGGGTTACATGAATTTTCCAATGCTTTTCTTAAAGATTGATAGCCATGTGGATTATAATATCTCCAACATGCAATATTTCTATCTGCAACATGTTCATAACCAGTACATACAAATTCGCCTTCATTGTCTGGAGAAGTAATGTTTTCTTCTATAGCAATAGAAGAAGTTATTACCTTAAATGTAGAACCAGGTTCATATAAGTCAGAAACTGATTTATTTTTCCACATGTTTTGTATTGCTTCATTTTTTTCTTCAGAACTTAGCGAATCATAAGTTTTTGCAAGAGTCTCATTTGGTGTAAATGGTGTATTTAAATTATAGTTAGGATATGAAGCCATTGCTAAAATATCACCATTTTTAGGATTCATTACAATAACATTTCCACCATTTTCACAGTTATTTTCTTCAACTGCCTGTTTTAAATATCTTTCTACAATTGATTGAATATTAAAGTCAATTGTTAGTGTTAAATCACTACCATTTTCAGCTGCTATATATGTTTCTTCTGAATCTGGAATTTCCTTTTGATCACTGCCTTTAGAACTTACAATTTTACCAGGAGTACCAGTTAAAACTGAATCCCATTTTGACTCTATACCAGTTATACCTTGGTTATCTGTTCCACAAAATCCAAGAATACTTGAGCATATTGTTTCATAAGGGTAATATCTTTTACTATCTTCGTCAATATTTATACCAACAGTAACTTTATTTTCTTTCATCCATTCTTTTAACTTTGTAACTTTATCTTGGTCAACTTTTTTAGCAATTGTTTGAAACTGAGAATCACTAGTAACTTTTTCTAAAACATCTTCATAATTTAATTCAAATATTTCAGACAACCCTTTGGCAACTTTTTCTTTAAGTGCTTTTGTTTTTTCTTCATCTTTATTTTCATCTACTATTTTTTGAGGATTAATTGTAATTGTGTCTACTCTTGCACTTATTGCTAAAGCCTCTCCAGTAGATGCATATATTTTTCCACGTTTTGGGCTTATAATTTGATTTATTGTTTGTTGTTTATATGCACTTTCTTTTAAAGAATTACCATCAACAAACTGAAGTATACCAATTCTTATAAGTAATGCAAGAATTAATATAACAATAATAATGAATATAGCTTTTAATTTTTTAAAATGAATAAGATTTTGGGTGTTAAAATATGTATTTAATTTTACAACATTAGAATTCTTAGGGCTCTTAGCAATTTTTTTTGCTAATTTGTTCTTTGAATTTTTTTTCTTAGAATTCAAATTTTTATTATTCATAATTTCTCCAATCTTTTGTTTTTTCATATATTTTATATTAACAAATACGAAAAATCAATAAACTGTGGCAAATTTATTTTAATTTAATTATATTGAAAGTAAGGTAAAAAACTGTTATAATAAGCAAGAGGTAAAAAAATGGAAAATATTTTAGAAGAAACAAAATTTATAATGAAAAAATACAATATAAAAGCCAATAAAAGCCTAGGGCAAAATTTTTTAATAAATGGTGAAGTGGTAGAGACTATAGTGAAATCTGCTAATATTAATAAAGATGATTTAGTAATTGAAATTGGACCAGGGCTTGGAACGCTTACTAAATTTTTATTACAAGAAGCCAAAAAGGTAATTTGCGTCGAACTTGACAAAAATATGATAAATATATTACATGACAGATTTTTATTATATAATAATCTAGAAATAATAAATGAAGACATATTAAAATTAGATTTAAAAGAGTTAATAAAAGAAAATAAAAGCGAAGTAAATAATGTAAAAATTGTTGCAAATCTGCCATATTATATAACTACACCAATAGTTATGAAATTGTTAGAAGATAATTTAGAAATAGAAAGTATAACAATTATGATACAAAAAGAAGTTGCAGACAGATTAATAGAAACTCCAGGTGGAAAAAATACAGGAGCAATTACATATGCAATTAATTATTATTCCGTACCAGAAGGAATAATGGAAGTACCAAACAGTTCATTTATTCCAGAACCAGAAGTAACTTCTAAAGTTTTAAAATTAAACATTAGAAAAGAACCACCTGTAAAAGTTAATGACGAAAATTTAATGTTTAGAATTATAAAAAGTGCTTTTATGCAAAGAAGAAAAACACTTTTAAATGCATTAGTAAACAATAATGTATTTACATCAAAAGAAGAGGGAATAAAAATTTTAAATAAATTAAATATGGATGTAAATATAAGGGGAGAAAAATTGACATTACAGGATTTTGCAAATTTAGCCAATATTTTAAATGATATGTAATTTAAAAAAAGGTATTTCAATTTCATGTAATTTATGATACAATATTAAAGAATATAGATAAGGAGAAATGTGATGAATCAAATTTTAGTTACAAAAAAATTATATGTTACGCCAGAACTAAAAAGAAAAAAGAAGATTTACAAGTTTGATTTTCTTTTATCTATTTTTTTGATGATTGTTTTAATATCTGTATACATATATGCAGAATATGATAGAAATAAATCAGCAGAAGCTTCACAAGAAATATTAGAAGAAATACGAAATACAGACATAGAAGAAGATAATACTACAGTAAAAGATGACAGTGTTTTAGTAGTTGTTTTAGACGACTCATCACAAACAGAAGAGGTAAATGAACAGCAGCCACAAGAAGAGGCAGAAGAGGTAAACACAAAAATAAACAATCAGCCAGTAAAAAAGACAGTTGACGGTTATACATACCAAACAACAGCAACTATAATGATTCCAAAAATAGGGGTAGACCTTCCAATATTAGAAGGAGAAACAGGAAGCGTAAAAGAGACAGAACGTTTATTAAAAATATCTCCATGTAAATTTTGGGGACCAAATATAAATGAAGTAGGAAATTATTGTATAGTTGGACATAATTATAGGAATAAATTATTTTTTAGTAAAGTTCCAACATTAGTTAATGGTGATAAAATAACAATTTCTGAAACATCAGGAAGAGTAGTTACATATGAGGTTTATGACAAATATGTTGTAGAACCAAGTAATAAAAGTTGCACTAGCCAACTTACAGGAGGAAAAAAAGAAATAACACTTATAACATGTACTGATGATAGTCAGGGAAGATATATAATTAAAGCAAGAGAAGTTAAATAAGTGAACTAAAATAAAGAACCTTTCATAATATAGTATAAAAAACTATTTATGGGAGGTTTTTATGGCAAAAATATTAGTATTTAATAATGATACAAATAGAATGGAAACATATTATAGGGGAGAAGCAGAGCCCATGCCATATAATACAAATGGGACGCTTAGAGTAAGAGAATTTAGAGGTTCAAGTAAAAGTAATATTTTATGGACTACAAAAAGGTGTATGCAAAGTTGGAATAGTCAACGATATATATATGGAAGGCCTATTCCTGTCGGATTTGCTTTTAAGAGGCCATATGAGGGAGGACATGGAAACCAAAGTCAACATTATGCAGGTGTTGCATTTGATGTTGGTCAAACATTAAGTACAGCTGAAAGAACAAGATTATGGAATTCGGCAAATAATTCCGGAGTATGGGCATATGTTGAGCCAATATCACAAACACCTACATGGGTACATTTTGATAAAAGATTTGGAAAGCCAGCATGTTCTACAGGTGGATTTATGCAATTAAAAAGAGGAAGCATAAGTAATTATGTATGTATTGCACAAGATGATTTAAATACACTTGGATTTAGGACTAATGGGCTTGACCGGAATATTTGGAGCAGCAACTCAAAATGCAGTAAAAAATTATCAAACATCAAGAGGGTTAGCATCAGATGGAATAGTTGGCTGTAACACTTGGAGATCATTGCAAGAAGAGGTAGTTGGAACAGGGGCAACAAGCACAACTATAAACTAAATTATAGTTTAAAAGTAAATTTAAAAGAATAATAAAAGGAATAAATTAAAATAATTTATTCCTTTTTTATAAGTTTATTTAATTTCTGTAATTAATTTTTATAATTAATATTAAAAATTAAAGCTAACCCAAATTTTTACTAGCATCTTTTTTCTGTAGTTTAATAAGTTGTTTAACCATAGTATCTATAATTTCTTTATTATAATCATTTAATTGCAAATAATTTTCTAAAAAACTATTATCAACAAAATCATTTAAACTTGAAGAATTACATTCGATAATATCATTAAATAAAAAATCAGAATTGATGTTTAATGCTTGGCAAAGGTTAACTATGGTAGTTGCGCTACCAAATGCCACTCCACGTTCTAATTGACTAATATATCTTGCAGAAAGAGATAACTTTTCGGCAAGTTGTTCTTGAGTGTAGTCTGTTTTAGATCTTGCAAGTTTAATTCTCTTACCAATTTTTTTTCTTAGTACTTTTTCAGTATCATTCATAATTAACCTCCTTAAATAATATAAAAAAGTATAACAATCCAAAGTTAAAAATAACACGAACTAATAATGTAAAACAATACCAAAAGTAACACTAATAATACTAAAAACACGCAGATTTTGGAAATTAATGAGTAACTATTGACAAATTTAATAGATTTAAGTATAATATCATAGTGTTAGCAAAAAACTTTGTTAACCATGCGGAAAATCCCGAGTATACATAGACGTATATCTGGAAGGAGGGGAATTAAATGTCAGAAATTAAAGTTAAAGATGGAAATATAGAAGATGCTCTAAAAAGATTTAAAAGACAATGTGCAAGAAATGGAGTTATGCAAGAAGTAAGAAAAAGAGAGCATTATGAAAAACCAAGTGTAAAAAGAAAAAAGAAATCAGAGGCTGCAAGAAAAAGAAAGTTTTAATTAAAAAATACAAAAAGTTTAGGTTTATACTTAAACTTTTTTTGTTTTTAGACATTTAGACATTGGGACGGGGTTTTTGTCTTAAGGTTTTCGGGACTTCTCTAAAATAAAATCCAATAGCTACCAAAAGTAGATTATATTAAAATCAAATTTTAGAATTGAAAATAATTGAATTAGAAATTTTTATATTAATTTTATGGAAAGAGTTCATCTCCTGATGGAAGGGTGCCATAAAATTAATTTAAAATTTCTTTGATAATTATTTGAACGATAAAATTTTATTTTAATATAATCTACTTTTTATATATTATTTTATTTAAACTAGAGAAGCCACGAAAACCTTAAGACAAAAACCCCGTCCCAATGTCTAAATGTCTAAAAACATCTTGCATAATTATGGTAAAATGTAATATACTATGTAGGAAAAAAGGAGGAAATAAAATGAGTTATGAAAAAATAGACATAAAACAAGGAATTAAGCTTCATAAAATAAATACTGAAAAATTCAAAACAAACTTACTTGCCGTGTTTTTAACGACAAAATTAAATAGACAAAACGTTACGAAAAATGCTTTAATATCATCAATATTAAGAAGAGGTACAAAAAATATGCCAACTTCTGAGCAAATAAGCAAAACACTAGAGCAAATGTATGGTGCAAGTTTTGACTGTGGACTAGATAAAACAGGAGACAATCAAGTTTTAAAATTTTATATAGAAACAATTAATGATAATTTCTTACCAAGTAATAGTGAAAACTTATTAAAAGAATCTCTAGAAAAAATATTAGACATAGTATTTAATCCATATATTGAAAATGATGGATTTAAGGAAGAATATGTAGAACAAGAAAAAAATAATATAAAACAAATAATAGAAGGAAAAATAGATAATAAGGCTCAATATGCATTAGATAGATGTATAGAAGAAATGTATAAAAATGAAGATTTTGGACTTTATAAATTTGGGTATATAGAAGACCTAGAAAAAATAAATGCAAAAGATTTATACAATTATTATAAAGAACTAATAAATACATGTAAAATAGACATATTTGTGTCTGGAATGTTAGATAACAATGTTGAACAATTAGTAAAAGAAAATACATGTATTAACAATTTAAACGAAAGAGAAGCAAGTTATACTAAATTAAATATTTGTCCTAAAGAGGAAAAAAAGGAAAATGTAGTTACAGAGAGTATGGATGTAACACAAGGAAAATTAATTGTAGGACTTGATGTTAATATAGATAATGAAAACTTAAAATATGACACATTAATTTACAACAGTATTTTAGGTGGATCTGCTAATTCTAAGATGTTCCAAAATGTAAGAGAAAAAGCACATTTAGCATATGTTGCAAGTTCCAGTTATATGAGATATAAAAGCAATATATTTATAAAGTGTGGAATTGAAATTGGAAATTACGAAAAGACATTAACTCTTGTAAAAAAACAAATTGAAGATATGGAAAAAGGAGATTTTACTGAAGAGGAAATAGAAAATGCAAAAAAAGGAATAATTGCAAGCATAAAAACTATTGATGATGAGCAAGATACACAAATTACTTACTATTTTGGACAAGAGTTAACAGGAACTATAGTATCTTTAGAGGAATATACTAAAAAAATTGAAAATGTAAGTAAGGAAGATATTATAAATATTGCTAAAAAAGTATCTATTAATACAATTTATTTTTTAAGAGATTAGAAGGAGATAAAAATGCAAGTAATTGAAAATTTAAAAGTTAAAGAAAAGTTATATATTGACAAGTTAGAAAACGGCTTAACAGTAATGATTATTCCTAAAAAAGGAATAGAAAAAAAATATATTATTTGGGGAACAAATTATGGGTCAAATGATAGCAAGTTTATAGTTCCAGGAGAGACAGAAACTATAGAAGTGCCAAAAGGTGTAGCACACTTTTTAGAACACAAATTGTTTGAACAAGAAAATGGAACAAATAGTTTAGACACACTAACAGCATTAGGAGTAAATGCAAATGCATATACAACAAATGACCATACAGCATATTTATATGAATGTACAGATAATTTTTACGAAGCACTAGATGAATTTATGGACTATGTTCAACACCCATATTTTACAGATGAAAATGTGGAAAAAGAAAAAGGAATAATAGGACAAGAAATTATGATGTATGATGACTATCCAGAGTGGAGAGTTTATTTAAATGCTATGGAGGCAATGTATCATAATAATCCAATAAAAATTGATATAACAGGAACTATAGAAACAATAAGCCATATAGACAAAGAAATTTTATATAAATGTTATAATACATTTTATAATCCATCAAATATGGCGTTAGTTGTAAGTGGAGATTTTGAACCAGATAAAATATTAGAAGAAATAAAGAAAAGACTAATTCCAAATAAATCTAATGGAGAAATAAAAAGAATATATGAAGAAGAGCCAAGTAGTATAGTAAAAGAAAAAATAGAGCAAACAATGCAAGTAAGTCAAAGTTTATATTGCATAGGAATAAAGGATAACCAAATAAAGTGCAAAGACAAAGTAAAAAAACATATTGCCGTAGAAATAATATTAAATTTACTATTTGGCAAAAGCTCTGAGTTATATAAAAAATTATATGATGATGGAACAATATATTCTACTCCAAGCTTAGACTACGAATTTTCTACAACATATGCACATGTTCTTCTTACAGGTCAATCTAACACACCACAAAAAGTATATGACAGTTTTAAAGAACAAATAAATAAATTTAAACAAAATGGAATAAACAAAGATGATTTTGAAAGAATAAAAAAGAAGATATATGGAACATATGTTAAAGAATATAATGATGTAACAGATATATCTAGAATGTTTTTGGCAGATTATTTTAAAGGAATAAATAGCTTTGACTATTTAGAAGAAATAGATACAGTAAATCTAGAATATACGACACAAATTTTAAATGATTTATTTAAAACAGAAAATATGGTGCTTTCAGTCGTAAGAAAGTAGAAAATAAAATATCAAAAAAACAGTATAAATAAAATAAAAAAATTTATGCTGTTTTTTTGTGTCATTTGATGTCGAAAAAAATAGATTTAACACGTACGAAAACCGCATGAATACTACAAATTTCATTGACTTTGATGTAAAAATGTGTTAATTTATAAATGTACTTAAGAGAAAAAATAAAAAAAGGAGAGATGCATATGTTAAATGATGAAATTTGTAAATTAAGAGATAAACTAAATGAAAGTATAATATCTGGTGAAGATTATAGTATTATTTACAAACTAAGCGTTGAACTAGACGAGTTAATTGCAAAATATTATCAAGATTCTCCTGAGATTATAAATAAAAGATAAACTAAAAAAGAGAAAATATGTGCAATCATATTTTCCCTTTTTGTTTTTTAGCTAAACTTGCCAAATATAAAAAAATGTAGTATAATATCGAGCCAAGAAAAGGGGAAATAAAAATGCAAGTAAATAATAATAAAGAATATAAAAACTTTAGCAAAATAGTCAACACCTTTTATAATGAAGAAATAGAAAATATAAGTGAAGAAGAAATTGATATAAAAAGTAAAGGAACAATAAAATTAGAACCAAAAATCATATATGATAAATTTACAGGAAATATGAAGATAGAATTTCAAATAGGAAAAAATAAAATGTATAAAATAAAAAATTTAGCAGAATTTTATACAAAAATGATGAATAAGGAAAACTTTAAATATAAAGAAGGTTTACAATTTATTCATGATAAAGAAATGTTTACTAAAGAAAGCAAACCATTATTGGAGTTTATGTTAAAATATGCAGAAATAATGAAATATGCAAATTCAAATTCAAACAGTAATTATAAATACTTTGGAAAAGCCTTAAATGAAAATTTTATAATTATAGGAAATAATGGGATAGATGAAATATTTGATATACTAAAGGACCAAGAAGTAAAATTTCAAAAAGATGGAAAAGAAGAAAAAGTAAAATTTATAGAGGAAAACCCAAAGCTGGAATTCTTATTAAAGAAAACTAAAAATGAGGACTACATAATTATTCCTAATATTGATATATACAAAGTAGCACTAATAAGGGGAAAAAAATATAAATACATATTAGAAAAAAATAAATTATATAGATGTAATAAAAATTATGAAAAAACAACAATAAAAATGTTAGAAACATTTAGACAAAATTATATAACAGAAGTAGAGCTAGGAACAAAACAGTTAACACAATTTTTCTCTATAATAATGCCTAAAATGGAAAATTCAATAAAAATTTTAAATATACCAGAATATGAACTAGAACAATATAAACCAAAACACTTGGAAGTAAAAGTGTTTTTAGATTTTGACAATGCTCAAAACATAATAGCAGATGTAAAATTTAAGTATGGAAAAGATGAATTTAATCCATTAGATGAAAAAACAAAAATAGAATTTCCAAGAAATATAATTGAAGAAACAAAAGCCTTAAATATCTTTAGAAAAACAGGTTTTATGTTTGATGTAAAAAATTTAAGATTTATATTACCAAATAATGATAAAATTTATGAATTCATGTCCAATGATATAAGCTTATATATGAAAAAATTTGAAGTACTTGTTACAGAAAATTTTAAATCCAAACAAATAAAACAACCCAAAATAGGAAATATAGGAATAAAAGTAGAAAATGATTTATTATCAATAAACCTAAATGAGCTAAATTTGGATTTAAATAGTATAAAAGAAATAATGGAAAGATATCATCTAAAAAAGAAATATTACAGGTTAAAAGATGGGAGTTTTTTAAATTTACAAGATAATCAGGAAATAAGCTTTTTGGATAAATTAATAACAGGTACAGATGTAAATTATAAAGAATTAGAAAAAGGCGAAATAAAGCTTCCTGTAAGTAGAACATTATATTTAAATACTATTTTAGGAAAACTTAAATCAACTGCAATTACTAAAAATGAAACTTATAAAACAATAGTAAATAGCTTAAATAAAGAACAACTAGAAGAAATTAGGTTACCAAAAATAAATGCAAATTTAAGATATTACCAAAAAACAGGCTTTAAATGGTTAAAAACACTAGATGAATATAAGTTTGGAGGAATACTTGCAGATGATATGGGACTTGGAAAAACAGTACAAGTATTATCAATAATTTTAGACTATATACAAAACAATAAAGAAAAACAAACAAGCCTTGTAATAGCACCAAGTTCATTAACACTAAACTGGAAAAATGAGACAGAAAAATTTGCACCAACATTAAAAACACTTGTAATTAGAGGGACATTATCAGAAAGAAAAAAATTAATAGAAACTTTGCAAGATTATGATTTAGTAATAACATCATATGACCTATTAAAAAGAGACATAGAAAACTATAAACAAAAAGATTATAAATTTAAATACATAATAGCAGATGAAGCACAATACTTAAAAAATAGTACAACTCAAAATGCAAAAGCAATAAAAGATTTAAAAGCACAAACAAGATATGCGTTAACAGGAACACCAATAGAAAATTCACTTGCAGAATTATGGTCAATATTTGACTTTATAATGCCAGGGTATTTATATACATATAAAAAATTCAAAACAATGTATGAGATTCCAATTGTAAAAGAAGAAGATGAAAGTTCTATGCAAAAACTAAAAATGTTAATAGAACCATTTGTACTTAGAAGAACAAAACAAGAAGTTTTAACAGAACTTCCAGAAAAAGAAATAACAATATTAGAAAATGAAATGCAAGAAGAACAAGAAGAAATATATTTATCATATTTATCAAATATAAAAGAAGAAGTTGCAAAATTAATAGGCCAAACAGACTCAGGGAAAAACCAAATGAAAGTATTAGCAGCACTTACAAGATTAAGGCAAATATGTTGCCATCCAAACTTATTTATAAAAGACTATAAAGGGGAAAGTAGTAAATTAGAGCAATGCATGGAAATAACAAAAGAAGCAATAAAATCAGGACATAAAATATTATTATTTTCATCATACACATCAATGCTAGAAATAATAGAAAAAAGACTAAAAGACGAAAATATAAAATACTTTAAACTAACAGGAGCAACAAAAGTAGAAGAAAGAGTAGATTTGGTTGACGAATTTAACAACAATAATGAAATAAAAGTGTTTTTAATATCACTAAAAGCAGGAGGAACAGGACTAAACCTAACAGGAGCAGACATGGTAATACACTATGACCCATGGTGGAATGTATCTACAGAAAATCAAGCAACAGACAGAGCATACAGAATAGGCCAAAAAAATAATGTACAAGTATATAAACTAATAACAAAAAACTCAATAGAAGAAAAAATATATAAACTACAAAAAAAGAAAGAAAAACTAATAGACAATGTGTTAGATACCAAGACTACATTTATAAACAAGCTATCAAAAGAAGACATATTAAGTCTTTTTGAGTAAAAATTGCCAACAGTTCCGGGTTTAAATGACAATAAATTGCCAATGGTTCCGGGTTTAAATGGCAATAATTGCTGATTACTTAGTGGTTGAAAGAAAATAGAACACTATTAGTTTATGATTAAAAGGGAGAAAGCAATGAAAAATTATATTACAATAATTGGCGGGGGACTTGCAGGAAGCGAGGCTGCATACCAAATTGCAAAAGCAGGAATAAATGTAAAATTATATGAAATGAAGCCTAAAAAATTTTCTGAGGCTCACAGCAATAAAAATTTAGCAGAAATTGTATGCAGCAATTCATTTAAATCTAATTTATTAACAAATGCATGTGGCTTATTAAAAGAAGAATTAAGAAAATTGGATTCTTTGTTGATAAAAATTGCAGATAAAACCAAAGTGCCTGCTGGTCAAGCATTAGCAGTTGATAGAGAGGAGTTCTCAAAACAAGTAACCAAAGAACTTGAAAGCAATCCTTTAATTGAAATTATTCATGAAGAAGCGGGAGTAAATAACACTTTAAATCAAATTGCGCAAGAAGGAATTACAATTATTGCAACAGGACCATTAACATCAGATACATTAGCAAAACAAATACAAGAGCTAACAGGACAAGACAAATTGTATTTTTATGATGCAGCAGCACCAATTGTGACCAAAGAAAGTATAGATTTTAGTATTGCTTTTTATGGTGACAGATATAGTCAAGAAAAGAAAAAAGAAGAAACGGTAGAAGAGTGGAAAAAAAGGCTGGAATGTGAAGAAAAAAGCTATATAAATCTTCCAATGAATAAAGAAGAATATGAAAACTTTTGGAATGAATTAATAAATGCTAAAATTGTAACTTTACATGATTTTGAGAAAAAAGAAATTTTTGAAGGATGTATGCCAATTGAAATTATGGCAAAAAGAGGGATTGATACATTAAGGTTTGGACCATTAAAGCCAGTTGGATTTGATGATCCAAGAACTGCAAGAAGACCATATGCTGTTGTTCAATTAAGACAAGATGATAAAATAGCAAGTATGTATAATTTGGTTGGTTTTCAAACAAATTTAAACTTTATGGAACAAAAAAGAGTTTTTAGCATGATACCAGGTCTTGAAAATGCAGAGTTTATAAAATATGGAGTTATGCATAGAAATACATTTATTAATTCTCCAAACTTGCTTGATGAAACATATAATTTGAAATCTAATACAAATATATATTTTGCAGGACAAATCACAGGAGTTGAGGGCTATGTAGAATCAATAAGTTCTGGTATGGTGGCTGCATTAAATGCAATTTCAAAATACAATGGCCAAAAACAAAAAATAACTTTTAGTGAAAATACAATTATAGGAGCACTTGCAAAATATATTTCATCTCCAAATGAAAAGTTTCAACCAATGAATGCAAATTTTGGAATATTGCCAGAATTAGAAGGAAAAAGGATTAGAGACAAAAAAGAAAAATATATGAATTTAGCAAAAAGGAGCTTAAAAGAATTTTAAGCTCCTTTTTACAATTATTACCAAAATATTACAATTGTATTAAATTTCTAATAATTTACATAATTTTATTGAAATAAATTGTGAAAAATGTTATAATAAAAATACTAGTGTAATAAAATACAAAAATATATTGTATTTTGAAAGGGGAAAATTATGGATAAAAAAATATTAGATAAAATTAAAGAAACTTTAGACAGTAGTTATGAAATACAAAAAGATATAAAAGAAAATGAAGAAAAAATAAATAAACAAGAAGAAAATTACAATGTTGAAAAAGAAAGTTTTGATAAAGAATTTCAAAAAGAAAATCCTAATAATCCAGTTTACATGGATAGACGTAATAGCCAAATGACTGAACTTGAAAAATTAAATAAAGAATTACAAGATGGAAAAAAACTTGTAGAAGTAAAAAAGGTTGAATTAAAAGAGAAATTTAATAAAAATAAAGAAGAAATATTAAAGCAAGTTGAAGATAGAAGAGAAAAAATGAAAAAAAATTATGAAGACTATAAAACAGGACTAATTAATGAAAAAAAAGAAGATATATCAAGAAAAATTGAAATATTAAAAAAGGACATGGAAAACAAAAGTGCTGTTGCATTGGATATAATGAAACCTATGCTTCAGCAAAGAGAAGAAAAACTGAAACAAATTAATGATGAAATAGCTAATGTCGAAAATCCTGAATTTGAAAAAGAATTTGAAGAATTATCTAATGTAGAAAAGGTATTAAAACAGCCATATACAACAAATTTCTTAATCGAAGGGTTAGCTGAATTTTTTAAACCATATGAAGCTAAAATGCAAGAAGAAAAAGAGGCTGAAGAGAAAGAAAAAGAAGTTAAGCAAGAAAAACTAAAACAAAATGAAATAAAAGCAAAACAACCAGAAGAAACAAAGCAAAATGAAGTAAAAGTAAATGAAGCAGAAGAAAAAACTAGTGAGAATAGAAATGAAAATGTAAAATCAAATCCAATAAAACAAGATGATGAAGAAGAAAAAATATATGGGAAATATAGCAGAATGAATGATTTAAAATTTGAAAGAAGACATAATGAAGAAGCAAATGAATTAGATAAAATAACAAATGTTGATGTTAAAATTAATAAAGAGGGAATTCTTGAGTATCTAATTTATGAAGAAGGAAAAAAGGAACCAACTATATTTTCTTATAATTCAAATAAATTTAGTTTAAGTGATTATAAACCTATATTAAAAAATATTAGAAGTCATATTGATGAAAGGCAAGGCTTTGAAATACTAAACAAACAAGATAGAAAGAATATTGATCCATTCCTAGTTGATGTTATAGGAGAAAAAATAGGCTCAAATAAAAATAGTGATAGTTTAGATAAATTGATTGTAGGTGGACTATATAATAATGATTATATAGATGTTAAATATGATATGGAAAATCTAAAGAGAGTAAAAGGATTAAGAAATAAAATGCACCTTAGAGAAATAGCTAGAGGAGCAGAAAAACAAGGATTTGAAGTTGAAAATTTTAAAGATACATTACTTAGAAGAATAATTAGTAAAATAAAAAATAGATCTTATGAGTTAGAAACAAAGGAGGAACCAAAAAGAATTGCTGATGGCAATAAAGAGGAAAAAATAATATTAAGACCAAAAACAAGCAAAGAGAAAAATAATGATCTTTCAATGGATAATAAAATTAGACCAAATATGCATTTACATGGAAAACTAAAAGATAAAATTTCTGATTATAGGAACAATTGGTTACTCAAAAGGAGTGAAACATTTAAAAAGAGAAGTGAAAAATATGACGACATGCATAAAAAAACGCAAGATAAAATATTTGATATAATAAATAAAGAAAATAAAGAACAAGAACAAAACCAAAGTATGAAGTTTGACAAATTTGGAAATAGGGTTACAAAAACTCCTGAAGAAATAAAAGCTGAAAAAAGAGCAAAAGATATTTCTGAGAAAGCATTAAAAAGTATACATGAACAACAAAGAGAAGAAGTAAAATAATTAAGAAAAACTTGGAAATTTTCCAAGTTTTTCTTGACTAATTAAGCTAAAAATGATACAATATAAACCGTTACGATAAATTACGCGTATTGCGTGAATCCGTAGCGGTTTGTTTTATTAACAAAAACATTGCTAATAAAATAAAATAAAAAATAGGAGGTGAAATTTAAGTGCCAACAATTAATCAATTAGTTAGAAAAGGAAGAAAAACAGGAGTAACAAAATCAACTGCACCAGCTCTTCAACATGGATATAACTCTAAAAATAAAAGATTAACAAACAATAGAGCTCCACAAAAAAGAGGAGTATGTACAGTAGTAAAAACAGTTACACCTAAAAAGCCAAACTCAGCTTTAAGAAAAGTTGCCAGAGTTAGACTTTCTAATGGTTATGAAGTTACATCTTATATTCCAGGTATAGGACATAACTTACAAGAACACAGTGTTGTATTAATAAGAGGTGGTAGGGTAAAAGACCTTCCAGGTGTTAGATACCATATCATAAGAGGAACATTAGATACAGCTGGTGTTAAAGATAGAATGCAAGCTCGTTCTAAATATGGAGCTAAAAGACCTAAAAAATAAAATTAAATAAATATTTTATAAACTAATAGGCTATTAGTTCAAAAAATAGTGCTTGTTATTTTGTCTAAATTAAGGTACTTAAATTTAGAATAGATAAGTGCTATACGGAAAAGCTAAAAAAGCTTTTTTGAGTACCTTTCTGCATAATGTGCAGAAATAAAAATATAAAAATGCATATTTATGTTATATTTTCATTGTCACAGATTTAAAAATGTGAAATGAGAGACATGAAATGTGATGAATAGGAGGGAAGAATAGTGCCAAGAAGAGGATTTATAGCAAAAAGAGATGTATTACCAGATCCAATATATAACAGCAAAGTTGTTACAAAATTAGTAAACAATATAATGTTAGATGGTAAAAAATCAGTTGCTCAAAAAATAGTATATGATGCATTTGATATCATAAAAGAAAAAGAAGGAAAAAATCCTTTAGAAGTTTTTGAAGCAGCATTAGAAAATGTAATGCCAGTTCTTGAAGTTAAAGCAAGAAGAGTTGGTGGTGCAACATACCAAGTGCCACTAGAAATTAGACCAGAAAGAAGACAAACTTTAGGTTTAAGATGGATAGTTAGTTATGCTAGAAACAGACATGAAAAAACAATGGCTGAAAAATTAGCAGGTGAATTAATTGATGCAGTAAACGGAAATGGTGGAGCATTTAAGAAGAAAGAAGATACACATAGAATGGCAGAAGCTAACAAAGCATTTGCACATTACAAATGGTAAAATTGAAAGGGGGAAAATATAAATGGCAGGAAGAGCATACCCACTAGAAAGAACAAGAAATATAGGAATAATGGCTCACATTGATGCTGGTAAAACAACAACAACAGAGAGAATATTATTTTATACAGGAAAAACACATAAAATAGGTGAAGTTCATGAAGGTGCAGCAACAATGGACTGGATGGAACAAGAACAAGAAAGAGGTATAACAATTACATCTGCATGTACAACATGTTTCTGGAATAATAACAGAATTAATATTATAGACACACCAGGACACGTTGATTTTACAGTAGAAGTTCAAAGATCTCTAAAAGTTCTTGACGGTGCAGTAACAGTACTTGCAGCAAAAGGTGGAGTTCAACCACAAACAGAAACAGTTTGGAGACAAGCTGACAAATATAATGTACCAAGAATGGTATATGTAAATAAAATGGATATAACAGGAGCTAACTTTATGCTTTGTATAGACCAATTAAAAAATAGATTAAAAGCAAATGCAGTTCCAATCCAATTACCAATTGGTGCAGAAGACCAATTTAAAGGTATAGTAGACTTAATAAAAATGAGAGCATTCATCCATAAAGATGATTTAGGAAAAGAAATAGAAGAAACAGATATACCAGAAGATATGAAAGATTTAGCTAATGAATATCATGATAAAATGATAGAAGCAGTAGCAGAGCAAGACGAAGAATTAATGATGAAATACCTAGAAGGTGAAGAATTAACAGCAGAAGAAATCAAAAAAGGTTTACGTGCTGGAACAATAGCAAATAAAATAGTACCAGTAACATGTGGTTCTTCATACAAAAATAGAGGTGTTCAAGAATTATTAGATGCAATAGTTGACTATATGCCATCACCATTAGATATAGACCATATTAAAGGTGAAACATTAGATGGAGAAGAAACAGAAGCAAAAACATCTGATTCAGAACCATTTGCAGCATTAGCATTTAAAATTGCAACAGACCCATTTGTTGGTAAATTATGTTTCTTTAGAGTTTATTCAGGAACATTAGAATCAGGTTCTACAGTATTAAACTCTAGTAAAGATAAAAAAGAAAGAGTTGGAAGAATTCTTCAAATGCACTCAAATCATAGAGAAGACATAGACAAAGTTTATGCTGGTGATATAGCAGCAGCAGTTGGATTAAAAGATGTTACAACTGGAAATACTTTATGTGATCCAGAACATCCAATAATCCTTGAATCAATGGAATTCCCAGAACCAGTTATTGATATAGCTATTGAGCCAAAAGATAAGGCAGCTCAAGAAAAAATGGGAATTGCACTTGCAAAATTAGCTGAAGAAGATCCAACATTTAAAGCATATACAAACCAAGAAACAGGACAAACTATCATTGCTGGTATGGGTGAATTACACCTAGATATCATCGTAGATAGATTAAAAAGAGAATTTAAAGTTGAATGTAATGTAGGTAAACCACAAGTTGCTTACAAAGAAACAATTAGAAATAAAGTTAAAGTTCAAGGTAAATTTATTCGTCAATCTGGTGGTAAAGGACAATATGGTGATGTTTGGTTTGAAATGGAACCATTAGAGCCAGGAAAAGGAATAGAGTTCGAAAGCAAAATTGTTGGAGGAGCTGTTCCAAAAGAATACATTAAACCAATTGAACAAGGAATGAGAGAAGCTGCTGAAACTGGTATTCTTGCTGGTTACCCAGTTATAGATTTCAAAGTTTCATTAGTTGACGGTTCATACCATGAAGTTGACTCTTCAGAAATGGCATTCAAAATCGCTGCATCTATGGCATTCAAAGAAGGTTGTAGACAAGCAAAAGCTGTTATATTAGAGCCAATAATGAAAGTTGAAATAACAGTTCCAGAAGAATACATGGGAGATGTTATTGGAGATGTAAACTCTAGACGTGGTAGAATGGAAGGAATGGAAGCTAATGATGGAATGCAAGAAATTAAAGCATTCATCCCACTTTCAGAAATGTTTGGTTATGCAACAGACTTACGTTCTAAAACACAAGGTAGAGGAACATATTCTATGGAACCATCTCATTATGAAGAAGTTCCAAAATCAGTATTTGAAGCAATTGTTGCTTCAAGAAAAAAAGCTGAATAAAACAATATAAATTTATTTAGTATAAAATGCTTGCTTTTTTAACTAAAATGTTATAAAATGCAAACAACAACTTAAGTTATTAAATTTAATTAAAATATAAAAAGTAGCATAAGGAATAAACCTTAATAGCTAACTTAATTTAAGGAGGAATTTAAAAATGGCAAAAGCTAAATTCGAAAGAAATAAACCACATGTTAACATTGGTACAATTGGTCACGTTGACCACGGAAAAACAACAACAACAGCAGCTATTACAAAATATTTATCATTATTAGGAAAAGCTAAATTTGAAGCATATGATCAAATCGATGGTGCTCCAGAAGAAAAAGCTAGAGGAATCACAATCAACACAGCACACGTTGAATATGAAACAGATAACAGACACTATGCACACGTTGACTGTCCAGGACATGCTGACTATGTTAAAAACATGATCACAGGTGCTGCACAAATGGACGGAGCAATATTAGTTGTTTCTGCAGCTGATGGTCCTATGCCACAAACAAGAGAACACATCTTACTTGCTAGACAAGTTGGTGTTAAATATATCGTTGTTTACTTAAACAAATGTGATATGGTTGACGATCCAGAATTATTAGAATTAGTTGAAATGGAAGTAAGAGACTTACTTTCTGAATATGGTTTCCCAGGAGACGAAATTCCAATTATAAAAGGATCTTCATTAAAAGTTCTAGAAAGTACATCTACAGATCCTAATGATCCTGTATATGCACCTATGAAAGAATTAATGGATGCAGTTGATAGCTATATCCCAACACCAGAAAGACCAATCGACCAACCATTCTTAATGCCAGTTGAAGACGTATTTACAATCACAGGACGTGGAACAGTTGCAACAGGTAGAGTAGAAAGAGGACAAGTAAAATTACAAGACGAAGTTGAAATTATCGGTCTTACAACAGAAAGAAGAAAAACTGTTGTTACAGGTGTAGAAATGTTCAGAAAATTATTAGACCAAGCAGAAGCTGGAGATAACATTGGTGTTTTATTAAGAGGTATTGATAGAAAAGACATCGAAAGAGGTCAAGTTCTATGTAAACCAGGAACAATTCATCCACATACAAAATTCACTTCAGAAGTTTATGTATTAACTAAAGAAGAAGGTGGAAGACATACACCATTCTTCAACGGATACAGACCACAATTCTATTTCAGAACAACAGACGTTACAGGTGTTATTGAATTACCTGCTGGAACAGAAATGGTTATGCCTGGAGATAACGTATCAATGACAATCGAATTAATTACACCTATCGCTATCGAAAAAGGATTAAGATTCGCTATTCGTGAAGGTGGTAGAACAGTTGGTTCAGGAGTTGTTGCTGATATAATAGCATAATTTATGAATTTAATTAAAAGATGCAATGAAAATTGCATCTTTTTTGTTTTTTTACTTGCATTTTTATAAAAACAATAATAAAATATAAACATTATAAATATATTTAAACAAAGAAATTGCTTAAAGTTAAATAACATTTAGGAGGAAAAACAATGAAGATTATATTAGATGCAATGGGAGGAGACAATGCGCCTGATGCCAATATAAAAGGTGCAATAAATGCAATAAATAAAGTAAAAGCAGAGGTTATACTAGTAGGAAAAGAAGAAGTAATAAGAAAAAGAGTAAAAGAATTATATGGAAAAGAAATAGAAGAAATATCAGATAGATTAAAAATAAAAAATGCTACAGAAACTATAGAAATGGAAGATACACCAACACTTGCAATAAAACATAAAAAAGATTCATCAATGGTAGTAGGATTTAAAATGCTAAAAGAAGATGAAGGAGATGTATTTATTTCAGCAGGAAATTCAGGAGCATTATTAACAGGAGCAACATTAATAGTAGGAAGAATAAAAGGAATAGATAGACCAGCATTAGCGGGAATTTTGCCATCATATAAAAGTCAATTATTATTAATAGATTCTGGATCAAATACAAATTGTAAGCCTATTAACTTATTGCAATTTGCTCAAATGTCTACAATATACTTAAAAAATACATTTGGAATAGAAAAGCCAGCAATAGGTTTATTAAATATAGGGACAGAAGAAACTAAAGGAAATGAATTAGTTAAAGAAAGCTATAAATTACTAAAAGAAAAATCAGAAGAATTAGATATAAACTTTATAGGAAATGTAGAAGGTAGAGATGCATTTTCAGGTAAAGTAGATGCAATTGTAACAGATGGATTTACAGGAAATGTTTTTCTAAAAACAGCTGAAGGATTAGGAAAATTTGTAAAAAGAACACTAACAGAGAGTTTTACAAAAAATTTATGTACAAAATTACAATATTTAGTAGCCAAAAAGCCAATAAAAAGTATGTCAAAAGCAATGGATTATAAATCTTATGGTGGAGCATTATTTTTAGGGGTAAAAAAACCAGTAGTAAAAGCTCATGGAAGTAGTGACGAATTATTATTTGAATATACAATTATTCAAGCAGAAAAATTTGTACAAAATAAAGCGGTACCAAAAATGATTGAAGAATTTGAAAAGACAAAAGCTATGGTAAAATAAAAATTGCAATAATATTAAGGGAGTAAAAGAGCAATAAAAAGTGATTTAAATACCTAATATGATAGCAATTTTGAACGGTTAGTATAAAAATTAATTATATTAATAAATATACTTGACAAAAACATAAACATATATTATAAAAGAACTATAAGATAAAAATACAACAATATTTTTAAAACTTGAGAGGAGGTGAACTCGCACAAATGAGTTCAGAAGAAGTATTAGAAAAGGTAAAAGGAATAATAGTTGAGCAATTAGGTGTTGCTGAAACAGCTGTAACAATGGAAGCATCTTTTATTGATGATTTAGGTGCTGATTCACTTGATATAGTTGAATTAATAATGGCATTAGAAGAAGAATTTGATATTGAAATTCCAGATGCTGATGCAGAAAAAGTTGTAACAGTAGGAGATGTAGTTGACTACATAAAAGAAAATGTTTAATTTTAAATGTTAATTGTTATAAAATTATAAATAAAAAAGAACTTAAATGAACATAAATTAAAATGTTTCATAAAAGTTCTTTTTTAAAATTTGAATTAATGAATTTTAATTTTTATACATTTGTTAAAATATTTATATAATTTTTGCTAAAATAATTAAAATAATCAAATATTCCCTTTCTATTAATTTTGTATGAAGTAAGAATCTTGGTTGAAGTAATTAAATTATTTTCTGAATAAATATCAATAGTTCCAAGAAAATAATTTTCTGCAACAGGAGCAACTAAATAAGATTTACATTTTATTTTTATATCCAAATTATTTATTTTGTCTTTTTTTAATGGAATTATTTCATGTTCAAGCATTTCATATTTTAAACAAATATTTTGGGTTCTTCCCTTTTCTATATAAAAATCGTTTAAATTTTCTTTTTGCCATGTATCAAATTTTTCTTTAATTAGAGTATTTAAGTTAACAGGTTCATATTCTTTAAAAACATATTCAATTAATTTTATACTATCTTTTGTTCTAAAGTTTTTTGTATCTGCCCCAAGCACAACACAAATTATATCCATATTTCCTCTTTTACAAGCTGTTACTAGGCATCTATTTGCACCATTTGTAAAACCAGTTTTTATTCCATATATACCATTTAATGTACCTAATAGTTCATTTGTATTTGATAAAGTTTTGGTATAGTTATTTATTGTTACAGTATAACTCTTTGTTCCCACAATTTGTGCAAAATCTTTGTTTTTTAATGCATAATTTGAAAGAAGAGCAAGTTCATATGCTGTTGTATAATGTTCATCATTATCTAAACCATGTGGTGTTACAAAATGTGTATTTTCCAAATTTAATTTAGAAGCTTTGTCATTCATAAGTTTAGAAAAATCTTCTATACTTCCTCCAACATGTTCAGCAAGTGCAACTGCTGCATCATTTCCAGAACATAACATTAATCCATATAGCAAGTCTTTAACAGTGATTTTATCTCCTGTTTTAAGCCCTAACCTTGAACCTCCTGTTCCAGCAGATTTTTTAGAAACCTCAACTATATCATTTAAGTTACCATTTTCTAACACAATTATACAGGTCATAATTTTTGTTGTAGATGCCATTTTTCTTTTTTCTTTTTCATTTTTTCCATATAAGATTGTATTTGAATTTCTGTCAATAACAATTGCTGCTCTTGAATTTATATTTGGAAATTCGTCTGGTTTAGAGGTTGTTTCTACAATTGTATCATTTATTAATGAATCATCATTTAATGGTTCATTTATATCATCTGCATATATAATTGTAGAAGAAACTAAAAAAAATAATATAAAAAAAGATATAAATATTCTAAAAAATTTATACATAAAATCACCTATATAATTTATATTTTAAAAGATAAATTATATTCTATATAAAATAAAAATCAGATAAAAATTATACAAAGCTAGGGGAATAAGTAAAAATCGAATTAATTTACGTAAAATGTTGATTTTGTAATGAAAATGTAATATAATTGTAATATAGGACGCATTTTTATGGCTAGGAATGAAAATGATAGTTCCGTAGCATAAAAAATGTTACAAAAAAATTAATTAAAAAGTGCTAAAAAAGCGGTATTGACTTATTATAATAAGATAGTAAAATATATATAGAAATGTGTCATTAAATAAAAGAAGGAGAGTTAATTAAAATGAAAGTTAAAAAAATTCTTTTAAGTATTATAAGCATGTTGGTGTTAATATCATTAGCATTAACAAGCAAAGTATTTGCAGCTGATGTTTCAGTTTATTTTGGAATAATCCAAAAAGGACCATCAGGATGGGGATATGCCATAGGAGACCCAACGAACGGAGGATCACAAATATGGAATATAGTTAAATATAAGGGAAGTAACAAAGCTTCAGGCTATGATTGGAAAGACACATATTGTGCAAGAGCAGGTAGAGGATTAGGAAATATGACAACAGGTGTTGCAGATACTGAAGTCCATAATTACGTAAATGCGTTTAATATGAGAACTGAAAAAGAAACAATTCTAAATTATGGATCAGATGCAACATTAAATGGTCAAGTAAATAGAATATTACCTACAGCAAATACAAAAATAGCAGGAACAGAAGTTACATGTTATGATGCAATACTTTCTGTAGCTGATTTAGTATATTTAAGAGAAGATGCAAATAAAGATAGCTATAAAGAAGAATTAATGACAAAAGCATTAGAAAAGACTGTAAATCAATATAGTGATTATAATTATAAAATTACCGAAGATGATATAATTGCTGTACAACAAGCTGTAATCTGGTATTTTACAAACTATGATGAAACTAAATATAATTTATTAGAAAATGCAAGCTGGTTAAGTTATGTAACAGATACAACAACAACTTATACAAGTTTAAATGATTACAGACCAAATGGACAAGGTTCAAATGATGAAGGACCACAAAGACAAGAACAAGCAGTTGCTTTATATAAATACTTAATAAATACAGCAATAGAAAATGCAAAAAATTCAAATTATAAAGGTATAAACCCTGTAACATTATATACAAATATAGCAGATATAACAGGAACACAACCAATAATTATAATTGAAAAAGGTGAAGAAAAAGAATTTGACTTAGCTTTAAGAAAATATATAACAAAAGTAGATGATCATGAATTAACAAATAGTAATGAAACAAGAATACCAAATCCTAATACAACAAAATTAGAATCTGGAGAAGAAACAACAGCTCAGTATAATCACAGAAAAAATCCTGTAAAAGTAAAAACAGGAAGTAAAGTTACATATAATTTAACAATATATAATGAAGGCGAAGTTGCAGGAAGAGCAACAAAAATTTCTGATCAATTACCAACTGGTTTAAAATTAGATACAACAGGAACAGTAACATCAGAAAAAGGAAATGTGTACCAAATATCTGTAGATGCAAATAATAAAGTAACATTAGTAACAGATGGAACAAATAATATAAATGCATTTGATGGAACAAATTTAGATAAAGATACAGTTTCAATTGTATGTGAAGTAACACAAACTGCAAGTACACAAAGTGATATAATTTTAACAAACTTAGCATGGATTGCAGAAGAAGTTAATGCATCAACAAATACTGTAATTATAAATCAAAAAGGAGAAGACAGAGACTCAGAACCATCAACAATTGATACAAAAACTGCAGATCAATTAAAAACAACTGATATTGGATATACAGGAAAAGATAATTATTCAAAAGAACAATTAAATGATAGCACAAAATACTTTAAAGGTGGTCAAGATGATGACGACTTTGAAAAAGTAATATTAGAACAAGATACAAGAAAAGTAGATTTAGCATTAAGAAAATATATAGTATCTATTACAAATAACTCAAATACAACAATATTAGATGGAAATAACTCTAGGGTACCAGATGTAAAAGAAGATTCATTACTTACAGGAACAACAGCAACATATAACCACAAAAAAGACCCTGTAGAAGTTGAAGAAGGAAGTTTAGTAAATTACAAATTAACAATATATAATGAAGGAAATATGGCAGGAAGAGCAACAAAAGTTGTTGACCAATTACCAGCAGGTCTTGAATTTGTAAGTGTTGTAAGTGGAAATTTTGAAAAAGATACCTATAATGAAACAACAAATAAGTTAACATTAAAAAGAAAAGATGGAAATGGAACTAATTTACCAGCATATGAAGAAGGAAAATTAGTAGAAAATTCAGAAACAATAGAAATACAATGTAAAGTAACAGCAAAAGCTGACAAAGAAAATAACAAAGTTCTTACAAATATTGCTTGGATTGAGGATCAAGTTGATGAAGCAGGAAGACAAACAGATAGAGATTCAACTCCAGGAAATACAAATGTGCCAGGAAGCTTAGTTACAACAGACAATGGTTATACAAATAATGATTCAACAGATTTAAATAACAAAGATCATTATTTTGAAGGTCAAGAAGATGATGACGACTTTGAAAAAGTTGTATTAAAACCAAAAGCATTTGACTTAAAATTAATTAAAAGAATAGTAGAAGTAAATGACCAAGAAGTTCCAGAAAGAATTAAAAATGTTGATGTAAGTAAATTAAATACAAAAGATGAAAATGGAAATTTAATAACAACAGCAGATTATGACTTAGACAAAACACCAGTTCAAGTTAAAAAAGGTGACATTGTAAAATACACATTCAGAATTTACAATGAAGGTGACATAGATGGTTTTGCTTCTGAGATTACAGAAGATATACCAGAAGGATTAGAATTTATATATTCTACAAAGCAAGCAGATGAATTAGATGCTGATACAACATTAACAGCAGAGGAAAAAGCTGCAATTAAGTTTAACCAAAGCATGTTATGGGTATATGATAGTAGTAAAATAGATGCAAACGGAAAAATATTAGAAATAAAAACAGATTATCTATCAAAAGAAGTATCAGAAGATAATTTAATAAAAGCATTTAATAAAGAAACACAAGAAATTGATTATAAAGAAGTATCTGTAATGTTAAAAGTTATAACAGAAGATACAACAGGAAAAATAATAAGAAATGAAGCATGTATTTCTGAAGATTCTGATAAAGATGGAAATGATGTAGATGATAGAGATTCAAATCCAAAAGAATGGAAAAAATATGAAGATGACGAAGATTATGACAATATAGTTCCAGGGGTATTTGACTTAGCATTAAGAAAATTCATAGTTGCTGTAAGCAAAGATGAAACAATTGAAAATACTGAATATATGAAAAATGAAGATGGAACATATACAAGAGCTCCAAAAGTAGATACAAGTAAATTAAATACAAAAGATGAAAATGGAAAATTAATTACAACTGCAATTTATAACCATACAAAAGAACCAGTACAAGTTCAAAAAGGAAACTATGTAGTATATATGTTAAGAGTATACAATGAAGGAAGTATGGCAGGATATGCAGCACAAATAAAAGATCACTTACCAGAATATTTAGAATTTGTTGACGGAGACTTTAACAAAAAATATGGATGGGAAGTAAGTGAAGATGGAAGAACAGTTACAACAAAATACTTATCAGATGATAAATATTTAATAGAAGCAGCAGTAGAAAAAAACGGAAAAATTGAATTAGACTATAAAGATGTTCCAATTATGTGTAAAGTAAAATCTACAGCAAAAACAGGAGAAAAAGTTACAAATATAGCAGATATATCAATATATGAAGATGAAAAACATAAAGAAATAGGAGATAGAGATTCAAGCAAAGACAATGTAAAATTACCAGATGACAAAGACTTACCTTCATACAAAGACGATGAAAAAGGTGACTATATACCAGGTCAAGAAGATGATGATGACTTTGAAAAAGTAATAATCAAAAAATTTGACTTAGCATTAAGAAAATTTATTACAGCTGTAAATGATAAAGAAGTAACAACAAGAATTCCTGTACCTCAAATGGGAGAAGATGGAAATATTAAATATAATCATACAAAAGAACCAGTAGAGGTTACAACAAAAGATATAGTAACATATACATTAAGAGTATATAATGAAGGTGAAATTAATGGATATGCAAGCAAAGTATCAGACGATTTACCAGAAGGATTAGAATTTTTACCAGAAAATAGCTTAAATAAAGAAATGAGATGGGTAATGTATGATAAAGATGGAAAAGAGACAACAAATGTAAAAGATGCAGTAAAAATTACAACAGATTACTTATCAAAAGAACAAGGTGAAGAAAGAATGAAACAAGATTCTAGCCTAAAAGAAAATCCAAATTTAATAAAAGCATTTGATACAAGCAAAGATATTTCAGATACAAATCCAGATTATAAAGAAGTAAAAATTGCATTTAAAGTAGTAGAACCAAATAGTTCAAAGAAAATACTAGTAAATGCAGCCCAAATATCAGACGATTCAGATGAAGACGGAAATGAAGTAGATGATGAAGACTCTATTCCAGATAAATGGAATGAAGGTGAAGATGACCAAGACAAAGAATATGTTAAATTAGTTGAATTTGACTTGGCATTAAGAAAATGGGTAACACAAGCAATAGTAATTGAAAATGGAAAACAAACAGTAACAAACACAGGACATCAACCATATGATGATCCAGAAGCAATAGTAAAAGTTGAATTACATAGAAAGAAATTAAAAGATGTTACAGTTAAATTTAAATATTCAATAAGAGTAATAAATGAAGGTGACATTGAGGGTTATGCAAAAGAAGTAACAGATTATATACCAGAAGGATTAAAATTTGTTGCAAGTGACAACCCAGGTTGGACAGATAAAGGAAATAATGTAATTACAACAAGATTATTAGAAAATACATTATTAAAACCAGGAGAATATGCAGATGTTGAAGTATTATTAACATGGGTAAATAATGAAAATAATATGGGATTAAAAACAAACATTGCAGAAATTTCTGAAGACTATAATGATAAAGGTGTACCGGATAGAGATTCAACACCAAACAATAAAAAAGATGGTGAAGATGATATAGATGACGCACCAGTAATGTTATCAATTTCAACAGGTAAAGAAAAAGTATTTATAATACTAGGAGTAACAGTATTAATTACAATTGCTGGAGGAGTAGTTCTTATAAAGAAATTTGTATTATAATAAAATAAAGAAACTGTAATAAAATATTGCAGTTTCTTTTTGTATATGGTATAATTTTTACTGTAAGAGCTAAGTGCTCTAAAACAAAAGAGGTGAAAACATGAATCAAATATTATCTACGGAAAATATAAGTAACAAAGGAAAATATAATAAAGGTAGTCAAAAAGATATAAAAACAGTAATAAAATTTTTTGCTATAATATTAATAATATTTGGAATATTTATTACAGCTAGTAGTTCATATGCATTATATAAAAATAACGAAAAAAAAGAAGTTCCAACAACAAAACCGGAAATTGTTTTAGAAAATAAAAATGAAGACCAATTAATATTAAAAGTAATGCATGGTCAAATTATAGACAATGTTATATATTATTGGAATAATGAAGAAGAAAATAAAATAAATGGAAATGGTGGAAAATATGTTGAAAAAACTTTAGATATACCAAATGGAGAAAATACACTTCATGTTATTGCAAAAGATATAAATAACATGACACAAGAAGTTAATAAAACATATACAAAAACAGCTCAAAGTGGAAATGTAAATATAGAAATAAAATTATCAGGAAATAACATATCAATTTCATTTACATCAGAAGAAAAAATATCATATATAAAATATAATTGGGATGATGAGGAAGAAAAAGAAGTAGAAGTAAATGATACACAATATAAAACAGAAATAGAGGCTATAAAAGGGGAACATACATTAACTGTTTATGCAGTAGATGAAAATGGAAATGAAACAAAAGAGGTTAAAAAAATAATAGGTACAACAAAACCAAAAATACAAATATCAAAAGGTGATGATTGTTTTGTTATAACAGCAACAGATGAATCTGGAATAGATAAAGTTGTAATTAAAAGAACATCAGATAATAAATCATTTACAATGAAAGCAAAAGATAACGAAAAAGAATACAAATGTGAATTCCCTTTAGAAGAAGGTGAAAATAGAATAGAAATAACAGTATATAATATAAATGGTGCAACAGAGCAAGCAAAAGCTAAGTTGACAAAAAAATAAAAATCAGCCCTCTAGGCAATAGAGGGCTGTGAAACGTAAAAGAGGGAAAATTTAATGAGTTTTTTTCAAGTATTATCATATTTCGTGATATATTCCTTTTTAGGATGGATATTAGAATCAATTTTTAGGTCTTTTTGTGAAAAAAAACTTATAAATACAGGATTTTTAATTGGTCCAATATGTCCTATATATGGAGCAGGAGCAATAATTATGTTACTATTTATGGGACAATTAAAAGGAAAAACAATTGTACTATTTTTTGTATCAATGCTTGTACTTACAGTATGGGAATATGTAGTTGGAGTATTTTTAGAAAAAGTTTTTAAAACAAAATATTGGGATTATTCAGATCATAAAATAAATTTTCAAGGAAGAATTTGCTTGACAAATTCTATATTTTGGGGTTTACTAGGTGTAGGGTTTATTAATTATATACATCCATATATATTAAGTTTAATAAATATGGTGGATGTAAATATTTTTAAAAATATAATTTATATTTCAATAACTATAATTATAATTGATACAATTATAAGCATAATAAAGGTTATAAATATAAAACCAGCATGGCAAAAAGTTAAAGATTTAAATAATGAAATAAAAGATAAGCTAAAGGAAATAAAAGAATCTTCGAAACTTAACAAACAAAAGGTACCAGAAGAAGTAAATAAAACAGTAGTTGAATTAGAAAAAAGAAGAAATAAAATTACAAGAAAATTATATAAATATGTATATAGATTAAAAAATGCATTTCCAGCAATAGATACAAAGGAAATAACAGAAATATTAAATAAAAAAATAACATTTAAAAAAAATAAAACAAATGAAAAAGGGAGGAAATAATGGTACAAGAGGTATATATAATAGATGACGATGATTCATCAATATTGGTTTTTAGAGAATTATTTAAAAATGACCCTGAATATAAATTTATAAATATCAAGTCAGAGCAAATTGATGTTGCGTTAAAAAATATTCCATCTTTAATAATTATAAATGAAGATGCAGTAGATAGAGATGTTGTAGAACTTTGCAAACAGATTAGAACAGATGAAGATAATACAATTACTCCAGTTATAGTAGTATCTTCAAATAGTGAAAAATCTCATAGAGTAAAAATATTGCAAGAAGCAATAGAATATTTTATAAAAAAACCAGTAGATGAAGAGTATTTATATTATACTATAAAAAATTTAAATAGATTACTTACAATAAATAGAAGAATCAGTCCTCTTACAGGATTGCCAGGAAATGTACAAATTCATGCAGAGTTAAAAAAGAGAATATTAAATAGAGAGCCATTTTCAGTGTTATATTTAGATTTAGATAATTTTAAAGCATATAATGATGTATATGGATTCTTAAAAGGTGACGAAATTATAGAATTCACAGCAGAAACAATATGCAAATGCTTACATAGTGCATATAATGAAAATGTATTTATTGGGCATATAGGTGGAGATGATTTTGTAGGAATAATTCCGGACTTACACTGTGATAAAGTATGTCAACAAATACTTGCAACATTTGATGCAAAATCTCTTAAGTTTTTTACACAGGAAGATCGAGAAAAAGGTTATATAGAAGTTGCAAATAGAAAGGGAATAATAGAACAATTTCCACTTACTTCTTTGTCAATTGGAGTTGTTGTTGCAGATGTTGGAAGATTTCATAATATACTAGAAATAGGAGAGGTTGGAGCCCAAGTAAAACATGCGGCAAAATCTGTAATGGGAAGTAGTTATGCAATTGATAGAAGAAAAGAAGGATAGCAATAGATTTAAAATATATATTGCATTACGTGAGATGGAAGGAAGAATAAAAATGAAATTAAACAAAAGAAATTCAAAAGGAATAACTTTAATTGCTTTAATTGTAACAATTATTGGAATTTTAATATTGGCAAGTGTAAGCATAAATATCTTGTTTGGAGAAAATGGCATAATAGAAAAAACAAAGAGAGCAAGAGGGGAATATAATAATTCTCAAATCGCGGAACAACAGGATTTGGAAGAAGTAGAAAAACAATTAGCTGAATATGAAAATACATTACCTGAAAATACAGCTCAAAATCCACAAAATGCTGGAACACAGGTTAAGATGCCTTCAAGTTGGTATACTACAATACCTGCTTATATTTCAACGGAAGATGGAAAAACAATTAAAAGGTCAGTAAAGGTAGCTAGTGTTGTGGCTGTTGCAACAGGAAATGGTGAAACAGTACCAGTACCTAATGATTTTTACTATGTGGGAGGAACAATATCATCTGGAGTAGTAATATCAGACAACAAGGAAGATCAAAATAAATATGTAGATGAAGAAAATGGTGATGTTCCAGCGGGAGTTGTATATAATGAAGATGGAACAATAAATAAAGAAAGTTCTGATTTAAAAGGAAATCAATTTGTATGGATACCTGTTGAAGCAAATAATTATAAAAAAATGGATTTAGGTAAAGCGAATGCAAATTGGGAAAAACAAACTAATACGGCAGAATTACCACAAATACAAAAATATGGTGGATTTTATATAGGGAGATATGAAGCTGGAACAAGTGAGATTACATTATCAACTGGAATAGATTTTGCTGGCCAAAATACAGCATCTGGCTGGCAAAATTCAAAATTTTCAATAAGAAATGGATTAAATCAAACATCAACAGGAAAGATAACGCAAAAAGCCGGAGAAATACCATATTATCATGCAGATTATGAAACTGCTCTAAAGTTATGCAATGATATGTATCAAACAGAATATATACAAAGTGGATTGGTAACAGGAACAATGTGGGATGCTATGATGAAATTTATTGCTGGTGGTGATGATAGAATAATAACATCATTAAGTTCATGGGGAAATTATAATAATGGAAATGTAAAATATACTATAGGAAATGGAAGATATGCAGAGATAAATCCAGATAATGGAGAAATGACATCAAAATTTACAACAAGTGATGGACAATATCATTATGGAATAAACACAACAGCAATGTCGGAAGATGTAAAAAAGAAAAATATATATGATGCAGCAGGAAATTTATGGGAATGGACACAAGAAGCTTCTTATCCAAATAACAAATCAGAATCATATATGCTTCATGGAGGAAGTTTTAAAAACAGTTTTTCTGTTAATCCTGCTTGTTATCGTGGATATGGTGCTGCAACAGGAACACATACAACACGTGGCTTTCGTCCAGCACTTTATATAAAATAAATTTATAATATTAAATGATGAATAAGTAAATAAAATTCCTAATATAAATAATATATAAAATATTTATATTAGGAGTTTTTTTATGGTTGTTTTAAATAAAAAGAGAATAACATTAGTGGCTATAGCAGCATGTTTTTCAATTTTTGCATTTATGTTTACAACAGCAAAGCTAGATACAAAAGAAACAGTAGTTTTACCAGTATCAGGAAAAACAATAGTATTAGATGCTGGACATGGAATACCAGATGAGGGAGCACAAAGTTCAAATGGAACAACAGAAGCACAAACAAATTTAAAAATTACGTTAAAGGTTCAAAATTTGTTAGAACAAAGTGGATGCACAGTAATTCTTACTCGTTCTGATGAAAATGCAATTTATGATATAGATAGCAAAACATTAAAACAAAAAAAGATATCAGATATTCACAATAGAGTAAAAATAGGAAATGAAAGTTCAGCAGACATATTTGTATCAATACATTTAAACAAAATACCACAAAGTCAGTATGATGGCTGGCAAACATTTTATAAAAGTGGAAATGAACAAGGAAAAAAATTATCAGAATCAATACAAGTAAGTTTAAATGAAAGCATAGAAAAAGAAAATAAAAGAGTCGCAAAAACAATTGATAATGTATATATAGTAAAACATGTGGAAATACCAACTACAATAGTGGAATGTGGTTTTTTATCAAACCCAGAAGAAGAAAAAAAATTGTTAGAAGATGACTACCAAAATAGGTTGGCATGGGGAATTTATAATGGAATAATTAATTATTTTTATGAATAAATTTTTGCAAATTTTTAAATAATATTTATAGGTGATAATAAAAATGAAAGTGTCTTTTATAAAATATAAAAATGATAGTAAATCCTATAAAATGGCAAAAGGACTAGGAATGGATGTTTTTGAAATAGATTCTCCAGAGCTTATAGATAAAAAAATTGAAGAATTAGAAAAAGATGAGTATACTACTATTTTTATACCTAATAATTTAGCATGTTTTTCAGAACAAATATATAGTAAATATAAATATAAAGAAAATATAAGAATTATATTAACTCCATCAAAATAGACATTGGGACGGGGATTTTGTCTTAAGGTTTTTGGGACTGCTCTAGTTTAAGTAAAAAAATATATAAAAAAGTAGATTATATTAAAATAAAATTTTATCGTTCAAATAATTATCAAAGAAATTTTAAATTAATTTTATGGCACCCTTCCATCAGGAGATGAACTCTTTCCATAAAATTAATATAAAATTTCTAATTCAATTATTTTCAATTCTAAAATTTGATTTTAATATAATTTACTTTTATAGTTATTTGGTTTAATTTTAGAGAAGTCCCGAAAACCTTAAGACAAAATCCCCGTCCCAATGTCTATTTTTTGTATAACCTTGGAATTATTGGAAAAACTATATTTAGTACATAAATTTTAGGGAGGTTTATATGGAAGTTAGTAATATGAAAAACATGGTTGTTTTAAAAAACTTGCCATCTAATATAGTTGAAGAGGCTTTTGTTGTGTTAAAAGCTAACAAGAAGATAAAAAATTTAGAAAGAGTTGATGGAAGTAAGAAAAATTTATCTAAAGATTCTTCAAAAAAAGAAAGTGATTATATGTTAAAAGAAGCGGAAATGATTGTTAGCAATTATATTTCTAAAATAGAGTCAAATGATAAAAATAGTGTTTTTAAGAAAAAAACAGAATGGAAGAAAAATAAAAAATTAAAAAAATATGCATATTTTTCTACTGCAATTGCTATTATTGAAGGTTTGATTTTGTTATGTATTTAAATAGATTTTATATTTTAGCTAATTAATAAAACGATATTTTATAAAGTTTTATTGGTTAGCTTTTTTAGTAATTTTAAACATAAAACAAAATATTTTGGCATATAGTTTAGAAAGAAACTAAGGAAGAGGTGTAGAATATGGAAAGGACATTGTCTGTAGAAGAAAAAATAAGACGAGCTGAAGAAATTTATGAAAGAAGACATAGTGGTGAGGTAAGACCAACAGCAACTTTAAATGTTAATAATGATGGGAAAAAAGATATAAAATTATTAAAAAAGCTGATTTTACAAATTGTAGCATGTTTGCTTATTTATTTAATTGTTTATACTGTTCAAAATAATAATTACATATTTTCCGATGATTTTATAAATAAGGCAAAGGAAATTCTTTCATATGATACTAATTTTATGCAAATATATGATAATACTAAAAATGGAGTTATGGCTTTTTTTAATTCTAATAGTAGTCAAGAAACAAATAATACAAATGAAAATGAAAACCAAAATGATAATAATGATGTAAATCAAAATTCGTTAACAAATAATTTGGAAAGTGAGTCAAATAATCAAAATATAGGTGGTAGCAATGAAAATGAACAGACTGCAAATCAAAGTAAAGAAAATGAAAACACAAGTACTTCAGAAGCAAAACCTCTTTCTGAAGAAGAACAGATGATTTTAAATGTAAAAAATACTACATCTTTTATTAAACCAATAGAAGGGACTATAACTTCTGGCTATGGCCAAAGAGAGGTGAGCAAAGCAACAATTCCTAAAAATCATACAGGAACTGATATTGCTGCAAATCTTGGGACTAAAATTAAGGCAGCAACAGATGGAGAAGTTGTAATAGCATCTTCTGAAGGGGACTATGGGAATCATTTGAAAATTCAAATTGGTGAAGTAAGCGTAGTTTATGCACATTGTAATAGTTTATATGTAAAACAAGGTGATAAAGTTGTACAAGGCCAAAAAATAGCAGAAGTAGGGTCTACTGGAAATTCAACAGGACCACATTTGCATTTTGAAATAAGGTTTTTGGAAAAAACAATAGATCCACAAAAAATATTAGATTTGTAATTTTAGTTAGGGGAATATAGTGAGATTTAGAATTGATTTGAAAATTTTTATTATAATAATTTTATTTTATTTAACAAAGCAAATACAAATTTATGCCTTAATAATGATATTTGCATTAATTCATGAATTAGCGCATTTGTTGGCAGGAATTTTAATAAAAATGAAACCTGAAAAATTAGAAATAATGCCTTTTGGCTTTTCAATTTCATTTAAAATAAATGTTTATGAATATAACAAGAAAATAAAAAATGGAAATATGTTATCATTAAAAAAAATATTTGTTGCACTTGCAGGACCATTAATTAATTTATTATTAATGTTTATAATTTTTTACTTAAATATTAATGAAAATATGAAATTACAAATGATATATGCTAATTTAATTTTAGCTGTGTTTAACCTACTTCCAGTGTATCCATTAGATGGAGGAAGAATTTTAAAAGAACTATTACATATTAAATTTGGAATTCAAAAATCATATAAGTATACAAATGAAATAGCAATAATTACAACTATTGTACTAACTGCTATTTCAAGTGTTTCAATATATTATTTTAAAAATATAGCTATTTTTTTAATTATAATGTATTTATGGCTGATTGTTTTATTAGAAGATAAAAAATGTAAAAGAAAAATGGAAATTTACAGACTAACTCAGACAAAATTATAATTAAACTATTGAAAATAATAGTAAATAATAGTAAACTATACTAAAGAAAAAATATCAATTCTGATAAGAAGAGAGGAGATTCTAAAGATGAAAAATTTATTAAAGCAGGAAAAGGGTGTATCTTTAATTAGTTTGGCAGCAGCAATTATTATACTTGGAATTATTACATCAATATTAGTTTACAGTGCTAAAGATACAAAACACGTAGAAGCTTTAACAAATATGTATACAGATATAGAAAATTTAACTGATAAAATTTCAGCATATTACGCGACATATGGAAAAATTCCAGCATCAGAACAAGAACAAATAGATATTACGAAAAATGAAGAGGATTTTAATAATATAAAAGATGCATTAGGAGAAAATGACGGAGATGTTTTTTATGTAATTGATTTATCAGCATTAGAAAACTTAACATTAAATTATGGAAAAGGTTATGAAGATAATTATGAAGATAGTGAAGGAAAATTGACTACAAAGGATCTTTATATTATAAATGAAAAAAGTCACAATATATTTTATTTAGATGGAATAAAAATAGATGATAAAACATATTATACAAATCAAGACAAAGATAGTGAAAAAATTGATTTAAGATATGTAGATGGAATAAAAATACCAGATGGTTATACATATGAAGGAAGAGATACAAGCAATAATATAACAATATCAAAAAAAGAAACAGAAGATAATGTTCAAAATCCATCATTTACATGGAAAAAATTAAACAACAAAATTACAGATGTTCCAGATGATTGCAAGTATGACGAAAATGGACTAGAATTAAATGATACAAAAAAACAAGAATTTTTAGAAAGTGCAAATGCATATGAAGGCTATTACCAAGGAAATGGAACAAACAATGCCAATCAAGTAATATATTTATCACTAAATGAAGAAAATGAATCTTCATGGTCTCCTGTGTATGAAAATGATGGAACATATGTAGATGAAGATGGCAAAACGGCATATATTCCACAGGGATTTAAAGTAAGTAAATTACCAACAATGAATAAAATAAGTAAGGGGCTTGTTATAAAAGATTCAAGTGGCAATGAAAAAATAAATGGTAATGAATTTGTTTGGATTCCTGTTCCAAAAGAAGTTTTGAAAATTGCAGATAAAACTGGAGAAACAATAGATGCTGTAACATCAGAAGAAGTAGAAAAGGCATTAATAGAATATACAAAAGACTATAGAAACGATTCTTCAAAAGATTTATGGTATGACGGATGTGGAATATTAAATAAAAATGATTATGCCAATTTAAAAAATAAGGCAATGCAAAGTATTAAGGAACATGAAGGTTTTTATATTTCAAGATATGAGGCTGGAATTGAAACTGAAAAAACAGGAGGAGATTATACTTCTAGCTTAACTGCTATTCCTAAGAGCCAAAAAGATTTGTTTGTATATAATTATACTACATTACCTCAGGCAGAAACAGTATTAAATAACTATAAACAAGAATTAAATAATAATTGTGAAATAAGTTTGATGTTTGGAATACAGTGGGATTTAGTATGTAAGTTTATAGAAGAAAATACAAGTCTTAGTAAAAGTGATATTTTGAATTTTAATGAAAATTTGGGTAATTATTCTAATGAAATTAAAAAAACAGGGCAAAATGGGATTTTAAATATTTACGATTTAGCAGGAAATGCATCAGAATGGACTTTAGAAGGTGGAACACAAACTTCAAGAGGAGGAAACTATAGTAATAAAGGGTCAATTGCAAGTTCTATACAATATAATGATTCAAAAATATTTGATAAATCAGTTGGATTTAGAATAATGATGATAAAATAAAAATTACCACGGTTGCCACGGTTCCGGGTTTAAATGGCAATAAAATGCCATCCAAACCCGGAACCGTGGCAATTTTTTATACCTTTAATTTTTTGATGATTTTTGCTTCATGCCAAAGATTATCAATAATTGCTTTTCTTTTGGTATATGCTTCAGAATATTCGGAATAAAGTCTTTTATAATCCTCAAAAGTTTCTTCTTTTTTTAGAAGAATTTTAATTCCTTCCATATAATAATTTTTTTTCTTTTCAGTTTTAGCCTCATTCATTTTTATTTCGTATTTCTCAATTTGTTTAAATCTATTTAAATCATCTTGAATATCATCAAGATAAGATTGTGTACATGTGATTTCATAATAAATGTCATCTAAAACAACTTTAAATAAACATTTTACAATAATTGGATTTACTTTTCCAAGTTTTGCAATTGATGAAATTTCACTAAGAGCACTTGATTTATCTAATCCTTTTCCCGGTTGGGCATTTTCTATAATTAATTTTAATGTGTCTGAAATACCAATATGGGTTTTGTATTGACGCTTGCTTACAATTGCATCATATTCATCTGCAACTGTTATTATTTGGGCTTCATAAGGAATATCTTTTTTGGTTAGTCCTTGTGGGTAACCTGTGCCGTTTAATGCTTCGTGGTGATATAAAGGGCCTGCCGCATATGGTCTTAGTTTTAGGTCTTTCATACATATGTCATAACCAATTGTTGTATGTGTTTTCATTATTTCAAATTCCTCATCGGTAAGTCTTCCTGGCTTTTGTAAAATTTGTGGTGGAATGTATAATTTACCAATATCATGAAGATATGCACAAATTGTGCAATATTCTGTAAAGCCCTTTGTACAATGTAGATATTCACATATTCTACATGTTAAACTTGCAACATTTTCGCTATGTTTTCTTGTAAAAACATCTAATGTATCTAACATATTTAATTGATATCTCATTTTTTCATCTAAGTTATATGATTTTAAATTTGTTTTATCATAAAAATCAAATAATTCATTTTTCATTGCATTTCTCCTTTGTAAAAACTCTAATTTTATGATAGCATTAAAAAAGTGAAATTTCAATATATAAATATAACTTTAACAATTGAATTATAAGAAAAAATGTGATATTATATTGTAAATTTAAGGAGGAACATAATATGTACAGAACAAAAACATGTGGTGAATTAAATATAAAAAATGTAGGAGAAGTAGTTGAACTTGCCGGATGGATTCAAAAAATAAGAAACTTAGGTGGAATGATTTTTATAGATTTAAGAGATGAATTTGGAATTACACAAATTGTAATAAATGACGAAAAGTTACAAGAACAAGCAAAGGAATTTAATACAGAAAGCTGTATCCACATAAAGCGGAAAAGTTGTGGAAAGAACTAGTAAAAATTCTAAAATTCCAACAGGTGAAATAGAAGTTGTTGCACAAAGTTTGGAAGTTTTAGGAAAATGTAAAAATATATTACCATTTGAAATAAATACAGATCAAGAGGTAAGAGAAGATTTAAGATTAGAATATAGATTTTTAGATTTAAGAAATGAAAAATTACATAATAATATTTTACTTCGTTCAAAAATACTAAAAACATTAAGAGATAAAATGGATGAACTTGGATTTACAGAAATTCAAACACCAATACTTGCAAATTCCTCACCAGAAGGTGCAAGAGATTATTTAGTACCTAGTAGATTAAACCCAGGGGAATTTTATGCCCTTCCACAGGCACCACAACAATTTAAACAATTGCTAATGGTATCTGGATTTAACAAATATTATCAAATCGCACCATGCTTTAGAGATGAAGACCCAAGAGCTGATAGAGCTCCAGGTGAGTTTTATCAATTAGATTATGAGATGAGTTTTGCAACACAAGAAGATGTTTTTAAGGTTATGGAAGAAGTTGTACCATATACATTTGAAAAATTTACAAATTGGAAAGTTGACAAGGGACCATTTATAAGAATTCCTTACAAGGAAGCAATGGAGAAGTATGGAATAGATAAACCTGATTTAAGAAATCCTTTAATAATAAAAGATGCAACTAAATGTTTTGAAGGCTCTGAATTTAAGGCATTTGAGAATAAGACAATAAAGGCAATTGTAGTACCAAAAGGAGCAAAACAAGGAAGAAAATTCTTTGATAAAATGGGTGAATTTGCTATGACAGATGAAGTTGGAGCAAAAGGCCTAGCATGGACAAAATTTGAAGAAGATGGAAGCATACAAGGTGGAATTGCAAAATTTATTACAGATGAAATAAAAGAACAGTTAAAATTAGAAATTGGAGTAAAAGAAAATGATGCTGTATTCTTTATAGCAGACGAATTTGCCAAAGCTCAAAAAATTGCTGGTTTAGTTAGAATAGAATTAGGTAAGAGATTAGACTTATTAGAAAAAGATGTATATAGATTCTGCTTTATAGTTGATTTCCCAATGTATGAATTATCAGATGAAGGAACAATAGACTTTAGTCATAATCCATTTTCAATGCCACAAGGTGGGCTAGATGCATTAAATAATAAAAATCCATTAGATATTTTGGCATATCAATACGATTTAGTATGTAATGGTTATGAGATGGCCTCAGGAGCTGTAAGAAATCATAATCCAGAAATAATGGTTAGAGCATTTGAAATTGCAGGTTATACAGAAGAGGATGTAAAAGACAGATTTGGAGCATTGTATAATGCATTCCAATATGGAACCCCACCACATGCAGGTGCAGCACCTGGTGTAGATAGAATGGTAATGTTAATTGAAAATTCTCAAAATATAAGAGAAGTAATTGCATTTCCTAAAAACAAAAAAGCAAGAGATTTACTTATGAGAGCGCCATCAGTTGTAACAGAAAAACAATTAGAAGATGTACATATAAAGTTAAGATAAAAAAATGGCCACGGTTCCGGGTTTAAATGGCAATAAAATGCCACTGGTTGCCACGGTTCCGGGTTTGGATGGCAATAATTATCACATGTCTAGCTATAAATAAAAATAATTTATGGTTTTTGAACCTTGGTGTCACAACCAACAAAATTAAGAACACAAAGGAGAAAAAATATGTTAAAAAATAATGCTAAAGGAATAACATTAATTGCACTTATAATAACAATTATAGTTTTATTAGTATTAGCAGGAGTAACAATTGCAATGTTAACAGGGGAGAATGGAATAATAAATAAAGCAATGCAAGCAAAAATCAGAACAGAAGAGGCAAAAGAAACAGAAGAAGCAGGATTAAAAGAAATAGAAAATTATCTAAATGGAAAGAGTGTCGAAGCAGGAGTTGTGGTACAAGATTTAAAATCTATAAAAAGTGATGGAACAGAAGGAGAAGCAATAGGAAAAAAGATATCAGACGGAGCAGGAGGAGTAGTGCCAGTACCAGAAGGATTTTACTATGTAGGCGGAACAGTAAAAAGCGGAGTCGTAATATCTGATAGTGAGGATGATAAAAATAAATATAAGGGACAAGAAGTGGTAGGAAAAGATTTAAATGGAAACCAATTTGTATTCATACCGGTAAATGGAATAGATTTTAAATATGAGCAAGACCACACATATGATGGAAAGCATGAATATGCATATACAACAACTTTATCAGGATGGACAAATGTAAGTGACAGCTGGAGTGATGATTCAGGAGAACCAGCAAGTGTAAAAAACTATGGAGGATTTTTTATAGGAAGATATGAAGCAGGTTACCCAGACACAATAACTGAAGGGACAATAGTTGATTATAAAAATTCAGTTTCAGAGAATGTTCCAGTAAGTAAAGCAGGCGTTGCAGCATGGAATTTAATAAGTCAAACAGTTGCAAAAGCAGCCTCAGAAAGTATGTATAATGCGGATAATTCAAAAGTAAAAAGTAAATTAGTAGATAGTTATGCATGGGATACAACATGTAAATGGCTAAAAAATTGTGGAGTAATAAAGGAAGATAATACAGGAAGAATAAATAGTACAGATTATGGAAATTACTATGATTCAATATTTACAATACCAAAAGGAACATTATATGCAAAACATCTTTATTTAAGTAATAAAAAAGATGGAGTATCATCAAATTGGTATTTCTGGAATGGTGGAGCAGGAAAATATAGTTATGGTATAGTAAATGATGAAAATGGAATGAAGGTAGGAGTAAAAACAGGTGAGACAGTGCCAGAAAATGCAACAAAGCCAGAAGGTGCAACTGATGCAGCAAGCAATTATTATACAGCAGATGGAAGAATAGAAATAGCAACAGGATCAAGTGATAATACAAGAACAAATAATATATATGATTTAGCAGGAAATATGTGGGAATGGACAACAGAAACAAAGATAAGGAAGAATAATGGTAATAGCACAGATTCTTCATTCGCTGTTTTACGTGGAGGAAGTTTCAACGGAGGTGGAGTTAATGGGCCGATTGTTTTTCGTAATGGTGGCAGTACAGTTGGAAATACAATTGTTCACGTTGGTTTTCGCACCATACTCTATATAAAGTAACTAAAAAATGTAATTTAAATAAATAGACAGTATGTGCTTTCAGTAAAATTAAATAGTTTCAGTAAACATACATGATAAATTAATATGAATAATTTTTACAAACAAAATGTAAAAGAATAGAATATGCTCATATTCTATTCTTTATTTTTATTTAAAAAGACTATAAAAATTTTGAAATGTGTAGCCCTGTTCTTTTAGATAATTAATAGAGTCTTTTAAAACTTCAGTAGTTTGGCTTACATCATTAGTATCGTGCATAAGAATTACTAGAGTTCCCTTATTCTTAGATGTTTTTTTCAAATTATTAAGTAATTGATATTTACTACATTTTCTTTCAGAATCTTTATTCAAGCAATTCCAATCTACATATGCATAATTTAGTTTTTCTAGAAGTTTCACAGCATTTTTCTTTTGAGATTTATTATTTGGCGACATGTAGCCATTGGGAAATCTAAATACATGTGAGCAATAATTTGAAACACCGAATTGCATTTCCTATTTCAATATCAGTATTTTTAATTTCATTTATAAAACTATCATCATTTTTATATAGTTTTGAATTATTATGGTTGTAACCATGATTAGCAATAAAATGCCCTTCATCATATGCTCTTTTAACTAATTCTGGATTTTCTTTAACATGTTTACCTACAACAAAAAATGTTGCAACAACATCTTCTTCTTTTAAAATATCTAGAATTTTAGGTGTAGCTTTTAATGTAGGGCCATCATCAAAAGTAAGATAGGCAATTTTTTGTTCAGATTTACTTAAACTTAAAAATTTTTCCTTAAATGTTTCATCAATTATAGAAGTGGAAGATAATTCAATTGCAAATGAAAATTGGTATGTTGATAAAAAAGACAAGGTCATTCCAATTAATACTAAAATTATAAAATATATAAATTTATGTTTTTTATATAGAAAACGTTTCATAAAAAATCCCTCATAAAATTATATGAGGGTAATAGAAAAATATTATAAATAATAGTTTATAATTTAGAAATAATTGCCATTTAAACCCGGAACCGTTGGCAATTATTTTATGTTGTTTAATACATCACTTTTATCTTTTTCTGATATGTAGCCATATGTTAACATACTATTTAATACCTGTTTTTGTCTTTGACGAGCAAGTCCTATATTTACTGTTGGAGCATAGACTGATGGGGCATTTGGAACTCCAGCTAACATTGAGGATTCATCTAATGTTAGGTCTTTTGGATCTTTATTATAATAGCCATGGCTTGCAGCATATATTCCATAGTAGCCATCTCCAAAGTAGGCAGTATTTACGTATAGTTCAAATATTTCATTTTTAGAATAATTTTTTTCTAGGTCAAATGCACCAAATGCTTCGCCAAGCTTTCGTGATATACTTTTTTCTTGGTTGAAGAATATGTTTTTTGAAACTTGTTGTGTTATTGTACTTCCACCTTCATCAAATTCTTTATCTCTAATGTTAGTAAATAATGCCCTTGCAAGTGCAATAAAGTCTACTGCTCCATGATCATAATATCTGTGGTCTTCTATGGCAATTACAGCATTTATATAATTTTTGCTCATGCTATCAAATTTAACATAGTTTTCTTTGCTAGTTATTTCGGTTATTCTGTCTATTAGGGGTTTTTCTTTTAATACTTTTGAATAACTACTAAATCCTATTATAAATAGAATAGATATAATTACTAATATAATGATTAGTAATATTAGTAGTATTTTTTTAAATATTTTCATAATACCTCTTTTCTAAAATTTATTTAATAAAAATACAATTTAAATTTATTTAAATTTGACTAATTTTAAATAATTAATAAATAATAGTCATCTAAATTATATACTAAATATTTGATTTTGCCAATATAAAGAATAATCTTTACAAACAAAAATGAATATGATAAAATGCAAAAGAATAGAATATAACTATATTCTATTCTTTATTATTACCTTAAAAGAAGGTGGAAATTATGATAAAATTCACAAAAATGCATGGGCTAGGGAATGATTATGTTTATATGGATGCAATTCACCAAAAAATAGAAAACATAACAACTCTAGCTAAATTTGTCAGCAACAGACACTTTGGAATAGGCTCAGATGGACTTATTTTAATATGTGAAAGTAAGGTTGCGGACTTTAAAATGAGAATGTTTAATTCTGATGGAAGTGAAGCAGAAATGTGTGGCAATGGTATAAGATGTGTAGGAAAGTTTGTATATGACAAAGGATTAACTACTAAACAAATTGTTACCATAGAAACACTTGCTGGAATTAAAACATTAAATCTAAACACAAAAGATGGAAAAGTACAAACAGCAAGAGTAGACATGGGAGAGCCAATATTAGAGGCAAGTAAAATACCTGTAATATCGGAAGAAATGCCAGTACAAAATTTAAAATTAAAAGCAATTGACAAAGAATTTACATTTACATGCGTATCTATGGGAAATCCACATGCAATAACAGTTGTAGAAAATGTAAAAGAATTTGATGTAGAAAAATATGGAAAAGTATTAGAAATAAATAAAGCATTTCCTAACAAAACAAATGTGGAATTTATAGAAATTGTAGACAAACAAAACATAAAAATGCGAGTATGGGAAAGAGGTGCAGGAGAAACTTTAGCTTGCGGAACAGGAGCATGTGCAACAGCAGTTGCTTGCAATTTAAATGGATTAACTTCAAGAAATGTAAATATAGAATTGCTAGGTGGAAATTTACAAATTGAATGGAGTAGCAAAGATAATCACGTATATATGACAGGACCTGCAGTTACTGTATTTGAAGGAAAACTAGAAATATAAGAAAGGATGATAAAAAGATGAGTTATATAAATGAAAACTTTTTAGAACTACAAGATAGTTACCTATTTTCTACAATAGCAAAAAAGGTTGCAAAATATATGGAAGAGAATCCTGATAAAAAGGTTATAAAACTTGGGATTGGGGATGTAACAAAACCAATAGTTCCAGCAGTTTTAGAGGCAATGCATAAAGCAGTAGATGAAATTGGAACAAAAGAAGGATTTAAAGGATATGGACCAGAACAAGGATATGATTTTTTAAGAAACGCAATAGTAGAAAATGACTATAAAAAAAGGGGAATTACAATAGATAAAGATGAGATCTTTGTGTCAGATGGAGCAAAATGTGATTGTGGTAATATTGTAGACATCTTTGCTAAAGATAATGTGGTTGCAATAACAGACCCTGTATATCCAGTATATTTAGACACAAATGTAATGTCAGGAAGAAGCGGAAAATTTAATAGCAAACAAGGTATATATGAAAATATCGTTTATTTACCAGTAACATCTAAAAATAATTTTAAACCAGAATTACCAAATAAGAAAGTAGACATGATATATTTGTGTTTCCCAAACAATCCAACAGGTACTGTACTTAGCAAAGAAGAACTAAAAAAATGGGTAGATTATGCAAAAGAAAATAATTCTATAATATTATATGATTCTGCATATGAAGCATATATTACTGAAAAAGATATACCACATAGTATTTACGAAATAGAAGGTGCAAAAGATGTATGTATAGAATTTAGAAGTTTCTCAAAAACAGCTGGTTTTACTGGAGTTAGATGTGCATATGTTGTAGTTCCAAAACAATTAAAAGGCTATACAAAAGATGGCAAGGAAGTAAGCTTAAATAAATTATGGAATAGAAGAACATGTACAAAATTTAATGGAGTGTCATACATTGTTCAAAAGGCAGCAGAGGCAACATACAGCATAGATGGAAGAAGACAGATACAAGAAAACATAAATTATTATATGGAAAATGCTAAAATAATAAAGCAAGGTTTAGAAGATGCTGGATTTACAACATATGGTGGAGTAAATTCCCCATATGTGTGGCTAAAAGTACCAGAAAATATGACATCTTGGGAATTTTTTGATAAATTATTGGAAAATGTAAATGTTGTTGGGACACCAGGAAGTGGATTTGGACCACATGGAGAAGGATACTTTAGATTAACAGCATTTGGAACAAAAGAAAATACTATAGAGGCAATAGAAAGAATAAAAGCATGGAGAAAGTGATTAAATAATGACTAAAAAGGAAATCGTACAATATTTAAAGCAAAATATGCCTACATTTACTGGTAATAAGATAGAAAAAGAAAAAAGATGGCTATGTATATATATTTAGAACTTGGAAAAATGAAGGCATTTGATGAAAAATATTTTTTTGGAAATAGCAAAACAAAAGATAAAATTTACAAAATGGCTAAATGTGCAAAGTATAATGTTGATTCTGTTGCACAAAAAAAGAAAATTGTTTGTGTAAGTTTAACATATTTATGTAAAAGTATTTATAGTGAGTTTGGAATAAAAAGCTATATAAGTACACCTAATGGAGGAGACAAACATATTTATAACATTATACAATTTAGTGATGGAAAGAACATAAAAGCAGACTTACAACAAGATTTAAGCAATATTCAAACAAAATCAAGAACAACAAGTTTTGCACAAGGTTATGATTGTGCTGAGGAAAATTTAGATGTGTTTAGCAATGAAGAAATTTATGAAATCCAAAGACAATTAGGCTATGTAAATGATAGCTCTGAATATATGGATGAAAAAATATGTAATTTAGCAAAAAAAGTAAAAGATTTACCCCCAGATAAATTATTAGAAACAGTAATAAATGATAAAGATATAAGTAGATTTAATGAACAATTAGAATATATTGAATTATATAGACATTACAGAGGAGTATTTTATAGAACAGCAGGCCAATATGATAAAAGAAATATATATTATTGTAATTGTTATAGAAAAATACAAGATACTGATGAAAAGCAATATTCAATGTGTATATATAGCATATATAAAGATGAAATAAAGGCATATTTATCATCTAGTAAAAATAATCAATTTATGGAAGTAGATCTAAGAACACTAATTAATTTAGAGAATCAAGGACTTTTTATTGGAGACATGCAAAAAGAAAATGGAGTTAAATTATTGCAAAAACATATGAATTTAGAAAGAAAAAAGATGGTTCAAGAAAGATGGAATAAAAATATAGAAGAAAAGCAAAAAGAAATGTGAAAGGATAAAATATAATGAAAGAGGAATTTTTAAATTTATTAAGACAAGTAAAAAGAGAAGGAATAGATGATTTAATACAATTTATAGAAAAAACAGATTTTTTTAAAGCACCGGCAAGTACTAGATTTCATGGAGATCACGAAGGTGGGCTTGTAGAACACAGTATGAAAGTTTATGAAATATTAAAACATAAAGTAGAACATAATATAGAGCCAATAAATGTGAATAAAGAAACATTGATATTGGTACCATTATTGCATGATCTATGTAAAGCAAACTTTTATAAAGTGGATTATAGAAATGCTAAAAACGAATTAGGAGTATGGGAAAAGGTTCCCTATTACACAATAGATGATACAATTCCATATGGACATGGCGAAAAATCAGTAATGATGATTACAGAATACATAAAACTTACACCAGAAGAAAAATATTCAATTCGCTGGCATATGGGATATACAGAGCCAAAGGAACTTTACAATACAATTGGGGCAGCATATAAAAAATATCCATTAGCATTATTAATGCATGAAGCAGATTTAGAGGCAACTTATTTTTATAATATGTAAAAAATAGACTTTAGATATATACGAAAAAAAGTTCGTGAAAATATCTAAAGTCTATTGACTTTTTATTATATCAATCATATAATGAGCAAAGAAATTAAAAAAGTGAGGAATAAAATGTTAGCATATATAAAAGGAATATTAGAAATGAAAATGACAGGTTTTGTTGTAATAGACGTTGGAGGACTAGGCTATAAAGTAAACATGTCAGATGTTGGAATAGAAAAACTTGGTAATATAGGTAAAGAGGTAAAAGTTTACACTTATTATAGAGTAAGAGAAGATGATATAAGCATATTTGGATTTAATACATTAGAAGAGCTTAGAATGTTTGAACTATTAATATCAGTTAGTGGAGTGGGAGCAAAAACAGCATTGACAATGCTTGCAGTATGCGAACCATCAGAATTTGCAATTGCAGTTATTTCAGAAGATATAAAAGTATTAACTGGAATTCCAGGAATAGGCCCAAAATCAGCAAAAAGAATTATACTTGAACTAAAAGACAAAATAAAACAACAACAACAAATAGAAGAAATAAATAGTAAAGTTAAAGAAGAAAATAACAAAACAAGTAAAATACAAGAAGCAATTAAAAACAATGATAAAGTAAATGAAGCAATATCAGCCCTTCAAGTATTAGGCTATAACAAAAAAGAAATAGAAAAGAAATTAGAAAAATTAGACATAAAGGAAATGACATTAGAAGAAATAATTAAAAAAGGATTATTAGAATTATCAAAATAAAGGTGATAAAATGAATAGTAATGAGCCATTGGCATATAGAATGAGACCAAAAACATTAGAAGAATATGTAGGGCAAGAACATGTACTTGCAAAGGACAAAATATTATATAGGACAATAAAAGCAGATAGGCTATCTAGCATAATATTATTTGGACCTCCAGGATGCGGAAAAACATCACTTGCTAGAGTAATAAGCCAAACAACAAAATACAAGTTTTATAAAATTAATGCAGTAACAGCAGGAGTAAATGATATAAAAAAGGTAATAGAAGAAACAAAAAATTTTATGCTAAATCCAATAGGAAAGAGCATATTATTTATAGACGAAATACATAGATTTAATAAATTGCAACAAGATGCACTATTACCATTTGTTGAAAATGGAACAATAATATTAATAGGAGCTACAACAGAAAATCCATATTTTGAAGTAAACAAAGCCTTAATATCAAGATCAATGGTAATAAAACTAGAACCATTAACTAAAGAAAATATATATCAAATACTAAAAAATTCTTTAGAAAGAAAAGACGGTCTTGGAGAATATAACATTAAAATAGAAGACAAAACATTAGAAAAATTAGCATCAATATGTAATGGAGATGTAAGAACAGCATTAAATGGGCTTGAAGTTGCAGTATTAACTACACAAATGGACAAAGATGGCTATATAAACATAACAGATGATGTAATAAAAAATAGTGTACAAAGTAAAAAAGCAATATTTGATAAAAATGGAGATAGTCATTATGATAATATAAGTGCATTTATAAAATCAATGAGAGGAACAGACCCAGATGCTGCAATATTTTATTTAGCAAGAGCACTAAATGGAGGAGAAGACCCAATGTTTTTAGCAAGAAGAATAGTTATAGCAGCAGCAGAAGATGTTGGAATGGCAAATCCAAATGCTTTAGTGGTTGCAAATAGCGCAATGCAAGCTGTGCATATGGTTGGAATGCCAGAAGCAAGAATTATACTTGCAGAAGCGGCTGTTTATGTGGCAACTTCTCCAAAATCAAATGCAAGCTATAATGCAATAAATAAAGCAATGGAAGATGTTGCAAATAAAGATACAGGGGAAGTTCCAATGCATATTAGAAATGCACCAGCAAAAGGGATGGAACAGTTTGGATACCATCAAGGCTATTTATATCCACATGATTTTCCAGGACATTATGTGGAACAACAATATCTTCCAGATAAAATGGTAGGAACAAAGTATTATATACCACCAGAAAATTAAAAATATATCACTGTTTTAAGTTGAAAGATGGCAATATATATTATTTTGATGCACCGCGTAAGCGACCAAACGAGTGCTGTTAACACGAGTGCGAATTGGAGCAACCAACAATAGTTTTAAAATTAGTTGGTTGTGACACCAAGGTGCAAAAAAATAATATATATTGCCATTTAAGCTTTTAAGATGGTGGTAAATTTTATGTTTATTTTTTTAAAAATTGGCAATTATAAAATTAAGGTGAGAATTTTATGATAAAAAAAGCATTAGTTGGCTTATTTGCTGGTTTTATAAGCGGTTTTTTTTCTACTGGTGGTGGAATGATTTTAGTTCCAGCATTTGTTTATTTGTTAGATGTGCCATCAAAAAAAGCAAGAGGGACATCAATTTTTTGTATTCTTATGATGGTTATTACAAGTAGCATTTTTTATTATAAAGGTCATTATATAGACTGGAAAGTTGGAGCTTTGTGCGGTATTGGAGGTGCAATTGGTGGTTTTTTTGGTTCAAAATTACTAAAAAAATTACCTGAAAGAATTTTAAAAATTGTATTTACTGGATTTTTAATTTATATTTCCTACAAGATGATTACTGCATAAAATTTATACAAAGATAGCATAAATATTAGTCAATATAATGGAAATTACATGAATTAAATTAATAAAATTGGAAAACCTACTAAAAAGTAGGTTTTTATTATGTTAGAAATTTTAATTGGAACGATATCAGGAATAATTAGTGGCATTGGAATGGGTGGAGGAACAGTACTAATTTTCCTATTAACATTTATGTTAGGAATTGAGCAACACATAGCTCAAGGTGCAAATTTAATATTTTTTATACCAACATCAATAGTGGCCATAATAGTAAATTTTAAAAATAAAAATATAGATTTAAAACTTGCAACAATAATTTCCATTTTTGGAGTATTGGGAGCTATAGTTGGTGCCAATTTAGCAATATATACAAATGTAAAAGATCTAAAAAAATATTTTCGGAATTTTTTTAGCAATTATTGCTATTCATGAAATATATTCCATTATAAAAGAGTATATTAATTCTAAAAATAAAGCATAATAAAATTAGGCAAAATAAAATCAAATAGAGGTGGTAAAATGAAATTTGTAAAAGGAATGTTTATTGGTGGATTAGTAACAACAGGAATAATGATGATGTATTTAGAAAACGAGAACAAAGCAAAAAGAAAAATGATAAAAAAGGGAAAACAGTTTGCAAAAAAATTAGGAGTAATTTAGAATTAAAAAAGCAAAATCTATTACGGAAGTATAACTTTGAGCATGTTAAAACATGCTCTTTTTGCCTTTTGAAACCAAAATGTAATAAAGATTTAATAAGATGGAAAAAAACTTAGAATAATTTGTCCCCTAAGAATATGTTATATAACTTTATAAATCAATAAAAGCATATATTGATTGAACGTTTATATTTATATAAAATATAAGTAATTATTATATTAAAGAAGGGAAAATTATTATGGGACAGTTTAAAAAACAAAAAGGTGTAACAATGATAGCTTTAGTAGTAACTATTGTAGTGATGCTTATAATAGCAAGTATAATGGTTGCAACTTTTTCTGGTAAAAGTGGGATGGTAGATAAAGCTACAGATTCACAAATAATGACAGAGTTATCACAATTACAAGATACATTAAATTCTAAAAGAGCAGAAGGAGAAGGAAAAAGACTAAAAGCCGGTGATTATTCTGGAGAATTAAGCAATAAAGATTTGCAAGACAATAATATAATTAGTTCAGATAAATATTTAACACAATTAAATATAAGGGTTGGTTTGGTGAATCTAAAAGAATTAAATGTTACTTCTAATTTGGGAAATAATCAAACAACATATACTGAAAACGAATATGAAAGACTTACTAGCTTTACAGATGTTTTTGCTTTGAACTTATCAAATAATACTTTATATTATGTAAGAGATGGAAAAATATGGAGTTTAAAAGGCGATGTTAATGAAAATGATTTAATAAGCAAAGTTGAAAGTGACAAAATACAAATTACAGCCGTTCCTAATAATGATACATGGACAAATAAAGATGTTAAAGTGACAATAGAGTATGGAAATAGTTTAACAAATAAGACCTATAAATTATCAGATGAAGCTGAAAATACAGTCACAGAAAATAAGGTTGAAAGAGCAATATCTAGTAATACTCAAATTATTGCTGAAGCAAAAAATGGAAATAAAGCTGTGACAGAAAAATATACAGTAAAAAATATTGATAAAGAAGCTCCAAAAATTATATTAAAAAATACTGGTGATAAAATGCTAAAAGATGGAACGGCAACAATAAAAATACAAGTTAATGTAAATGATGAGGGAGGAAGTCAACTAGCAAGTCAAAAATATGGTTGGTCATCAAGTAAGGATGTTGAACCAACAGGAGAAGATTGGAAAGATGTAACAGATGATGAAATAACAAAAAAAGTAACAGAATTGGGAGATTGGTATTTGTGGGTTATTGCTACAGATAATGCCTCAAATAAAACACAGCAGGTACTAAAATGCAGTATAACTGAAGGAATTGCTAAAATTGTAGAAACAAATGTTATATATCCAAGTGTTCAAGATGCAATAGAGCAATGTTTAAAAGATGGAACAAAAGCTACAATACAATTGTTAAGAGACACAGAAGAAACATGCAATGTGTACTCAGGACAAAATATAACCTTAGATTTAAACGGAAATACAATAAGTAATAATTTATATAATATGTGTACAATAGAAAATAATGGAACATTAAGTATAATAGATTCATCAACTGATGAAAATAAAATAGGAAAAATAACAAGTGAAAATAATATTGCAATAAAAAATAATGAAGGAGCAACTATAATTTTAGGTTCAGATGATAGTGATGTAAGCATTATAAGACCAGAAATAATAGGACAAATAAATGGGATTTTAAATGATGGAACATTTAACTTTTATGATGGTATAATAAAAGCAAATAAAGCAATTAAAGGAGATGTAACAGCTACACCTACTGATTATAGTGCAATAACAACAGTAGAAGATAATGGTGAAGTTGCAATTTTAGGAAGACTTGCGGATTATTCAGCAAGAATTGGGCATATTTATTATTCAACTTTACAAGAGGCTGTTGATAAAGCAAAAGAAAATGACATTATTTATTTGGTAATTCCAAATGAATTACAAGAGACATTAATAATAGATAGTACAAAAAATGTGACAATAAATTTAGATGGTAAACAAATTACCAGTCATGCAAGTGAATATGCTATAAAGAATAGTGGAAAACTTAATATTGTTTCTAGAGAAGGAGAAACAATTAAAACAGCGTTGATACTTAATACTTCAGATAGTACAATTTATAATGATAAGGATGCACAACTAACTATAAATGATGTGAAGATTCAGACAACAAAAGGTGGCTATTATTCTAGTGGGAAATATTATAGAAAATCAACAATATACAATGCAGGTAAGTTAGTAACAAATGAAAATACAGAGGTATTAGCTACTAATAGCTATAGTTATGCTATATACAATGAGGGAACATATATATGCAATAGTGTAAATATTTCAACAGGTGAGTATGGCATTTATAATAAATTAGGAACAACACAGATATCAAACATTGCTATTACAAAATCAATTTGTAATGAGAATGGAAATTTAGAAATAATTGGCGGAACAATTAATGCAGATTTACAAAATTATAGTGAAAAAGAAAGTGTTATATCTGGAGGTAATATTAGCAGATTATATAATAGAGAAAATGGGAATTTGACTATAGAAGCGGGAACAATTTCTTATATAGAAAATTATTCTTCAAAAGACTTTGATATAAATAATGCTACAATTGGTAATATTATAAATTATAAAGAAGGAACTGTTAATTTAAATAATATTAAAGGCTCTAATGGATTGACAAATAGAGGAACTGGAATTGTAAATATTATTAATTCAACAAGATCAAATGTATCATTTGAAGGTTCTGGAAATATTTTTATAGAGAATTCAACTATAAATAATATAAATAATAAAAATAGTGCAACTGTATATATTAAGTCAGGAAATGTTTTAAATGGAATAACAAATTCAGGAACAGGTACTATACAATTGGGAGAAGATGATGATAAAGAACCAAATACAGTTCCTGAAATAAATGGAAAAATTAATATGAATTCTGGAATATTAAACTTTTATGATGGAAAAATAATTGGAAATCCACCTGTTTTTGCAAATTCTATAAATATTCCAAAGGATTCTGAGATTATAAGTAATATGGAAAATAACAATGAAGTATGGACATTAACAAAACAAATACCAGATATAGCTTCTATTACAAAAGATGGAAAAGTTGTTACATATAAAAAAATGCAAGATGCAATAGATGCCTGCATTGATGGTGAAGAAACAAAAATAACTGTTTTAAGAAATCAAGTTTCTCCAGAAGCATTAAATATTTCAAAAGAAAAAATTATAAATATAGATATGGCAGGCTTTTCAATTACAACTTTAGTAAATAGCTATATAAATAATAATGGTAATTTAACTATTGAAGGTGGCGGAACATTTATAAGCTCTATTGGAAATATAATCACCAATAATGAGGGTGCAAATTTAAAAATAGATGGGTCTTCATTTAATGTGAAAAAGTCTGGTAACAGTGTTGTACAAAATTCAGGACTTCTTCAAATACTTAGTGGAAATATAAGTGCAGTAAGTAAAACAATTGACAATAAAGGAGAAGGAACTATTAAAATGACAGGAGGAACAGTAAATGCTTCAACATATGCAATATATAACACAAGTAGTAGTAAGGTAGAAATAGAGGGAGGAACAGTACAAGCAACATATTATTATGAGGGTTATAGTGCGATATATAACAATACAGAAAATGGAGTAGTAGAAATAAAAGGAGGACTTGTAACAAATCAAGGAA